>Ga0078972_1000884_pt1 | contig 121917 bp, 124 predicted proteins | sample YelNatPaOPGAMG01_FD_67568 | JGI IMG/M metagenome (GOLD analysis project Ga0078972, IMG submission 67568) | Hot spring thermophilic microbial communities from Obsidian Pool, Yellowstone National Park, USA - OP-RAMG-01 (SPADES assembly) (version 2) | ecosystem: Environmental > Aquatic > Thermal... | reverse complement strand
CCTTGTAAAAGCTGAGCACTGGTCTGGCCCAAATCCATACCCAATTAACTTGCTGTGGAGGAATTAAGCCTAATTCTATGAAGTTGTAAGTATTTCCTCCCCATATATAGCTAGAGCCCATGTAGAAGTTAACGTTCGGCAACTGCCCATTCTTTATGCTGTCCAGTATATTCCCCGTAGTGCTAAATGTGGGATATGTTACTATTGGATTACGATTTTTTGTTGAAAGATCTTGAAAAGCTAAAAACATCGTTTCTGTACTACTATACGCATCTGAATTGTTGAGTATTATAATTGGAACTTTCATGTATAGCTTACCATTAACATTCATGAAGTAATCGCTCGGCAGATAGCTAGTCAGGTTCTCCGGGGTGATCTGAGCTACTAGGACCTCTATCGTGGTTAAGCCAGCTATATCAATTCCTATCTGCTTCTCTTCAGCTTTACTTGAAAGCAATACGCTCTTAGAATAGCTCGTATATACAGATAAAGCTTTAGCGGAGCTGTTTTCAGCTTGTATTGTTACGAATAAAGAATTACCATTGGCTACTTGATACGGCGAGTAAGAAATTGAATCGTAAACTTGGAATATCATTTGCCTGGAGGTTGTATTGAATGCAATTGCCCTGATTATAAGGCCAGAATAAGCGCTGCTTGGGTCAACCGACCTCGATTTATAGACCGAAATCCATTCCCTCGATAAATTTTGGAATAGAGGCGTAGATATTACGATGGGGCCTTTTCCTGCATAGACTCCAGAATGCAAAGTTATTATATCGTCGCTTTCAGTTGGAGGAGCAATAGCGTTGATTTGGAGCTCAACCATAACGTCTTTGCTGCTCAATATGCCTGAAGCTTCAGCCAGCTTTCCCGTAGACGGATCTTTCTTTAGAAATTCTAAATTTATCACTATCTGAGGATAGCTGGGAACTCCGATCAATCCGAGGGCCACAAGAGTACAGAAAATTGCTATTGCTTCTATTATTATCAAGCCAATAATAGCACGCAATTTCCTGCTCTTCCAATTCATCAGCGTTCACATGTAATATTTATACTGTAATTTACTATAAAAAGATAACGTGATTTGCATATATATTTAAGGATATTGAAGTAGTTTATTTGAAAACAAATAAAAGTAGTTTTTTAGTTTAAATTATTCATTTAATTGTATTTGATGATAAAGCTAGTTGTATGTTTTTAACCTATGCGGATAAGACTAATCTTAAGCGTTTCTAATTAATGTGATTCTGTAGTTAGCATATATGGTTTCGAATACAATGGGTTTTTCTTCCTTTAGAATTACTGTCTTATTAAATTGAAGTTTTTTTAAAGCTCCAGATGTTCCACAGGAAGTTAAGGGGTCTTTTTCGCCTGAAGTTTAATATTATACTTGGATTGTTAACCCCCCAGTTAACACCCCTCCATTTCCAATGGAACATTTGGATAAAATTTTCCATATCTCCCCCTCTCCCCTTCATTTCGAATGGAACATTTAATTTAAAAATTTAGAGATGTAATATATAATTTAGTTTGTATAAAAAAACAAGCTTCAAAAACTAAACTTAAATATAAAATTCCAATAGAAATAGAGGGGTTTACGGGCTTTTGAACATCTTTGGCAATCTTACACCTTTTTGCCCTTGATAATCACCAATATAAGGTTTTTCAACGGGAGTAAGGAGACGAGCAAAGATCAGATGCATAAATCTATCACCAGCGTGGAGCTTTATTGGAAACGATCCACCAACGATTTCTATGGTTATATTTCCTTCAAACCCAGCATCAACTATCGTAGGAGGAGAAAGGATCCCTAAACGAGCGTATGTGCTCCGTAAATTAACAAAAGCCATTATATCATCAGGAAGTTTTACATACTCCATAGTATTTAATAGAACCCTCTCTCCTGGGTTTATTATAAAACTATCACCATATACTATCTCATAGTAATCATTTGGGTCCAAGTTCTTTGCTCTAGTATCAACGGGAGTAGAAGCTATCTTAAGTTTAGCGATTTCCTTAGAAAGCCTTAAGTCTACACCGTTTTCCCTTACTATTTCATCATCAAAAGGCTCAATCAAGATTCTTCCTGTCTTAATATAATATTTGAGATCACGGTCACCCAAGATCACGTATAATCACATCCAAAGACAACAATTAGAAAAAATTCGCTAGAAGAGGGAATATTAATGTTTTCAAATATCATTAGCTCTAGTTAACTGGGGGGTTAACAATAAATATTTTTATAACTTACTCACCTAAAAACAATTAGAGTTGAAGAAGATTGAAGCATGAGATAATTATGTCTTATATAATTATATCAATCGGTATAGCACTCATATTGTTCGCAGCTTATCTAGCATATTCGGATTATAAAACATACTCGCCACAGTTACAGTTTCAGCAAACTTCAGATGTAAACGGATTGCTTTCATCTACCATAACGTCTTTGCTAGTTTTAGCGATGAAATTGGGCTACCTCGGAATCTTAGTCTGGGGAGGATCCCTGATAACGAAATACGGCATTCAGCTTTTGATAAAGGAAGTACAAATAAAATAAGAAGCAAACAATAGAAGGTTCAGCAGAATGCTAGGTCCAGCAAAATATGGAGTTATAATAATAGGTATCGCATTGATAGCTTACATGCTTTCTCCTCTAGCAGCCCTCTTTTTCGAAATTTATAGAAATCCTAATGCTTTAGGCCTAACGATAAAGCCTTTGGAATATTTTGAGAACCAGAGCGCTCTCATGGAAATCACATATATGCACAACATAACGATCCCGTTCAAGAATTTGACCATTGAAATATTTGGTTCTAAGTTAAATTTCGGGGACGTAAGCGAAGGAGTTTACAGCAAAAACTTAACCGTCCCTCTCTCGGCTATTCAAAATGAAAGCAAGATAAAAGCGAGCTTCATTTTAGCAGGTATATACCCTGTGACTATAGAGGTAGAGGGGAAGTGAGCAACCTTTCGAGAATAATAAGAGGCATAGTCATAGGCAGCATATCCGGGATCCTCTATTACGTATTGTTTGCCTTATTGATACCCAAAGCGCTTCCAACGTTTAATATTCCAACCCAAATAGAACCTCACATCGAATCCAATTATCTTTGGCTCGGGCTCGCGCTGATAGTAATATTGGACATAATAGGAGGAATACTGCGTCTCCCTCTCTCTATCCCGTTTTATCTGGCGTCTGCATTTTTGGCGCTCTTTTTCATGGGCAGCATAATCAGTTGGGGAAAAATCACAGAGGAGCTGAACCTTTCAGGTCAACATGTTTTCATATCAGTCGATGCATCTTCCCTAATAGCTGTAATAGCGGGAATCACCGTAATATATGCGCTTTTATCCGCCATAGATAGAATGGGGAACGAAAGCTGACCCCCTCCTATGCAAAGAGCGAGCTTCGGTAAAAGACGAATCATTGAAGCGAAAAGACACATCCTCCCGCGAGGTCGCCATGGTATGAAGCTACTAGCTCCTGCCCATTAAATAAGAAAATATAGGCCCCCCTCAATATAGGAGAGAAGGAGCTGGGATCATTGAAGAGAAGGATCCTGAACATATTGGTATTATTATCATAATCAACCGTATATTCTGTACCATCGCTCCCAAACACCTTTACTATATAGGAAGACGGAACTCCCGTTAAATAAGCATAAAAAGGATCCCTATTTTTCGTCAAATAAATAAAAATGAAGCTCATGTTAGTGCTCTTATAGCTTCCTATGCCCACAAAGCCCGCCGTTAAAGGAGAAGTATCATTATAGTTGACATGAGAAACATCAGAAAAAGAACTAGAAACCGCCGTGGCTTCAAGATATGCGAAGGCCTGACCTTTATTTAGATGAGCTTCAAGCAAGGCAGCCGCAGAGTAGCTTATCGGATTCCCAGAATCTAATTTTAACCAATTCCTACCATCGTATTCCCATAAAGTTGCTTGCAGCTCATTTCCGAAAAGGAATCCAGCATCATAAAAAGGAGCACTTTGATAAATTGAATTCAGAAAGAGAATATCAGCGTAGCTGTTTAGCTGATCAGGAGGAAGAGCTTTGGTAAGAACGTACAGGTTGTTGGGCAAAACACTGCTTAAACCATACGATGATAGATTCAAATACGCGACGTTCTCTTGATAGGCAGCCCTCGAACCTATAATACTGATCATCCCCGGCCTCCACGATAAAGCTCCTGTAATGTTGACAATTCGACCAAGGGATATGGGGTCGTTATAAAAGTCGTCGAAAAGAATGGTATTATTTTCAACTAAAGTCAAATATTTAAATTGCATACTCCCTGGAGGTTGCCCGGCACCTTGAGCTGAATTGATCGCACTAATTGAGGCGAGCGCCCCCGTGGTCGTATAAACGGATACTATAACAGACCCCGGCTCAGAAAATACCCCATTCAATGTGAAAGAGCATCCCCCTCCAGGAGGGATCTGGCATCCTACGAAGTTGCTCATAACCACATTGCCGTTTTGGAATATAATCAGAGACCTCGAAACGAATACGGGCTCCCCATATGAGCTCGTTAAATTTATGTTTAGAGATCCGTTAAAGGAGAAGTAAGTATAGTACCCCCGTACCGACCTAGAAAGCTCAAAGCTTTTCCTCAATATATCCTCCTTTTCAACGGATCCCTGCACATATGTTGCCGCTGATTGAGAAAGTGTGTAGAGGGAATAGAAGATTATGAAGAAGGCTAACAATAGGAAGAGAAGCGCGATTATTCCAGAGACCCCTCTTTCCTTCAACACGGCATCTCCATAAAACCTTTTATTCTCCCCTTCTATTAAAATCTTGGATTTCGTTTATGCGAAGGATGATGATTGTGGCGGTCTCTGAGCCTCAACGCGATGAGAGGAAATTTAGGAGCCCTTGCTGACCTTCGCAAAATAAACACTAAGGAAAACGCTACTCTTGAATCAAAATATTAAAAGGATCAACCAAACTTTAAATGTCTCAACCGACCAGTATAAAAATATCTTCTCTTTCTCCCAGCATTTCGCTTATTTTACCTCCAATCCAATTTGTGAAAAAGGCATAAAAGGTTCGCAAAAATGTCAGGTTTTTCTGAAAAACTGAGAAGAGCAGAATTGGCTCTTTCTTTTGAAGACGTTCTCCTGTTGCCAGGCCCAAGTGATGTCAAACCATCAGATATAGAAACTTCAGCATATTTGCCTCCCAACTTAAAATTAAAGATACCGATAATGAGCTCCCCAATGGATACGGTTACAAATGAAAACGTCGCAGCCGTGCTAGGTTCGATGGGAGGCCTCGGCATCCTCCCCAGAAACCTCCGAGAAGAATCTATGATAAAAACGATAAGAAAACTCAACGATTCTGGCATTCCTATAGGAGCGGCCATCGGGCCCGCTGATATTGAATGGGCGAAGAGGATCATCTCCGAGGGCATAAGCGCAATCGTAATAGATTCCGCCCACGGTCACAGCAAAGCTGTTATTGAGGCAACCTCTAAGCTATCTAATTTTGATGTTGCAATCATATCGGGAAATATCGTTACTGCAGAAGCCGCAAAAGCGCTCGTTGGTGCAGGAGCAACTGGCTTGAGAGTGGGAATAGGCCCGGGACACGCTTGCACTACTAGGGAAATAGCGGGAGTCGGCTGCCCGCAGCTAACCGCTATAGCCCAAGTGGCTGATGCTGTAGTAGATTACAAAGTAGCTGTTATAGCCGACGGAGGCATAGAGAAACCTTCCGATATTGTTAAGGCAATAGCCGCTGGGGCCCATATAGTGATGCTTGGATATCTTATCGCTTCAAGCGACGAGGCCCCCGGCAAAAGAGTTGAAATAGAGGGAAAATGTTACAAACAATACAGGGGAATGGGAAGCCTTGGCGCCCTAAGTTCTGGTTCTTCTAGGTACGGGGAATTCAAAAAGGTGCCCGAGGGGGTTGAAGGGCTTATCGAATGCAGAGGTGCTCTTTCGAGCATAATAGATTACCTCATTGGAGGTCTTAAGCAAGGCATGGGCTATATTGGTTCGAGAAATTTGGAGGAACTGAGGCAAAAGGCTGAATTCGTGAGAATAACATCCTCGGCCCTCAGGGAAGGCGGACCTAGAGGGATGTTGAGGGACGATCGATGGGGAAGCTTGAAGTAGAGGAGCTCTTTCATTACGGCAAGATCTATAGAGATGTGGTTCTGCATGTACCAGGCAGGATCTCCGGGAGCTTCAAGGTCGCACTTATGCCGGGATTGAGCGACGCCCACGCCCATCCACAGGTAATAGATGTGGGAGAGCGCGGAAGATGGAAAAATAGCTACGAGTGGATAGCAAACAGAAAGCTAAGAGTTAGAGAGGAAGATCTAAGAGGAGATCCCGAGTTATCCTCGAAGCTAACTATTATAGCTTTAACTCTCTCGTTGCTCGATGGAGTCACCATGATAGCTATAACCGGGAGCCTTCAAGGGAATCTCCTTGCCCTTCGAAGGCTGAAATATCACCCCAGGGTAATAATGCTTCCAACGATCTTGAATAAGAAGGGTTGGATGAAGCTCGAGGATGTTTATACGTTCCTTCCCGATTCAACTCGCTTGGATGGAGGGAAGATTTCAGCCGGGATATTCATACACTCTATAGGATTAACCGATCCGAAGACCGTAAAGGAAGCGATATCTCTGGGAAAAGGCGAAAAGATCCCAGTAGCTATGCATTTGAACGAAGGCGTTGGAGAAACCGAAGTTCTGAGAAAAATAACTGGAAACAATTTAAACGAAGTCGTTGCCATACATTGCATCGAGGAGTCCGAGGAATGTAAGAGGCTAGGGCTTCGCGTGGTATCTTGTCCCTTGAGCAACCTCTACTTATATGAAAGAACTATACCACAATTGGAGTTTATAGATGCCTTCGGAAGCGATTGGCCTCTTGTTACAGGTACTTTAAGAAGAGCGCTTTCAACTGCAACTTCAATCTATAAGAGAGAACTTGAGGTTTTGGATAAGGCGACGAGGGGAGGCTACGAAGTCTACAACATAAACCATGAACTAGACATCTCCTTATATGATGACACACTGAAAAGAATAGTAACCGGAGAAGCTCATCCTAGGACCGTAATTGTGGGGGGGCAGCCTACAGTGATCGAGGGGAAATTAGACGGTATTGATAGGGGAGAAGCAGAAAGAGCGCTTAGGGAAACGATCAACGAAGCACTCAGTTTGTATGGGGTAGATCCATGAATGAAGAAAGTTTTAGTCGTAGACTTCGGGGGACAATATGCGCATTTGATAGCTAGGAGAGTTAGAGAGCTCAACAGATTCTCGGAGATCCTCCCTGCAAAAGAATATGGTGGCTCTTTAAATTGGGATGAGGTGGGAGCCATCGTGCTCTCTGGGGGGCCAGACAGCATAAACGAGAAAGACGAGACGCTAGTTAAAAGGATACTCGAAGAAACAATAAAAAGGAGGATCCCCGTACTTGGAATATGCTATGGCCATCAATTGCTGGCTGCCGTTCTAGGAGGAGAAATCGCTAGAGGTAAAAGAAAGGAGTATGGGTCAACTTCGATTGAAATTCTAGTTGAGGATCCCATGTTCAAAGGGATCCCAAAAAAACAGATCGTTTGGATGTCCCACTCAGATAGTGTAGCATCTCTCCCAAAAGGAGCCGAGCTGCTCGCAATGACGGAAAATGGGGTTATAGCCTCATTTAGGCATCTTTCATCTCTCTCCTATGGGGTTCAGTTCCACCCAGAGGTTAAGCACACAGAAATGGGTATGAGGATCCTCGAAAACTTCCTCACGCTCATAGCTTCTTTAGAAAAAAATTGGTACCCGAAAGATAGGGCAGCAGAAATAGTTGCGATTTTAAGAACGAAGATGACTGAGGGGGAAGCCATTTCTGCCGTTAGCGGTGGTGTAGACTCATTAACAGCAACGATCCTCACCTCAAAAGCGATAGGCGGCGAAAAAGTTCATGCTGTGATCGTTGATACTGGGCTCCTCAGAGAAGGCGAGGTCGAAGAGGCTGAAAACGCTTTGAGAAAGGCAGGCGTAAAAAACATCTATGTTCTAAACAGGTCGACTCATTTTCTTTCGAAGCTAAAAGGCGTTGAGGATCCGGAAAGTAAAAGGAGAATTATAGCCGAGGAATTCGCTGAAGCGTTCGAGGAATTCGCTTCCGAGCTGGCCTCTTCTGGTATTAAGCTAAAATATCTGGTGCAGGGCACAATATATCCAGACAGAATAGAGAGCGGCGCCGTGGGATCTGGCTCAGATAGGATAAAGAGCCATCACAATATCATTATGAGGAAAGTGGGTCAGCTGGAGCTCTTAGAGCCTCTGGCCGAGTTCTATAAAGACGAGGTAAGGGGAATAGCTAGGAACCTTGGTATTCCGGAAAGCATCGTAACAAAGCATCCGTTTCCAGGACCAGGTCTCGCTATAAGGATCCTAGGTGAAGTCACGGAGGAAGCATTGGAGAAGGCGAGGAAGGCTAACAAAATAGTTGAGGAAGAGCTAAGGGAGTTCGGATTATATGAAAAAGTCTGGCAAGGATTTGCTGTACTGCTCCCAGTCAAGAGCGTCGGTGTTAAGGGCGACAGGAGGAGCTATGAGCAGGCCGTGGCGGTCAGAGTAGTTGAAAGCGAGGACGCCATGACGGCGTTCCCTTCTAGAGTTCCCTGGGAATTGTTGGAAAAGATATCTTCTAGAATAGTTAACGAAGTCCCGGGAATTAATAGAGTATTGTATGATATAACAACAAAACCTCCTGCAACGATCGAGTTCGAGTAGTTTTCCATAAAATTTTAAATTATAAATAATTCTTGAAATACATCAGCCCCTCCATAAAAAGCGGGAAAACATTTATAATCCATTTAATAAAATGCTTCTTAATCTCAATCCCACTGGAGTGTGATTATATGAAGGAGGGCTCGGCGGAGATGGAGAAAAGCAGATCGGTCAGATCCTCTGCCGCGGCCCTCCTCGCTTCCTCAATATATAGCTATTTCTTCGTGTTGGTTGCACAGGTGATTGTTTCCATTTATATTTGGGCCCTCCGCTGAGGGGGCCCAACTTCATATATTATAAATAAAAACCCATTATTTCCCCACCATTCAACCTTTTTCCTTCATTTTAAAACAAATCATATGAGGTCGATCCATAATGAAGACGAGCAAGAGAAAAAGCACATATAACCAAACAGGTTTCAGATCTCTTAGCACAACCTCAGTCCTAGCTCTTGTAGTATTGGTAGCGATCGTTATCGCGGCCGCTCTCCTATTTGCAAAAGAAAGTCCAGTGACCCAAACGACATCGACGCAGCAAACCACAATTCAAACCACATCGACAACGAAGCCGCCATCATCAACGACATCTCAGAAAACAACATCGATGCAACAAACAACAACCCAGCAAGCGACATCGGGTAAAACCTTGAGAGTTGGAATCGGCGTTGACGCGGACACATTAGATCCGGCTGGGCAGACAACTACAACAATAAGCAACATAATCAGGCTCATCGCTGAACCGCTATTTATAACTTCGCCAAACGGAACCATAGTACCAGTCCTAGCCGATTCTTATAACGTATCTAGTAACGGTACGGTCTACACGATTAAGCTTAAAAAGGGAATAAAGTTTCAGGACGGCGAACCCCTCAACTCAGAAGCCGTTAAGTTCACTCTCGAGAGGATCCTCGACCCCAACGTGAAGGTTCCGAGCAGGGGTAACTTCCTTCTCATCGATCACGTTGAAGCTGTTGACGAGTATACAGTAAACATATATCTTAAGAAGCCGTTCGCCCCTTTCCTCGGAGTACTAACTTCGGCCTACATAATTGCGCCTAATGCCACTAAACAGTTGGGCGATAAGATCGCGAATAACCCAGCCGGTATAGGCACCGGCCCCTATATGTTCAAGGAGTGGGTTAAGGGAGACCACATAACACTCGTTGCCAACCCCAACTACTGGAACGGGACGCCATACTTCAGCCAGATGATCTTCAAAGTTGTCCCAGATGCTAGCACCAGGGAGGCCATGCTGCTTTCGGGTGACCTAGACCTGATAATACAGCCGCCTCCAAGCGATCTAGCTAGCCTAAGCTCTAGGGGAGACGTGAAGGTCTCCTGGACAATATCCACGAGGGAAATGTACATAGGGATAAATACGCAATACGGCCCGCTGAACGATACGAGGGTAAGGCAGGCACTGAACTATGCAATAGATAAGGACTCTCTCATAAAATACGTATTATTCGGACTCGGAAGCCCAGAGGATTCCATACTACCTCCCTTCGTTCTTGGGCATATAGCCGTTGGACCGTATCAATATGACCCACAGAAGGCCAAGCAGCTTCTTGCACAAGCCGGATATCCCAATGGCTTCTCTGTTACATTGATAACTCCAAACGGGAGGTACCTATTTGACACGCAAGTCGCTGAAACTATAGCGCAATACCTGAGAGACATCGGGATCCAAGTTAACGTTAGGACCTATGACTGGCCAACATATGTCTCAACCATACTAGCGCCTCTGAACAAAACAGAACTACAGCTGTTCCTGCTAGGTTGGTCACCGAGCGTGCCAGATCCATATTTCTACACGTTCCAGCTGTTCCACTCTTCCCAATTTACACCGAACGGGTTCAATAACTTCTTCTACAACAACACAGAGGCCGACAAACTCTTAGAGCTTGGAGCCACGACTACTGATCCACAATTAAGGGCGCAGATCTACCAGAACCTCACGAAGATTGTATGGAACGATGCGCCAATGATATTCCTCTATTACCAAGGATTTGTCGTAGCATACAGGAGCACCCTGAGCAACGTCGTCCTGTTCCCATATGAGATGGTCGACTTCGCAAGTATAAGAATGGGGTGATCTAGGAGAATGGCGGCTATTGGATTTTTTGGAAAGAGGCTCATCGGTGTGGCCGTTGTGGTCATATCGGTGAGCATATTCATGTTCGTGCTTCTCAGGTCGATCCCAGGGGATCCAGCTAGGCTCCTCGCTGGATTCGACGCTCCCCCAGAAGTTGTGGAGCAGATAAAGGAAAGATATGGTCTAAACGACCCGCTACCGGTTCAGCTAATCAAGTACCTTGAAAACCTCTTCACATTAAATCTGGGAACCTCAGTTAGGACAGATTCGCCGGTTATAGTCGAAATACTTCACAGGCTTCCTTATACGCTTTATCTATCCGCGGCAGCTCTCTTTATTGCTGTAGCTATAGGAGTACCCCTTGGGGCATATGCGGCGCTTAAGAAAGATTCCCCCATCGATTACTTTGTAACAGCTCTGATATCCGTCGGTACAGCAATGCCTACCTTTTGGCTAGGACTTATGCTCATCCTGCTATTCTCTGTTCAATTAAAACTCCTACCTGCTGGGGGGGCAGGAAACCCGAGCAGCATAATACTGCCCGCAATAACTCTATCCCTCCCAGTCATGGCCCCCATAGCTAAGACCACAAGGTTCACATTCCTCGAGGTTCTCAAGGAAGACTTCGTTAAGTTGGCTGTGGCCAAAGGGCTCAGGAGAAAGACGGTAATATTTAAACATGTCATGAAAAACGCGATGGTTCCCGTTGTTACAGTATTGGGACTTCAACTTGGAAACCTCATGAAGGGAGCCGTAATAACTGAGACGGTTTTCGCATGGCCCGGCATAGGAAGGCTAGTCGTCGACTCAATATTCGCTAGGGACTACCCCATGGTCCAAGGGGCAATATTCGTCCTCGCGTTGATCTATGCGCTGATAAACCTCGCAGTGGATTCGCTCTACGCTGCGATAGATCCAAGGATAAGATTAGGAGGTGCTTCATGATGGAGATAAAGTTCGGTTGGCTCAAGAAGCTTGGAATCTACAACGACAAAATCATCGTGATCACCAGTAGCAGGACTGGAATGTTCGGACTAGCGTCTCTATCCTCTATCGTTTTCTTATCCTTGATCGTGGACCTCGTGAGCCCCTACAACCCAATAAAAGGGAACCTTGCCCAAGCTCTAAAACCCCCATCATTGGAGCACATCTTCGGGACAGATGAGCTTGGTAGAGATCTGTTCACGAGGACATTTGTTGGGGCCAGGACCTCGCTCCTCATCGCATTGCTCGGCACCGGGCTTGGAGCAAGTATAGGGACGGTTCTCGGACTGATCGCCGGTTACCTAGGCGGAGCGGTGGATTATTCGTTAATGAGAGTGGCCGATGCTCTTTTATCTATACCATCGATATTGATAGCAATAGCACTCGTGGCTATACTTGGGCCGAGCACCACCAACATAATAATATCAATATCGTTCGGCCTCATACCATCTTTCATGAGGCTGACCAGGGGAGTAGTAGTCCAAGTAAAGAACATGGAATATATAATCGCCGCGAAGCTTTTGGGGCTCAGCAACTTTAGGATAATGTTCAAGCACGTTCTACCAAACATATCGTATATATCAATATCTCAATTCACGCTCGAGTTGGGTGGTTCAATACTTATGGCCTCCGGTCTCGGGTTTCTAGGATTGGGGGTTCAGCCACCGTACCCTGAGCTAGGTACGATGATAGGTACAGCTAAGAACTACATAGGTGTTGCGCCGTACCTAATACTATTCCCTGGCATAGTGCTGTTACTTTTAGCATTAAGCTTCAATTTGCTTGGTAACATGCTCAGGGATATAATGGATCCAACTTCAACGGTGAATATGAAATGAGTCTGCTTGAAGTAAGGGATTTAACAGCATACTATATAGTCGGTCACAGAAAGGAAAAGGTTCTATCAGATGTGAACATAAGAGTTGAAAAGGGAGAGAGAGTCGCGGTAGTTGGAGAGAGCGGCTCAGGTAAGACGACGCTGGCCTCTATAATAGTTAGACTTGAATCAGAGAACCTCAAGATAGAGAAGGGCGAAGTCCTTTACAGAGGTGTGAACTTACTTAGTGCTGAAGATAAAGAGTTAGAAGAGCTGAGAGGAGGGGAGATCTCAGTTGTTTTCCAAAACCCCTCTGCATCTCTAGATCCGCTCTATACTGTTGGGGAACAGATAGCCGAGGCCCTTAGAGAGCATGGTTATGGGAAAAGCGAAGCTAAGGCAGAAGCTATAGAGCTGCTGAGGAGCGTCGGGATACCTAACCCGGAGAAGAGATACAACTCGTACCCTCACCAGCTATCTGGAGGCCAGAAGCAGAGGGTAGCTATAGCTATAGCGATTGCCCTCAGGCCAAAACTTCTAGTCGCCGACGAGCCCACCAGCGCGCTTGACGTCTCAACTCAGACCCAAATAATCGAGTTGCTTAACAGTCTAACTCGGGAGTACGGCACGTCCCTCCTGCTCATAACACACGATATAGGGGTAGCCTATGATGCATCTGATAGAATGATCGTTATGTATGGCGGGAGAGTAATGGAGGCGGGAAAAACCGAGGAAGTAGTATCCGCACCTGCACATCCCTATACACAATACCTGCTCTATTCGGTTCCGATGGGTAGATCCAGCATAAAGATATGGAGCGGAAACGTTAGAACCACAATGCGCTCAGGCAACGGCATATCCAACAAGGGATGTCCATTCTATGGAAAATGTGCATCACCCGCTAAGAAATGTTCCTATGAACCCCCAGGCAAGGTAATTGTAGGGAAAGAAGGCAGAGAGGTCTATTGTTGGAAAATAATCGAAGAGGAGGTGTTGATGGCCGGTGGCAGGGGGATTTGAAGCCGCTGAAGTGAAAGAGCTCAGAAAAATATACAGGCTAAAAACTTCTTTGAAAAAAGTCGCTGAAGTGAGGGCGATAGACGGAATAGATCTGAAGATAAATAAAGGGGAAGTCGTTGGCCTCCTAGGTGAGAGCGGTTCTGGGAAGACAACATTGGGCAAAATTCTCGTCGGTATAGAAAAGCCTACTTCGGGGGAGGTTAGGCTGTTTGGAACAAGCGCGGAAGAATTCCTCAAATCGAACAGGAAGAGCGTCCAGATGATATTCCAGAACCCAGACACTTCCCTCAACCCAAAAATGAAAATCGGAGATACTTTGAGAGAGGCTCTTGAGGCCGGTGGCAGGGTTGGCAGTAAAGATGAAATAAAGGAGCTGCTGGAGATGGTTGAATTGGACCAGAAGTACATTGATTATTACCCCTCCCAGCTATCTGGAGGCCAGAAGCAGAGGGTAGCTATAGCGAGAGCTCTAGCAGTGAAGCCCAGTATAATAATAGGAGACGAAATTGTTTCCGCGTTAGACGCAACGGTAAAGGTGCAGATACTCTCTTTGATACAGGAGCTTCAAAGGGAGCTCGGCTTCACAATGTTATTCATAAGTCACGATCTTCCAATAACCAGGGCCGTGAGTAATAAGATCGCTGTAATGTATTTGGGAAAAATCGTGGAGATACTTGAACCAAGAGATCTGATCGAGGATCCCCTTCATCCATATACGAGGCATTTGCTAACTTCTTTGCCCTCAATATATTTGAAAGGCCTCAGCTTGGATGGGAAGAGACTCAAGCTCAAGGAGCTACAGACCCCACCTCCTGCAGCGGGTTGCAAGCTCCAATCCATATGTCCGTTCGCATCTGAAAAATGCGCTCACGAAAATCCCCCAGCAGTGAAAGTGGGGGGAGACCATGTCGTTTTTTGTCATCTCTATTCCAAAAATTGAAAGGTGAGAGAAATGGGAAATAAAAAAATAGTATTGGATAACGTGAGGATATTCTCCTCCGAGAAAATGAGTCTAATTGAAAATGGAAGAATACTAGTAGAGGGAGGAAAAATCTCTGAAGTAGGAACTAGGGGAAGTGTAGATGTCCCAAGCGACGCGCTCTCCCTTGATGGAATGGGGAGAGTAGCCCTTCCAGGCTTGATCGACGCACACCTACACGTAACGGGCATGAGGACAGGAGATAACGTCAAGGAGCCCCTGCTCACACCCATGGGTGTGTTCTTTGCCAGAGGCGTAAAGGATCTGGAGAGCCTCGTTATGGCAGGCTTCACAACAATCGTGGACGCCGGGGGAATAGTTTCTCTCCATTTGAGGGACGCCGTGAACGAAGGCACAATAGTAGGGCCGAGGGTCTTTGCGGCAGGATTCTCGCTATCTCCAACCTTTGGCCACGGCGATGTTCATTACATGCCCGTCGAATATGTTGATGCGAGGACAAGCAAGTTCATGAAGCCTCTCAAGGGACTCATATGCGATGGGGAGGCTGAATGCAGGAAGGCAGCGAGGTACTCGCTAAGAGAGGGAGCCGATTTTATAAAAGTGATGGCAACAGGAGGAGTCCTATCACAGAGAGACAGACCAGATTACAGGCAGTTCACGCTTGAAGAGCTTAAAGCGATAGTGGATGAAGCTAGGGCAGCCAAGAGATTCGTCCATGCACACGCGCAGGGCAAGGAGGGGATAGTTAATGCCCTCAATGCAGGAGTAAAGGTGATAGCCCACGCTATATATATGGACGAAGAAGCCGCTGAACTCGCTAAGGAGAAAGATGCCGTTGTGGTGCCAACTCTTTCAATAGTCCATAAGATATTGGAAGTGGGTCCGAAGGCAGGGATCCCGGAATGGGGTCTCAAAAAATCAGAGGAGGTTTACAAGGATCACGTTGAAAATGCTAGAAAGGCGAAAAGGCTAGGTGTGAAGCTCGCTACCGGCACAGATTTCCTAGGAGGGTTCTTCCCGCATGGAGAAAACGCGCTAGAGCTAAAGTTGTTCGTAGAGAAACTCGGGATGTCTCCAGCAGAAGCTATAAAGTCAGCGACTGAGACGGCCGCAGAAGTAGCAGGCATGAAGGGCTCCGCAGGAAGGCTGGAAAGAGGTATGTTGGCAGACATAATATTAGTCAAGGAAAATCCTCTACTAAATATTGACTCATTGTTAAATGTTAAAAACGTGGAATTGGTTATGAAAGGAGGAGAAATAGTGAAGAACAACCTCTCCCGGTAGCTAAATGCTCTTTACATCTGAAAGCCTCGCCTTTTAAGACGGGGATTAATAGAAAGCTTAAGAACTTTTTCATTTCAATTGCCTATGATGATGAGTAATTCGAAAGCGTGGTTGCCCCTAAGCTCTTGGATGCGGGATCGGCAACCTCTCAAGCAAGTTAAGATGGGGGGATCTCTGACCTCCTGAATGCCCTCAAATGACAGATGTAATCCCGAACAGATGAAAGGAACCTTTGCCCTTTAGAAACGGAGAGGAGGTCAGATTTAAAAAAACTGGGATCCACAATTAAGAAGTTTTTAAAAACCATGAGAAGATCAAAGGAACAATTTCATTTTTTGTCAGCAACTATCTTCGTTCCACTCTTTCCCTCGAGTATCTCCTTTAGTTTGTATAGGTGACCGATGTAAGCGGGTTTCCCCGTTCTCTCTGCGAATCTTATTGCCGCCTTGACCTTCGGTCCCATGCTGCCAGAGCCGAAGACTCCTTGATCGAGCAACTTCTTAGCTTCGCTTACGGTGAGCTCCCTAAGCAGTTTTTGGTCAGGTTTTCCATAGTTCAGATAAGCTCCTTCCACATCCGTAAGTATCACGAAAATGTCTGCCCCTACAACGGATGCAAGCAGCTGCCCTCCGAGATCCTTGTCTATGACAGCTTCTCTTCCAGACACTTTACCTTTCTCGTCTTTTACTACAGGGATCCCCCCTCCTCCGCTGGCTATAACAATGAAGTCGTTCTCATAAAGCAGCTTAATAGCCTCCTTTTCTATATTGTCAAGAACGTCAGGGGAAGGCACGACCCTTCTGAAACCGCCTCTCGGATCTGCCTTTACGGTCCACCCCTTCTCCTCTGCGATCTTCTTGATTTCTGCTTCATTGTAGTAGTATGGTCCAACATATTTCGTGGGGTTCTTCCAAGCGGGATCGTCCTTTTTAACTTCTACCTGGTTTATCAGCGTGACTACCCTATATCTATGGTCAAGGTTCTCATCTATCAAAACATTCTGGATAGCCTGCTGTAGCATGTAGCCTATCCATCCTTGAGTCATCGCCCCAGCGATATCCATAGTTAACGGTGGTATTTTATCCTTCAGAGCTTCCATCCACTCCATGACATTTCCAACCTGAGGGCCGTTGCCATGAGTGACAACTACTTTATACCCGTTCTTAACAAGGTCAACTATCTGCTTGGCGGCAGCGTATACGTTCCTCCACTGTTCCTCCACGGTTCCCTTCTCGTTCTTCTGGAGAAATGCGTTCCCTCCTAATGCTATTACTATTAATTCACCTTTCCCGTCCAAATCTAACACCTCAAAACATATAGCACAACGTTTTTTGATTGTATCTTAACATAAGAAGCGTTTTACTGTTACCATTTTTTAACTTTTCTGCTAACGAATCTCTAAAAATTATTCTTAATAATAACTAATGAAACTTTGAATATGATGCCATATAATTTTGGTTTTGCCCCTAAGTATTTGGGGAATCGGGAACCGTTTTAGAGCTAGGAGGTCAACCGCTGTTCTCGATGGAATGAAAATATTCATATAAGGCCCTTAGCTCTTCATCGCTCTTTTGCTTAAACCAATCCACCAAAACGCCTCTTTCATCAGGATGAACTATGAAATAATAAATTGAATAACTGCATACGGGCTCTATCTTCAGCATATTCATCTTCGCATATTCAATGGCAGCCTTAACTAGCTTCTCTCCAAGCCCCCTTCCTCTGAACTGTGGTGGAGTATATGTATGGAGCAACCTCATCACGCCGAGATCTTTGATTATCTCGAACTGAAGTAGCGCCTTCTTTCCCGTCGGAAGCTCTATATATAAAAATGAACCGTCTCGTTTAACTTCACTCAATTTTAACGCCTCCTTGATCCTTACAAACGAGAGTTTTTTATAATGGAAGAGTGTCGGTAAGTCTATTCGTGGAAGAAGTTAATATCGGTTCAATAAATACAAACGAATAACTTCTAAAATAGAATGATTTTTTAGAATAATATCTCCATTGCGGACGAAATCCAATCTACGAACTCGAAATCATTCGATCTATTCTGAAGTATCCTCCTGAGAATTTTGTTGAGCAAAAAAGCACCGTATTTGGGAAAGCTCAACCCCCTCTTCTAAATTTTCTTTTTCTAGCAACTTCTTTAGTTCTCCAATTAAAATGCTATGCTCGAGGCAAACTCTAAGCTCAATTTCGCTATATAGGCTTCTAAACTTCTTTATATAGAGTGCGATTTCCAGCGCAATCCTCCTCTGCTCCTCCTCGCCTATAAGCTTCTGGTAGACGCTCTGACCGATGGGGTATATACCTGAAAGCTCAGCTGGTACAGCACCAAGCACCGGGGCATAATAAATCACATGATTCTCCCCTCTGCTTCTTGCATCGGGTACCCTAAAGTAAATAGGCATAACCAACGCCCTCTTGAAAAGTCGCGGAGGAATATAATTTTCATTTATGAATTTTTTTATTCTAGCGATTCTGGGACTGTATGTACTATCTCCCTCAAATATCAGCCCCCCTCTGGCCTCCCCCTTTACGCTTGGGGTATACAATTCAAACCAATTAAAATGTGCAACCTCTATCCTCTTTAGGGCAGAGAGCAAACTTGGATGTCGCCTTGACATAGATATCAATAGTTCCCAAAGCCTCCCCTCCTTTATTGCTTCCTTAGTTTCATTGATTATCTTTCTAACGACATGGAGGTTATGCTCAGCCAAAAGGGCAGTCCTTTCCTCTTTGCTCATTTTAATAAGCTCGGTAGGCGTATATTTCGAGCATATAGGGCAAGAACAGGGAAAATACTTTATATTCTCTAGCCTTAGAGTCCCTTGCTCCGTTAAATACCTATTATCTCTAGCAAACAATATATATGAAGCAGAATCAAAAAGGTCTATCCCCATCGCTACGGCGAAAGGAATGATCATGGGGTGGCCCGCGCCGAACAAATGCAATGGCTTCTCGGGGGGTATATGGGACCTGGCGGCTCTTATCATATCGAGGATTGTTTCGTATTGGTATCTTTCCATAAACTTCGTGGGGCTTCCTAGAGCGTATATATCGAAGTCTAGCTTTGCAGACTCAGAAGCGCTCATCTCAACGAGGTCTGTAAATATTCCTCCCTGAATTGGAAGGACCCAAAGCCTTTTATCCCTATCAATGATCTCGAGCGATTCCTTAGCCCTTCTTAAAGTTTCCCTCACAGTCCACTCGGCTCTCTCCCTGTTAAGGGTATCTCCAGTGGGTACGTCCAATATAACCGCTATATCAGGGTCTAATAGCTTCTCTATCTCTATTATTTCCCTGTTGTTGACCCCTACCTCACCGTATTGGAGGAGCTGATATGCCCCGGAGTCGGTCATCACAATTAATTCCTTTGAGTCTAGAAGGCCATGTATTTTGCTTCTCCATCCTCTCTTGTATGCCAAATAGGCATTGGTTATAACTGCGGAGAAGCCCACCCGTCTAATATTTTCTAAAGGTAACTCCTGTCTTATTGGATCTATAACAGGAAAAAGATAGGGGGTCTCAATAATGCCCCCTTTTGTTTTTAGCTCCCCTATTCTTCCAGCTAAATCTCTATCCAAAACTTTCATAGGGGGTTTTCCCTTTACACCTTCAGCTGCGATGTCTCTTTTTTCTTGCTCTCCATATACTCAGTAAACAATCCGTATATTTTATGGGCCAACGGGCCGCTGCCTTCTACTCCCTTCTCCGATACCCTTATTGAGTTTAATACAACGAGCACTCCTGCTTCGGGGTAAGCCTTGACATCAGCATCCCGTATGTTTAACCTACTCACCACCACCCTAGCAAATTCCTCCGGGTTGAACATTGGGGACTCAATAGATGCTATCGATTCTATACTTTCCGCCATTATCAGCATCACTGGATAGGAGGAACCCCCTTCCTCGTTGGCGCCCTTCAATAGAACATTCATTCTCTCGTCGAAACCATATAGGGTGCCCTTCAACACTTTCCCGTTCTTAAGCCTAATGATCACCTGCCTTTCTAGCAGACTATTGAGCTCGCTGATAACCCTCCTGCTTGCCGATGAAACGCTCATTCAAACCACCCTTCTTGTATATACCTAAAGAGGTTATATTTTCCAATGTGGTTACAACTTAATAAATGGTTATATCGGGATCACCTTATCTCAAACGAGATGATTTATAAAAACTTGAAAATCTTGGAAATGAAAAAGGCTTTTAAGCTCCCTACAGCAAACAGAGGCATTAAGACAGTGCTCTCTGCAGAGAGATGATAGAACAACGAGCCATAGCCGCGAAGATAAGCAACTATACAAGATAGGGGGAGCCAAAAGCCCTTAAAATAGTAGAAAGGTCTATACTGTGCCTTAAGGCAGTCTGATACACAAGAGCCAAAAATCATAAAGCTTTATTAAACAAAATCTATCTGTCCTGCACGAGCGGGCGCTCATAGAATTTAGGAAGTGATTACAATGACCCAAATCACTATGGAAAACCTCAGTATAAAGAATGTTACTCCATCAATAATACCTTCCATTTTCGATGTCAAGGCCCATGCTCCAAACGGCTTAGAGGTTCTCTTCGAATATCACAGAGAGATGGAGCTATCATATAAGGAGGGGGAAGAGATATCCCTAAAACTATCTTCTCAGAAGATCCCTCCGAAAAACGCATCGAGTTTCTGTGGAAAAGCGATGCTCTACACTGTAAAACAAAAAGAGGGGCTTCTAGTATATTTGTTCTCTGCAGGCGGGTTAATATTGAGGATTTCCTCTCCAAAGCAGCTTGAAGGTTTGGAGATCGCAAGCGAATACTACTTCTGCATTGATAAAACTTGACATCTTTTTTACCTCAAAACGGTTCCCGATTCCCCAAATACTTAGGGGCAAAACCTCAAAAATAGATAGCACTATCCCGAATTTAAGTTGAGATTTTCTGTAGTAGTAAAACTAATTTGGCTTTGAAAGCCTCGCATATAATGGCAAGGAGAGGTCAGCCTCTCCAAAATAGACCCTCATCCAGAGCTCAGCGAACAGTATTCTCCAGAAAAGCCTCGCATAGTCTCTGCTCACGTTTCCCTTAATAACATCATCAGCTAACTTCTTTGCGGCTTCCTTTTTCAAAATTCCAGTCTTAACCAAATAAGAATCTCTCATCAAAGAGGAGAACAAATCTCTTAGCCCGAAAAGCCACTTTTTCTCTGGAGCTTGGAACCCGATTTTCCTCCTATTCCACAATATATCTCTCGGCAACATACCAGCGGAGGCCTTCCTATGTATCCATTTTGTATAGCCTTCCCTTATCTTAAGCTCAGCCGGCATCGAAAGTGATAGCTCTGCGAGAACGTGGTTGACATAGGGGACCCTAATTTCTATACTAAAAGCCATGCTAGACCTATCTTCTGTCCTCAATATCTCAAGCAATCTACCACCCGTGAGATCCTTCATCAAGGCGTCGTTGAGGCTCACGATCTTTTCCCCCTGCTCACTATCAATGAGACTTAAGACCTCATCGTTGAGGATCCCTGTGGAAACTCTTTTCCTGAACCCCAGCATCACTTTGAGCCCCAGGGTGAACTTATCCATTATATAGCTCCTGAGCTTCCAAGCCTCTTCCATGGCTCTGAGAATGCCCCTTTTAGCGATAACTTCCCTCAAATATATGGGAATATACGCATGGTATCCTGCAAGCAGCTCATCACCGCCTTGCCCATTGATCAAAACCTTCAGATCCTTTGAGCTTTTCTTCACCCCTTCCATCATCAACCAATGAAGTATGCTGCTGGGTCCTTCCGGAGGCTCTTCTAAATAATATATCATTTTCTTGAGCTCATCCATGCTTATGTTGCTACTACTTACCTTTATCACTTCAAGATTTTTCTCAAGCCCTAGGCTTTTGGCGATGTCCTTCGCGTATTTTGATTCATCAATATCTTCATCATCGACTGAAACGGTGAACACCTTCAGACTATCCTCAGTAAAACCTCTTTCCTTGAGACCCTCATCTAAGAGCTTCTTCGTGAACGCTAAGAGTGAGGAAGAATCCACGCCCCCGCTCAAGGCAAACGCCAGCGGTACATCTGTTCTGAGATGTAGCCTTACGCTATCCTCGAAAGCTCTCTTCCACTCGGTTACGGCATCTTGAATTCTCCAATCTCTTTCCTGTGTATTAAGATACCAATATCGTTTAAATCCTAGGTCTCCCCCATCAGTGCAGAAGTAAGAAGCTGGGGGGACCGAGAAAACGCCCTCAAAGAAGGTTTCGTTTGTCTTAGGTCTATTGAAGGAAAGGTACTGGGCAATTCTTCTAGCATTTGGCTTCAGCTCCATGATAGCTTTAAAGGCTTTTATCTCAGATGCAAAGTAAACGGCGTTTCCTTGCCTTGCATATAAAAGAGGCTTTATTCCAAACCTGTCTCTTGCCCCGCATAAAATTCCTTTTGATTTATTATAAAAGAGGAACGCATACATTCCAATTATCTTCTTAAGCGCGTTTTCAAGCCCCCATTCAAGTATAGCCGTAAGCAAAACTTCGGTATCAGTATCACTGTTGAAACTATAACCTATTTGTCTAAGCTCTTCCCTGAGCTCTCTATAATTATAGATCTCTCCATTGAGCACGAGCACAAGATCGCCACGAGCCATCGGCTGTTTTCCATTGGGAGTAGGATCTAGAATGGAGAGCCTCCTATTTCCTAAAGCTACAATATTACTATAAAACATCCCTTCATCGTCAGGGCCTCTATGCACCATAAGTTCCAACATCTTCTTAAATCCTTCATAATCTATAGTTCCTTCCTTCGCGATCGCCCCAGCTATACCGCACATACTTTCAAAACCTCACTTTATAAAAAATATAAAGAAAAATAAAACCATTTAACATAGCTAAAACGCCATTGATATACCTTCTGTTCTCGGGTCGCTTGCAAGCAATAGTGCACCTCTAGCATCCATTCTTGCAGTATGAATGTGCCCGTGAGTTCCATAAAGCGGAACTTTCAATAACTTAAGGCCACCCTCTTCAATGAAGCGCATTCCTTCTTCTACTTCCACAACTTGCTCTCCAGTTGGTGAAGTGAATATGAACCTCGGAGCCATAAGCGCTTGCGCGTCATTCATCCTATACACATATAAGTTTTCATATGCTCTAAGGTGCAATTGCGGTCTCACGTCTCCTCCAACACAGCCAACTATCCTCCAAGCGTTTCCCTCATCGATCCCCAATATCGAGAGCGTATGCAGAGGCCTTTTCCTGGGGGCGGGACTGTTGGGAATTCCTCTTTTCCTAGCGAATCCAAGTCCTCTGTTCTGCACCGGAAAGCCTCCAACTACAAGGCCCGAGCCGAACGGATTAAAGAGACTCTGAATGAAACCTAATAGGTACTCGCCGTCAGCTACGATGAAGAACGTTGTATCTTTTCCAATTCCTCCACTTATTCCTGACCGAGCCCTTTCCTTTATGTCTGAGTACCTTGTCATTTTAGTAACATCTAAGCTCATGAAATCAGGGTCTCCGATTTGGCTGTCCCTAAACTCATATGAAATTCTCACGGGCTCTCTCCAAGCAAGAACTCTCTTCGGATCTCCAAAATCCATGCCGTCTAAACCTAGTTCGTGAAGTGCGGAAATCAAATGCAAGGTAGTTATCCCATGCGTGCTCGGGGGTAACTCATATAATACCATACCTTCGACATCCAGCTTCAAAGGCTCAACTTCAACCGCTTTATGCTTTCTCAGGTCATCTGCCTCCCCAATCACCCCCTGCTCTTCTAGTTCTCTTAGAATAGATTCGGCTAGATTACCTTCATAAAAGTCGCTCCAACCTCGTTCAGCTATTGCCCTCAACGTTCTAGCCATATCTCTGTTCGTAATGAAGTCTCCCGGCTGTATTCCCCTGAAATATCTGCTCCACCTGTATTTTTCGAGTTCTTTTTCAGAGGAAGAAGAAGCTGTAGCTAACATGTAGCCTGCACTAAAACCGTTGTATGCTAGGGATATTGCGGGTTGCAAGAGGTCATTTAGAGGCATAGTCCCGAAATCCTCGTTCAGCTTCCCCCACAAACTAACTAGACCAGGGACAGTAACAGTAAGAGGCCCCCTCTTAGGCCCTTCAGCAATAAATCTCTCCGCATCGAAACCCGAAAAAGATTTACCATTGGAGGCAAAAGCCTTCATTTCCCCTTCACCGATGAGTAAAGCGAACGCGTCTCCCCCCGGCCCTCCGCTCTGTGGCTGGAGAACGCTTAGAGCCGCACTAACAGCTATAGCGGCATCGAAGGCATTCCCCCCCTCTTCCAATACGTCTATTCCCACCTTTACAGCGAGCGGGTGATCCGCTGATACTCCCATCGTCCCATATGCTATTTTCACGGAAATAACCTCTTCAGAATTTTAATCAAATAATAAAATGTTCCCATCTAGATATTTTTTTCCAATACCAGTAAAAGGGGAAAACCGAATAGTGTTTCTGTCTGCTTGGATCTCTGAGCAGTACTAGTCTGTAGAAAGAATATTTAGAGAAGCTATATAGTCAAGGTCAGCGCCTAAATAGCTTTTAGAACAACGAAAACAGATCCTCCAATATAAGAAAAATATAATCGCTCAGTTTAAGCTGTTCAAAATGGCAAGACGACGAGGCAATGCAATCCCGTTCTTCTTAAGCCTCAGTGTTTCTGTAGAAAGGCAATTCATTTAGGCCATTTTAAACCAATGAAATCTTAAACCTAGTCACTTGCATATTAGAGGAGAGAGAACGATTTCGGCCTTTTGGTCGGGTAATAACTCGGGAGAAGGTGACTTAAAAATAACAGAGATAACCTAAAAGCTATACTATCAAGGCGTTCAATAAGGTCATACGAAAGGAAAAAGATACCTGAGAACGATTTAAGAAAAATAATGGAAGCAGCCCTTATGGCACCTACCGACGGTTCCCTCCTATTATGGTCTGCTATCAGGATAAAAAACGAGGAGCTCAGGAGGAATATAGCCGAGGTGGTCGGTCAAAGAAGCATCCGATTTCTTCATATTTCTGGCTGATTTATAGAGTTAATGGTTGTAATCGAATTCGTGTTATCGTAATATTTATTACTTCTGGGGGTAGAAGTAACTTCTAGGGGTAGAAGTTGATTTTTGATCCAGTGCCTAAGGAATCTCGAAAGGACTTCTTCAATAGGGAGGAGGAAATAGAAAGGATTAAATCTTTATCTTCACCTATAACCTTAGTTTTAGGATTTAGAAGGACTGGTAAGTCTTCGGTAATTCGTATAGCATTGAATGAACTTAATTTTCCTTATATCTATATAGATTTAAGAAAGTTTGAAGAAAAAGGTTATGCGTCTTATAAGGATCTAATTTTAGAGTTACAAAAGGAAATAAATAGATTGGTTAAGAGATTTCCAAGTATAACAGGTTTTATTAAACGAATAGAGGGAGTGAAAATCCTGGGGAATGAAATTAGGCTAAGGTGGGGAGGCGATAAAAGGGTTAGTATTTCTTCTCTATTAGAATCTCTAAATGATTGGGCAGAAGATAGGGTGATATTAACTATCGATGAGGCTCAAGAATTACTGAATTTAAGGGGGGCTAATTTATTGTCCACGTTTGCTTATTCTTTTGATAATTTGAGGAAAGTTAAGATAATATTAAGTGGTTCGAAAATGGGTTTACTGTACAGATATTTAGGTAAAGATAATCCTAAGTCTCCTCTTTATGGGAGGGCAATGAATGAGATTGAGTTATATCCTTTTAACAGGGAGAAAAGCGAAGAATTTCTAAGGTTAGGTTTTAGTGAATTAAAGATTAATTTCGATAAGTTTGATATAGTTTATGAGAATTTAGGGGGAATTCCAGGGTGGCTCACATATTTTGGATATTATTATTATCAAAAAAGGGATCTGAGTGAGGCATTATCTAAAACAATAAATACTGCGATTGGGTTAATAATGGAAGAATTTAACAACTTTCTTAAGACAAGAGCTATAGCAAAAGATAGGTATGTAACTGTAATGAAGACGGTAATTAACTGTGCTAGTTGGAGTGAGATAAAAAGAGCGTTAGAGGCAAGAGAGGGTATGGAAATTAGTGACTCTGAAATTTACAATTATTTAAATCAATTAATTGATTCATCTTGGATAGTTAAGAAGGATGATAAAAAATATTGTCCATCCGAGCCTTTAATAGCTAGGGCATTTTCTTAATATTCAATGTCAGACTTTCATAGAGTTTTATGCTGTAATTTTTAAACTTATAATCTTTTTTGATGCTATGAGAATTTCTGTTTGTTAATCGGACCTGGCAACTAAAGCGATCGCTGGCCACAAAAATTTTATATAAGAGCGAAGCATTCAAAAAAATTCGCTAAGAGAATTCTTAGGAAATAAGATTATAGGCTGACTTACATTTTAAAAAATTCATGCCTAGAGAACGTTCAGAATTTCAAAACATCTTCAGCATATTTTGTAGCTCTATCTATGAGCCTCCTGTAGCTTCCTAGATACTTATCCGGCTTAAGCTCCTTCTCTAAAACATCTTTTTCAATAACCTTTGACAGTTCTTCGTCTCTAGCTACAACATCTATGAAATTATCGTTTTCATCCATGGATCTAACCAACTGCATGACTCTTTTATGGGCCTCATGCCTCGGATATCCTCTCTCCACTAAAAGCACGACTAATTTTTCACTTAATACCGCGCCCCTAGTCAGCTCCAAATTTTCCATTGCAGCCTTCTCATCTATATAGATGGACTCAAGTAAGATGAGCGTATCCTCTAACATCTGGTCTACGGCCATGAAGGCGTGAGGCAAAATCACCCTCTCACTGGAACTATTGGTAAGATCTCTTTCATGCATCAGCGGCACATTCTCAAGGGAGGCCAAAACGAGGGACCTCACTACTTTAGCAAGGCCAGAAATTCTCTCAGCTGTTACCGGGTTCCTTTTATGCGGCATTGCACTGCTTCCCACCCTCTCAGAAACCTCATACATTTCCCCGACCTCGGTCCTTGAGAGTTCCCTAACCTCTAAGGCGAACCTATCTAGTTGCGATGCTAATATAGCCAAAGAAGAAATCAATTCAGCAAAACCGTCCCTAGGAGCAACCTGAGTGCTTATAACATGTGGTTCAACACCTAACTGTTTGCTAACCAATTTCTCAATTTCCAGCCCTTTCTCCTCCCACGCAGCCATCGTGCCAACGGCACCCGAAACCTTAGACTTGATAACTCTTTTTTCCGCATCCTTCAATCGTTCTAAACTTCTAGCGAGTTCATATGCATAGTTCGCAAATTTAAAGCCGAATGTTATTGGTAAAGCATGTTGGCCATGCGTTCTTCCTGGTGCGATAGAATCGGCATATTTCCAGGAAAGCTCTATAAGGTCACTTATCACCTTTTTCAGCTTCAATTTTATTATAGAGATAGCGTCTCTTATTATCATGGCCCACGTGGTATCTACAATATCATAGCTCGTTGCCCCCAAATGGACAAAATTACCGCACTCACCGCACTTTTCCCCCAGAATATAGGCTAGTGAAGCAATATCATGCCCTAAGATCTTCTCTCTTTCATAAACCTCTTTTGCACCTACATCCTTTCCGCATATTTTTATATGATCTCTGCAAATGCTTGGTGCAATGCCAACTTCAGCCAGTGCATTAAGAAGAGCATTCTCAACTTCTATGTATGTTTTTACTATTTTTTCATAGGAGAACAGACTCCTCATCTCTCCTGAGCCGTATCTCCAGTCGAACACGCAAAAAGCATCAAGATTCACCATTGGTTAACCCCCAAATCTTTCCTTCTGTCGATAACATGCATAACATCTTCTCCAGTGCCGATGAGAGTGATAGGTACTTTAATCTGGTTCTCAATATCTTCAACCCACCTTCTCGCCTCATTGGGTAGAGCGCTCCACTTATTGATCCCGTGAGCTTCCTTGAAAATCCAGTCCAACTTAGTTATCGCAGCTTGTGTGGCTGAGTTCAGCATCACAGCCCTTTTAGCGAGATCTATGTTGAACGGGGCCACTCTTCTCATTCTTCCAGTAACTGTTCCCTTTTCAACTAGGCCAAGCTTTTCAATCTCTTCTTTCGCCATTTCACCTTCAAGAGGCCCCTCTCCAACCCTTGTTATGAACGACTTGAAAACGATTAACACCTCATCAGCATCTTTAGGACCAATGCCTACTTCTGAGAGTATCCCCGAAGCGGTCGTGTCCCTGCTAGTTACGTAAGGATATGTGCCATGGTAAAGCGATAGGAAAGTTCCTTGAGTGCCCTCAACCAGAACCTCATCCCCCATCTCTAAAGCCCTTCTAACCGCGCCGGGGACATCGATTAACATCCCTCTTAGTTCGTCTACATCCCTAGCGAGCCTGAGCCTCCTCAGCACCCTGTCTGACATAGCAGCACCAACTCCCTGGAAAGTAGACCCGATTGAAGTTAGCATCGAATCGTTCTTCTCTCTTTCGACATGCTCCTTCTCTATAATACCGGTATTGAAGTCCAAGAAAGTCCTATCATTAATTCTGAAGTCTCTTAATTCATTCATTAGAACATCTAGCCTGACAAGCGCTCCTGGAGCTATGAGAAGAGTCGTGGTAGGGCTCACGAAACCCGAGGGTACGCTCCTAAGCTTGTAAACTTTTCCCTCATAATATACGGTGTGACCGGCATTTATTGACCCCGTCCTAACAGCGTATTTAGGTTTGTCTGCCAAGGAGAGATAAGCTCCGATCTTTCCTTTACCTTCGTCTCCAAAGAACCCACCGACCAATACAATAAGCAATTCTTTGCACCCAAACTCTATGACATGATATTTTCCATTCATTAAACCGTTATGCGCTTAAATGAAGGAGAACTAAACAATGTGCAATTAAGAATAAATCGCCAGAAAGATCCCAGGATTTTTAAAAAAGCGGACCCTCCCAATTTAATATGACAGATTGGTCACATTTTTATGATTATCAACATCAGCAACGGTGATTCGTTGTTATCACTTTTATGCCTTAGACGTTGCAATTCAAGACGTGAAAGATCAATCAGATGGTGAAAATCAGAGGAGAAATGAAGGCCTCGATGAAAGCAGCCAATAATAAAAGAGCGATTGTAAAAGCGACATAGAACGGCATTTTCGCAACCAACGAGCGCAGTTCTCCATCTTTACCCAGTACCCTCTTCCAGAACATTACCCCCAACATAGTTCCATAGGAAGCAGAGATAAAAAACGCGGAGAGCTCAAAAATGCCATGAGGGACCATAGATAAAATCGCAAGAGCAGAACTTATTCCTTTATTTTCCGCAAAGGCTACGACGACTCCAGCAACGGCCCCATTTAAAAGTACTATCAAGGAAGGGAGCACGACAGTTATTCCTAGTATGTACATGAGTAATGCGACTGTTAAGTTATTGATGAATATCAGAACGACGGACCAGAAGGAAAAGGGGGCAAACCTAATTGTTTTGACCTTTTCCCCGAATGTATTCATGACTCCCTCGGCGACCCCGGTGGGGGCCACCTTTGCCGAAAGATAGCCCAGCATCCCCCCCATCAAAAAGATAACGAACATTAACAAAACTAGGCTTTTCATTCGCATTTGAGTTCCCCTTTTGTATAAACGCTCATAGTACTATCTTATAGCAACTTATTTCGAATATTATATGCAAACCTAAGTTTTTATTTTTCTCATCGAAATAACATCTAAAGGTGGTTTGAACGAAGGTCCTTATCTTATCAGACATCCATGGCAATTTTGAATCCCTAAAATCTGTTATCGAGAACGCTGAGAGGTGGGAGGAAGTCATAATCCTCGGCGATCTTGTGGACTATGGGCCCGAGCCAGAAAAGGTCGTAGACTTCGTCCGAGAACTCAACCCTCGCTTCATGATTTTAGGTAACCACGACAAAGCCGTAGCGTATGGAGTAGATTGCGGTTGTGGCGAGAAAACACATGAGCTCAGCGTCTATACAAGGATCAATATCTCAATGAAGTTATTATCGGAAGATCAGATAAAATGGCTAAGAAGCTTAAACCCATATATTGAAACGGAGTTAGAAGGAAAGAGGCTTGTCTTAGTACACGGCAGCCCAAGAAATCCCCTCTATGAGTACATGCTACCCAACTTACCTATAGAGACATTAAAACTTATGCTTTCTCCGTCTACAGTCTCGATGCGCCGATCTATGCAACTTAAGCCAGGTATCGTAATTGCGGGACACACTCATATACCTATGGATATGTCTATTGAAGGAGTTAGGGTCTTGAATCCCGGAAGCGTAGGGCAACCCCGCGATGGAGATCCCAGAGCTTCTTACGCTATACTTGATACTGAAAAGATGAATTTTTATGTTGTTAAGGTTAGATATGATATCGATAAAACGATTTTGAAGTTAAAAAACATTGTTACAGAAAATAAAGTTTACGAGAAACTCGCGAAGATCCTTTTAACCGGGTCTATATGAGGGATCCATGAAGACCTTAATACCTATTTCCCATTCCATAGGCCGAGACCTCTATAATTGTTAATCAATTCCTATATTCTCAGAATCTCGGGGATCCCCATCAAAAATTTTGTCAACACGATTGCGCCTCCGCAGCTAAAAATCGGCGGGACAAGGCTATCTAAGCCAATTATAAAGAACAATTAAAACAGAGAAAGGATCAATCTCCTTTAAGGATGAGCTTCATGTTGCGAACAACGCTTCCCTTACTTAAGATTTTTGGGCCTTCAAAATATGTTTGCGATGGTGCCGCTCTTTTTATCCGTAAAATGTTTACAACTTGAAGCCCCCCTTTCAAAACGGGGAAAAGTTAGAAAAATATTAATGTCTTTAAGGTAAAATCAAAGTAAAGTACAGTTGTTGTAAAACACATGTATTTTTGGAAGAGGAGCGAATATGTCCCTTAAGCTGAGAATTCTTGGAAGCGGAAAGGAAGTTGGCAGGGCGGCCATAGCCCTTGAGTATAAAGATAGGGCAGTGATGTTAGATTATGGAGTAAACTTCGATGATAACGATAATCCGGTTATGCCTATGCATTTTCCTCCAAATAAGCTTGACGCGCTCGTCCTAAGCCATGTTCATTTAGATCACATAGGGGCAGCCCCACTCCTGTATTCTTCGATAGCACCCCGGGCCTTTTCTACCAACCTCACGAGATCTCTCTCTAGATTGATGCTTGAAGACTTCTTGAAGCTTTCGGGTTACTACTTAGATTTCGAGATAAATGAGGTCAATTCGCTAATTTCAAGCTTGGAAAGCGTATCCCACGGTTCCAAGGTAAAAGTTGGAGAATTTGAGTTTGAATTTTATGACAGCGGTCATATACCAGGAAGCTTATCCGTAAAAGCTTCTACACCAGAGGGCAATGTGCTATATACAGCAGACATAAACACAATTGAAACAAAGATCGTGAGCGGTGCGAGGCTAAATAATGTAGAAGCAGAGACCGTCGTTATCGAGAGTACTTATGGAAACGCCGATCACCCTAAGAGGGAGGACGTCGAAAAGAGGTTCATAGATACTGTTAAGGAAGTTCTATCTTCGGATGGGACCGTATTGGTCCCTGTATTCAGTGTGGGAAGGGGGCAAGAAGTGATGGCAATACTTGAAGACAACGAGATTTCTCCGGTTTATGTAGATGGTATGGTAAAAAGCGCTACGGACATTATGCTGGAAAATAAGGAATTCCTAAAAGATCCTTCTTTGCTAAAGAAGGCCAGAGAGAACCAGATATTTCTGAGCGGGTGGCAGGACAGAAGAACTGCTTGGAAGAAAGGAGGCGTTATAGTTTCAAGCTCTGGAATGTTGAAGGGCGGGCCTTCTAGGTACTTTCTGAAGAAAATACACGATAATCCTAGGAATGCGGTTATACTTGTGAGTTATCAAGGTAGGGGGACGCCTGGCAGAGAATTGATAGAGAAGGGGACATTTTCAGAAGGAGGCGAACGTATCAGGGCAAGATTGGAATGGATGGACTTCTCGAGTCATGCTGGAAGGAGCAATCTATTGGAGATCTTAAAGAACATTAAAAACATAGAAAGGATCGTTCTCGTACATGGTGAAGAAAGCGTCCAAGAAGAATTTGCCAAAAACATCAAGGAAATTTTAGGAATAGAGCCAATGATCCCTGCAACCGGAGAAGTTATAGAAATCAGATCTCCTTGATCGAAGGGCAACCTATTTTGGTGGCGAAGTCCGATGCGATCTTCTTCAGATCTTCATTGTTTGACGCGCCCGTGTTTTCTTTCCTGAACACTAACGTGTAGAGCATTTTCTTAGTCCTTAGCTTCAGCTTTACCTCATCTTTGTTCACTTTAAGCCTACATTCTTGCGGGGGTTGCCTCAATTCCTTGACCTTCTTTTCTGCCTCATCCAAAGTTGAGAACAACAATTCCTGCGGCAAATTTATCACCTTTCGCTATATATCTTTGCTGTCTAAAGAAATAAACCTGAGGATATTATAACTTTTACCGGTGGTATACTATAAAAAAGGAGGAATGGAAAAGGCTAGCTGCAAAGGGGGCTTTAGAATTAGAAGAGCTCGTAAATGCTGAAATAATCGGTGTAGGCACGGGGAGCACAGTTGCACATCTCATAGATCTGTTTCCTTCTAATATAATACAAAGGAAATTGTTCGTCGCTTCAAGCATGGACACTGCATTGAAATTGAAGGGAAGAGGAGCTAAGGTGATGGACGCCTCGGCTCTAGACTCCTTGGATATCTACATAGATGGAGCAGATGCTGTTGATTGGGAAGGTAACGCCATTAAAGGAGGGGGTGCGGCCCTTTTCCGAGAGAAGGTACTCGCGTCAATGAGCAAATTCTTCACTATTATAATAGACGAGGAGAAGCTGGTGAAGGATTTGAGAGAGAGGCCTTTGCCCGTTGAGGTAGACCCATTTGCCCTTTCTTTTGTGGTAAGGAAAATAGAGGAACTTGGAATGAGCGCTTTTATTAGGCAAGCGAAGGAAGGGAAGCAAGGACCTATTTTTAGTGATAGCTGCAGGGTGATAGTGGACGTAGATATAAGGAATTGGGGAGAGGATTTAGAGAAACTCAATGCGGAACTTAAGAGAATACCTGGGATCTTAGAAACGGGGCTGTTTATAGGGATGGCCGATGTCATATTAATCGGAGGAGAGGGAGGAATTGCCAGGAGGCCTGGAGGGAGGAGAGTGCGAAAAGGTAGCTGAAGGATTGAGCGAGAGCAGCATAGAAAAGGCTAAGAGGGCCGCCAAAGAGGGCAGAGTAATCATAGTCTCTGAAGACCCAGAAATTGCTGTTTTCCTCGGATCGACTGGCGACTATGTTTTAATTCCTCCCGTTTATTGCAGTTGCAAGGATTTCTCCATTAATGCTTTGATAAGAGGGAAAAGGAGGACATGTTATCACCTGCTTTCATTTTGCCTAGCTAAACAGTCAGGTTTAATTAAGAGCATCCCGGCCCCTGCCAAAATAGAGCTCACAACCATAGTGAGGGAAATCATTATCAGGGGGAGATCTAAAGAACTGAGAAAATTGATAAATATCTCAGAAGGCTCAATGAAAGAGTAATAGAAATCGAGGGAGATGCTTTTCCGTGGGTAGAAGGAGGAAGAAGAGAGAGCAGCCAAAGAGGATAGTGAGGAAGATCCCGAAAATTTTCATGTGCCCTCACTGCAGCAAACAAACGCTGAGGATAAGCGTTTCTTCGAAGCCATCAGACGAATATGCCGTAGCAGAAGCATTCTGTGGAGAATGCGGATTCTGCGCTAGATTCAAAGTCCCGAAGCTATACCAACCTGTGGATGCATATGGTAAGCTCGTAGATCTATACGACTCTTTCACTGGAAAGATAGAGGAAGAGATCAGGAACAAAAGATGCATTGGGGACCTAAACAGTAGCAAGGAGGAGATCTCGGAGAATGAAGGTAAGTGAGTATTTAAAGCAAAAGAGGGACGAGGGCCCCCTTCACCTCGCTTTAATAGACCCGCAGAAGACCGATGCAGGAGAAGCAGAAAGAATAGGCAGGGAGTTAATGGATCTGGGTACAGACGCTTTCCTAGTAGGTGGAAGCCTTGGTGTAGATCAAAGAGAGGCTGAAGAGGTCGTTAAGAAACTGAAATCCTCAGGAGCACCAGTGATAATTTTTCCCGGGGATGTGAACAATGTCGTGAGAGGGGCAGATGCAATATTATTTATGAGCTTGCTGAATAGCGACAGCGTTTACCATTTAATAGGTGCACAGGTACAGGGGGCCATATTGGTAAAAAAATACCACCTAGAACCCCTACCAACCGGGTATATAATAATAGGATATGGTGGAGCCGCAGGATATGTAGGTAGGGCTAGACCAATACCTTTAGATCAACCGTACATAGCAGTAGCGTACGCTATGGCTGCAGAAATGCTTGGTATGAAGTATATTTATCTGGAGGCTGGATCAGGAAGCCCGCAATCGGTCCCCCCAGAAATCGTTAGAGCAGTTAAGAAAAACCTCGAGGAAGCGTTTTTAATTGTGGGAGGCGGAATAAGGACCCCAGACGCCGCTAAGCTCATCGTTGAGGCAGGTGCGGACATGATAGTTACCGGAAACATTCTTGAGAAGGATCTTGGGGCAGCGAAGGATATAATAAGAGCGATAAAGAGGAAATAAATTAAAGTTGAAAACCTCGCCTTATAAGGCGAGGAGGACGTCATAGAAAAAAGTTGTTTAGGGTTTTACATAAACTTTCAATGTTAAGGTATTACTGCTTCTTCTCTTCCTTCTTTCCCTTCTTCTTTCCCTTCTCGGCCATTTTTTTCGTTCACCTAGATTGGAATATATGTTTTAAGATTTTCTAATAACCACAGATATATGAAATAATCCCCCTTTAGCGGTCTAATTATATTTAAAAAGAACTATATTAAGAATCAATATGGTAATACTAAAAGCTTATAATCTAGTTTTCGCTTTCTACGATTCTCCGCTATGCATATTTGAGATCTGCGATATTCCTATACTTTTTGAGTGACATTGACAAGATTTTTGAGCTTTGCGTTGAACGTTAGGCTTTTAGAAACTCGTTATACGCAGGGAAACTCATTTACTTTGAATTTAACTGTCTTTTTATAATTACAAATTTCACTTGAGCACATTACATGCCTAAATATAGTTTGCTCTAAATTTCCACTCTAAACTCAAATTTTATCATTTTTACAACCGAAAGCCTCGCTCTTCAGGGCATAGAGGAGGTTAGGCTTTTTCCAAAATTGACTTTAGCTCCTCTCCAGCCTTTTCTAGCTCGTGGAGCACCTCCTGTAACAACTCCGGATTCTTCGCTTCTTCTAAATCCTCTAACAGTGAAAAAAAGTCTCTAGCGAATGCTAGGAGATCTTCAGCAACAATCGTAACGATCTTCTCCTTTTCTTCTATACTAGCTATTTCTATAGCTTTTTCTATAAGAGCATCACTAGGATGAGTCTTTCCGTTTAGGAACTTGCTCAGCGCCGCCCTTGATATACCAAGCGCTTCAGCAGCATTGCTTCCCCCCCTCTCACTAACCAGAACCTCAATTATTCTTCTTCTCCCCTCTTTACTGAGCATATGAGCAAGCATTACTCTCCCATCGAAATCATCTTGTATTATGCATTTAATTAAATGTTTAAGAAGCAATACAATTAAGAGTTCTCTCTGGCATTGCATACTAAAAAACTCGCCCTTTAAAGAAGAAAAAAACACGGAACCCTAAGAACAAAACTAACTTTGAAAAAAATGGGCCCGCTGGGAATCGAACCCAGGGCCTCCGCCTTGTAAGGGCGGCGTCCTAACCAGGCTAGACGACGGGCCCGCAGAATTAATGGGATCTGGGAAAGATTATAAGTTTTTCATCTCTACTATCAGAGATCCTTTGTAAGGATAAGGTGTTTAAGACCGCAGGAGGTTCTTGGCTCCAAATTGTATATGTGGAAGATCCTTTATGCGACTAGGAAAAATAAGTATCAAGCGTCCAAAAAGTAGTTTATTAAGCTTAAAATTCATTAATTAGTATGTAGTCTCGAACGGAACTCCTGGTCGTTTAGTGCTAGGAGAGATCGGCCTATGGCTCGCTACAAACGATGAGGCCTTTTCTCTTGGAGCTGAAGTTAGGTAGGGTGTTGGACATGTTCAGGATGAACCCAAGTGAAATGAAAAAAATGCTCAAGAGAATGGGTATTGCGGCGGATATTGAAGAAGTAGAGGATGCAGAAAGAGTTGTGATCGAAAGGGAAAGAGAGAGTAACCTACTCGTGGAGAATCCCAGCGTGACGATTATCAGAATGAAAGGAGAGACAATACTTTATGTCTATGGAGAGGTGAAAGAGGTTTCTAAAAAAGTCGCAGAGCCCACGCAGAAGCCCCAGATTCCCGATGAGGACGTGCAATTAGTAGCTATGGAGGCGAACGTAAGCTTAGAAGAGGCAAGGAAAGCGTTAGAAGCAACAAATGGCGATATAGCGCAGGCTATCATGTTGATTCAGTCGAGGAAAAAATGAGCATACAATCACAAGACAACTTTTCTTTAACTGTCTAGGGGTTCAAAGAGGGTGAAAGTCCTTCTTTGAGGGCGTGATAGTTCACGGTTGGATGATATTAATATATTAATATAAATTGTTTTGGCTCAAAGCAATCACTCATTAAACAGTTGCATCACTTAACTGCATAGGAAAACTTATACGGTTTAAGTCAAAAAATCAACTCCCAAGAAGCCCCCTGAGACCATTTAAAAGAGAATTTACATCTGGAGCACGAGAGAGAACCAAAGGTATTCCGTCACCCTCAGCTAGTTTCACCGCCAATGGATCCACTGCTTTTGGTCCATGTATTATCACTGCTCCCGGTTTCAGGAAAGAAACTCTAACGGCAACCATAGGAGACCTTCCAGTACCGACATTTGTAAAAACCAGCGCTCTCTCAGTTGTGAATCCCATTATGCTCAAAAACTCATAACCTGTCATGCTTTCTATGGCTGCAATACTATCTAAAACCGTATAACCATATAGTTTCTTCTCCTCTTTTCCTTTACCACACAAAAGGACTCCGTTTACGGCATCAATGACCTTACCAAGCGGTACCTCTTGTTGGAATTCCCTCATATCGAGTAGAGCAGATGGTGGCAGTCTATGTCCTCTTGCTAGCTCTTTGACCACAGCATATCCTCTTGTCCCATCGATCTCTATAAGAGTCCTAACGAATTTTTTCACGAAACCAGTTCCCGGAGTTCTTCTTCCCTTTTCATAATCGCTTAGGACACTAGGTGAGATCCCCATCCTTCTGGACAGCATAAGCTGTGTCACATCGAATAACTCTCTCCATTTTCTCATCGATTTTCCCGGGGATTCGCTCCACGCTATGTCCCCAGCTATTTCCTTTGCAACCCTCTCGACAACCACTTCAGAAGTCATCTTTACCTCCTCTATACAATCAAATTAAATTTTCCCCAAGAAGGTTAAATATATTTCGATAAAAGTCGAAAATTACTTTGTCTTTCGAGCTCAGTTGAATGCTCTACTCAAGGCTTAGACTAAAAAAACAACTTTTCGACAAAATAGAGTCAACGATAAAGCGAAAAACATTTTAAAGTTATCTAACTTTCAATTCTTTTGGGGCCCGTAGTCTAGCTTGGTAGGATGCGAGGTACGACCCTTTAAAACAGGAAGGGTCGCTCGACTCGGGACCAAAAGGCGATAATCCTCGTGGTCCGGGGTTCAAATCCCCGCGGGCCCACTTCATAACTGAAACCTTCGCCATTGATCTGATCTCCTCCAGTCCTAAAGGCTAGATTTTCTCTAGGACGTTTCATTTGTCCGCGTCTATTCAGAATTACATCTGTCATAGTGTAGCAGTCGGGAAAGCTAAAGATCCCCCCCCACAACACTGTTTATGTAGTTGCCTTAATCGCTTGGATGCGGGATTGGCAACCACGATTCGAATCTTATTCATCACCAAAAAGCGATCAAAACGAAAGGAGATTTAAGATTTTTATTCATTCCGCCTCGAAAGACGAGGCTTTTAGTTATAAAGAAACAGTTTAAAAAAACGATTGACCTTCTTTAACCGGTTATGGCGCTTATTCTCTTCAATATGTCTGTCCTAGTTACGATTCCCTTTGGCTCACCGAGTGCATTCACTACTATGAGTCTTCCTACTCCATGGAGCTCCATAAGCCTCACGGCATCCATTATATCTTCATCCTCCCTTATAGTAACGACATGTTTTTTCATATACTCCTCAACTTTCGCTTTAGTGTTGCCATCACTATATGCCTTAGCAATATCTGTAGTTGTGATTATACCGACTATTCTTTCTCCCTCGATCACTGGGGCACCTCTGATCCTTTCCTTGAACAGCAGTCCAGCAGCCTCTCTCAATGATATTTGGGGGGTAAAGGTTATCAGGTTCTTGGATGCAATATCCCCAACATTTTCTTTTGGTATGCTTACAAGCCTCTTGATTAAAATAGCTATCTGCCCCATTGCCCTGTCTATATGTTGCACCTCGCCATCTATGAGAATGCGGTTGTATGATGTAGGACCAATTCTAATCAAATCTCCTTCCTTTATCTCGTCAAAATTGCCACTGGCCTTGATTATAGCTCTTCCTCCGCCTGGATTCAAAACATCTAATACTTCTACGGAAAAGGCAGTTACATTGGTCTCCTTGTCACCCTTCTTTAACTTAAGGGAGCCATATGAAATCATCCCAGAGCTCTTTACCAGTTCCCTTGCCTTCAGTGTAGGAACATAACCACCCATTGGACCGGTCTTGCTTTCAAGCAGACCTAGGCTCCTTAGGCTGGATATAACGTTCCTTACTGTACCCTCGTCTTTTCCGATCATTTCTGCTATTTCTATACTCTTGACCAGTCTCTTGTTCTTATCATATAGAGTTATAAGTGCCATTAGCACCTCTCTTTGGGTTTGAGTTAGTTCATACATATACATCTTTCCAATTCCTCTCTTAGTGAAAATTTTTTAACTATATTTGAGTAAAAAAGCTTTATTATAATTTTCAATTATTTAAGAAGAATTTATCCTATTTAAATTTAACGATATTGCTACCAACATATTCAACTGACTTTCTCCCCACTTTAAAGGGCGAAGATTCACCGAAGCAATTAGTGTTACAACTGTAGGCTTCGCCATTCAAGGCGAAAAGGAGATCGGTATCATATTAACACTCTGAATGTTTCAGCCGCAGGCCTTTCTTCATTACGGCAAGCCACCGCTCAACAGGCTTTCGCCAGGCCCGGGTTCTTTCATCAAAAGCGCTTTGTATTTTACAATTGATGCTCCGCTCTTCAAGCTTTGATAAAGGAGAAGGCTTAATAAATTTTAGCTTAAGAATCAATTAGTATCCTTGAAAATAGATAAAAATACGAGAAATCACTCTGAAGTTTGTCGTACAATGTAACAAATGTTAATCATAACGACTCTTATTCATGATAGAGCATTTATTGAAGACCAAAATTTTAGGGCATGTAAAGTGCGATATGGAATGGAATAAACTGGAAAAACAAATATAAGGTGTTTTTCAAAAATTATGTTGCGCGGGCCCGTAGCTCAGCCCGGTAAGAGCGCCCGGCTCATAACCGGGTGGTCGAGGGTTCAAATCCCTCCGGGCCCACTTATTTATTTTAAAAAGAAAGAGTAAATATGGCAGCAGCGAGCTATCTTTAGATTAAATGACTTTTAGCTTTTTGTGTAGTTCCTCATTTTTTCAGCGAGGTTTTAAACTGTAGCTGAAACGGTAACATTAAATATATAGCTAAAATAAGTCCTTATAGCTAAGACCAAGTTTTCAATCGTCTTAACTAAAAGCCTCCTTCTTTCAAGATGGAATTAAGCTAAAGCAGATCTCTCTCGTTAAGCGAAAAAAGAAAACACATGTAACAGAGCAACTAAAAACGAAGTAGCGAGGCTTACTGAGACGTATACCCTTACTTTACTTCCTATCAATATAGACGATCCATAGAAAGCAGGCAGAGCCTTCAACAGTAGTCTGGGAACTGAAATTGCTGGAATCCCTTTTATACACAAGAGTTGTGCAATAACTAACAGCGAAAATACCAACTCTAGCTTCATCTTCCTCGTTACCAATGGTATGAGAGAGAAGATAAAGAAAGCTTCAAACAAGATGTTTCTGACGAGCCAGTATGCTGGTGGAAGCGTAATGGGGCCGACACCCCAATACTGAGATGTAAACCAGCCATGTAAGATCCACTGAATCTGCCCCCAGGGCGAAGTTAGATCACTCCCCCAATATTTCCCCTCCGCATAGAAATAATAAAACGGGTCACCAGTTTCCATTTGAAAGAAAATCAATATTGCGATACCCGTAATTAACGGTATCAGTAGGTACTTTTTCCTTTTGAGCATAAAAAATGCTGGAAATACGATAGCTGTTGCGTATGAAGATAAGATAGCCATTGATAGTGACAGCATTGAAGCCACATTGTTCTCTTTTTTTCGTGAAAAATACAAAGCGAGGGCCAAAAAGGAAATCGTAACAGGCTCACTATATGGTAAAAGTGTGTATATGAGAAAAGTTGGGAAGAATGCCAAGATGAGGGTAGTCTTTTCCCCGTAAAGGCGATAAAATATTAAAAGAGCAACGTAACTGAAGGCGTTTGAAACTAAAGCTGCAGAAAGCCAGGGAATTCCTATGGTAGTGTTCACTAGTTTTATTATCAATGGAAAAAGAGGGGCAAAAGCATAATCATCCGGAGAAGAGTATCCATGGAGTGCTATATTTATATATCTACTTGCATCCCATTTCATAAACGCGGTTTCTAGAGACCACCCGGATATGGCAGCTAAAAAGAGAATTAAGGCCAGCTTGGATGCTGTGAACAGAGAGAGCAGCCTGAGGATTCCTTTCTCTTTCCGAAGCATCAACTCCATCATCCACGTTCGCAATTATATTGGTAATGTTATTATTTTTTTATAACTGGAAACCTATACCTTTCAGGCAAAGGAGAAATTGTATATGAACTATATTAAACCAGGTCATTCGGCGATTCCCCAAACGCAAATCAAGAACCAAACAGTTCAAGGCACGAGATGGATAAAACTTATATTGTTAGCATTGTCTTGCTTGTCCTAGACCATGAAAATCAGAGGTGTTGAGCGTGGGCGTAGCTATCATTGTTACAGGCTATCCAGGTTCGGGCAAGTCTTCGGTGGCAGAAGCGTTGAAAAACCTCTTAGGTGAAAGTGCGAATCTGGTCGAGGTGGACACCCTTGCGAAACAGCGAGGCTTATTTTCTATGTATGACGCTAAAAGAGGGTCCCACGTATATGACGAAGAATATATTTCGAGGACATTGAGCGAATTGGTCGAAAGTAAAGCCGATATCTTTTATATATTTTCCATATTCCCATGCATTTTGCCTAGGGAAAAGGTCTCAATTGTTTTTGTGCTCAGAGCTGAAAAAGATGTTTTAAAAAAGAGGATGTTGGAAAGGAAATGGGAACTGGAAAAAGTAGAGGAAAACTTAGAAGCGTTGGAGCTCGGTGAAATCGAAGAAGAGGCTATGGAATGCTTCGGAGCAACAAAGATAGAAGTTATTGACACTACAGAAAAGGATCCCAGGGAAATCGCGGAGCATATTTTACATAGATCTTCTCTTTTTTTCAGTAGTGGGTCAAAAGTCTAAGCTAAAAAACTTCACCGTAGCTGACAAAAACAATTTAGAAGATCTTATTTCAAAAAACTTTAAGGGGTTAATCTTCCTTTTTCTCCTCTTCTTCTCCTTCCTTCTTGCCCGGAGCTCCCGCTTCCTTACCTCCTCCAGCCTTGCTAGCCGCGATGAAATCATCTATTCTGAGGATCATCGTTGCCGCTTCGGTCGCAGCTTTGATGGCGTTTATCTTAATGGCTGCTGGCTCTATGACTCCCAAATTCAACATATCCTCAACATTTCCATTGAAGACGTTGATTCCCATGAACTTGCCATTGTGATCAGAGTGGGCTGCTCTCAGCTTCATTATCATCTCGAGCGCATCCAGACCAGCGTTCTCTGCTAGAGTCGAGGGCAAAGTTTCGAGAGCTTTAGCAAAGGCTTCGATCGCGAGCTGCTGCTTTCCTCCCACTTTTGGAGCGACTACTCTAAGTCTCTTAGCAACCTCAATTTCTACAGCGCCGCCACCTCCTACAATTTTACCATATTTAACAGCATCGGCGACAGCGCTTAGCGAATCCCTAAGCGCCCTCTCTCCCTCAGCTACAAGCCTCTCAAATCCTCCTCTTATCAGTATTGTTACGCTCTTCGCATTCTTGGCCCCCTCTACAAATACCATCTTGTCTTCTCCAACTTTCCTCTCTTCTACTAACGCCGCTTCTCCTAGGTCGGATGGCTGTAGGTCTTCTATGTTAGAAACTATTCTGCCTCCAGTTGCCCTTGCTAGTTTCTCCATATCGCTTTTCTTGACCCTTCTTACGGCAAGGATCCCCTTCTTAGCTAGGAAGTGCTGGGCCACGTCATCTATTCCTTTCTGGCAAATGACAACATTCGCTCCAGTCTCAGCTATTTTGTCAACCATTTTCTTAAGGATCTCTTCCTCTTCCTGCAGGAACTTTCTCATTTGCAATGGGTCGTTTATCCTGATCTCCGCATCGATTTCAGGCTTCTCAATCTCGAGCGCCGCATCTAAAAGCGCAATCTTGGCCTCCTTTACCCTCTTGGGCATTCCTGGGTGTACTACCTCTTTGTCGATTACTACTCCATCTATTAGGAGCGTATCAAGTAGGCTACCTCCATGCTTCTTGACTATCTGTATGTTGTCAAGGTCCACATAGTACTTGTCGCCTCTCTTCTCTGCGATTTTTACGATCGCCTCAACGGAGATTTCCGCTAGCTTATCCCTGGATCCCTGGACCGCTTTGCTGTAGAGGCTAGTTGTAGCGATTTTCTTGAGTATATCCTTATCGTTGACATCTATCGGAACACTAATCTCCTCGACTACTTTGAGAGCTTCTTCCATTGCCCTTTTGTATCCAGATACAATGATAGTTGGGTGGATCTCTTTATCAAGAAGATCCTCTGCCTGCCTGAGAAGCTCTCCTGCTAAAATGACAGCTGTCTTCGTACCATCCCCAACCTCTTCATCTTGCCCCTTAGCAATTTGAACCATCATTTTTGCGCCTGGATGCTGGATGTCCATTTTATCAAGTATAGTCGCTCCGTCATTAGTTATAGTGATGTCGCCAAGGCTGTCCACTAACATCTTATCCATTCCCTTCGGACCATAGGTTGTCCTGAGGGTCTCGCTGATGGCCTTAACGGCCATTATATTGTTTCTGAGAGCGTCTCTCCCAGCTGTCCTCTGCGTTCCTTCTTTCAATATAAGAACTGGTATTCCAGTAGGCTCAACGGACATATCAGACACCTCACAAGCAAATTATTACGTGAGCTCTAGTAATTTGAGCGTCAAAGGATCCATTATAACCACTTCTATATAAATTTTTCTCTCTATACCAAGATATTGACGATATGAACAGAACTGCTCATGGTAATCCTTCAAATATCCTACGTGGGGTACAACATGGAATAAATAACTTATTTATATAACTGAAAGCCTCGCCGTTCACGGCGAGGATAGCGAGGAAGGCGAAAAAAGCTTTTTTGCCTCACAGGTATCTAAGTGCAAGCATAAACATAGCCCATGCCTTAATGAGATGCAATGGGATGGCGGAGAGGTGAGCCCCCGAACCACCAGATGAGGCTGGAGGCGAAAAACCCAGCTGAACGCTGTAAGCCTCGTCCTTTAGTGCGGGATAGCTCACATCATAACAACATTTTTGACTGCGGGCCATTAGCAACTTTTATGAATTTTTCCCGTTTTAATTGATCTCGATAATAATACGGTATGGGGAATGCTGGCTCCGAACCATTATTCATATGAATAGCTAGATGAGAGTTCTCTTAATATTACGATTGCTTCACATATGACAAAAAAAAACAAACGAGAAGGAGAACTAGTCATTCGGAGCGGAAAAGAGGTCAGCCTTATGTTCGGAACCGATGATTTCTAACAATTTCGGAAGAACATCTTTCAGGTCGCCAACGAGGAAGAAGTCTGCCTGTCGGTTCATAGGTGATCCCTTGTCTATGTTGATCGAAATTATAACTTCAGAAGAAGAGATTCCGGCAAGGTGATAGTTAGAGCCTGAGATTCCTAGAGCTAAGTAAACCTTAGGGGAAATTCTTTTTCCGCTTAGCCCTATCATCCTCTCTCTATTCATTATACCTGCCTCAACAAGCGGCTTGGTGCAACCGTATTCAGCCCCAAGCAGTTTAGCTAGTTTTATAGCGGCCTCCAAGGTTCCGCTTTGCCTCACCCCGTCACCTATACCAATGACCATGAGAGCATCCTCTAGCCTAGACTCTTCCTTTTTTGACTCATTCAATACGGTAACTTGCCCATCTGATCGCTTTATTTTGAGTCGGCTCAGTACCACCTCTTTAGCATTTTTACGCTTTCCTATGAAACCCCTCCTAATGACAAAAACGAAACCATCTGAGGGAACGCTGTACTCCCCCCACACGCTCTCCATATTAATCGGTTTCGTTGCTAAGATGCGGTCGCCTTCCCTGTAGAGCCTCAAAACATCCGTAACTATCGGAATCCTTAACTCGCCCGCAAGCACCGAAGCTATCCAAAACGAAAGGGGGGAATCATTGAATAAAAAGGCATTGATCCCATTCTTAGTGGCCAGCTCCTTCACCACCTCCTTGATGTCGTAAGGAGAGACGAGCGGTTCACTCTCAAGTACCCAACCTTCTTTCAGGTCTCCAGGAGATTCAACCGAAAAACTAGCTTTGCCCGAGATTTCTGAGTCAAAGACCGCAAGAAATACATCGCTGGAGATGGCAAAAGACGCAGAGAGCAACTCTTGAGTCCTCCTTGAGGAATACTTGCCAGTAGCAACGGCCAATACCTTCATGCTCCTTCACCAACCCGTCCAATCGCAACTCTTAATACCTCTTCTGGACTCTTGATCTCCTGTCCCCCCCTGGTGCGTTGCTCGGGCTTTCCTGCCCTCACAAGAGTCGCGATCGTTTTAACAAACCCCCCGGCCTTCTTAAAAGCGGCTTGTTTCTTTTTTGCTTCCATTCTATCTCTCAGAAGTACGGGTCGAGGGGGAAATAACTCTCCAATAGGCACCAGAACTGCTGGGAGCTTTGCTTCCAGCGTTATTTCGTTTTCGAGGATTGCGTTGGCCTTTAAAGTTGACCCCTCGCATCCCCAAACCTCGCTCACATATGCGATGTAACTGAATCCGAGCATTCCTGCTACATAGCCTCCCAAACATCCAAAGGAGGTGTCAGAGCTTCTCTCCCCGAAAACAACTATCCTACAACCCGTATCTTCTACAATGGACCTCATTGTTGAAGCCGTAGAATATATATCCCCCTCCCCTACGTTTGAGTTCGTGGAAAAAATGAACGCCTCATCAACCCCTCTAGCGAAGATTTCCCTCGATGCCTGCGTTTCAAAGCTTTCTCTAACGATGGCTCCTCCTATTAGCTTCCAGCCCAGCTTCTCCTTTAACCTCCTTGAAAACTCTAGTGTAGAAAGATCCTGTTCATCGATCTTCCCATCTTGCTCTGAGATTTTGACGAACGTCAAGATGCAGTTGTCCAAGCCTTTCCCCACCCGTAAAATTTTTTGTTTTTTTATTTTTTAAAAAAAGTATAAATATTTATTCAAGCGTTATCTTATAAATACAGGGGAAAATTATGCCAAACTTACCTGAACTTAGGACAACAGTAGCATCGGTAGAATTTTCTAACCCATTCATATTGGGATGTGCGCCCCCAACTCGGGACGCTGAAAGGATAATCAGAGCTGCTAGAATGGGTTGGGCTGGAGCAGTGCATAAAACGGTTGTGATTCCGCCCACCAAAGATCCCACACCTCACATAATACTTAGGAGTATAGACGGCTATCCGTTCGTGAACCAGAACATCGAGCTATTGACAACCTATCCGGTAGAGCAGTGGGAAAAATGGATAAAGGAGATAAAATCAAAGGCACCCAGTGATTTCGTGCTCATATCCAGTATAATGGGAAACCCGGACCCAGCTACTTGGATAGAACCCCTCCAGAGAGTTCAGGATGCAGGTACAGACTTTGTGGAGCTGAACGTTTCTTGCCCTCACGGAAGCCCCGAGAAATACATGGGAGCTTATGTTGGTCAAGACGCGGGGCTCGTCGGCAAGATCGTTAAAGAAGTTAAAAAACACGCAAAAGTTCCAGTCAGTGTAAAGCTTACTCCAATAGTGACCGATATAAAGCCTATTGCGCAGAGCGCTCATGGGGCAGGGATCGATGCATTCACAATAGCTAATACACATGGAACGGGCATAATAGGAATAGACATTTACAAGGACGAGCCATTACCTAGCGTGAAGGGTCTCTCTACACCAGGTGGGCTGAGCGGGCCTGCCGTTAAGCCCGTTGTGCTCAAGCTAATTCACGAAGTCTCCTCGGTTGTACCGGAGGCGCAGATATTCGGCCTCGGGGGTGTCTCTAGTTGGTACGATGCTGTTGAGCATATGATGGTCGGTGCAAGGGCCGTACAGCTTGTTACGGCCGTGATGTGGCACGGCTATGGAATTATAGACAATTTGAAGCAGGGTCTAGTCAACTACATGAACGAAAGGAAATTCAGCTCTGTTGAAGAGATAGTCGGAAGGGTGAGCAATAAGATCGTTCCGCACTCCTCGCTCGACTTCGAAGAATGGGGCAAGACTTTCGTTGATCCGGAGAAGTGTATAGCATGTGGAAAATGCCTGGATCCCTGTAGGGATGCAGGGGGCGGTGCTCTATATTATGACGCAGATGCGAAGGTTGTTCGCAGTAATCCCAAGGACTGCATCGGGTGCGGGCTCTGCATAAACCTCTGCCCAGAAGGAGCAATTAAGCTCCTGCCTAAGGAAGAAGCGGAGAAGAAATACAATGAGAGCCTTCTGAAGCCGGTTCCAAGCCTATCCTCTAGGCTCCACAGGGCATATCAAAGAGATTATGTGGATCCTTTGATAAAAGCCCTCAAATAAAATTTTTTAACTTTTTGGAGGTTAAGGGATGAAAATCTCCTTTCGTTAGAGAGGAGATGGATAGCCTCCTTATAGAAATGCTTTTTTAGTATCAAAAAATATTGAAGGACTTGAGAGTTGAGAGAAAGGAACTATTTTACTCAAAATCCCTGAAGTATATGTCTTTGTTTGCCCTAAGCGCGGTTGGTTTATAAATAGTAAACTATAATGCTTCTCTGAATATTCTTCATTCTGGTTCGGGACTGCCCTTAAAACCCCTGGATAGGAACTCCTCATCGCGAGGTGAGGATGCCCCGTTCGCAAGAGCGGGGTAGTTCACAAAAATATAACAGAACTCTCGAGCGGTTGCCTTGGACGGAGCTGGGGTTGCTCGTTTGGTCTGCCTAATGCTAATGCCCCCACATAGGAAGTGTTTGGCGGCAGATTCAAGGCGCTTTTGAGCTCCTCTTCCAGTAGCTTGGGGACCGCAAGCCAAACCGTCCCATATCCTAGAGACCAAGCAGACAACATCATGTTCTCCAAAGCTAAAGAAACGCTCTCTACACCCCAAAGGTACTCATATAGCAGATATTCATCCGCGAGTGTTCTCCTGTTGAAATTAAGCATCCCTATTACGTATATGGGAGCAAGGTAAATACCCTTATCGAACATTGTCTCCCATTTTCTGAGTTCCTCCTCTTTAAGGGGATTCTTGAGCATCCGCGAGAGGTATATCATTTGCCCCCTCCTTATGAAATCGTGGAATACTTTCCTCTTGCTCTCGTCCTTTATGACTGCAAACATCCACTGCTCTCCACCGCTTGCCGTTGGAGCCCTGATTCCAGCCTCTAAAATCCTAGTTAGGTCTTCCTCAGGTATATTTTCCTGCTTGAACCACCTTATGCTCCTTCTCGACCTTATCAATTCTATTAAATCATGTGAATTAGCACCCAAATCCTCCACCGCATAATAATCAGCGAAGCTTGTAGATAAATATAAGCGTTGAATTGTTAAGAAGAGAAATACTAAGACCTAGCATAAAACGTGAACTTAGAGTATTCATCCTCTGAACTAAAGTCTACCGAGACGCCTATTCTTTTTGCGTATTCCATCAAAAGATTCATCGGCACACTCCCATGGGGGACCTTGACCGAGTATTTTCTACCCGTTTCCTTCGCGCACTTCATTAGATCGACTATTAGAGTTAGAGGGTGCTCCGTGCATTTTGTTATATCTTCGATTACAACGTCTGTTTCATCGCAAACTCCCAAGATGCCCACCGTTTATTAGGTTCAGGCGAAACAGTAATAAATTTGTTGCATCATAGTTAAGACAGAGGGCATTGCCATGGAGAAAAAGCCAGTTAAGGTAAAGGATAAAACTACGGGAAAGGACGTCGAGCTAATTCCAATAAAGGTATGGAAGCTGACCCCTAGCGGACGAAAAGGAATAAAAATGGGCCTCTTTCAGAGCCCAGTCACTAAGCAATACTTCAGGGCCAGAGTTCCCGACGACTACCCGGAATTTTGACACTTTCGGGTATCTATGTTTTTATATTTTCTTTTCCTAAGCTTTCTAAGACCGACGGTGAATCTTTGCATCATTGAAATCAAGGTGTAATATGATGGTTTTGATAGCGCATGCAGCTGACATACATCTGGGCAAATCTTTCCAGAGAATTGCAAGCGAAGAGAGGGACAGGGACATAGACGAAGCATTCAGACAAATGTTGGACTTCATTATTTCGGAGCATTTGAAAATCCTCATCATATCAGGCGACCTATTTGACAGGCCAAGGCCGTCGAATTTCACTCTCGCTTCCTTCAAGGAATCGGTGAAGGAGTTTCTCAGTTCAGGTGGGAGGATTATTTTGGTGAACGGTGACCATGACACTGCAGCGGAATCTGACATAACAGCAACAGATCTCGTATCCAGATATCTCAACGGTGTTTACCATCTTCGCCACTTCGTTAAGAGAGAACACGAGCTCAATATTGAAGAAGACGGGGTGAAGCTGAACTTCTTTGGCCTTGGGGCTATCAGGGGACCGAGAGGGCTTAAGCAAGGACAAGAAATTATGAAGAGGATCAATGAAATTGCCCGAACCGAGCAAGGAAGGAACATAATGGTATCGCATATTTCTATAAAGGAGATCTTTCCAATCGCTGAAGGGCATAGTCTGGATTCCTTGCCAAGTAATATTGATTATTACGCTTTAGGTCATATTCACAGGAGAATAATTAACAACGTTAAGGATGGAATCCTGGCATATCCTGGTAGCCTTGAGATTATTTCGAGGGATGAAATAGATGATTGGAAGAAGAAAGGAAAAGGGTTCTACATAGTTGACCTCAGCTCAAGGGAGCCCTTAGTCCATCAGGTTAACCTTGATATCAGGCCACAGGAAAAGTTTGGTATCTCGTCCGAGAAGGAGGTTCAGAACCTAGTAGCAGAGGTGGAGAAATATTTAGCCCAGCTCTACTCTGATAAGATGCCGGTAATACACATTGAACTGAGCGATGAAATAGATTCTATAAAGAAGGCGCTTAGGCCGCATGTTGATAGGTGGCAGAAGCAAGGTGTTATGACGAACCTAATTTTAAATCCTTCAAAGGCCGAAACTTCTTCTATCGAATATGGGACAAGTGGCTCTATGAACGAGCTTAAGATAGTTAATGCATTAGTAGGAGATGAGCATATCGCGCGGCTCATAATAGAACTTAAGAACTGCTTATCCATGTCCGATGAACAGCAATGTGGGGAAATAGCTAAAGAGATTACTAGTAAGAAGGAATATTGGGATAAGGCTCTGAAGGAATGGCCCAAGTCCAGTGCGGAAAGTTCGACTCAGAAGAAGAACCTATCTGAAGCAGGTCTGGGAAAATTTATGGGGTGAGAAAACGTCCTCGGCTCCATTTAAGTTGGAAAAGCTCGTATTGGAGAACTTCTACAGCTACGGCAAGAAAACCGAGGTCTCCTTCTCAGACGGCATCACCGTTATAGTTGGGGAGAATGGAGCCGGGAAATCGAGCATCGTTAGGGCTATCTATTTCGCCCTCCTAGGCGAGATCCCCGATACAACAATAATCAACGCTATTCATAGAAATAGGAGAGAGTTCATCGTTTCGTTGACGCTAAGCAATGGGGTTAGAAGATACAGGGTCGAAAGATACAGGTCAAAGAAAAAAGGTGGCTATGACGTCCTATATGTGGAAAAAGATGGAAAAGAGCAACAAATCGCTTCTGGATCCGAAGAAGTTACTAGGAAGTTAAGCAACCTCATATTTTTTTCAGATACCGAATCGTTCAAAGATAAGAACGTTAAGAGGATCTTAATCGACCTCATAATACTTAATCAGGGAAGACTTGAAGAAATAGGAGAAGCATTATCCTCTGCTGGGAAAGATAAAATAGAATTCCTCATGAACCTCCTTGGACTGAGCGCTTATATCAAGGCATGGGAGAAAATGAAAAACCTCACAGTAACACTTCAGCCCCCAACATCTAGTACTCTACCCGAATATTTTGCTCCAATAAAGCAGAGTTACAAGGTTACCGAAGAGGACCTGAAAGAAGCAGAAAGCAACCTCAAGGCAGTGGAAGACAGCATCTCTAGGCTGACGAAGGAAGAAGGTGAAATAGCGAATACTATCAGAGATCTCTCCGTTAGGGAAAAGGAGCTAGTGGAAGCGAAGGCGGAAATAGAGGAGGAAAAGGACTCAACGACCGCTAAACTAGGCAGCATTACATCGAGGCTTTCTGAAGCCATTAATTCCCAAAAGCAGCTCAGTGAAGTTGAAAATGAGCTCAAGAAGCTAGAAGATAGGGAGAAAATGCTTCTAAGAGAGGTTGAAGAAGGGGAAAGGCTGAAAAAACAATTGGAGGAGCTCAAGTTAAAGGAGAAGCTAGGTCTTTACTTAGAAGTCACAGGAAATCTAGAGTCATACCTTAAGAGTCTCAGAGAGATTATTCCAAGGGCCTCGAAGCTGGGGCTCAATGGTAGTATAGATGATATGGAAAAGCAGGTGGAATTGCTGAACAGCGAGATCGATAGGAAAACTAGGGAGCTAGAAGTGGAAAGAGGGATCCTCAAGAAGGAGATCCAGGATACTTATATGCTCGAAAAAGCGCTTGAGGAGAAAGAGAAGGAAGCAAAATCGATCATCACCAACATTTCCATGGTATCGGGATGCAGATCGGATACGGAGGATATCCAAACTTCCCTCAAGGAAGTTGGCGATTGCATTTCAAGGGAGCTTCAAGTAGCTAGCAGTAGAGTCGCAGTGCTTGAAAGCGAAATCTCTAGGCTTGAGAGGTCGATCGAGGAGCTATCGCAAGCACAGGGTAAATGCCCTGTCTGTGGGAGGGATCTAGATGAAGGACATAAGGCCAACATCATTTCAAAGTATAGGGAGGAGCTGGCCGTGGATAAGGCCGAGCTGGCCGATCTTGGCAATAAGCTAAATACGCTGACCTCTCTTTACAACGAGGTAAACAGATCAATGGCAATGCTTGGAGAAATGAACTCCGTTAGAGAGAAGCTTACTTCCTTAAAGGCTGAAAACCTGGTTAAAAAACTCGAGACAATCGAGGCAGAGCTGACATCCCTGGGAATCAAGAAGGAAAACTTATCAGAATTCTACAACCTAATTCGTTTGGCTGATAATACCAAGAGGACGCTTATCGAAAGATCCTACGAACTCCCTGAATTGAGTATCTCACCCGAAACAATTGAGGCCGGAGAAATTCCTGCGCTGGAAGAGGCTTTAAAGAGAGCTGTATCCCTCAAGGAGGGCATAATTCGAGATAACCCATCCATTCAAGCTGAGGATTTCCAAGCATTGAGAAAGAAGATATCCCAACTCGAGAAAAAAATCGGTGAACTGCAGCCAGAGGCGAAGGCAGCAGAGTTATCCGAAGTCAAGGGAAAAATCGAGTTTCTCAGGGGACAGATTTCAGATCTAAGGAAAAGGGCCTCTGAGGTTGAAGGGCTCATATCTGAAAAGGCCAAGTTAGAAGATAGGCTGAAAGAATTGAACACTTCTCTTAGAAACGTAGAATCTGAGATCTCCGAGATAAAAGGAACCATCGGTTCGCTGAACAATAGAACTAGAATCCTCAAGCAACAGAAAAACTACTTAGAAGAGCTCAGTAGATCCCTCGGAACCGCGATCTACGAGCTCAAAGTCCTTCTAAAAGTTAGATCCCTTTACGAAAGGGAAGGCGGTTTACCCTCTATGCTGATGCAAAGCGCTACTATCCTCCTCCGTCGATGGATATCGGAAATTTACAGTGACTTCGAGCAGTCATACGGGTATGTAAAAATAGACGAATCATTTAACATATCGCTTGTAAACACAAACGAGGATATAGAAGTATCATTAGACCAGGCAAGCGGAGGAGAAAAGGTTGCCCTCTATCTTTCTTTCATCTTCGCTGCTCAAAGAGTTGTAGACGAACTATATGGTGGGTACAATAGGGCGGGGTTCATCGTCCTCGACGAGCCCACAATCTATCTCGATGAACAGAGAGTAAGGTATTTGGCTGATGTGCTTAGGGACGCCATATCTGCCAGCAAAGGAACCCAGATAATAGTGGTTACTCATGAAGAGAGCCTCAAACAGGCTGGAGACTCAGTTCTCAGAGTGAAGAAAAGGGGCGGCACCTCTCTGGTTGAGGAAGAACGGTTGGGGGCGGCTTGGCAATGAGCTACATGGACGATATACTTGAAGTGGCGGCGAAAAAGGGCGAGGAAATAAAGAGGAAGATATTGATGTTGGGAGCTGCAAGGGAAAGGGCCCTCGGTATAATAGAGAAAAGCATGGTATCTCCTCCAGGTCTATCTGATAGGATCACGTTGCCAAAGCCTGCGAAAGTGGCGGCTGTGGACGGGGGATCCTATCCACTATCAATGCTGGGCTTCGAGATGTATTTCATCAAGTCCTATGCTGTTAAGTTGGTTTATGATGGCTCGATCGATGAATATAGAGATGGGGGAGAGGTCAGAATCGTGGATGTAGACATTCTAATACCGCCTTCTATGTCGCAGGACAGGATAACAGTGTACCGCCAAGTAACGGAGTTAAGGGCGATGTCATCCTCTATTCGTTCCGGGTTCCTCACGCTGGCAGACGGAAGCTTAGAATCCCTCATATCGAGACCAACGCATATGAAGCTTAAAGACCTAGACAGGGAAGAGGACTCACTTTGTGGAACTGTTGCTGATATCATAAAAGATAAAGATAGAGAAGATGTCGCTATATCGGTGAAGAGCTTCATAGAAGAAGAGCTGAGTGAAGAACCAGAAAAAGCGAAAACCTTTGAGTTGGCTGAGAAAGCCCTGAGGCTGAAAACCCTCTTTGATGAGATAGCCAACGGGGGATCGCTCGTTTTCATTACTAAGACTGGCAGAAGCAACACTCTATTCAACCTTCCGCTTCCAGACCAGTACGTATTAACAAAGCTGACAGTCAAAGAAGGATACATACTAGAAAACGTTGCCCCCGACCTCAATGAAGCTTTGGGAAACGAGCTGCCCCGGATGTGTGGCCTAAGGGACAAAGCCACGAAGATCTCATTTGTCAGTGGTTATGCTAGGCTTTTTTCCGGGGCTCCAGCCCTGAAGATACAGTTGCTGTCCCCCATTTCAAGTGAGGATACAGCGATCAAAAAATACGAAGACCTTATCCTTAACCTCGCATCTTTATCCTCTGAGGATGGCTATCCGTTCCCATTACTCCTAGCTCATCAAAGGGCGCATATAAAGAAAAAAGTGACTGAAATGGTCATCGATGCCCTTGGACTTAGGGAAGAGCTCAGCGGTCGAGAGGAAATAGATGTGCTTTAGCAGGTGGGGTGAATTTCATGATTGAAAATAGTCTAGGTTCAGAGGAAAGAGGTAAGGTAGGCGAAAACCAGCTAGAAGAAATAGGCTACGTGATAGGGGAGAGCACACCATCAAGGGTCATTATTTTATCGAAGGTGCCTCCTAGGATAGGTGAGTACGTTATCGTAAAGCATGATGAAGACCATCTGCTCGGGATGGTCGAGGAGTCTGTGGCCGGTAACCCATTTATTCCTGATGATATGACAAACTTGGGATCATTTGAGAGTTGGAAGAAGATCGTTGAGGCTAGGAATTACACGAGAGGGATAGTGAGAATACTTACAAAGGTGACCCCCCTTCTCCGTGGAAAAAGATTTGAGCCTCCCCGCACGCCTCCTAAACCATCATATCCTGTGTACAGGGCAAATGACAGTGTACTTAAGACAATATTCCTTCCACCCGGTTTAAAGGAAGAAAATGCCCATTACTACTACTCTAAAGAAGAAAAGAGGGGATATGTTAGAATAGGCATATTAGCTAATCATCCAGGCGTCCCAGTATTCGTGAACGTCGATTCTCTCGTATCTAGGCATGCCGCTATATTAGCCGTAACAGGGGCAGGCAAGTCAAACACCGTCAGCATTCTCGCCGAGAGGATGGTTTCAGGGCTCGGTGCTACTGTGCTGCTCTTTGATATGCATAGCGAATATTCGACTTCCAGTATAGCTGAAGGGCATGTGAATCTTATCAGGCCAAAAATAAACCCGTCCTCTCTAAACATTTGGGAAATTCAGAAGCTAGCGAGAATAAGGGAAGACGCTCATAAACAACAGAGCGTCCTCAGGTATGCGTTCAAGCAAACTCATGCTCACATCAACGAACTCGCTAAAAGAGATGCCGCAGAGCTTTTAGAATTCGATTTGATTAGCTATATGAAAAACGTCCTAGAGTGCTTGGATTACTTCAGCGAGATCGATGGCAAGAAAGAAAGACGGATTAAAGGGGGGAAGGAAAAGAAGGAAGAGATGGAGTATAAACCGCCGAATGCTGTATGCGAGGAGCTCGAAAACATACCTAGAAGGCTAGATAGAGACGTCATATTGAACGTCATCAATAAACTGGAGGATTTGGAAGATATATATAAGGACATACTTTCAAGCAGAGCAAGCATGTCGATCCTAGATATAGTCAGGCCAGGATACTTGAATATCGTAGATCTCGGCGAAGTCGATGATGTGGGTAGCGACGTAATAGCCTCCTACCTGTTGAGGAGAATTCTCGACGAAAGAAAAGTACATCTAAGGAAAGGCGGGACGGAGGGCTATTCTGTACCAGTGTTCGTGTTTCTTGAAGAAGCTCATATACTGGTACCAAGAGAATACGATACACTTACCAAAGAAGTGGTTAGCAGGATAGCAAGAGAGGGGCGAAAGTTCGGAGTGGGGATCTGCCTCATAAGTCAGCGTCCAAAGAGCGTTGACGAGAGCTCTCTCAGCCAGACGAACAACAAGATAATTCTAAAGATCGTCGAGCCTAACGATCTGAGGTACGTTCAGAGCTCTAGCGAGCTTCTTAGCGATGAGCTCCTGAGACTTTTACCCAGCCTGAGGACAGGGGAGGCTATTCTGCTCGGTGAGTTCACTAAGCTTCCAGCGCTTGTGAAGATAGATGAGCACACAGGCAAAAAAGTGGGGAGAGATCTCGGGATAGCTGAACTATGGATGAAGGGGAAAAGCGAAGCCCCCACTCCCGAGGAAAATCTAACGGATTTGGAAACAATGATGTATAACCCGGAGGGTAACTATTGAAGAGGCTCACACATGCCCTCTTCGGAATGGGGATTTCCCTATTTGTAATGTCAAGGTTTGGAGAGTTCGACCAACTAATGATAGCATATTCACTGGTCTTTTCCATTTTCCCAGACCTCGATCTATCAATGAAGCATAGATCGGCGCTCCATAACGTATTTTCCGCGCTCGCGATCACCAGCATAGCGGCTTATCTGAGCAATCCCTTGATCTTTTCTTGGGGGCTCACGACAATGCCATGGATCCCCTTCTTTTTTTCATCCGCTATCGCATATTTATCCCACATATTTCTTGACTTACTGACTAAGTCAGGGGTAGCCTTGTTCTGGCCTATTAGCGAGAAAATGTTTAGGCTGACGTCAATAAGATATGACAACCGGGCAGCAAACTTTTTCTTCTCTCTCACTGGAGCATTGCTCATCTTATTCGCATTAGTTTAATTCAAAAACCAAAAGCATTGCATCGAGAGATTAGTATTTGAGTAAAAAGCCTTATACAGCAACTTCTTAAGCCTTCGAATCGATTTTTAAGAACGGTGGAAACAATTATCATCAATTATATTCTTTTGTAAACCAAAAGGGAAAAAATAAAAACTCCAATATCCAGTTATTAGCTACAGAGATAGCGCTTTCAGGTGCACAATATTGTCACAAGAGCATGTTAGCAGTTCTCCCCCCATTAAAATTGGAGAGAAGATCCTCTTAGCAGAGAACATCAAGAAATCCTTCGGGGGCTTAGTGGCTCTCGATGGCGTCACGGTCGGAATAAGGAAAGGGGAAATCACAATAATTATAGGACCCAATGGCTCTGGAAAGACCACACTCCTAAACGTTGTGAGTGGTTTTTTAAAATGCGATTTAGGAAGAGTCCTCTACAAGGGGAATGACATAACAAACATGCCTCCGCATAAAATAAACGAGCTGGGACTTGTGAGAACTTTTCAGATCCCGCAACCGTTCAGCAACCTGACCGTTCTCGAAAACCTTCTAGTTGCTTCGAGAGAAAACAAGGGATTAAAAGTCCTAAACGCTATGAAAAAGTCCAAATGGATTGAGTATGAGGAAAGGGACGTTGAGAGAGCAACACAGATACTCAACATAGTTAATTTGGGAAAAGTAGCTGACCAACTCGCTTCTAAACTAAGCGGTGGTCAGTTGAAGCTTCTCGAGATCGGAAGAGCCTTGATGAATGGGGCCGATACGGTCCTCATGGACGAGCCAGCAGCAGGAGTAGCACCAAGCCTCGCACACGAAATCTTTTCCCTCCTGAGGAGGCTAGCTAGGGAAAAAGAAATGACCTTTCTAATTATAGAGCATAGGCTAGAAATAGCCATGGGCTATGTAGATTACGCTTATGCTATGGCTAAGGGGAGGGTTGTTGCCCAAGGTAAGCCTGAAGAAGTGGTCAATAGCCCCATAGTGATTGAAACATATCTTGGTGGGTGATCTAAATGGAAGCCCCTGTGCTGAGGACAGAGGACCTGAACGCAGGATACGGGAAGATGCATATCCTGTTCGATATCACGTTGGCCTTTCCAGAAAAGAAGGTGACGGTTATAGTAGGACCTAACGGTAGCGGCAAAAGCACTTTGCTTAAAACTATTTTCGGGCTAGCCAAAGTCATTTCTGGAAAAATATATTTGAAGACCCAGGAGATCACTTCCAAGCCGCCGCATGATATAGCAAAGATGGGGATAGCTTACTTACCACAGACGCAAAACATATTTGAAAACCTATCGGTTCAGGAAAACTTAACGATGGCCGCATATACGTTAAGTAAAGAGGAGGCGAGCGCAAAAGTCGAGGAAGTTTTAAGCATATTTCCTTTGCTTCGGGCCTACATGAAGCAGAAGGCAGGCAGGCTCAGTGGAGGCGAGAGACAGATGCTTGCCACGGCCATGGCTCTGATGAGATCACCCGAGATCCTCATGTTCGATGAACCGACAGCTGCCCTATCGCCAAAGATATCTCATCAGCTTATCAATATCATCAGGGATCTCAATACCAAGAAGGAAAAGACAATAATCTTAGTAGAGCAAAATGCCAAGCTTGCATTGGAAATATCTGATTATGCGGTAATAATGGGCAGCGGGAGAGTGACATATAAAGGGGAAGGAAGAAGGTTGTTGGAAGATCCGGAGCTCGGCGCGCTATACCTTGGGCTCAAAGCCAGGCAATAATAGCCGAAAAATCTTTCTAAAAATTGAAGATCTTTAAAAAAGCTTAATTCTTAGATCAGGCCTTCTCCAGCTTGATGATAGAAACAGGACAGCTCTCGGCTGCAGACTTAACGCACTCTTCGAGAGAGTCGTCAACCAGCCCAGTCGATAAATCGTTTGGATCCACTCTCCACTTCGCAACGATCTGTGACTTGCCATCTTCTGAATTCATTTCAAAAACATCGGGGCATAGATTCACGCAGACCATGTCTCCAATACAGGAATCCCTCTCTATTGTTACCTTTATCTTCCCCATAATGATCACCGTGATGCTCTAAAATCTATGATTTTTTGATAATTAAATCTTTTCGTCTATTATTTAATATGAACCGTTTCTACAAACAAAGGAAGATTTGTATTTCCTAGCTGTCTTGATGAACTCTACTTTATGATTTTAAGTTTTTTATAACTGAAAGCTTAGCCCTTTAAGGCAGATAAAAGGTCAGAATAGAGGCAAATTTTAAATTTGGTGTTTTGATCATTCAATTCTACTAATCTTTCAGGAGAGAGCAAGGAAATGCCAAAGGAGCAAAAAACAACCATAGCTGAAGCGGTGCGCTTTGTTATTTCCAAGAATCAGAGCCTTATAGAATGCCTAAGCGAGGGTCTAGTTAATTATACATGGCTTGCCGAGAGGATCGCTGATGAGGTAGCAAAGATCGCGGGAAGGAAAAGGGTTAACCTGGATGCTATAAAGGCAGCGCTAATAAGATATGAAGATGATTTGAGGAAGGAAAAGACCTCACTCATGAAGTCGGTGGGGAAGGTCCTCGCAAAGAGCACGCTCGAGCTCCAAAACGACATATCGGTCCTAACGATCAAGAAGTTCACTGTAGAGAAAAAGCTTAACGATATACTAGAGGCAGCTTCGAAGGCAAGGTTCTTCAATTTTAGCCAGGGTAAGAAATCATATACTCTTGTGATAAGCGAAGAGGATGTGATGAATATAGAGCGCTTGGTCGATAAGGATGACTTGATGGACAGAGTTAATGGCCAAAGTGCTCTAGTAATGATAAGCCCTTACGAGATAATCACGACGCCCGGAGTGGTCAATTTTCTCACTAGGCTGATGTATCTCAACAGCATAAACATAACTCAGATTATAAGCTGCTATACTGACACAATCCTGATAATAAACAAGTTTGACTCCGTGAAGGCGTTCAAACTTCTCCAAGAGGTTATAGAGCAACAGAGGACACTGGAGAGAAGCTCCATTGAGGGTTCCATTGGAACAGTCACAAAAGGGAAAAGTTCCGCGATATGAACGCTTTGCTTAGGCTCATTTTACATTGAAAGTCGCCTCTCAAACAGGGAAAAGGCCAGATTCACGCGGATTTTATTCCTCCGCATATGGGGCAGTTCGGGTCTCTCATAACCTTTATTTCTTTGAACTCCATCCTCAGAAGATCCACATGAATAATTTTCCCAGCGCTCGACTCTTTTCCGATTAGAATCTTGATAGCCTCGGCTGCTTCAAGAGCTCCCATAGCTCCTGGGACTGGGGGGAAAATTGAGGCAGGTCTTTCCTGGGATCTCGCGCTCCTGAATACGCAATAAAGGCATGGTGATTTCCCAGGTATCACGACCATTAGTTGGCCATACCAGCCCCCCACAGCAGCATGAATGAACGGCTTCCTATAACGAACAGCCAACTCATTGATCCTTAGCCTTGCTTCCCAACTATCCATTCCATCGATTATTACATCGCTCTGTTTAACTAGTTCTTCGAAGGCTTCATCGAATATATCAATTTTCACGGGAACAACTTCTATATCGCTCCGCAATTGTTTGAGCCTTTTTGCCGCTAGCTCTACCTTTGGCTTCCCAATGTCCTCTTCCGAGTAAATGATTTGCCTGTTCAAGTTGGAAAGCTCTAACGCATCCCTATCTACCAATATTATCTTTCCTATTCCTGAGGAGGCCAAATATAAGCTAGCAGGAGAGCCCAATCCCCCAATCCCACATACAAGGGCGGTCGAGCGAGAAAGCTTTTCCTGTCCTTCTAAGCCTAATAGGTCGATCTGCCTAAGGTACCTTTGCATCGCTTTTCGTCCCTAGGAGCCTTTTTATCGAGCTCATTATTAATATAGTTTCTTCCAAAAGCATTCTATCCAAAGCATTGGTTGAAATGAAGCAAAAGCTTAAAAACATTGTAACTTCATTCAGCGGTCAAATCAGATCGTCTAGCTTCTTCTTGCCTAGCTTCTTACTTATAACATCCTTCATCTTGCTATCAAGATCTTCCTTGACTAGATCTTCAAAAATCTCCTTGTCCTCTGCGACCGACTGCGTTTTTTGCTTGACATAGCCACATGTCCCGTCGGGCAGAAGGTAGTTCATCTTGCATGTAGCATACTGGCAGGAAGCACCTATGCATTCATCTCCAATCCAAGTGCAGAAGACGAACTTCCTTCCCGTCTTTGGATCTCTTCTTACTTGGTAGGCTCTCTTAGTGCACCAGAAGAGTGGACATGTATTGCTACACCTACCATTTACGGGCGAGGGCTCATTTTCCCTATGCACGGGCTTCCTTTCTTCCCCCCCATGCGTTTCAGTCCTTCGTGGAAAACGATCCCTTTTGTTCCACCTATCGTATCTGCTCAATATGGAACACCTTCCAGTTAGCACTTCGTATCTATGGCTTTTGGTTAAGGCTTAAACCACTTGAAAAGAATGTATTCTATTCTGCCATCCTTATCTATTGCGAACATGAACTTCTTTTTTACACTATGGCTTAATCTTCCCATTCTCACTATTTCTACAGGATCTATTGAATAATTACTCCTGTAGACATGTACTAAGTATGGAGCATGCTCTAGACCAGGGCCTAACTTGTAGACAGCGTAATCGCTACCGAACTTCATACCGCTCCTCACAATGAAACCTCTCTTCCTTAGGTCCTTATAGACGTCGTAGAGGTAGCTGAAACCCTCTATCTTCTTCGAAGCTTCAATTCTTAGCTCCTCAGCAGAAAGCTTTTTTCCCATCGCGTCGTAAACCTCAATTTTCCCCTCTTCTACAAGATAAAGTGATTCTATGAGAGACAGCTCTACGACCTCTCTATATTCCTTACGCTCAGGCTTCTTTATACCGAACGGCTTCCCAAAGTACCCATCGATATATATTTTTGAAGCGCTGTCTTCGCTTGGAAGTATAACTTTCAGCCCTAAAAGAAATCCTCTTGCCTTTGGGTTAGATTTTGTAGAGGGCAAGGTATTTGAAGTCATGGCTAGCTTCCCTTATCACATCGGCGAGGTCTTCAACCAGATCTACTATTTCCTTGAGTATCATGAGCGAGAAGACATCTTTCGAGTATTTCTTTATAACCTCAAGAGTTATTGATCTATACATTTGGTCGATATCATCTTCTTTTTGATTTATGACCTCATGGAATTCAAGTATTTTTCGTGCGTTTAAACTCAGCAGCTTGGCTTCCATGAAAAGATCTCCGACCATGCTCAAAGTCTTATTTGTCATTTCCACTATTCGGCTCTTAATATCGGAGTCAAGCTCTAATCCGGACTGGGCGAGGATCGTTAGTCTATATGTTATAGAGTCCATCAGCTGTATGAGCCTGTCTAAATGGGAAAGCGAGAACATATAAAGCTCCTTTGTCAGCAATGCAGGAGAAGTCCTGACAACATATTCCATGGTATTTTCCTTCAGTCTCTGGGCCTCGTCCTTCAGTTGTTTCACATATTCATAGCCTTTCTTCACGAGCTCAAACTTCCCCTCGTTCATGCTCAAAATTATCTCTTCTAGCCTCTTTCCTTCAACATCGATCACGCTTAGGATCTTCTGAAGTTGTTCTGAGAGGTTCATCTCTGCGATGCTGCTTTGAACTCCCTCGTTATCCATATTTATTACACCTTCAGGCATATATTTACTGCACCTTGCTTATTTCGTCATTAGCCAGACATATAGAGATAGGGGTCCAGCAAAATCTAACTGGCCCGCTCTTTTCATTGAAATTTCTATATTTGAATCCTTATAAGCTTTCATTGTTATCTTCATGCATCGAAAACTTTTGCTGCTAGAGGGCAACGTCCAAACGTCCAAGCTTTCTGCTCTCCTCAAGCTGTTGCAATAGCCAATTCCTTTTTTCCTTCAACACTCCGGCGCTTCTCCTAAGAGAAAGATCTATGACTCTCTCTATTAGTTCAGACTCCCTTTCCGAATCTACAAGCCTTAAGAAGTCAAGAATCGTTTTAACATATTCTTTCTCTTCCTCGGTCGTCGCTTGCGCCGAGTACTCTTCTATGAAGGCGAGTATTTCGGCCCTTACCTTGCTACTCTTTTCAAGCAATGCGATGACCTTCCTCTCATCATCCGCTCCTGGCTTAGAATCTAGGAACTCCTCAACCTTTTTGAAAATCTTTTCTCTTTCGGTCATTATAGTCTGAAAATCTCTGGGCCTCGAACGCAAAATAACCACGCACCTTATATGAAGCCTACGCTGCTCTCAGAGTAGCAATAGTATTGTCGGCAATACCGTTTTCCTTCATGAAGTCCGTATTTGCGTAAACCACGTTTGGCGGCACGGAGTCGTCTATTATTACTGAAAAGCTGAACTTCTTTTTTCCGGCTACGACTATTTCTGCCTTTTCCCTTATTCCGAGCTCTTTAGCCAAAGATGAGTTGAGCATCAGTTGCCCAGGTTTAGCCGAGCTATATCTTATCCTTATTCTTTTCTCCTTTTGAGACTTTTGCTTTTCACCTGAGCCAGCAGGCGGTATGACTGCGAGCAATGACTTTATGTCCTTTTTGTCCGGCATTCTCTCTTCATTCTCGGACATTCGGTTCAACCTCAGTTTCATCAAATTTTATGATTCCCATAAAATTATTGTTTTGATGCGAAAGAATATATAGTTAACCGACTTTCGTTCAGTGCGCTAGCTTTTTCCATAGAAACTCAGCTACTTCAGAAGCTCCGATTCTCTCCTGCTCCCAGCTATCTCTATACCTCACAGTGACGGTACCATCTTCTATGCTCCGGAAATCAACTGTGACGGCAAACGGGACCCCCACTTCATCTGCTCTCGCATATCTCCTCCCGATGCTCCCGGAGTCGTCGTACAGCGCAGGTATCCCGCTCTGCTTCAATTCTTCAAAGATCCTTTTCGCCATTCCTTCTAGTCGCTCATCGTTCACGAGCGGAAATATAGCAATTTTGAAGGGGGAAAGTCTCGGAGGTATCGATAGGATGAGCCTGTCCTCCTTCTCCTTTAGTCCATATTCCATAACAACATAGAGGAGCCTCTCGACTCCGAACGAGGGCTCAACCACGTGCGGTATAACTTTTCTCCCACTTTCTCTTTCTTCAACCTCTTCTATAACCACGGCTTCGGTAGGGACTTTAAAACCGTTGACCTCTATTTCTCTTCTCTCATTAACCAAATCTTTCAAGACCTCTGGGGTCATCGAAGTTAAGGCCCCTTCTATTTCTCCAGCCTTTTCTCTGAATAGCTTTCCTAGGATGGACCTATTTACCTTAACGACCTTTTTCTTCATAATGAAGGGTTTTTCAAATTGCCTGAAAACGGATAGATCCTGTTTGCTATACATGGAATGCCTGGAAAGGTCGTAGTCACCCCTATAAGCGTGACCTGCAACCTCTACCCAGCCCCACCTCTCCGTTTTGACTAGTTGATCAAATGTCTGTCTAGAGTAGTGCGCTCTTTCCTCGGGAAGTTTCTCTTCAAAATATATATTCTCCTCTGGAACCCCCAAGGATCTTATGAACTCTTGGGAAACAACCATCCAGTACCCGAGCCAAGGCGTCTTTATAATTCCTGTCTCGAGCGCTTCTGAAAGCATCATTTTTCTGGGCTCACTTCTGCCAGACAACCTATCTTCGGCACTGATTAACCTCAACGTTTTGTCCCTCACTCGCTCCAAGTACTTCTCATGGCCGGGCTCCTGTGGATCGAAGAAGAATTCGAATTCCATTATGGTGAACTCCCTCAGCCTAAGCATACCCTGCCTAGGGGAAATCTCGTTCCTCCCCACCCTTCCAACCTGAGCAAGACCCAAGGGCAATTTTTCCCTCATGACTCCATAGACCCGTTTGAAATTTAGGAACATCCCTTGAGCCAGTTCGGGTCTAACATAGCCGTTGCTCCCCTCATAAGGTCCGATCTGTGTTTTGAAGAGCAAATTAAACGATTTCACTTCACCGAGTTCTCCGCCACAAATCGGACACCTAATGTTCTTCTCCCTTATTATTCTACTTAGCTCATCGTTGCTTTTTCCCTCAACTTTATCGCCCGTAACTTCCTCTATTAGTTGGTCTGCCCTGAACTTCCTACCGCAGTTCTGGCAGGTTACGATCGGATCAGTAAAGCTCTCCAGATGACCTGAAGCCGCATATACTATTTCAGGTCCTATAATGGGGGTCTCAATCTCCGCCATGATCTCTTGATGCCTTCTTATGAAGTAGTACTTCCATTCGTTTATTATGTTCTCTTTCATCGCGGCCCCGTAGGGCCCTAGGTCATACATACCGCTTAAGCCACCGTATATTTCATATGACTGCCAAAAGAACCCTCTTCTCTTACCGACCTCAAACACTCTATCTGCTGCGCTAGATTGAGCCATGCCTATACCCCTTGTAATCTCTAGCTTTTCAGTTTGAACTAAAAAATACTTTTCTCAATCCAATTTTGAAAGAAAACCTCAAGATCGAGATTTAAATAGAAAGTCTCTCACCTTTCGGTACAGGTCGCTCAACCTCTCTGCCTCCTTTAGGAGGCGACCTGCACCCAACAACATTGCACAATCTTCAGGTAACTCAAAAGCTAGCACAAGGAACCCTTCGCTGTCACGCATCACTTTTACTCCATATAAAGAGAAGTTGTAATCCAGAATATCTCCCTCAGCCCCTTCTACCGGATCATCTGTAAGCAAGGATAGGCGAATGAACCCCTCTAGATCCCTTTCAACCACATAGGCCATTTGAATGGAACCGCTAAGGCATTTTGCTAATAGAACATCGTTTTTTATAGTAGCGAGACAACCCTTGGCTCTGAAAGCTGACTCAACAGCGACGAGGAACTGCCTATAACTCATGTACTCCACTGTTGTATAATTCACCTGAACCACATAAAGATTTTTCCATATATTCGATTTTGAAAGAGGATACTCTATTCCATACATGAAGCGCTATGATCTCATGACAACCATTTATAACCGAAAACCTCGCCGTTTAAGGCGAGGATGCGAGGAAAGTGAGAGAAAAGCTTTCTTGCCTCACAGGGATCTAAATGCAAGCATAAACATACCCCGCAGGGCAATGAGCTCCTCGGGATGGGGGAAACGTGAGCCCCCCGAACCAGCAGATGAGGCTAAAGGCGAAAAGCCCCAGCTGAACGCTGGAAGCCTCGTCCTTCAGGACGGAGTAGTTCACCTTCTTTGGAGATGTGAGGAAAATCGACAAGAAAAAAGTTTTTATATATTTTCAACATGATTAATATTTAACATAAAAAATCATTTGGATGTGCATCTATATGTTCGCTAATTGGGGTAAATTTCTAAGGGTTAACCTAACTACGAAAGAAATAAAGGTTGAGACATGGGACGAAGATCTCGCGAAGAAGTGGTTGGGTAGCAGGGGCCTAGGGATCTATCTTTTGCTTAAGGAGATGGATCCAAAGGTAGAACCACTTTCTCCCGACAATAAGCTAATCATTGCTCCGGGACCCCTTTCTGGTACCAGCGCCCCCACAGGGGGAAGGTACAACGTAATAACGAAGAGCCCACAGACGGGATATATCACGTTCGCGAACTCAGGCGGATTCTTTGGCGCAGAGCTGAAGAGGGCAGGATACGATGCTCTAGTTATAGAGGGTGCCTCCGAAAAGCCAGTTTATCTATACATCAAAGACGACCATGTAGAGATCAGAGACGCCTCTCATCTTTGGGGAAAACTACTTAGCGAAACACAGGAAACAATTAGGAAGGAGCTGAAGGATGAAAACATAAAGGTCGCCGCTATAGGTCCAGCCGGAGAAAAGATGGTCAAGTTCGCCGCGATAATGAACGATGTTCACAGAGCCGCGGGTAGAGGAGGACCTGGGGCAGTTATGGGTAGCAAAAAGCTGAAAGCCATTGCGGTGAGGGGAACCAAAGACGTTCCCTTGGCAGACAGGGAAAAATTCATGCTGGCAATTAGAGAAAAGATAAACAAGTTAAGAGCTGATCCCGTCGCCGGGGGTGGACTGCCAAAATACGGAACAGCAGTGCTCGTCAATATAATCAATGAGAACGGTCTATACCCTACGAGGAACTTCCAGACCGGTGTGTTTAAATATGCTTTTGAGCAGAGCGGTGAGGCCATGGTTGATAAATATCTGGTAAAGAATCACCCGTGTTTCGCCTGCCCGATTGGTTGTGCTAGGATGAATAAGCTCCCGACGATAGGGGTGACCGAGGGACCGGAATACGAATCTATATTCGCTTTGGGCTCAGACCTAGGGATAAACGACCTCGCCTCTATTATAGAGGCCAATCATCTTTGTGATGAGTATGGGCTAGATACAATATCGACTGGAGGAACTCTAGCTACGGCCATGGAACTATATGAAAAAGGATTGTTGAAGGACGCCGAACTGGGCAAATCCGCCCCTCCATTGAGATGGGGCAATACTGAGGCATTGCATTATTACATAGAAAAAATTGCCAAAAGAGATGGATTCGGAGATAAGCTTGCCGAAGGTGGTTATAGGCTTTCCAAGATGTACAACGGGGAGGAGTACTTCATGGGGGTAAAGAAATTGGAGCTTCCTGCTTATGACCCAAGAGGGGCCGAAGGTCACGCCCTTGGCTATGCCACCAACAATAGAGGTGGATGCCACATAAAGAACTATATGATAAGCCCCGAGATCTTGGGATATCCGAAGAAGATGGATCCACATGACATAAGCGATGACAAGATAAACATGCTGATCCTGTTCCAGCACCTAACAGCGATAATAGACTCCGCCGGTTTGTGTTTATTCACGACATTTGGCCTCGGCCCAGATGATTACAGGGACATGCTAAATGCGGCTCTAGGATGGAACCTGTCAACGGAAGAATACCTCAAGATCGGGGAAAGAATATGGAACGCCGAGAGGCTCTTCAATCTGATGGCTGGGCTAGATCCGGTAAAGGAGGACACACTCCCGAAGAGATTCCTCGAAGAACCAATGCCGGAGGGACCAAATAAAGGCAGAACTGTAAGGCTGAAGGAGATGTTACCAAGATATTATGCGCTGAGAGGCTGGACCCAGGACGGCAGGATACCCGAAGAGAAGTTAAGGGAACTCGATCTCCTTCCTCTATCCAAATAACTTTTTTTAAATTTCAATCTCGTTATGAACAAGGTTATCAACATGATTCACATTAGAGTATATGCTATGCTAATAGATATCGTAGGTTCTAGGTCAATTGAAATCGAAGGGGGAGGCAAAACTGTTAGAGAGCTCATTGAACTGCTGGACTCACGCTATCCAGGCTTCAAAAAAGAGCTAGAGAAGGGCTTTCTTATATTGTTGAATGGCATCAATATTTTACATCTCAAGGGACTTGATACTGAGATTAAGGATGGCGATACGATAGTTATATTCCCTCCAGTTGGGGGCGGATAATTTGAAAGACATAGAACATAAGTTCACTCTTTGGGACGCTGATGTAATAGTAAAGCCTAAACTGGACATGCACTACCTTTACCTGGAAATAACTAGCAGGTGCAACCTAAACTGCAAGATGTGTTTTAAGCAACATTGGGAAGATATTGACGGCGACATGAGCTATGACCTTTTTCAAAAGATTTTGGATGATGCCAAGGATTTTCCCGAGCTAAGGATGGTCATTTTCGGAGGAATAGGAGAGCCTCTAGTCCATCCAAAGTTCTTAGAAATGATGAGAGATGTGAAGAAGAGAGGCTACGCTCTCGGCATAACTACGAACGGGACCTTGCTGAGCGAAAAGGTAATGAACGAGATAATAAAGAACCAAGTTGATTTGATTTATTTTTCCATGGACATTCTTCCGACAATTCCCCAAAATACTACCTTAGGGCATATGTTCTCTAATCTCGTGGACACAAGGATAAGAAAGCTCGTTAAACTCAGGAACAACTCTATCACGGGAAAACCCACGGTTTCTGTAGCCACTGTTGTTACAAAGGAAAACTACAAGGAACTACCTAAAATGGTGAGATATCTGAGAGAAGTCGGCGTAGATTCCATTTTAATAACGAACCTTCTACCTCTTACCGAAGACCAAGCAAAGGATATAGTTTATGATGGCAGCGTCGAAATGGACGGAATAATCAATGAAATTGAGAAATTAGCTACTTACGGTATCTACGTAAAGCTACCAAACTTCAAACTCACTACCGAGAGGAGGTGTGAATTTGACGAGAACAACGCTGCAGTGATAAGATGGGATGGGAACGTCTCGCCCTGCTATAGATTCCTTCACACATATTATGAGTACATATTTGGCAGGAAAAAGAAGGTAAACGCATATTCATTCGGCAATGTTCGAGAGAAGAGCCTTGCCGAAATATGGACAAGCAGAGAATATTCCAAGTTCAGATTCGTTATGAAGAACTATATGTATCCATCATGTACAGATTGTCCTCTCAGGGAGTCATGCGATTTCGTCAAAACAACTGACGTTGATTGCTGGGGGAACTCTCCTAGCTGCGCGGACTGCCTTTGGGCCAGAAGGATTGTGATGTGTCCCGTGCCCACATATATATACGGAAAATTCCTATAGGCGGGCTCATCAATCAATAATCGAATTAGCCTCGGTAAAAAGTTGCACTTCGGAGGAAAACACCTTGGATAATAGCTGTCTGTTGAAGGATAAATTTAACAGGTGCGTGAACAGCTATAGGCTCGTTGTTACGATGAGGTGCAATTATTCTTGCATATTTTGCCATAGGGAGGGTATAACCTCTTCACGGAGGAGCGAGCTGATGGACCCCCAGGATTACGGCTTTCTGACAAGGATCTCCGTTAAGCTCGGCGTGAGTGAATATAAAATAACAGGAGGCGAACCGCTAGTCAGAGATGATATTGGTGATATAGTGAAGGAGATAAGCGAAGCAGGAGGTAACGTCACTATGACCTCTAACGGTTCTCTTCTTAATTTGAAGGCGAAAGAGCTTGCGGAAGGTGGGCTTAAGAGAATAAACGTCAGCCTCCATTCTCTTCGGGAAGATACTTATGGTTATCTAACGGGGGGATCGAGGAGTTTAGATGTTGTGCTCAAAGGCATAAATGAGGCATTAGAATACGGAATAAGAGTGAAGCTAGATTTCGTCCTTATGAAATCTAACGCTGGTGAATTAAAAAATATAATTGATTTCGCCTCTAACATAGGTGCCGATTTAAATATCATAGAGCTCATTCCATTAGGCACGCCGAATTTGGTATATTCGAAGGAGCATTATGAGACGAAAGAAGTTTTAAGCTTGCTGGAGAGCGAAAGCGCAGAGGTCAGGATTAAGGAGTTTCAGAACAGACCGAGCTTCAAGCTATCGACTGGTATAGAGGTTACAGTTGTAAAGGGATATGGCAACCCATCTCTATGCGAAGGTTGCACCAGGCTGAGGGTTACTCCAGATGCGAAATTTAAAACTTGTCTCTTTGTCGAAGATCCATATATCGACTTTTTGAGGCCCTTAAAAATGAGGGATGAGGTAGCCTTAAGAGATGCTCTACGAAAAGCAGTAGAAATAAGAAAACCATTCTTTACTAAGGAGGGATCGTTATGGAGGTAAAGATGATTGATATAGGGGAAAAGGAAGAAGTTTATAGAGAAGCAACCGCGGTAGGCAGGATCAGACTAAAAAAAGAAACCATCAAAATTATAAAAGAAGGGAAGGTTGAGAAAGGGGATGTTATAGCTACCGCTACAATTGCAGCAATACTAGCAGTGAAGAAGACACCAGAGATATTGCCCCTCACTCATAATATTCCTATAACAAGCGTAGATGTAAGGTTCGAGTTCGAAGAGGACCTCGTTACTGTTTATGTAACGGTTAAAGCATATGCAAAGACTGGGGTGGAAATGGAGGCTTTGAACGGTGCTTCGAGCGCCCTTCTAAATATATGGGACATGGTGAAGAAATATGAGAAGGATGAACACGGACAATACCCTATGACTGCCATAGAAGAGATAAAGGTATTGGAGAAGGTGAAAAAAACGAAATGAGAGTGAAGCTTCGGGGCATTTCCGTTTACTCTGATTTACTGGGCGATTTAACTGAAGTCGAGGCTGAAGAAGGGATAACAGTAGGCGAGCTGATTTCGAGAATTATTCCTAAAAGAGTCGAAATCGAGTACGGTCTCGTGGTTTTCGTTAATAGCATTCCTTCTGATAATGGGCGCAAGCTCGCCGATGGAGATATAATAGAGATAGCTCCCAGGTTCTCTGGTGGCTAAGATCCATCCAATCCAAGAATCGTTAAGAATCTTCTTTTGTTTTTATTTGCAAAATACGATTAAAAGCTTCTTCAAGACGATAAGAAGCTCTTTTAAAAACAGGCTCATAAAAATTCGCTGAAAAAGCCTGAAAGATCTCTGTCTGCGATTTCGATATAGTAATATTAATTTTTTAGAAAGTAGCTTAGATTTTTAAGGTTATCTTTGTGAAAAGCCTGCTCCACTATAGCAGATGCATTTCCGAGCAAATGAACATAAATACTCGCACCAATAATGTCAGGAAAAATCGGTCTACACTATAATGACAAGTATCTGGCAGAGAGGGAGTTGAAATGATCTTAGTAAAATTGGCAGAAAGCGACGATGAGTTAGTACTGGAAAATATAATTGAAAAAATGAAGATGACGGATGAAAGTTTTGAGATCGGGGGAATGGCTTTCTTCCTTGGCTTAGTAAAAGGCACACTCGAGGATGGAGGAAAAGTGTTCGAACTAGAGTATGATAGCATAAGAGCAGCTGCAGAGGAGTCTCTCAAAAAAATAGCAGAAGAGGAGAAGGAGAAGTGGGGACTCAAGGCTATAGCGATATTGCATAGGATTGGAAAGCTGAGGCCGGGGGAACGAACCCTTCTAGTTGTGGTTTCGGGCAGAGGTCGGAAGGAAATTTTTCCGGCTCTGGAAGAGGTAGTAGAAAGGGTTAAAGAAGAGGTCCCAATATTTAAGCTGGAGAGAAGAGAAGATGGAGAGTATTGGATAGTTGGAGATAAAAAGAGGGTTAGGAGGAATAGAAAATGATCGAGATAGTCGTTGTTAGTGACAGGGTTTCTTCGGGAGAGACCAAAGATGAGAGTGGCGTTTTAGCAATTAAGAAACTCGAAGAATCGGGCTTCAAAATAGATGGAATTAAATATGTAGGTAACAGTTACAAAGATATTTTGAAAACAATTAGGGAGTCAAATAGCAGAGTGATTTTATTTATAGGAGGAACAGGTCCAAGCCCTAGAGATATAACCGTTGACGTTGTGGAAAGCCTAGCTTGGAGAAAATTGCCTGGATTTGGCGAAGCCTTTAGGATGAAATCCCTGGAAACAGTAGGCTACAGTGCTCTCATCTCAAGAAGTGAGCTCTTCATACTTCATGACGGTAAAGTAGCTATCGTTCTTCCCGGTTCAAAAAATGCAGTAGAGTTAGGATTGGATATACTGAAAAGGTTCCTCGATCATCTTCTTGAAGAAGTGGAACGGTTTGAGGGACCGCATGAAGAATGCTCGCACAAAGGATGAGTGATTCGTGGGGAAAAATTCGATAGATTAGCAACAAATAACGTTTCCCGTAGTTTCATCTACCACATATCCTTTATATTTCTTCGTCAAGTTCTTCAGCATATCGCTCTTGAGAAATTCAATGAAGCCCTTGACAGGATCTTTGTTTAAGCCTTCTTTCAGTATAGCAAAGTCATAGTGCTCTTCGGTGAGTTCTTTATATTCCAGCCCATATAGATAGGCAGCATGCTCAATGCAGATCCCGGCATCCGCTCTTCCCTGTGCTATTGCAGCCGCAACAGCATTGTGGTTTGGCACTTCGTATTCGTAGCCCCTTAATTGTCTGGAGATTTCTTCTTTTGAAATTCCCCGCGCCTTAGCTATTTTTTCAAGCATAGCATCAATATAAGCTCTAGTCCCCGAGCCCTGATTCCTATTTACAAACCGCAAGTTTCTTTCCAAAATATCTTCTAGACCTTTGATAATTTCTCCCGTTCTATAAGCTAATACAAGCTTTCTTCTATAACCTTTTACAAGAACCGATTTTTCTCTGAGCTCCCGGTCATTTTTTATGATAGGGACATTATAGTCACCGGTATCTGGATCCAATAAATGCACAGGCGCTATATCAATAACCCCCCTTCTTAGTAGCCAGAGTCCTCTGAAGGAACCTACATACGCTACCCCTACTTTTTCGCTTAGCCCGAGCCCGCTGATTATCTCCTGTAGCATTAAGTCATGGCTTCCTACAACTAAAGCATCCTTCCAGGGAACCCCTCTTGATCTGATTGGCACAACGCTCACGCTTGCTCCATCATTTATGATATCTGCTTCTTCAGGGAGGATTGCAATAGCATCGGTTCTCATTAGGGCCGAGACACTGCCTGACTGAGATGGAACGGGAACGGCATATAACGAATTTCCTATTCTGCTCAGCATCACTGGGAGAACCCAAGTTTTACCGAGCCCCTTTCTTAGCTTTCCCGCGAACAATGCCGTCATCTTAGCATCTCTATGGAAAGCTCCCATAATTTCCATCAACATGGGCTCCACTAGAAGAATCATATTGGAAAGCGCTGATAATGGGAAACCGGGGAGTCCTATAAGTAGCTTTTTCCCAGCGGTCGCAATAACCGTTGGCTTTCCTGGCTTCATCTTAAGACCGTGTACGATGATTTTTCCTATATCTTGGAAAACTCTGTATATAACGTCTTTCTCTCCCGCAGAAGTTCCGCCGCTTGTTATAACTACATCGCTACTTTCCAGCAGCCTCTGTATTCTATCCCGCACTATTTCATATTCATCGGTGACGAAACCCCCAAAGAAGGCCTTTATTCCCAATGAGGAGAGGTAGGACAATATCATCCTCCCATTCGATTCATAGATTTTTCCTGCTTCAAGTGGTAAGCCAGGCTCTACTAGCTCGTTTCCAGTAGACAAAACGGATATTCTAGGGGATTTGTAAACTTCTACTTCATCTATACCCAGAGAGCTTAGGACTGCTACCTTCTCGGGAGAGAGAACGGTGCCCCGAGGAATTATGAGCTCCCCCTTCGCTATGTCGGAGCCCGCGAAAGATATGTTCTCTCCTGCCGCGACTGGCCTCCTCACTTCTACAGAGGATCCCTCATATAACATGGTATGCTCTTCCATCACAACGGCGTTTGCCCCTCTAGGTATTATAGCTCCGGTGTCTATTCCAATTGCCTCCTTTTCTCCTACCTCAGCGAAGGCTGGCTTGCCTACTTTCTGGAATCCCTTCAGTTTCAATCTTACCGGATGCAGCTCATCGCATCCTTCAACGAATTTCGCGTTTACAGCATAACCATCAACTTCACTTCTATCGAAGGGAGGATAATCGAGAGGAGAGTATATATCTTTGGCAATTACTCTATTCACAGACTCCTCCAATTTGACTAATTCGGTCCCTAGAGGAGAAAGAACACCTTCCTTCCTTATTACCTCGAGCGCCTCTTCTGGGGAGAGAAGTACATGAAAAATTTTTCTATCTGTTTCCAAATCTACAACACCCATTCTTTAGTCTTGGAATAGCAAACTCCCCGCCTTAAAAGGCGAGGCCTTTCGCTGTATTTTGACCTCTCTTAAAAAATAAAATGTTTTATAGATTTTGTTATTATAAGGCCAGTTTAACAAGGCATAGATCATAAGAGAAGGAAAAAACTAGACGAGATCTATTTTAACCAATTCTCCTACTTCATAACCCTCAACATTTCTCGGTATCCTGAGAAAGCCTCCTGCAGCCAAGAGAGAGCTAAGTATTCCGGAGCCTCTAAGAAGCACTGGCTCCGCACATAGTTCTGAACCGCATTGTTTTAGCTTCACTCTGATGAAACTTTCCAGTCCAACTTCATTGAAGACTCTCGTGGACAACTTAGCGAAGACGAATTTTTGTGAATGATCGAGTAAACCAATGGCACCCTCTATAAAAGGCAAAACCAGAAACCTTAGCCCAATCAAAGCTGCAACCGGATAGCCAGATAGCATGAAGACGGGCTTTTTATTGAGCACTCCTAAGCTTGTAGGTCTTCCAGGTCTGATAGCTAAGCCCCTTATGACAACAGTTCCTCCGGCTTCTTCTAGAGCCTTAACGCTCAGATCCCTTAAGCCAGGTCCAGTTCCGCCGGTGGTTAAAATTAGGTCGTTTTCTTCTTCCGCTCTCCTAATAGCTGTCGCTATAGATTTAACATTGTCTTCGATTATACCATACCTATTCACGTCAATATATCCTTGTTCAAGAAGATATCCCGCAATCAATCGAGAAGTAGAATCGAAAAAGGGGCCATCTCCCCCCGGTTCACTGAGCTCGGAGCCGGTAACAACGATCCCCAACCTTACTTTTTTGAAAACTTTTGCTTTAGTGATATTTAGCGCAGAAAGCGAGGCTATATGCCAAGGTCTGAGCAACGTCCCCTTTTCAACAACGATCTTACCCCTCTCAAAATCTTCACCCTTTCTAGAGACATTTTCATATTTAGCAACGCTCTTCATTACAAACAGCTTATTATTTTCTATTTCCGCATCTTCAAGCATTACTACAGCATCAGCGCCCTCTGGTAAGGGATCTCCCGTATGTACAGGAACGGCGTCTCCACATGATATTTTAGGCAAATTTCTTTCCTTTAAGTTTAATGGAATAGGATTGTTAGGGGTAGCCGATGACACGCTGCTACTGCATATGGCATACCCGTCCACAGCGCTCCTATCTGTTTGAGGGATATCCGTTGGTGCAACTATTTCTTCGGCGGATACTCTCTTAAGTATTAAATCCAGTCCTATGACTTCAGTATTAAGCATAAGTTTGAAATTCTTCGTTACAAAATTCAACGCTTCTTCCATTGTAGCGAATTTTTTCAGAGTCATAGACATCCTTGACTGTATAGCAATTAATGAAATATAAAAATTAAGAAAAAGAGCATACAAAACTAATCAATCGGTGAGAGTATCTGGGAGTGGTTTTTGATTCAAAAAAGAACGATGAAAACGCAGATAGGTTAATATTTCTATTCCGAAAACCTTTTTATAACAAATTGGAAGAACAATAACTTGCCACTGTAACTCACTTAATGCTTTGAGGTGTAGCATGATGTCTGAGGAAGAAGAAGAGTGGTGGGAAGAAGAAGGCGAGGAAGAAGAGGAGGAATGGTGGGAAGAAGAGGAGGAAGAATGGGAAGAAGAGGAATGGTAGACCAACTTCAAGGCTGCCGATATTATAAGTAATTTTTAGCTTTTGAGAATTTTTAAAAAGGAAAGGCTTAATTGCTATAAAATGACAATTAATTTATCAGTGATTCAGATTGATCTTAGCCATAAATTTCGCGGCTTTCCAGGCTTTAACGACGGGCAACTTCTCTACCATAAACTTCCTATCCTCAAATCCAAAAATACTGATATCTATAGGGATACAGGTAATTCTTGGTATGCTTTTGGGTTACATTCTAGCTAAGGCATTCAAGTACATCATAGCATTCATTTTGGTTCTAATAGCCGGTATTGTGCTGAACGTTTGGAGCATTTCAGGCTCCGGAGACTTTTTTGAAAGGCTTACCGGTAGCAAGGAATACCTGCAGTATTTTGTGCAATTTGCAAAGCTGCTAGGGGTTCTTCTAGTCGGACCCGTTTTGGCTGGATTTGTAATAGGGCTCATAATAGGATGGCTCCACAAGTAAAAGCAGATCTATTTACATGACAGATGTAATCCCGAACAGATGAGAGGAACCTATGAACCGCCCTAAAGGGTGGAGAGGAGGTCAGATAACGATTGTATAACCATAGCATAACCAAAACGTAGAGAGAGGAGAACAAGCAATAGCTAGCAATTCAATTTTAGAAACGCCTATGCTCAATCCATCTGCCAATTGCCGTTAGCGCAACGGCAGAAAGCAACCCATCCACTCCTAACGCTTTAAGCTCAGGCGCGTCTCCTAAGATCAATTCGAGAGCGTGTTCTCCATAATGACATGGATTAACTTCAGTTTCTATTCGAACAGAATGAACATAAGCATAGCAAAAGTCGTCCTTCGATTTTTCAATCATGCTTTCCACCTCTTTTATCTGCCTCCTAGCAGTAAGTCTCCTCAGGAACTCAAGCTTCATATTCCTGAGCGAATCTCCAGTCGCAATAGCCCTAACAGCTTCTTCGGCTGCTTTTGCCGCGTGAGAGCAAGAAGCTATTAACGAGGAAGGAGCCTCTGCCTCTAGAACTATATCATTCGGAGAGAAACTCAACCTTTTAGATGAAAGCGTAAAGAAAAGCCTTGTCTTAATGTTTGGAAATATTGGTACGTTTACACATTGGAGAGCTTGGTTCATGGCGCTCTCTTCTCTTTGAAGATCAATTCCAATATTCTTCTGATTTCTTCTTGAGGTAATTTCAGTTTTTGTGATAAGTCCTTGGAAACTTTCTCACTGTCTATAGAAGCTCTGCTTATTATCCTGTACTCCGCCTCGACGAGGGTTTGTATAGTCTCTCTTTTTTCCCATGGAAAAACGATCCATTTGTCCGTTTGAGCATAATAAAAGTCCGGTATTATTACGCTCCAAGGCTTCACATAAAGAGAGACGCTCTTTATCTGTTTAGGTCCATATAAGCTGACTGCTCCCAAGGCTACCTGAAGGCTCTTTCCCGTGTCCGCGACATCGTCAACTATTAAGACGCTTTTGTCCTTCACGTCACAAACAAGAGGTTGAGTTATTACAGGCCTCTCGCTTCTTTCTTCTATGCCCTTGTAAAACTTTATCTCTATCGCTCCCACATCGCTCAAATTCAGCAAATCGCTCAGAATTCTAGCTGGTATCCAGCCGCCTCTCAACACACCTATTATTACCTGTGGAGTGAAGCCAGAAGCGCTTATTTTCTCCGCTACGGAAATTGACGCTTCTTCTATATCTTTCCAGCTCAACGTGAGAAATCTATCGCCCTCACTGTTCTTATCTAAAGACAAAATCTATCCCCCATGGCTTATTGGGACAATCGTTACGACATCGCCCTCATTAATGTAGGGGTCATCTCCATATAGAGATGAATCTGCTCCATTTATAAGAAATATATACTTTCCGCTGGGTTTCCCGTCTAAGTCCAAGAAATCCGTCACCTTAAATGACAAATCCTTCAGGGCTTCGCTTAACTTCTCTGCCTTTACCTCGATGAAGTCACTACCAAAAACCTCTTTCAGGTGCCCCACAAAATAAATCTTTGGCAAAAACGAGCACCCGAGCACTTCAAGCGGCTGCACTTCTCTTTTTATTTATTTTTACTAGCCTAGTAATGTAGCCAGCGATTCGGTTCTGAACCCTTTTGCTTTGCACGTCTACAAGCTTCCTTACAACTTGCTTGTTGCTTTCAAAGCTTTCGTTGAATAAAGTGGGGTACATGGATAGCAGCTTCCTGGCAGTTCTCTTAACCATTGCTGTCCTTACTTTGCCCATTCTAGCTTACCTCTTTTGCAACTATAAGGATTGAAGATGATAGGTTTATAACTCTAACGCGTTGGTTAAAAGAAGCAGGCTGGTTCTTCAGTTACCGTGAAATTTACTCTCGGGAGAGGTCTTCCATCAAGCTCCGGAGGCTTCACGATATGCCTAAGCCTGCCTTCTAGCGGAGAAATTGGTCCACTAGGTAGTTCTCTCTTCAGAAAGATCGTTTCCTTTTCTAACTTCCCCCTGAATCTGTATCCACACTTAGGACACTTAAACCCCTTCTCTTTCCCCGCACTCTCCATCCTAGCACCGCATTTTGGGCATTTGGGATTAAGCTTAACTTCTAAGTCGAATGCACGCAGGACCCAGAGCTTCTCAGCTTCAAAAATCATAGCTTCGTCGCCCTTCCCGTCTACGGCCCCTCCAAGCACTCTTAGGACATCCCCAGAGATCAGCTTTGAAGCTACAACATTCATCGGATTAGTTTCCTTATAGAATGCGACTTCAATATCTCCGCTAGCATCTTTGATCCTCAAAAAAGCATGCCCGCCCTTTTTTATAACGGGTTTCCCTACCACAACCCCTTCTATCACCCCCATCCTGTATACTCTAAGCTCTCCAATCTTACGAGGAACAGCGTGCGGATCGGTATGTTGGTTGCTCCTGAAAACGCACCACGAAGACGATTTCTCCATATGAGGAGATATCTTCGCGAAAGCCTTCAGGAGATCTCTCTTATCTATTCCTCTAATTCCGATGAGCACCGGATCTGGGCCACGCGGGATAGCAATTAATCTGTTTTTCTTCTTGCCTACGTTGTTGAATAGCGACTCATAGGCGAGAAGCTCCCTCGCAACATACTCCCTATCTACAGATCTCTCTCCCATATTTCTCGGATCTCTATAAGCGAGGAGCTCAAAGGTAGAATCATCTCCGGAAAAAGCGTAACCTATGGAAGCCAACGCCCCAACTAGACTCTTATACCCTTCGACTGCTACTCCAACCTCTTCAGCTATTTCCTCAGCTAATTTATGCGGAACGAAGTCAGTTACGCTTTTACGATAGAAATCAGATAGTACCCGTCTCTTCTTCTCGTCGCTTACATAGTCCAACATTGCTACTGCGATTGTTCCTTTTTTTTCAAACGAATAGATCATAGATGCTTCATCTGCAGCCCTAAGCACGTCTTCGTAACTCAAGTTGCCCTCTAGCATGACTGATACAGAAGCATTACCTCTCGTCTTGAATGGTATGTTTGGGTTGAGCCTTACTAGAAGGGGATCACCAATTAGCCTAAATTGTTTCAACGAATTCTTTAAGTAGTGCAGGAAAAAAAGAGTGAAGTGCGTCGTGCAGCCAGAAAAATTTGAATCGTATCCGTCCAATCCTATGATTAGCTTATTCACTTTTTCTTGAGCTCCTTCCCCTCAACGATTATCATCGTTAGGGTTGACCTAACTTTGGGTAATTTCCTTATCTGTGATGCGATGATTTCTTTCAACTTATCCATAGTATCCGCTTCTATTTTTATGATTACATCGTAAACGCCATATACCACATAAGCTTCTGTGACCTCGTTTACTTTGGTCACTTCATTGAAGACTTCTTCTTCACTACCTATTTCTGCGTTTATTAGTACAATGGCTGAGGGCATTTAGTTTCCCACCAATACATTAATTAAAGCGACATCATATATAAAAATGTCTCTCCACTTCTGTGAAGCAACATTTATAAATGAATAAGCCTAGCCCCCCTATTTCGTGCCTTCGTGAATATGACCTCTCCGTCAACACCCTCCCTTTTTAAGAAAATTTTGAGCTTTTCTTCAACTTCCGACTTTCTCTCATTAACGATGAATCCATAGGCGAGCGGACCCCAGCTACTTTGTCCAACTCCCCTTGCACCAGCCAGTGTGAGAGCATTCACAGCCCCAAGCGTTTTCTCACTCGAGTATGGCCCTCCTTGATATGACTCAAAATACTCCCCCATCTTTCTTTGAATCTCTTCTACACCTTGCGAGAAGACGTCGAGATCCCTGCTAAGCACTCCATGAAGCACCATCATCATTGCTTTGTAAAGGATTGCTTGATCGAACGATGGATGGTGCGGCATAAACATGAACGCTTCATCCTCTTCCTTTACTTTTTTACCTTCCTTCGGCACAACGAGGACGATCGACCATTCCTCAGGGAACTTTAACCTTGAAATAAGCGGAGGCAGATCTGAAACGTTTGCCGGGTTTCTTAATCTATCGCTAAACTTCCTTCCCCCATCTATTATAAAACCTCCATATCTGAAAGCGTGAATGCCTATTCCAGATATAGCCCCCCTTCCAGCGAGCAGGGCCAAATTTCTATAATCCAGCTTTTTCTTACATAGTTTTGTGGCTCCCAATGCTATCGACATCGATATTTGTGTAGTCGATCCGAACCCAACATGCCTTGGGGGAGAAGAAAGCACTTCTGCTCCAAGCTTATACATTTCACCGCATATCTTTCCAATGACCTCTGATGCTTCTTCTGTGAAGCTTCCACTATCATGTACGATGACCTTCGTCTTAGGCTCCTCCAAATAAATTCCTAAGCTGCCGTAAATTCTCGCTTTACTTATTATATTGTAGAAGCCCAAATGTATTCTGCTACCAGCTTGAACCTCTACTTTCATCAATGCTTTCACCACCTGTGAGCAGTCTTACTGCCTCCTTTTCCGCGTTAAGCAATTCCTGTGCATCATTTGCCTTATTGTAAAGTTCAAATAGCTTTGCATTCAAAGAAAAAAAGTTATCTCCCCATTTGAACTTAGACATAACCTCCTTTGCCCTATCTTGGCATCCTAGAATTGCTAAAGCGGCAGCCAAAGCCTCTGCGCTGCTTAGCTTGAACGCCTTCGTATAGTTTATCGGATTAGATGCTATCAGTAGAGGTAACCTTCTTCTGAGCATTTTTCCTGCCTTCAGACGCATCCTTTTCTCTTTTTCGAGCACGTTCCAGGACCTATCAATCACTACTAAGGTTTTCGCTTCACTCATATCCTTTTTAGATATCAGCGTCTCTGCATAAGGGTCTAGGATTATGCCTTTTAAATTATGAAGCCTTCTCTCCCCTATCCTCTCCGCCACCCCTAGCCTGTAGAGCTTCACTCCAGTGCTCGCGGATGGAGAATCCTCGGAGAAACGCATTACATATAGTCTTATCTCCGAGCATTTCTTCATTTTTCCATCTCCTAAAGAAATTAAGTTTTCACTTCAGAAGAAAATCTACCGGCTAAATCTTCAAATCTTCTCATTACGAGATTCTTAGCTCTACCTATGGGAAAAATATACAGGGGGGAATCCTCCGTTTCTAGCAACTTCTTTACTTGCTCATCCCTGAAGGCCCCAACAGCGACTGTGCCCAGACCAAGAGCGGTAGCAATCAAGTAGAGATTCTGTCCCGAGTGTCCTACTTCAAAATGAACGTATCGATATCCTCTGTCTCCATATCTAGAGGTTGTCCTAGCGTAATTCGCCGCTATAATTAAGGATACCGGAGCGTCAGAGATGAACTCTTGCCCTAAAGACGCGAGCGCTAACTGTTTTCTATAATCGCCCTTTTTCAGTAGATACAGAGAATGCTCCTCCCAAATATATTTATATATTCCAGCCGGGATTTCTGAGCTACCAACAACAGAGTTCTCTCCTATGAAGCAGTAATAGTTAAGTGGGTATGTAGCACCGGCACTGGGCGTAGTCCTTTTGTTTCCAGATTTCTCGACAGCACCCCCGGCTGACCAAATAACGAGGGAGAGCTCGTCCAGTGTTAAAGGAGTATTTATGAAGGATCTGACACTCCTACGTTGCAAGAGAGCATCTTCCAAGCCCATAGAACTCATTTTTCTCGGGGGAGGAAGTCTGATTTTAATCATTTAATTCACCTTGTCTTTTTAGAATCAACAAGCGAAAAACATTTCGTGAGGACATGGCGCTTCACTTGTATATTGGAGAATTGGTGGACCGGCCGGGACTTGAACCCGGGACCTCTGCCGTGCGAGGGCAGCGCTCTTCCAGCTGAGCTACCGGCCCCCAGTAATAGCTTCGTAAATGAGGTTAAAAAGGTGATGTCTTTTCTTGTTCTGTGCGATCTATCGTCACTTGCGGAATATGTTTTGGAAGCTATTTATCTAGTCTTCGTGTCTGGCATACAGTAAGGAAGATGAAACCGCATTAGAAATCGAGATTAAGCTTTCCTTCTATCTCGAGCGCTTCAAGAGCCCATAATATGATAATCTTAGCTATATAATTAACCGCCACCTCAGAGGGGACATCAACGTTATATCTTTTTTTGTAGGCCTTCTTTGCTATTTCATTGTTTATTCGACCAGATACTTCGGGCAGCATCGAAAGGACCAAATCTTCCAGCTTGACTTTCCCAGCTTCTCTTAGTTTTTCTTCTATTAGCTGTAAATCTTCCTCTCGTAATATAACGTCCGCCTCTTTCCCACTCCTTTCTTCTTTGGCGATCTCCCAGTACGCGAATAATAATTCGTAGTCCGCTCCCAGCTTTCCAGAAGCAAATAAAGGAAGCCTTGACATTTCTCATCTTTCGCCGTTCTTTTTGATAAATGATATCTCTTAATCCTTATCAACTTAAGTGTTCCTTTTTTTGAATAATAAAATTGAAAGCACTAGAGCATTGGATCGATGGGCAATGCGAAAAGCAGGGGGTGTGCCTGTAGTTGCTATTAAACCTGAGGCACATCATCAATATGCCCAATATGCGGTTCAAAGCTTGTTGAGAACAGCTATAGGAAGCTGAAATGTATTAAATGCGGTTTCGAGGCTGATAGAGACACTGCAGCGATACTAAACATCGAGAAGAAGGCACATGAAAAGAAGGGGGGATCTCTGACCACCCCGACTGCTCCTCAAATGACAGATGTAATCCCGAACAGATGAGGAGAACCTATGCCCTTTAAGGCGGAGAGGAGGTCAGAGAAGGAGAACCTAGCCAAACTAGCCTTGTCATTAATTTTTTTAAGGTTCAACCAATATACTTTAGTTTGTTCATGCCGCGGTAGCTCAGCCTGGCCGGAGCGCCGGACTCATACGGGTCCTAATAAATAGGTCGCTCCCTGAGAAATCCGGAGGTCCCGGGTTCGAATCCCGGCCGCGGCACTATCTTTTTACAACTCCGAAAGCCTCACCTTTTAAGGCGCCGATGGACGGAAAGCATAAGAACTTCCTTTGTTTCAATTGCTTTCAATGATGAGTAAGATTAGAACTGTGCAAGGAACCAATGAATCGCTCGAGGGGAATCTTCACCCTAGACCTCCTCCTGCCTTAACTGAGAAAAAACATAAACATAGGCCTACAGATGAAAGATTCACTCTATAAGATGGTGTTTATAGCGTGATTTATAAATTCTGCTTGTTTTTATCAATGACTGAACAGACATGGTTGCTCTTAACTCCGCGACGGAATACGGGAAGCTCGTCCTTTATGGCAAAAGGAGGCAGAGAGATATAAAATCTGAAATGTGTAACAAGCTTTAATGGTGCTGGCGATGATGCTCGTTCAAATTGCTGGTAAGAAAAAATCAGGCAAAACTAAGCTAGCCGAATCCATTGTATCATACTTTTCTAAGAAATACAATGTTGCATTCATAAAACACATTCACCACGCCGGTGAACCTCTTGATAGAGTAGGTAGCGACACATATAGAGTTTCTGAAGCCGGAGCAAAAGTAGTAGTAGGGATTTCGCCGGACGGCTTCTTCCTTAAGAAGAAAATTAATGGAGAAAATTTTGACTATGCTTTGAGGGCTATAAGAGATCTTTATCCTGATTGCCAGCTTGCTATTATAGAAGGTTTTCATAATATGCTGGCTAATATGGAAAATATTACAAGAATATATGTGGCGCAGTGCGAAGACGACGCCCTCTCAGTCTCCCGCGAGTTTCCTCTACCATCCTTCATATATTGTGAAGTGTGCCGCTCAGAGAGCATCGGTGGGATAAAGGTCTTGAAAAGCGTCTCTGAGGTTACTGAACACATAGCAAGATTATTAGAGAGCTCAAAAAGTACATTTTAGCTAACTATACATATTTTTCGTATTTAAATCTCTTAAAAGTTTCAACGACTATATAGTCGTAACAAAATTATTCTATTTTTTAATATCCTCTTAGTTGATAGATTCCTTAGCCAAAGCATAAAAAAGAAATAGCTTATAACAGGAAAACCTTCACACTTTTGTTCAAATAGAAAAAGGCAAATTGCTATAAATTTAGAATTTTTTTAAAAGCAACGTTAATAACGAAAGAAGAAAAACTTAAAAATATATAATTAATTAAATAAAATAATAAGACATAGAGAAGTTTATTTATGCGTTTTAGGTGAGCCTATTGGTCGATAGACTCGAAAGAATTAAGATGACGAGGAGAGATTTTATAAAAACCGCTGCTTTTACGGCAGCAGCTCTTTCTATACCAACCGGAGGACTGAAGCTGATAGAGAGCCTTGCTGAAACACAGACGGAGAGCAAAACTACCACCGTTGCCTCAGGCGTTACGCTTCCACAATATATACCTACCAATTGTGGTATGTGCGGTGGAGGGTGTGGCATAAAGGTCGGTGTAATCAATGGAAGGCCCGTGGGTGCAGTACCTATAGAGGGTCATCCGCAGCCAGGACTATGCGGACGCGCTGCATCGCTACCTTGGATCTACGATAATCCTCTTAGACTAAAGAAGCCAATGAAGAGAGTAGGGGAAAGAGGCGAAGGAAATTTCCAAGAAGTCAGTTGGGAACAAGCACTGAATGAGATAGCAGCGAAGCTAAAAGAAATCGTCTCTAAATATGGATATAAATCAATTGCCATAACATATCATGATGTGTGTAGCTATGAAACATCCATTTTTACATATCTCCTTGGAACCCCTAATGCCGTTCAACACGTGAGTACTTGCCATTTGGCCGGGAGCATAGCGAGAGCCAACGTATTGGGGGTTGCCGGTCCCACGCTTGTAGATCCTGATTATGAGAATGCTAGCTACTTGTTGCTAGTCGGGAGATCCCTAAGCACCGGGATAATGGGTCAAGTTAAAAGGGCTAGGTCAAACTCTAAGCTTAGGATCGTCGTTGTTGATCCGAGGATGCCGGAGCTATCCTTTGGCAACGCAGAGTGGATTCCTATAATTCCAGGGACAGACCCAGCTTTCGTGCTTTCTCTCATAAACGTGGTCATTGAGGAAGGCCTATATGATTCGCGCTTCCTCCAGAAGTATACAAACGCTCCATTCCTGATAAAGCAAGATGGGAAACCCTTAACCGAAGCAGACTTAAAAGATGGAGGAAGCCCAACTTTATATATGGTCTATGACTCATTAACTTCTTCTTTAGCTCCCTATAACAAGGCTTCACAGCCTGCCTTATCATATGAGGCAACAGTTACGTTGAAGGACGGTAGCACAGTAAACGTAAAAACAGCTTTTCAAATGCTCAGAGAGAGGGCTTCCCAGTACTCGCCGAGCGATGCTTCTAAGATAACTGGAGTCGACCCCGACACTATACGCAGAATCGCGAGAGAGTTCGCACTTTACCATGGGGTCGCAGATGACACTTGGTATGCAGCCAAAAACGGGAACGAATACGATGCTGTAAAAGGTTTGCTAATATTGAACGCTTTGGTAGGAAACATAGATGCCATCGGAGGGCTCGTCTTCCAGGAAGCTACAGGGTTCCCAAGTATGGTAACACTTGTACAGACCCCCGATGGAAAGACCGTTGCGAAGACCGTTTACGGCGCTACTATGCCGCAGGAAATGTTAGGGGATGCTACACAAAAGAGAGTGGATCAGCTGAAATACAAACTGACTCTCGGCACGTTCGATGCTGTGCTAGATGCTATATTGAAGGATGACCCATATCCTATAAGGGCCCTCTTCATCATAGGGACAACCCCAATCCTGAGGGATATGAACGCATCTAAGGTAATACAGGCATACAAGAAGCTTGACCTGGTAGTCTTCATTAACGTCCTATACCAAGATGATGCCGATTATGCCGACTACATACTTCCGGACACAATCTTCATGGAAAGGGAGGAGTTCATATCCACGAAATGGACTGCGCACGCAGCGGTTCAATTGAGCAGAAAGGTTGTAGAGCCACCTGAGGACAGCGATCCTAGAGAAGCCTTTTGGACCATGTTCGAAATCGCTAGGAGAGCCTTTCCCGAAAGGGCATATGCGCTGGGCTGGAAGGACGAATATAGCGATTACTCTAAATATGAAGAGGAATTCGCCCCCAAGGTCATCGATAGTAAGTTAACAGCTGTGGCCAATAAGTGGGGAATAGATAAGGATTACCTCCGGAGCAACCTCGAAAGCAATGGGTTCTTCATTCTTAAGAAGAAGAGCTACTACTCTAAGCCTTACAAGAGCAGCCTCGGCACTCCAAGCGGTTTGGTTGAGATATACCCGCTTTCTGCTCTGGCATCAGGGCTAGATCCTCTACCGAAGTATGTCCCACCCGTATATACGATCCCACGAAACCCGAATGAATTCTATTTGGTTAACAGCAAAAGTCCAATGGTGAGCGTAACTGCTACGATTCTAGAGCCAGCGAAATTCTTGGAGGACAGAACGATATGGATGAACCCCATTGATGCTGCTAGACTAGGGATAAGAGATGGGGATTTGGTACAGGTGGAGAGCCTAGACCTTCCAGGGATCAAGGCGGTGGCGGAGGTAAGGATAACCAACAGGGTAAGAGAAGGGGTTCTATATACCAGGGCCCAAACGGGAGGAAGGAGAGCTAGCAGGCTGGTCGCGATGAAGCATTTCTCAACTGCTGGAATAAATCCTGACTACTTAGCAAAGGATTCGCCGCTGCCCATAATAGGTGCAGGAGCCACTAACAGCTCCGTTAGATTAACTAAACTATGATGAGGTGAGATCAGATGGTCAGGTATGGCTTTTTGTACGATGAGTCAAAGTGCATCGCTTGCCTGGCATGTGTGGTTGCCTGTTCCACGAACAATTATGAAGATCACATGTCAGAGAACATCCCCAACCCGTACTGGGGAACATTAGCGACTAATATCCGAGTGGTCCTAAAGGATCAGGGAAGACCCGAGCAATTGCTCCTTTCATGTCAGCAATGCGAGAGGGCCCCTTGCGTTGAAGTTTGCCCGACCGGAGCATCTTATATAAATAAGAGTACCGGACTGGTCGAAATAAACTATGAAAAGTGTATAGGTTGTAAAGCTTGCGTGACCGCTTGCCCGTATAACGCGAGATGGGTTGATCCCATAAAAATGCTGCCAATGAAGTGCATGGGAGAAGCTTGCAAGGCTAGGGTGGAAAAAGGCGAACAGCCATTCTGTGTAGCTGTTTGCCCCGCTGAAGCAAGGCTATTCGGTGACCTAGACGATCCCAACAGCGAGATCAGTAAAAAAATAGCTTCTACGAAAACTACGAGGCTCAAGGAGGCTCTTGGCACTGAGCCAAAGTTCTATATCGTTAGGGGGTGAAAAGGAATGAGAAGGAGCTTCGCAATAATATCGGTCCTCGTCGTCCTCATTTTGGGAGTTATCCTTGGAGCCATAGGTCTAAGCAAAAAGGAAGTCGGCGAAGTGTCCTGGGGAATATTGGTTCCCGGTTACATGTTCTTCGCTATGACTGCAGCTGGAGCAGCGTTAGTGACCTTAGCGCCATCCCTATTTGGCTATGAGGGGAGCAGTGGGGAGCTTAAGAGCCTCAGGAAGTTGGCTCTATGGTTCGCAGCTGGAACGCTGATCCCATCTTGGTTCCTCATTCTCTTAGACCTTTCTAGACCGGCCAAGTTCGTTGATATATTCATAGGGTTCAATCCAAGCTCTAGAATAGCTTGGATGGCAGCATTATACTCCATGACATTCGTAGTGCTGATCATCGAACTACTTTATGCCATAATAAAGGAGGAGAGAACAGCGGAAGGATTGACAGGCAAGTCAGCTTGGGTCATAACGTTAACTCTCATAGGCACGGTGGTGGAACTGATGCTAATATCCAACCTTTCACAAGTATTCGGCGTCATCCAAACCTTTCCAGCATGGCATGGAGCTTACCTTGTACCAATATTCATCGTTACCTCATTTATGTTAGGCGCATCCGGCATGGGGATATTTGTCGTTTTATCCATGAAGAACAGGGAGAAGGAAACAAAATTCGCCGCATCATATTATGGAAAAATGATCATCTCCAGCTCGCTTGTTCTAGCCTTGCTTCTTTTCTGGGCCATGCTATCGGCGTACTTCGACCCGGAGGCTTGGGCTTCGTTCAGCCAAATGTTAAAAGGCAGCTATTCAGCGATGTTCTGGTGTGCCGGGGTTCTTGGCTTCTTGATTTCTCCCACCGTTGCTGGAATAGCCGTAAGAAGGAAGAATACTACAGCGATTGTAGCTTCTTCTATAATGTCTCTGCTTTTCGGTTTCACAATCCTGTACTTGATCGTCGTTGTGCCGCAGACTGTGTATTTCGATGTTTTGGCTGGAGTGGTAAATGAAAGAGTTTATAGTATAGGGGCAGGAGAACTGCTCATCGCTGTCGGCGGACTGTTGATATGGCTTTCCTTAATTTCGCTCGGTTACCTTCTGTTGCCGCTTTTGCCTGAGGAGAGGGCCAAAAAACTTCTAATATTCAAATAATTTTTTTATAATTAATATTCTAAGGTAGAAGGAGCCTTAAGGCAACAACAACTCCTACGAAAACTATTGATAGTACTATTACAAATGTAGGGGTTACGGTGAATTTTGTATCAGTATCTTCATAGAAGCTTATTAACCCTGCAGCAGACATCAAACCGCTCGGCTTCTTTTTCTTTTCCTTTGACTTCGAAGACATCGCTCATCTGATTCTTAAATGCTACAGAGAGAGTAATAAACTATTCCTTGCCAGAACTGCGACTTCACGATATCGCGGAAATTTTAACGATCTTCTTAATTAAATTAAAAATTCTTTCCAATTTATTAACGAAAAAGTTTATATTTAATGATATTATATCCTAACAATACACAAAAAACTTTTAACAGGTGTATACGTTTGGTTCGAGAAAGAGGGATCTCTACTTCGGCAATAATAGGGATAGTAGTGGTTATATTGGTAATAGCAATTGCAGGGGCATACCTAGCTACTAGGGGAGGAGGTGCACCAGCGACTACAACAGCATCTCCTTCCACTACTACAACTGCACCTGCAACTACCACAACCACAACAACAACCGTAGCGCCACCCAAGGGAACCCTTATCGTTGCAATGGGTACAGATGCCTCTACCCTAGACCCACAGGACGCTACGGACAATCCTTCTGAGATGGTCAACAGGATAATATACGAAGGTTTAGTTGAATTCGACCAAAACCTCAATATAAAGCCCATGCTCGCTGAAAGCTGGGATATAAAGGATAACGGCACTACATATGTATTCCATTTGAGGAAGGGTGTTTTCTTCCAGGACGGGACACCTTTCGACGCTTATGCCGTGAAAACGAACTTTGACAGAGTCCTCAACTCAACCTTAAAGCTTCAGAGATACAGCCTATATGCGCCTATAATAAGTTCAGTCGAGGTTATCGATAACTACACAGTCGCTTTCCACTTGAAAATGCCTTTTGGTGCATTTCTCAATGACCTAGCACATGGAGCAGGGCTGATAATATCCCCAACATTGATCAATTCCGGGAAAGACGTGAAGACAAACCCCGTTGGTACAGGGCCCTATATGTTGCAGGAGTGGGTTAAGGGCGACCACATAACATTGGTTGCGAACCCCAACTACTGGAACAAGACAGCGGCTCCGAAATTCGAGAAGATCATTATAAAGGTCGTAGCTGACGACAAGGCGAGAGAGAACCTGCTTAAGACTGGGGACGTAGATCTAGTCTTAAGAATACCCCCAGTGGACGTAGCATCCCTCAACGGAACTGGCAATATAATAACGAGGGCTTACCCGACCTCCAGAGTAATATATATAGCGATGAATTTAATGAACCAGAAGTTCCAGGACGTCAGGGTAAGGCAGGCGTTCAATTATGCAGTAGATAAAGAAGCAATTATAAATTCCATACTGAACGGACTTGGGAAGCCAGCAACTTCTCCCTTAGCTTCAAGCACCTATGGATATTGCTATGCGGGTTATTACAAATATAACGTAACCCTCGCCAAGGAGCTGCTCAAGGAGGCAGGATGGTGGGATAGGGACGGAGATGGTTACGTGGAGAACGCGAATGGGCAGAAGCTCGAAGTGAACCTATGGACTCCTCAAGGCAGGTATGTTGGAGACTACCAGATGGCGCAGGCTGTCCAGAGCTACCTCAACGCAATAGGAGTGAAGGTCAACCTCCAAGTATGGGAATGGACATCTTATCTCAACGAAGTTAGGAAGCCATATAACCAATCCCAGAACAAGGAGCTCTTCTTAATGGGATGGGCTCCTTCAACTGGAGAGGGAGACTGGGTGCTGAGACCCTTGCTTGCGTCATGGATGTGGGCCCCAGCAGGAAGCAACTACGGTTACTACAACAATACACAGGTCGACGAGCTCATACAGAAACAGATGGTGACCCTCGGTCAGGATAGGTTAAATGCTATGTGCCAGGCCCAGAAGATAGTATACAACGACGCTCCATGGATATTCATGGTAGAGATGTATGACACCCTAGGAATGAAGAGCAACGTCAAAGGAGTAGTTTACCTGCCAATTGAAATAGTTATGCTGAAGTACGCCTACAGCGGCTAAGGGGGGATGAATAATAGCGGCTCCTCTTTGGAGCTATATTACTAAACGTTTTTTGCTCCTTATACCAACTCTTCTAGGAGCATCTATCATAATATTCCTAATGATTCACTTCCTTCCCGGGGACCCAGCGCAGATATTAGCTGGGCCGGATGCTACCCTACAGGATATACAGAACATGAGGATAAGGCTTGGCTTGGACAAGCCCCTACCAGTCCAGTACTTCCTCTTCATGGAGAGGCTTCTCACCTGGAACCTGGGCAACAGCCTTGTCTCGGGTTTCCCTATAACTTCTCTCATCGTTCCTAGATTCCTTAATACTTTGAAGCTTGCTCTGCTTGCTATATCTATCTCACTGGCAATAGGCATAGTCCTCGGGATAGTGGCAGCTCTGAAAAGAAATACCACAGCTGATAGAATCGTGATGATTTTCGCGCTCCTCGGGGTTTCAATGCCAGTTTTCCTGCTCGCTGTTCTATTGATCGTCATCTTTTCAATAAAGCTCCATATACTGCCAGCAACGGTAATTGGCTCAACTCCCTCAATACGCCATTTAGTTTTACCTTCTCTTACCCTCGGGCTCATAGGAGCAGCACCCATAGCTAGGATGACCAGGTCGAGCATGATAGAAGCCCTGAGCCAAGAATATATAAAGACAAGCGAGGCATTTGGATTTTCCATCAGAAAGATAATTCTGGTACATGCCCTCAGAAATGCATTAATACCCGTAGTCACAGTAGCTGGGCTTAACTTCGGCTACCTTTTGGCAGGCGCCGTGATAACTGAGACTGTGTTCGCCTATCCAGGCTTGGGAAGGCTAATAGTTGACTCGATTTTCGCTAGGGATTACCCTGTAGTTCAGTTCGGCCTAATGATGATCGTCGCATTATTCGCTGTTGTCAACACCGTCGTTGATGTACTCTACGCATTGATCAACCCCAGGGTGAGGCTTGAATGAGCGGCTTCCTCGAGAGCCTTCTTACTCCTCAGAACAAAATGCTACTTAGGAAGCTGAGGAGGAACAAAAACGTATTGTTAGGTGGAGTGCTGGTATTGATTTTCATAGCGATTGCTATATTGTCCCCCATAATATCTCCATACAGTCCAACATCTGGCAACCTATCTGAAGCGCTCAGACCCCCCTCATCGAACCACCCGTTCGGCACTGATTACCTAGGTAGGGACATATTGAGCAGGGTTATATGGGGAGCGAGGATCTCTCTCGTAGTTGCTGTTGGAGGAATAGCCATATCTATACTATCTGGGGCGATAATAGGGGGCTTCGCAGGGTACATCGGTGGCGCAATTGACGATCTAACCATGGGCGTAGTGAATATTCTACTCGCATTTCCAGATATCCTATTGGCGTTATTCGTCGCAGCAGTGACCGGGCCAGGCCTAGAGAACGTGATACTAGCGATAGGCGTCTATAACTTCCCTCAGTTTGCTAGGATAGCGAGGGGAGCTGTTATCTCTGTAAAGACATCCGATTACGTGGAGGCAGCAAGGGCCTCAGGCGAAACCAAATCATCCATATTTTTTAGGTACGTGCTACCAAATAGCATGTCTCCAATAGTTGTCCACGCTACGCTTAGAACTGCTGCTTCAATTCTCACTGCGGCTGGGCTAAGCTTTCTAGGGCTCGGCGTTCAACCCCCTACGCCTGAGTGGGGTGCTATGATAAGTGAGGCATTGTATTATCTGGATGCTGCACCTTACATGTGGGTCTTTCCCGGCATCTTCCTAGTTTTAACTGTCCTAGGGTTCAACTTGCTCGGTGATGGTCTAAATGACGTACTCAATCCAAGAATCAAGGACTGACGAAGTTCTGAGAATAAGCGGCCTGAAAATATATTACAAAGGGGATTTGGGCCTCGTCAAAGCAGTGGATGGCGTTTCGCTTAGTATAAACCGAGGCTCCTCTTTGGCCATTGTGGGAGAGAGCGGCTCTGGGAAGACGACCCTTGGACATGCCATTATGAGGTTGCTTCCTTACAATGCCGTGATAGCGGGAGGGGAGATAATATTCAACGGAAGAAACGTCCTTTCTTTGAGCAAGGAAGAGCTTAGAAAGCTAAGGGGATACAGGTTGACGATGGTCTTTCAGGAGCCATCTGCTGCTCTGAACCCTGTCTTCAAGATAGGCTCATTCCTTAGGGACGTCTTGAAAAAGGGCAAGGGCGCCTCTATGAGCGAGAGCGAACTTAAAGAGGAAATGATTTCACTTCTGAGAAAGGTCAGGATACCTTCACCGGAGGAAGTGCTAAACAAATATCCCCATGAGCTCAGCGGGGGCATGAAGCAGAGGGTCCTAATAGCAGCCGCTATAGCGAACGGCCCGGACCTTATGATAGCAGATGAGCCTACGAGCGCACTGGACGTGAGCGTGCAGGCGCAAATATTGAAGCTATTGGACGAGCTGAGGGCGAAAATGGGGCTCTCCCTTATCTTTATAACACACAACCTTGGGGTGGCTGCCCAGGTGTCGGACCAAATAGCTGTCATGTACGCTGGGAAAATCATGGAGCTAGCTCCGACATCGAGCATATTTGAAACTCCAAAGCATCCATACACTTCCATGTTGCTCAAGACTATTCCGACCATCAGGAGAGAGCTGAAGAAAGAAGGGCTAGCGGCGATCCCAGGCTCTTTACCCGACCTGACCTCTCCGCCTCCAGGCTGCAGGTTCCACCCTAGGTGCCCGATGGCTATGGAAGATTGCAGGAAAGTGGACCCTGAACCCATAGAGGTTGAAAAGGGGCATTTCGTATCATGCTTGCTTTACAGAGATAAGGCTTAAAGGTGATTAGACATGAGCGAGAAACTGCTCAATGCGGAAAGTCTCACCGTGCACTTTGCAAGAGCGGGATTTTTGAGAAGATCTCATCCCGTTAAGGCGGTAGATGGCGTGAGCATTTCTCTTAATGCGGGTGAAGTATTGGGAATTGTGGGAGAGAGCGGCTCTGGGAAGACCACTTTGGGTAAAGCTGTAATAAGGCTGATCGAGCCGACCAGCGGAAGAATAAAATTCATGGGAATAGACATAACGCGTGCCAAAGAGAGAGAGCTCAGGAAGCTTAGGAAGCACATGCAAATTGTCCACCAAGATCCATACTCTAGCCTCAATCCTAGGATGAGGATAGTAGACATAATAGGCAGGCCCCTCGTCATTCATGGATTGGTTGGAAGCGAGAAGGAAAAGAGGGAAAGGGTTGCCGAGCTACTTAGAAAGGTAGGGCTAAATGAAACCCTCCTTTTCAGGTTTCCACATGAGCTTTCGGGAGGCCAGAGGCAAAGGGTCTCCATTGCTAGGGCGATAGCACCAATGCCGAAGTTGATCGTCCTCGATGAGCCTACGAGCGCATTGGACGTGAGCGTGCAGGCGCAACTTCTAAACCTGCTTAGGGCCATACGAAGCGAATTGGGCGTTTCCTATATATTCATAAGCCACGACCTTTCAGTAGTCTATTACATGAGCGATAGGATCGCAGTGATGTATGCTGGAAAAATAGTGGAGAGCGGAAGCGCAGACGAACTGTTTTTCAACCCCCTACACCCATATACTAAATTGCTCCTTAGCAGTATACCGCAACCAGATCCAAAGAAGAGGATAGATATAACAATAGAAGGAGAGCCACCGAGCCCCGTCTCTCCGCCTCCAGGCTGCAGGTTCCACCCTAGGTGCCCGATGGCTATGGAAGATTGCAGGAAAGTGGACCCTGAACCCATAGAGGTTGAAAAGGGGCATTTCGTATCATGCTTGCTTTACAGAGATAAGGCTTAAAGGTGATTAGACATGAGCGAACCCCTCATTATAAGAGGAGGAAAAATATATTCGCCCGAGTATGTCGGAAAAGCCGATATTTTATCTTTCAATAAAAAAGTGGCTTCGATAAAGCGAAGCATCGATGAAAATGAAGTTAGAGAGGTTTTAGGGAATCCTAAGGTTATTAACGCAGAAGGTTGTCTAATTCTACCGGGAATCATAGATCAGCATGTTCATATTAACGGGGCGGGAGGGGAAGGCGGGCCGCTTTTCAGAACTGCTCCTATCAAGTCAGAGGATCTGCTCAAAACTGGGATAACTACTGTAGTCGGTCTATTGGGTACTGATGGGATAACCAGGTCGCTAAAAGATCTATTGATGAAGGCTAGACAGTTATCTATGGAAGGGATCACCGCCTATATTTATACTGGGTCTTACCAAATACCTTCTCCAACGATCACGGGGTCTGTAGTATCCGATATAATTCTGATAAATGAAGTGATCGGAGTTAAGATATCCCTTTCGGATCACAGGTCAAGCCACCCAAGCAAGGAGGAGCTCCTTAGATTAGCAAGCGAGGCGAGGGTAGGAGGGATCCTCAGCGGCAAGGCTGGGGTCGTCCACATCCATATGGGAGAAGAGAGCACCGGCTTCACCCCTATACTTGAAATAACGGAGGAAACGGGAATACCAATTACGCAGTTCGCGCCCACCCATGTGAACAGGAGCCATTCAGTTCTAGAGAGCTCGTTAGAGTTCGGTAGGAGGGGAGGCTATTTAGATGTGACCACCGGGGTATCGAAAAAAAGCGGCTTCAGTAAATCGGTAAAACCCTCGGAGGCAGTTTCCTTTCTCATAAAGAGCGGTATCCCGGTTGAAAAGATAACGATGAGTAGCGACGGCAACGGAAGCATGCCTGAATTCGATGAAGGGGGGAATCTTCTCAAGGTGCTCGTCTCTCCAGTCGACTCAATGTTGAGCGAGTTCAAGGATCTAGTTACAGTGGAAAAAGTTAAACTGGAGGATGCAGTGAGGATAGTTTCAACAAACGTGGCCCATCACCTAATGTTGCACGGTAAAGGAAAGATAGAAAAGGGATCCGATGCCGATTTCATCGTCTTAGGAGAAGAAGACCTTGACCTTAAGGCGGTCATTTCGGGGGGAGAGGTTAAGAGCTCTTTTTCTTAAACTTAACAACATATTAAAAAAAGCATGAGCAGATAAAGCGATCATTCAAAATTATCCTATAATGAAATTCTAAAAAAGCTGCCTCCCTTGGGTTTATTCTTTTTGCATGTAAGAAGGCTTAGATTTATGACTTTAAATTTCTCTCCTTGCCTTCAAAGGCTAGGCGTTCAGTTGTAAAGCCCATTTCCTCCTTCCATAAAAACGAAGCTTTCAATTGCAATTGGGTAGGCTCGCGATCCCTGCCTTTAGAGCAAAGAGAAGAGAAACGGTTCAGCCTTCGACTTCATCCGTCATTGAGACATTTACAAGCCTCTGAACTCCACCTATCTTATCAATAATTTTGGCCACAGGTTCAGGTACTAAGCTTTTCCATTCCTGCCCGTTTAACATCCTCTCTCTAATCCTTTTACCGCTGTAATCTCCCCTCATGAACATTGGGGGTATGAGAACTGGATAACCCCTTTCTTTGAATAGCCTAACCACGAGCGGGTTTCGAGAGGCAACCCCATCGAAGGGAGGGAGGAGGGACTCAAGATAGCTCACCCAGATACTGTTATATTCGATGTCCTGTACAGGAACTATGAGCACTCTTTCTCTGCTGATACCCTCTTCCTTCAATGATTCTATGAACATCAAAATTCTTTCGCCCGCTGTAAAGGGATTGTCAACCATGTGGCTCTTCTGAGCGCTTCCTATCACTATAGCTAATTCGTTTGATCTCTCTAGTAGCCATCGGATAACTTCGATATGCCCCTTATGAACTGGCTGAAACCTACCAGGAAAGACTATCCTCTTGAACTGCACTACTGCTTCAGGCACACCTTATCACCCACTTCGAGTCCGAACTTCTCAGCTAAACTACTCATGTTAATCGAGAGCTCTAAAAAGCCAAAGCTGTTAATATATAGAGCTATCGCCCCCGTTGGAACCAAGCTAAACGTTGTTGTTGGGATGGCTTCGCCAATTTCGCCCCCCTTATACAGAACCCTCACTTTGCCAATTGAAAGAAGCTCCTTAGCCTTCTCCCCCTCTGCAGATAGCACAACATCACCGAAGCCATCCACGTAGATCACCTTGAAGCAACGAGCGCCATCAATTTCCTCCGAGTACCTAAGGCTGAGAGTCTTCAAAGAATGAATATTCGTTTTATATGAAAAACTCAAGGGATCTTCTCCCCTCGAAATCCTAGCGGCAGCGGGAGCGAAGACATCCCTTCCGTGAAACGTCGAAGATATGGGCCATGGTACTACTCTCTTTTCATCTATAACGAAGGCTTCGCTCTCTCCCGAGTTCTCTTCTATCACTGGCCACAAAATTCCATTGTCTGGACCTACGAACCACGTATTCTTTGCCTTTATTATTATTCCTCTTCTAGGCCCCCCGACCCCCGGATCTACAACGGCGACAAATATAGAATCCTCCGGAAACCATTTGTAAGAAGTATAAAGCACATAGGCACCGCAATACACGCAGAACCTCTGTATACCATGAGTTAAATCCTCTATATGTAAATCGCTATTGATTTTTTTAGCAGCCGCCCTCATAAGCGAAGCATAAGCGTCTTTTGTTCCAAAATCGGAAAGAAGCACAAGAACTACCATGAATAGCCCTCCACTAGACTTTTATTCCTGCTCGGTTAAAAGCTTTGACCAACTTGTAATAAACGCCCCTTCTCAAGCATAACCTTAACGCCGAAACCTAGAAAAAGACGACAAAGCAGTTTTCCTATATGGAAGGAAAACTGCTTACTCCACAATTCTGTGGAGCAACTTCAGGGCAACGGCTATTGATAATAGATCAAATATCAAAATAGCAATGAAATCGTACCCTATCATATAGCTTCCTTCTACAAGTAGCGTCCTCAGAGCGTTAACCGTATAGGTAAGGGGATTTACTTCTGCTATAAGCTGTATAGCTCTCGGCATAACTTCTATGGGATAAAGCGCGTTGCTCGCGAAGAAAAGCGGCATAGTTATCGCACCTATTATACCCATGAACCTTTCTCTTGTTTTCAACCCAGAAGCGATCAGTATAGAAAGTGCGGTGAATCCTATGCATGCTATTACCAATATTAAATATCCTAAAATCAGCTTAATGGGATCCGATGATATCTTTGCACCTACGGCAACTGCAGCAAGTAGGACTATTATATATTGTGTCGATGCCCTAAGACCGCCAGCTAGAGATCTGCCGATAACTATAAAGCTCCTTGGCATAGGAGAAGAAAGGAGCCTCTTCAGGACCCCTGACTCCCTTTCGAATACAAGCATTATACCGTAGGACAAGGAAATGAATGTTGACGATTGGAGGATCACGCCTGGAGATATGAAGGTTATGTAGTCCCCAGTAGATGGAAAAGCCCTGACCTTCGCCATCACGCTACCGAAGATAGCTATCCAGAAAATTGGCTGTATCGCCCTAGTTATAAGCTCAATTGGGTCATGAGATATCCTCCTAATCTCGAGCTCTGCCATTGCTACTATGCTCTCTAAGCTCTTAAGCCCGCTCGCCATTATGCCCCCCTCCTGATCATTTTCCTCTCGCTGACCAATTCTCTTATATTGCCCTCTTCCTCGGCTATCATCTTTCCTGTCAGGGCGATGAACGCGTCGTCTAATGTAGCCTCCCTTAGCCTTATTTCCTTTATTTTATAACCCTCTGCCTGAATGGAGGATAGTATTTGCGGTAGTAACGCTAACGCGCTGCTTACATTAAATTCTACCTCATCCCCTCGAACTCTGAGGATTCTAACACCATCGATGTTACTCAAAGCGCTCTCGATGATACTAGCATTGCCATCGATTTTGATAAACACTTTATCACCTCCCGCCTTCTTTTTCAATTCCTCAGGTGTTCCGGTCTCTACTACATTTCCAGATACTACCATGCTCACCAAATTTGCATACTTTTCAGCCTCATCCATATAATGTGTCGCGAAGAAAACAGTAGTGTTATATTCTTTTTTATACTCAAGGATCTTCTCCCAAACGATCCTTCTCGCGCTCGGGTCTAAGCCTATAGTGGGCTCGTCGAGTATCATTAGTTTCGGTCTTACCATCAAAGCGCAAGCTATCTCTAACCTCCTGAACATCCCGCCGGAATACGTCTTCACGAGTCTACTTGAAGCTTCTCTGAGCTCCATCAGCTCTAGGATCTCTTCAATTACAGACTTTCTCCGATCTCTTTCTATACCATATATCTTGGCATAAATCATTAGGTTTTCATAGCCAGTTAAATCTGTCCAAAGAGAGACTTCTTGGGGAACATAACCTATCAGCTTCCTTACCTCAGCTGCATTTTTCATAACATCTAGCCCGAATATCTTTGCGCTCCCCGAAGTTGGAGACAGCTGGGTGGTGAGTATCCTTATCAGCGTGGTCTTCCCAGCCCCATTTGGGCCCAGCACAGCATGTATGCTACCTTCTTCTACATCTATACTGAGCCCCCTAAGCGCCTTTACGCCTCCACTATAAACTTTTGTTAACCCTCTAACTTCAATCGCTTTCGTAATAGACCCCCCGAACAAGTCTTAAGGGGATCAATAGTTGTTAATAAGCTTAGCTTCTTTCACCTTTGAAGGCTTGATGTTAAAAATGCATTACAACTGAAAGCCTCGCCATTTAAAATGGGGATGAAAAAGCTTACAGTTTTCTCGCCCTAATTGCTTTTGATAATGAGCAATTAGAAATCGCGGTTACCCCTAAGCTCTTGGATGCAGGATCGGCAACCTCTCAAACAAGTTAAGATGTTGGGAGCTCTGACCTCCTGAATGCCCTCAGATGACAGATGTAATCCCAAACAGATGAGGGGAACCTATGAACGTCCTTTAGGACGGGGAGGAGGTCAGCGAATACGAAACCACAACTTAAAGGTAGTTAAATTATAACTGAAAACCTCGCTATTCACGGCGGGGATGGCGAGGAAGGCGGGAAAGATTTTTTGCAGAATGCAAACATAAACATAGCCCGCATGGTAATTGAGGGTGCAGCGAGCCTTCCCCCGAACCAGCAGATGAGGCTAAAGGCGAAAAGCCTCAGCTAAACGCTGGAAGCCTCGTCCTTCATGGCGAGGTAGCTCACTGAAAATACGAAGGAGCATCAGGGGAGGTTCACCTGATCATGGCTAAGGCTCACTTATGGTGTCCTCATCATCTGCCCTCTCTAATGATACTCCTCAATTCCTCGCCTATATTCTCCACCTTCAATGGCATCTGAAGCCCTGTCTTTCTAATTCTAAGTATAACTGTCCCACTCTGCTCCTCCTTTTCACCGACTATGATAATAAATGGAGTCCACTTCATGCCCCATTGCCTAAGCTTTTCCCCGAGCTTCGCTGAGGATTGATCGATGAAAACTCTAGACAACCCAGCCTCGCTTACCCCTTTAGCTATTCTCTCTATGTAAGAAGCTGAAACATTTCCTACTTTTAGCAAAACTGCCTGATAAGGAGAGATGCTAATTGGAAGCTCTGGATAAATTTTCCCCTTATCCTCAAGAGCAAGCAATCTATCTACCACAAGAGATATGATAAAGCTGTTTAAAAAAAGATATTCGCTTTTTCCGGAAAAAGCCTTTATAGGGAACGAGGCATCAACACCATGCTCGGCGTATAGAAGATCTCCTCTTTTTTCAAGCTTCATAACACTATATTCTTCTCCTTTTGGTAGGCTGAAATCAGGTAAAGCCAATTCCAACAACTTTTCTCCTCCAGGTCTGATCGTGAGGAGAAACGATCCCCCGTTTGGGCAAGCGCTTAAGGCTTTCCTGAGATCCTCGCTAAAGCAATAGCTCGCTTTAAATAACCCGTTCTGATGTAATAGAAGTGACCATGGCTCGTCTATGACGAGAGCATGCTTGTTCGGCTTTAATCCAAACCTTGGTAGGTAATCGGTCAATAGCTTGTCATGCATGCTCCTCGATAGTCTGATGATTGCCTCTTCTCTATCTCTCTCGTATCCTCTAGATAGTTCGGCTAAAGGATGACCATAAGCTTCGAGTGAAAACTCCTTGTACCAGCCAAAGGGAGCCCTTATCACTCTTTCATAACACGCCTTGGTTTCACTCTCTAAAACCTTCAGAATTTCGAGGGATTTTTCGGGAGATTCTAGCGAGCTGGAAAGGTGGGCATACGGATATATAACGATAGCAGAAGCTTTTACCCTAGAAGCGTGGTCGCATATCCCCCTCGCCGCTTCTCTTGCAAGATCCTGGTCATCCCCCACCTCGATCGACGAGAATGCTACTAGAACGTCTTCAATTTCCTTTGAGTTTTCTCCAAAGTTTTCCGCGATTTGCAAGGCCTTTTCCGTTGCTTTGTAGTAGAACTTCTTAGCATGAATTTGGAGAATCCTCATTAAAATTCCCCGCTTACATCGAGAGAAAGCTTTTTTTCTCCCCTTGTTGCTGTGGCTGAATCGCCGGAATAGGAGGGGGGACCTGAAGCTCTCTCGAAATAATTATCAGCGAGGTTAGTGCGTGCGGAAAGATCAATGAAGATACGATCGCTACCCTCTCGTCCTGCTTCCTTTTTTCAAATAACTCTACCCTCTCCTCGTTTCCCTGTGCCTGTATCTTAGCCTTCCCCCCCAAGCTTATTGAAACCGCCATGGGATCGGAGGTTAAATTTACCTTGAACTCGTAAATTCCTACTCCAGAAGAGGGATCTTCGTTTATCTTCGTGACACTCAACTGCGTGTTGTATCTGAACATAGGCGGCAGTGCCTCAGAAATTCTTTCTCCGTTTATCCTCTCAACTACTATCTGTACTATTGGCAATTTTACCTTCCTCCTCTCCTAAAATAAGCACGGAGATTTGAGCAGCCCTCTTTTTAGCATCGTTTTCATCTCGACCCGAGACATTAATTATTATACCTGTCTTCGTGTCTCTGAATTTGAACCGTTTAACTCCATTTATTTCATACTCTTCGATAAGGCTCAGCCTGTCTTCATTTTGGCTCATAATCAACGCCCTCATCACGATCATCAGCGATCGAAGACAAAATCATCGCCAAATAATAAATGAGATCCAAGGCGGACCTTTCCCTCCTAAATGGGAGTGTGCCCATTTTCGGGTTTATATTCAATATATAGCAGGCCGGATTCCGTTGCCGTTTATTTTTTGTGCTTTTAATTGATTTTTGCTTCTCAATGTTTAATATTACTATCGTGTCCCATCTTATTCAAATTGGCAACGAAACTGCTCTATATTTATATGATACGCTTTCACCGATGTGAAGTCTTCACGGCTGATTGAGATGTGAGCTACCTCGCCCTGAAGGAAAAGGCTTCCAGCGTTTAGCTGTGGTTTTGCACCTCCAGCCTCATTTTCTGGTTCGGGGGGCTCACCTTTCTCCCATCCCGCGGAGCTCATTACTCTGCGGGCTATGTTTATGCTTGCATTCAGCAAAAAAGCTTTTCTCACCTTCTTTGCCATCCTCACCATGAAGGTGAAGATTTTCAGTATAAAGAAGCTAAAACCCTTCAATTTTAAAAGTCTTCATAAAAATTTTTTATTGGTTCTCATGACCGAAAGAAATACGCCCGAGATAGCCACCGAAAGACCCAGGATCTGAAGCAGTTCTAGAGGAATATGCTGATAAATCGATTGTATCAAAAGCACTGATATAGGTACAAGATAACTGCTCACAGTTGCTACTTCCACTCCCTCATAAACGATAAGCTTATTCCAAGAGAGGAATTGAAAAACCCCTCCAATCACTGAGAACCAGAAAAGGTCAAAGACTCGCCGAGGCTCCAGTATACCCGTTTTAACTGTCGGATCGATTATAGCCAAGGGAACCGATATCGCTGCCACAGCTGAAAAGATAGATGCATTCTCCTCTATAACATCCGTCTCTTTTCTGGTCCTATAAAGAACCGAGTATGCTGCCCAGAAAAATGCGTTGAGAAACGAGATGAGGGATCCCCTAAGCGTGCTGCCAGACGAGAGCGGAATCGAATATAAGATAAACCCCGACATTGATATGATGGCTCCCCAAAGATTCGCTCTTTCCTTTAGCAAAATTTTTCCAAGCAGAGAGGCTATTACTGGCATAGAATAGCTAATTACGATCGAGTCTCCTGGAGTGAGCAAAGTAAGGCTAAGAAGCCAAAGTATAGTACTAATATATATAAAGAGCCCCATAGTCGCTTCAAATACGCCTATTTTCGGCCTTTTTTTATAAAGCACTAGAAGAAATGCAGCCATCGTAGCAAATCGTATGGCAGTTAGGGAAAATGGGCTGGCAACATAAAGTAGATCTTTTGTTACGAAGTTGAGCGGAATGCTCGCTATAGCATAAACGGCGAAATACTTATATCCATTGTTCAAGGCAACGCCCTCAAATCTCGTTGTCTTCGTTAAAGTTTTAAAAAGGATTATCCTTTCGCTCAATCTATGTAAATACTATCATAGAAATTATCGCATAACAGAAAACCTCGTCGCGACGTTGGAGGGTCTGCTTCGCTAAAGATATAAGAAAGCCTGATGAAAAACATTAAAGTTCGTTTGTGTAAAAAAACTGCAGGTGCTTTAGGACTTGTGCGGCATCATCGGCGTTACATGCAACCCTTCTGCTAACGCGCCGACAAGGGCATCTATCATCATAACAAAAGCGCTTAAATCGCTTGAATATAGGGGCTATGACAGCGTTGGGATCGCCTTGATAGACCCATCTTCGAGAAAGCTAATAGTGAAGAAAAGCGATGGAATGCTTGACAAGGTCTCGAAGGAATACGGATTTGAAGGCACTCCTGGGTTTGTGGGGATTGGGCACACTCGATGGGCAACTCATGGTCCCCCAACTCAAATTAATGCGCACCCTCATACAGATTGCAAGGAAGAGATAGCAATTGTACATAACGGCATTGTGAAAAACTTCTTAGAGTTGAAGAAGGATCTCGCTTCCAAGGGGCACTCCTTTAAGAGCGAGACCGATACCGAAATTGTCGCGCACCTCCTAGAAGAGCTTTCCAACAGAAACAATGACTTCTTCAATGCTTTCAAAATAGCCATTTCCATGATAGAGGGTAGCTATGCTATAGCTGTGATAACGAAAAAGGAGCCTGACAAGATATTTTTCGCTAGGAAGGAGAGCCCCTTGATAGTTGGTCTATCTAAGAATTTGAACTTACTAGCCAGCGACATTCCAGCGATGTTGGACTATACGAGTTCCTTTATACCTCTATCAGATGGGGAGGTTGGATGGATTTCTCCTAGCGATGTACACATTGAAAACATCAACGGAGAAATAATAGACACGAAGAAAAGGATAGTTACCGTGGACTGGAAGTCAGACATGGTTAGGAAAAGCGGATACCCCCACTTCATGATAAAAGAAATTCACGAGCAGCCACAGGTTTTGAAGAACACATATGATGGTTTGATGAGCGATGATATCTTAGATAGGGCCGCTGATGTTTTGGCTTCCGGCGAAAGGATCTTTGTAACTGCCGCTGGGACCAGCTACCACGCTTCCCTCATCCTCAAACTTTTCATTGAGAGGCTCACGGGCAGGATAGTTTATCCATTTATAGCATCAGAGTATAGGGTAGTAGAGAATCTCGCCCATAAGGGAGACGTTATAATAGCCGTTAGCCAAAGCGGCGAGACAATAGATACAATGAAGGGACTAAGAGCCTTCAAGGCAAGGGGTGCAATTGCAATGTCGATAACCAACGTGATGGGAAGTACAATAGGGAGAGAATCAGACTTCACAATCCCTATGAGAGCGGGACCAGAAATCGGTGTCGCAGCCACAAAGACCTTCCTTACACAGACTCTCGTAGCATCCCTTTTATCTATAAAGCTCGCCTCGAAGCTGGGCAAAATAGGAATGGATGAAGAGAAAACGATGCTCAGTAAGCTAGCTGATGCGGGAAGAGTGGCGGGAGAAGCGATAAGCATGACGGAAGGCGTTGTGAAAAGCATGGCCGAAAGGATCTACGCAGTTCAAAACATGTATTTCCTTGGTAGAGGGCTTGGAGTCCCGCTGTCATACGAAGCGGCGCTCAAGTTAAAAGAGATTTCTTATATCCATGCGGAGGCCTATCCGGCGGGAGAGTCGAAGCATGGGCCAATAGCCTTAGTCGAGCAAGGTTTTCCTGTTTTTTTCATCGTTACATCCGAGATGGTTTCTGAGCTGGAGGGAAACATAGCGGAAATGAATGCAAGAGGTGCCATGACTGTCGCTATAGCCCCTTTTAAGCTTAAGGAAAGACTGGGGACTAAAGCGATTATTGCTGTTCCAGATGCGGGTAATATGCTCGAGCCATATTCATTGACCCCTCCATTCCAGTTGCTGGCTTACTATACTGCAGTTAGGAGGGGGCATGATCCCGATAGGCCGAGAAATCTAGCAAAAACCGTTACTGTGGAGTGATGGGTTTATGGTTTCAGCCGTATATGTAAGCGGAAAAGACATAGAGACGCTTTTCCCATTACTGAAAAGGGAGAAACCAGTACCAAACTTGACTGTTCTTGGAAAGCCTGTAGCAGTGTGGGTTGCTCAGGCTATCTTAGGAGCTGGAATTGAAGACGCGATTATGACATACCATTCGATAGCCCCCAATGTAAGGGGAACAATAGGAGAGAAAGTATCACTTTTAGAATGCGGAGAAGAGAGCGCCGTAAATTGCGCTATTGAGGCGGTTTCTCAGGCTAAGAGCAATGACATAGCTCTTATAATCGGGAGCCATATTTTCGGAAGGGATTTCCTGCGGAGCTCTATAGCTGGGTGGAACGAAGTTGGCGGCAAGTCGCTCGCTGTATTGGTGCCGGACCAGCTTTCTTTAGAAGAAAGGGCAGGTAGAATTGGGGTGGATGTTGAATTCATCGGTAAATACGTTAAAAATGCTTCGATAATCGGGGAAAAAGACATGCCTTATTTGTTTACTGGGACGATACTCGGGGAAAGGGAAGAGATCCTGGATATGCTCAAGTCTCCAGGCAATATACGTGAAAAGATAGTGGAGTTCCTCAAAAGGACAAGGCCCTCGTTTTACATATACTCTGGGAGACATAGCTCTATAACTTCTCCATGGGCGCTTCTTGAATTGGTCAAATCGCTATTGACAGATACAGCTGGAGTATACATCAGCTCGACTGCTAAGGTTAGCCCGACGGCCGTGATCGAGGGCTCAGTTGTAATCGAAGATGGTGCCACCATTGACCACTACTCAGTCATAAAAGGACCTGTTTACATTTCAAGAGGCGCTTTCGTCGGTGCACACACCCTCTTGAGGAGTGGCGTATCCGTTGAGCCGTTCGCAGTTATAGGTGCTGGGGTAGAGCTAAAAAGGAGCTATGTGGGATATGGAGCGACGATAGGGTCTCACTGCAACGTCACGGACAGTGTCTTGGGAGAGAGGTCAACCATGAGACCCATGGTGGTGACACTCAACTTCGATGTGCATGAAGCTAAAAAGAGAGGAGAGGCTTACAGGAAAAAGGGGTCAATCATAGGTGAAGGAGCCATAGTCAATGGCGGAACTACACTGAGGCCTGGCTCTGTTGTAGAACCTGGGCAAATTTATCCCTGATTCCCCATTTTCTTTATAGCTGAAGCTTTGACATTTCAGGCACAGAAAGGAGATCAAGCTATGAAAATGGCCGTTCTAGATATGTTAAAAGCATCAAATAAACATTCCACGTACCAAATCCTCGAGCGTCTCTCTCTTTCTTATCAGTTCGACTTTCCCATTGTCCCTGACAATAACCTCTGCGGGCCTCGGCCTCAAGTTATAATTTGAGCTCATCGAATAACCATAAGCCCCCGCATCCAACAAAGCTATCAAGTCACCTTCTTTAACAACCTGAATCTTTCTTCCATGAGCTAGAACGTCTCCGCTCTCACAGTAATTTCCAACGATGTGAGCCTCTATCTCAGCTGCATCCTTTGCTAGCTTTACTGGCACTATCTCATGGTAGGCACCATATAGCGCTGGTCTTATAAGATGTCCCATTCCCGTGTCGACGCCTATAAAGTGAGTGCTTTCATCAGATGATTCCACCTTCTTGATATCAGTAACCCTAGCAATGAGTATGCCTGAACTTGCAACTAGGTACCTCCCCGGCTCAACTAGAAGCTTTAGCTCCTTTCCGGTGCTATCTCTGTATTTCTCCATAACACCGGAAAGCGATTTTCCGAGAGAAAGTATATCCAATGAGGGATCGCTTCCTCTATACGAAATCGCGAATCCCCCTCCGACATCAACGAACTCTATCTCTTCTATTCGTTCGGCAATTTTGAGGAGCTCCAGGAGCGCGTTTTGGTAAAGCTTCCAGTCAGTTATTCCTGAACCCATGTGAGTGTGTAGCCCTATCACTTCTATGCCGCGATCCCTCGCAAATTTTAAAGCCTCATTTACCTCCCATAGGCTTAATCCAAATTTAGTCTTTCCTCCAGTCACGAGATAGGAATGGTATCCCCCGCCATATCCTAGGTTCAGTCTCAGAGAGATCTTCCCATTTCCGAAAAGAGCCGCGTATCTCCTCAGTTGGGACATGGATTCAACGTTGATCAGCGCACCTGCCTTAGCCACGGCTCTCATATCGTCATCGCTGACGCTGTTTCCTGTGAATAAAATTGATTCCGGTGGAAATGATGCCATCCTACCTACTAGAACCTCGTACGGCGACACGGCATCTAGACCGGCCCCCAGGTCCTTGAAAACTTTTAGAATATGTATATTTGAATTTGCTTTTGCCGCATATAGCACTTCAAACCTATTATAGGTAAAAGCCCCCCTCAGATTCAAGAAGCTCTCCCGCATACTCGATTCATCGTATATATATAGCGGTGTACCGAATGTTTCGGCTATTTCGTTAACAGGAACACCTCCAATGGTCAACGTGCCATCCACGTACAATATACCCATTTAGAAACCCCCAACTTTTAATTAAAGACTATTCTTTAAAGTCCTTTCGAGGTGCTGGTGCATTTGCTAAAGTGCGATGGAGAGATATTCTTTGTAGGACTTGGTCTCATGGAGAAGCACATAACCGTTGAAGCTGCAGAAGCGCTTAGGGCTGCTGACAAAATTTATGTAGAAGGGTATACCAGCTTCTACTATCCCGATGTTTACACATCTTTGAAAAATCTCGGTATTCCCGAAGAAAAAATTAAGAACGTTTCCCGAAGAGATCTAGAAGATAATTCGGGGGAGGAGCTGCTTAGGCATGCTTCAATGGGAAATAAGGTTGCTTTAGCTACGGTGGGCGATCCATTCATAGCAACAACCCACTTGGCACTACGTCTACGTTTTGAAAGGTATGGGTGCAGAGTCAGGTATATGCCATCGGTAAACATCTTCTCCTATTCCATATCGAAAACAGGTTTGTTTTCCTACAAATTTGGGGAAAGTGCTACCGTTGTTTATCCTAGGGACGGGATCATTTCGACTTATCCTTACCTGGTTCTCGAGGAGAATTTGAAAAGAGGGCTGCACACATTCTTTTTCCTAGATATCGACGAGAAGTTTGGTCCACTTAATGCAGCTGAGGCAGTGAAACTTTTGCTTAGGATAGAAAGCGAAGAGAGAAGGGGGGCCTTCACTGAAGGGACCGACGTCATCATTGTGGAAAGGGCCTCTTGGCCGGACGAGAAGATAATTCTCACCTCTGCTGGTAAGGCGAAGGAAAAGAGGCTTAATCCACCACATTCATTAATAGTTCCGGGAAAGCTACATTTTATGGAAAAAGAGTCTATAGAGGTGTTCAGGACGTGAGCGAGGCTTGTGAACGCGCGTCCCTTTACATATCGATGGTAAAGGATGCCCTCCAACAAGCAAAGGAAGGAGCTAGCGGGATTTTCGATATGGAGAGGAAATTGATCGAGCTTTCGGAGCTATATTTAAAAGATTCAGAGTATTACCTCTCACTGGGAGACTGTGCTACAGCAATAGCGACTATATCATATGCAGAAGGATTGATAGATTCTTTGGCTATCCAAGGAAAAATTAAAATAAAATGGAGAAGGATCCCCCCGAAGCGGGTTGTAATTGCTGGTACCTTCGATGTGCTTCATCCTGGCCATCTTCACTTTATCAAGGCCGCTTCGCGTTTAGGCGAGGTATTCGTTATTGTCTCTAGGGATATAAATGCTAAAAGGGCGAAGGGGAGGGACACAATTTTTCCTGAACAATCAAGGCTAGAGATGGTCAAGGCTATAAGATGGGTAAAGGATGCTGTCCTCGGAGACGAGAACGACTATCTCAAGAAAATAGTTGAACTTTCTCCCGATATAGTTTTGTTAGGCCCAGACCAAAAGGTAAACGAAGGTAAATTGAAAGAAGAATTGGAAAAAAGGGGCCTCGGAAATGTGGAAGTGATGAGGCTGGAAAAAAGGGACGTAAGCTTCTTCCCGAACAGCACAACTTCAATAATCTTAGAGATAGTTAGAAGATTCTGTGTTCAAAGCAACGATGAAGAACATAACTGAAAATCTCATTCTAGAGAGGAGCTAGAGAAAAGCGATTAATGGCCTAGAGGACCCTCAGTACAAATGGATTCTGAGGTCTACCATTTATTTTCAGCTTAACGTCCAATATAAGTTCCGCGACCTTCGCATTGGTAAGGGCGTGTTCTGTTAACACCGCTCCTCCGATCTCGGATCCTCTCCCGGCTAGCGCTGCTAAGGGGATCGCCATGTCGGACATATGTCTGTCTAACGCCATTTCCGTTGACAGATCTTGCACTAGCTTCATGGCCGCTTCTTCTCCAACCATCTCAGCCCTTTTTCCCCTTTCCCCCAATGAGTCAGCACCCAATATAGAAGATTCCGTGTATGCAATGAGCGTCACGGAAGATCCTGGGTCCAAAGAGCGTTTGCCAGCGGAGTCGTCTTCTATTGACTGAATTATATTCACTCCTCTGAACGATTCAGCGACCAAACGTGAAGCGGAGCTCGCTTGCCTCTCTGCTACATGCCTCGGTAGATTGTGCGCTACGCTCTTCACCTCTATCTTTTTCAAGCCACCCCTCTTTACTAGACGGAATGGTTTTATAGAACCAGGCGGCTCATCTATATATATTTTCACAAGGCCGCCCCCTTTTGGATAGTACCCCCTTTTTAGAATCTCGAATGAAAAAGCTATGCCTATTCTTTCTGCGATCTCCTTCATTACACTGGCGAAATAGTCAGAGGTAGGACTCCATTTAACATCCGTACCACCCCTTATTTCTAAGGAAGTTGGTCCAGGCAAGAATGGAAGGATCGGCAATACGGCTTGTGCTATTAACGTTACGCTACCTGCTGTCCCAACGTCAAATTTAAAGCTTCCTGAACGAAGTTTACCCGGAATAAATGTGATCTCTGCGTTGCCTAGCCTAGCTCCCTCTACTATCGCACCCGATAGCAGAGCAACGGCCTGTATTGCAGCGATGTGTTGATGTTGAAGTCCTGGATTCTGCCTTTTTGCCCTTATGTTGATTACTCTGACTGGCAAACCGCTGATCGCCGATAAGGCGATCGAGGTTCTGACTATCTGTCCTCCACCCTCTCCGAAGCTTCCATCTATGAGTATTGGTTCCATCCTGCTGCCCCGCAATTATTCATTTTTGAAAGCTCATTGTGAACTACCCCGCTCTTGCGAACGGGGCATCCTCACCGCGAGGTGAGGATTTCCCCCTTCTTCCAGGAAACTTACTATACACCCCTTCAGAGAAGGGAATGTATAGCAGAGGTTTCCTGTCCACAGGCTCTAAGGGCAGTCCCGACCCCGCACGAAGGATGTTTAGAGAAGCACATGTTTTTGAAGTATTCCTCGGATCTACCTTCACCACCCTCCTACCAGCTCTTTCAGCCTTGTAGGAGAGGTAGCTCATGAACTTGGAGAAGTTAGCATGAAGAATATGCTTTCTCAAAACTTTACTTTCACTATCCTCAACCATCTCCTTGACATCGAGGTCTTCCACGTATATCTCATCATACTGTTCTACGAGCCACGAAGTTACCTTGTGAATGTAATCATTCATGAGATTCTTCACATGCTCGTGTATCTTCGCTAACTTCTTTCTGACCTTCTCGTAGTTTCTAGACCCCTTCTTTTTTCTTGATAACGACTTTTGCAGGATCTTTTTTCTCCCCTCGACCTTATCAAAAACCTTAGGGTTCTCTATCACTACACCATCAGAGGTAGTCACTAGCTTTTCTACTCCTAGGTTTATTCCAACTACTTTTCCAGTTTTTTCGAGAGGTTTCTTTTCGACCTCAACTTGGAAGATAGCATACCAGCCTGTAGCACTCTTCTTTATTATTACTCCTTTTACCTCGCCTTCTAACGGTCTGTGGAAGAGTACTTTTATCTCCCCTATTTTTGAGAGGATTAGTTTATCCCTAACCACCTTGAAACCAGATTGATTGTAGTTTATGAACTTCACTATCTTCTTGTACCTCAATTTTCCTACTTTCTTTCCTTTCTTCTTTAGCTCATGAAGAGAGTTGATGTTGTACCATAATTGGTTGTTCACCATTTGAAGAGCTTTGGAGTATACTAATTCCTTTTCTTCTATTTTCAAATCTTTCAACATGTTTTGAGTGCCTTTAGGTGTTATCCTTCTTCCCTCTTTTCTCGCGTTATTCATTGCGTCTAACAAGGCATTGTATACTTTAGCTTCAATTTGCATTACTTTGACGATTTTTTCCTCTACTTCTCTAGTTGGGTAAATCCTATACTTGAATGATAGCTGGATCTTGTTATTCTTTTCCTTGGCTCTCCACATATTTTTTCAGTACCTCCAGTGTTACCTGTCCACTTGTTGCTAAGAAGTAGGAAGGCGACCAGAAGTGTCCTTTCCATAGTTTTTCCTTTACTTGAGGAAATTTTCTCTGTATTTCCCTGGATGTAATGGTCTTGATTGTGTTTATGTATCTGGGTATGTTCAGGGTTGGCTTTGCCTTGAATAACATGTGGAAATGATCCTTATCTACCCCTATGTCTATGACCTCAACTTCGAACGTTTCGCTTATTTCTTGAATTTGTTCCTTCAGGAAGTTTATAATCTCTTCATTATCGAACACCTTCCTTCGGTACTTCACCACTTGGACATAGTGGTAATAAAGAGCGTAAACTGAATGAGACCCTCTGTCCAATCTGTACCGCATAGTTACATCTATTTTCTAATAACTATAAAAAGGTTTCTATAAGGGGGCTATTCATAAATTCCATTAGAAGGGGGACTTTCGCCCCCTTAACTCCCATAATGTTAAAAATTGAAGTCCTCATTCTTCAGGGCAGGGAGTAGGTCAGTATTTAAATTATTGACGAAGTTTCCCTCTAGGCTGAAGAGAAGCCTCAGTTCGCCGTAGCTTCCTCGAAGGCTTTTTTTAGCTTCTCGAAAGAAGAATCAAGAGAATCTGAAATAACCCTCACCTCTCCAATGACGCCCATGAAGTTTGTATCGCCGACCCACCTTGGGACAACGTGTATATGCATGTGCTCTTCTATCCCTGCCCCGGCCGCCCTTCCGAGGTTCATTCCCACGTTTATACCGTCCGGTCTATATGAAATTCTTAGGGCTTTAATGGAGATGGATAGCACCTCCATCAGCTCCATCCTCTCATCTTCGCTAAGATCTTCGAATGAGGGGACGTGCCTATAAGGTACGATCATGAAATGCCCAGAGGTGTAAGGGAATCTGTTCAACACAACGAAGGAGTGCTTTCCCCTATATAATATTAGATTTTCCCTATCACTCTTGCCATTGTTTAACATTTCACAGAATATGCAGCCCTTTCTCTCTTCATTTATAAACGTGCTGACATACTTGGCTCTCCACGGGGCCCACAGAACCTTCAACCTTCCTCCCTACCTCACTCTTCGGCATCCTTTATTCCATTCTCAGTTATAGTGAACACGGCCTCTCCTTCAGGTAGATGCGGGGCATCGACAACCCTAGCGATCCTTTTGTTGCCTCTGCTTTTTCTAAGTTGAACTCTCACTCCAGGAGCGTGATATAGAACATGCCCACCAACAGCCTGCGTCGGGTCTCCATAAAATACATCTGGCCTAGCCATTACCTGATTTGTTATAACTACGGCGATATTATATATCTCTGCGATTCTCATGAGCTGATGTAAATGCCTGTTCAACTTCTGTTGTCTGGATGCTAAGTTCTCTCTCCCCGGATACTCGGCCCTGAAATGTCCAGTTATCGAGTCCACCACGACAAGCTTTATGTTCCTCTCTGGTATTATTTCCGTCACCTCTTCCACTACAGCCATCTGGTGGTCACTGTTAACAGCTCTAACGTATAGTATATTCTCCATGACCTCATCGGGATTCAGCCCGAGGTTCCTCGCCATAGCCTCTATTCTCTCCCACCTGAACGTTCCTTCACTATCTATGTAAACAGCCCTTCCACTTAGACCCCCCTTATCCTGAGGTAGTTGAACGTTGACTGAGAGCTGATGACTAAGCTGAGTGTTATGCAGAATTAGTCCTGAGGGCGTGATAAAATAATGTATCCCTGGAACAACCACATCGTAGACGTAACCATCATACTTTTCTATCTTCGACCCGACTACTTTTACGGGTTCCGCTGACGTCTCGTCTGAAGCAAGGGGAGCGATAAACTTTAGCGTCTCTTCTCCCTTCTTCACTTCAAAGCTTCTCTTCCATTTAAGACCATTTTTCTTTGATATAAGGAACGGATGGTTCGGTGTTACCCCAATTTCGTTTCCATCGGAGAGTTTTATTTTGACGATCTTGTTCACTTTTTGCTTGAATATAAAAGGTGCCGGAGCTGCAATGATTCTTCCCATAAAAAGGGTAGGTACGAGGGCCCCTGTCGTCTCCGCGATCACCCCCCCTTCTCCTTCCTTTTCGCCATTTGTAGAAGCGATCTCGTATAACTCAGACACCGGTTTAACTCTTAGGGAATAAGTTCCATCGAATATCGCTATCTCCGTTTCTGGCGTAAAACATTTGCCTGTGCCAAACTCGCCGAAGAACTCAGTTATTGTCCTCGTCTCGACGCCACCGCCCAGTAGATCGTCCAAAGCCCTACTTCCAGTAGTTATTTTGCCAATAGTCTGCCTTTCCTTCTTGAGCTCTAGCGCTGTTTTGAACTTTATATCGAGGGCCTCTCTGGCAGCTTTTATAGCCTTTTGTGCTGTGACGAGAGGTATGCCGACAGCAGCACTGATCTCTTGAGGTGTCGCAACAGCTATGGCTTCGAGTGAGGCGTATCCTGTCTCGATCAATTTAGCTGCAGTCGCCGGCCCTACTCCAGGGAGGTCGGTGAGCGTCTTTATCTTCTGCCCTTCTGAATCCGGTACTCCCTCTCTTCCTTCTCCTTCTTCCTTTTGAGCCTTTGGAGCCAAAATTCCCAACCTTTTTCCTTTCTTTAAATCGAACTATCACACTTTTAGTTTAAATAAGTAGTTACCCGAAAATAATCCTTTTCCTATGTCATCATAAATAAGAGGCGAAAAGAAAAATTACGAATATATTTGGGGGCAAATCGTTAGAAGGCAAGAGAAACCTGAGGTATTTCGAGCGAAGTTTCCTTCCTTCTTTCCTTCACCTTATCTATTGCTCTTATGAAATCATCCATCTCGACAAAGCTTCTCCCTTCTCTGATAGCGAAGTAACCTGCTTCCACACATACCGCCTTTATCTCTGCCCCCACAAAGCCATCTGAGAGCTCAGCGAGTTTTTCCAACTCCACATCTTTTCCTATGCTCATCTTCTTTAAGTGTACCTTGAATATTTCAAGCCTACCCTTCTTGTCCGGCAATGGGACCTCGATTATTCTGTCAAACCTACCAGGCCTCAGTATTGCTGGATCTAGGATGTCTATCCTGTTTGTGGCGGCAATAATTTTCACGTTTCCAAGCGGGTCAAATCCATCCATCTCCGCTAGAAGCTGCATCATTGTTCTCTGCACTTCTCTTTCCCCGCTCGTCCCTATATCGATTCTCTTAGCAGCTATGGCGTCTATCTCATCGATAAATATAATCGATGGAGCTTTTCTTTTAGCAAGCTCAAATACCTCTCTTACGATTCTGGCCCCCTCACCAATGAACTTCTGGACGAACTCGCTTCCAACGACCCGAATAAAGGTGGCCTTGGTCTCATGAGCAACTGCCTTGGCAAGAAGAGTCTTTCCTGTGCCTGGAGGGCCGTACAAGAGAACGCCTTTCGGCGGCTCAATGCCTATTTTTCTGAATAAGTCTGGTTTCAAAAGGGGGAGCTCAACAGCTTCTCTAATCTCTTCGATCTGCTTCGAAAGTCCACCTATGTCCAGATAGGAAACATCCGGCCTCTCCATAACTTCCATTGCTTTTACATAAGGGTCCTCTCTGTCGGGCAATACTTCAACTATACTAGAGCCCCTCTGGTTGATTGCCACGATTACTCCAGGATAAAGCTTTTCCTTTGGAACGTTCCCTCCGATGGAAACTATTAGGTTAGGTCCAGAGGAGCTCTTCACTACAGCTCTTCCATCCGGAAGGATGTCAAGTAAAACTCCCTCTATCAATGGAGGAGCTAGAAGCTTTTCCATTTCTTCCTTATAATACTTTACTTCTCGCTTCAGAACAAGCTTTTCCTCTTCAAGCTCCTTTATCTTCTTCTCTAGGTACTTTACGTATTCCGAGATATTGTCTCCTTCTATCCGCGTTACGTCGCCATCGCTTTCCATATTAATCCCTTTTATCATAATGCTTTATAATAGCCACATATATTATTCTTTGTTATAACGGTTTAAATGGAATAGGGTGCTTTATTAATATGCCAGAACCTCTGTATTGTGAGCTCTGTGGTTCTCCTATATCAGGGAGGGCATATAAAGTTAGCGTCGAAGGGGTAAGCTTAACTGTATGCGAGAAGTGTTATAGAAAGCAGAGTGCAAAGACAAGGGAAAAGACAGCTCAGGAGGAAAAGCAACAGCGCACGCAGCCACAAGCATCGACGCAGAGAAAGCCTCAGCTGAAAGCAAAGTATGAAGTAGAGCTTGAGGTGGTCGATGACTATGCTAAGAGGATAAAAGACGCTAGAGAAAGACTTGGGATCACCCTTCTCTCACTTTCGCAAAAAGTTATGGAAAAAGAAACCGTATTAAAAAGGGTTGAACAGGGAAGGCTCAGGCCTTCGATCGACTTAGCTAGGAGGTTGGAAAGAGCACTTGGGATAAAGTTGCTTGAGCCTGTCGTGGACGAGGAAAAAGGAAAATTTGAATCACAGGAAGAAGATGGGATAACCCTCGGTGATGTAGTAAATATACGCAAGAAATGATGACCTGCGAAGATCGGAGAATAATCCTATATTTCCTTCGATAGAGAGATCATTTTTGAGAGCAGGAAATCGACCGGAGCTGAGAGCAAAAATTGGTTCGCCTTGAACCAGAAACGGGAGTGCTAAGGATAGGGCATAGGCCAGGCAGGGACAAAAGGATAACGACTCACGTCGCCTTAGTATCTAGAGCTTTTGGAGCATCCTATTTCTTTCTGTCAGACGTTTGCGATATAAGCGTGCTCAGGAGCCTTGCTTACATCGAGGATATGTGGGGAAAAGGCTTGAAACATTTTTCATGTGGGCTCGGTTACATGAGATACATAAGCGACTGGAAATCCTTGGGCGGAAAAGTTGTTCATCTTACAATGTACGGAGAAACTCTGGAAAAGTCCATAGAAGAAGTTAGGGGCTTCAAGAGACCGGTTTTGATAGTGGTGGGCGCTGAGAAAGTCCCTCGAGAGGTTTATGAGGCGGCTGATATTAACGTTTCGGTGGGAAACCAGCCGCATAGCGAAGTTGCAGCTTTGGCTGTTTTTTTGGATAGGTTATATAACGGCGAAGAGCTATATATACAATTTGAAGGAGCCAGGGCCGTGATAGAGCCCTCTAGAAAGGGGAAAATTGTAAAAAGCATGGGAGGAGAGAACCAATGAGTGCTGAATTTGATAAACTTGCGAAAGAGGAAGAGCCGCAGGACCCACTTGAAGGCTTCATTTACAAGCTTGCGCCTAAGGGCTCACTGACGCTATTCAGGTTGCTTAGAGACGAAGGGAGAGAGCTTACTGAAGATGAGATAGCAGAGAAGCTCGGAGCAAGCAAGAACATCGTGAGAAAGATCCTTTATAAGCTACACGATTTGAACATCCTCGTTTACAGGAGGATGAAGGAAGAGAGCACGAACTGGAATACTTATTACTGGAAGATCAATTGGGAGGGGCTATCGGTTTCTCTCATCGAAAGGAAGAAAGAGGTGCTCAAGAAGCTCAAGCAGAGGCTGGCCTATGAGTCCTCCAATAGGGTTGTGTACGTTTGCCATAAATGCGGAAGGGAGTATAAATTCGAGGAAGCGTTAGCGAACGATTTCTTTTGCCCAATATGTCGTATTCCCCTTGACTACATAGATAGAACTCAACAAGTGATTTTGCTTGAAAAATATGTGAGGAAGCTCGAAGAGGAGCTCGCCGATGAGCTCAGAAGGATACAAAGTAGCTGATCTCTTCTGTGGAGGAGGTGGCTTCGCGAGGGGCTTCGCTGAAAAAGGCTTCAAAATAGCAATTGGAATTGATAGCCTTAAGGCCGCAGCGAGGACTTACAAAGCTAACTTTCCAGATGCCATCGTGCTTTCCGAAGATATAAAGGAACTTACAGGGGATCTCCTTCTGAGTCTAGCTGGAGAATTTGATGTGGTAATAGGGAGCCCTCCATGTGAGCCGTACACAGCTGCGAACAAGGGAAGAAAAAAAGATCCTCTTGATCGGCTTTATTCCGATCCAGCCGGAACACTAACGCTTAGCTTTTTCAGGATTATCGGCGAGCTAAGGCCGAAAATTTGGGTTATGGAGAACGTCCCAGCTATAACTGAGGGTCCCCTAAAGGAAGCACTAATAAGAGAGGCCAGAAGAGCGGGGTACGGAAAGGTCTTATTCAATGTGCTAAGGGCCGAGGACTACTGCACGCCCAGCAGGCGAACTAGGCTTTTCCTCTCAAATATTCCGATATCTCCAAGAACATGCGGGAGAAGAATTACAGTCAGGGAAGCGATAGGGGATCTTCCTCCCCCGAACCACGAATATCCGCCGAACCACGAACCTCCTACCGTTAGTCCTAGAAAGCAGAAGAAGATAGGCAAAGTACAAACGGGCAAAGCCTTAATATATTATGAGGGATACGGAGGAAAAGCTCTCCCGAACTTAATTCGCTTAGACCCTGATGACCTTGCGCCTACGGTTTTGGGGAGCAGCAGGTTCATTCATCCATATGAGGATAGATTTCTCACAGTTAGGGAGCAGGCGAGATTGATGGGGTATCCCGATCACCACATATTTTTAGGGGGAAGAGATGAGCAGTACAATATGGTCGGAGAGAGCGTCCCAGTAACTTTATCATCCGCGATAGCAGACGTAGTTCTAGAGCACCTCAAGAGGGAAGGGGAACGATGAAAATCGCCATAGCTTTACATGATGTAAGTAGCACATCCAGGCTGGCTGATTTCGTAAGGACGTTATTGGCGTTCGATTTAAACATTGATATGGTAGTTTTCTCGAGGGTTTCGGGCGCTGCGGCACAGTACGGGCTCGCCGAAGCAAGCAAAACTCTTTTCAAAAAGGGAATTAGATTTTTGATACTTCAAGACATAGAGGATTACCACGATGTATTTGGAGGTTACAAGGTAATTCAATATTCCGCTTCCTATGGAAAACCAATTTCAAGCAGCTCTGATTTAGGCCTGTCAGATGAGGACAAAGTTATTTTAATGTTCTCAGGGAGCGATGTTGGATTCAGCTCTAAGGAGATGATCGAAGGAAGTATAGCCATAAGGTCCTCAGGTGCGCCCCGCGAGCTCCCTCCAGAATCGGCGCTGGGAATAGTTCTTAATTTGCTCTCTAAAATCAAATTAATTTGAAAAGGAGAAAATTAAAAAAAAATAAAATTGGTATTTTGTTTAAAATTATGGCTTATCTTCCTTGAATATCTTTACGAACACTAGGTATAGCACGAAGTTTATCACTACGCCAAAATACCAGCTCAGGTTCGTCGGCCAAGGTATAGGTCCTGTCCATGATATCTGATGAATTGCAGCACTGAAGCCATACACAATAGCTATCGTCAATATATACGACACTATAGCGGAGAGGTTATATCCACCGTGGAACCAATACCCGTCAGGCCCCTTTGTATAAAGCTTCTGCAGGTCGTAGTTCCTCTTCCTTATAATGTAGTAGTCAGCGACCATTATACCTCCAATGGGTCCTAATATGATCCCGTAGTTCGATGAGAATGCTGTAACGTAGTTTACTATACCTGGTCCGCTGGACACAGCCCACCATGGCGCGAGGAAGAATCCGATTATACCGCTTCCTATAGCAGCCCACTTGATTGGAAGCTTCAGGGTAGAGGTCAGTATGTTAATGGCCGCCGGTATATTGGCAGTGATATCGGTGCTGAATGGCGCAGCAAAGGCGAATATCTCTCCCAACAGCATCGCTACCCAGCCTGGAGCTCCGTATAGGATGATTTCTTGCGGCGTGACTCTGCCTGTATAGACCGCTAGATAATATCCTAGCAAAGACCCAACTATCTGCCCCACTATGATTCCTAATATCGGTCCTATTATAAGACCATACACACCCCTCTTATCGGCGTAAAGACCTCTCGATAGGTCGCTTATATTCAGTGCGACAGTTGCCCACCAGTTTGTCTGAACTGCGAGGTAAATGGCGAATGGCATAGAATAATAGGGTACTCCCGCTGCTGGTTGCCCAACGGGTGTCTTGCCGCTGAGGTAGTAAAGTAGCCACAGGAAGTAAAGCACGATGAGTGGACCGGCTATGTCTACGAACCTAGCTATCGCCTTCAGGCCTTTCCACATGACGTATGTAGCTAGAGCTACGTAGGGCAGCACTATTATACCAACCCATTTGAATGAACCGTCAGCGACGAGATCGGGATTCCTCCCTCCATAGCCAATTGCGTATAGCAATATCATTATTATCGCTAGGCTTCCGTTATAAGCCTCTATGCCATACCATCCGAAGCCTACGATGCCCCTCAGGATTACTGCTATCTGAGATCCGTTGAATCCCCAAGAAGGCCTTAGTTGCACTGGGTATGGGATACCATACTTAACGCCTACTATTCCGTTGAGCCATAGAACAATAACTGCAGCGAAGTTCCCAATGAGAGCTCCAACAGCAACCTGCGCCGGAGTCAGCCCCAAACCAAGACCTATCGTCCCTAGGAAGAACATAGGTATGCAGACGTTAAGCCCGAACATCATCCAAGAGAATGACCTTACTCCATACAATCTCTTTTCCGGAGGTATTGGCAGAAGAACTGGGTTTTCCTTATATCCTTTTGGTTCAACATTTCCGCTCATAACATCACGACACCTAATGATTTTTTATCTTAGAATAAGATAGATCTGTCATTAATATTTAAATATTGTGTCAAAAAAATATTGCATTTACTACTGAAAGCTTCTTTATACTGAAAACTTCGCCGTGAAAGGCGAGGATGGCGAGGAAAGTAAGAAAAGCTTTTTTGCATCTACTGGGTTAGAAATCTCAGAGGATGTTCCTCTCTGCAGAATGCAAGCATAAGCATAGCCCATGCCTTAATGAGATGCATGGGATGGCGGAGATGTGAGTCCCCCGAACCAGCAGATGAGGCTGGAGGCGAAAAGCCCCAGCTGAACGCCGGAAGCTTCGTCCTTCAGGGAGGGGGAAGGGGGCAGCTCACGAAGACTTCACAGAAAGCTCTATTTAAAAAACGAAGCCAGCTTACTAATGTGAACACCACTAGCTTTAAAGGACTTAGGCTATCCAAGTCCTTCGTAGCTTAAGGGGCAACCGCATCCACACGGCATAATAGTCCAGAACGATTAATTTAAAATAAAGTAACGAATGATATCTCATACTTTTCAGGAAACGAGGTCTTTGTTCATATATAAAAAGCAAGCTCTCGCTTTTTTACTGAAAGGTAAGTCTCGTCAAGTCTCTTAAAAACGTCGGTTGTTTTAACAAAATTCAATTGGTGCATGTGACGTGTGGTTCTATTTCGGAGTTTCCTTTATGGCTATGCTGTCTATGTTGGATATGGCCATCTTCACTTATATTGGATATACCTTCAAGGTATCTCCTATTTACTACAGCGTAGTGGCAGCAGCATGGAGTGTAACATATATTACGGGAAACAAGCTGTTTTCAGCTTTGAGCGATAGCGGGAAGAACAAGGATTTAATGCTGCTTGCTTTCGTATTTATATCGACCAGCATGTTATTGTTCTGGAAAAGCACTTTAGTGAGCGTCACCTTAGCATATTTTATGCATGCTATGGCTGTTTCAACCGCCAACCTAGCGATGAGCACGAGCATCTATGAAATATTCGATAGCTCTGACTGGAAGAAATACTCTACTTTCCAGAGGATCCTCCAAAACCTCCTAAGGGGAACCACGCTTATCGTGATATCGAGTGGCATAATCAACGCAACTCTATCCCAGGTGCTAATGCTGACATCTGCAATAGGCGCACTTTCTTTCTTCGTATTGCCATCAATAAGTTTGGATTTCGAGCGGAAGCTTCATATGTTAGGAAAAAATGTAACCGATCTCATTGGCTTCGCTAGCACAAGGGGTATATTAACAACGGCCATTGAAAATGCCAGGAGTATGGAGATCGGAACAATTAGCTTCATGGGATTTTCAGATCGCCATCTCCCAAGAGGGAGGATCCTGGTCTCCACGTTTTTAGCTGTGGCGGTAGGAGATTTCGTATTTACAGCGATGCCGTTGCTGATAAAGACATCTGTAACGCTTTCGAATTACTGGATGGCACAAGGAATAACCGGGATAACGGTCGCAGTAGCTGCCCTTCTAATAAACGCCCTTTTGAGAGGTGACAAAAAGATAGCTATTGCAATCATAGCCATGAGGGGATTGTGGCTTTCACTGGCGATGCCGCTGATGTACAGCGAAAATACCATAGTCTTCTATCTCATAGGTATGTACTTCTTAGGATTAGCTATGGATGCTACGTTATTCAATCTATACTCTGAGGCGAGCAGCGGTTATGGAGCCCATTCCTACTTCATCTCCAGAGAAGTAGGTACTTTGACGGGCTCGCTCTTGGCTGGTTTTGTGCTTGCGCTAGGAGTACCTGCAGCCGTCATCCTCATACCTATATTATTATCCATAGCCTCTGTTATACAGTTGATTTAAAGATCATATCTACTCCGTCCTATAGTTGAAGGCATCATTTTTGTTGAGGCTTCGCCCTTCAAGACGAAGAGGCTGTGAATACGATATGAGCCTTTGCTCGCAAGAAAAATTATAACTGAAAACCTTGCCGTGAATAGCAAGGACGACGAGGAATGTGTAAAAAAGCTTTTTTGCCTCACAGGTATCTAAATGCAAGCATAAGCATAGCCCGCAGGGCAATGAGCTCTGCGGGATGGGAGAGCGGTGGGCCTACCGAACCAGCAAATGAGGCTGGAGGCGTAAAGCCCAGCTAAGCGTTGGAAGCCTTGTCCTTCAGGGCGAGGTAGCTCACTGGAGGGTTAGGGGGGGAACTCCCCTTCCATTAGAGATAGGATGAACTACCCTTATAGAAATGTTTTTGTAGATATCAAAAAATTTGTGGAGAGTCGAGAAAAAGGAAAAGAAAAACGAGATAAAGCTCTCGTTCAAACACAGTATTTACCCAACTATAGAATCGGAAGAAAAGCTGCTTAGGGCAATGCAAGTTGAGGCTAAGGCGTACAATATCCTTCTGGATGTGGTGAACAAAGCGAGAAAAGAATGAAAGAAAATAACCCCTAAGGACACGCAAGATATTTTGAAAAACTTTA
>Ga0078972_1000883_pt1 | contig 121998 bp, 115 predicted proteins | sample YelNatPaOPGAMG01_FD_67568 | JGI IMG/M metagenome (GOLD analysis project Ga0078972, IMG submission 67568) | Hot spring thermophilic microbial communities from Obsidian Pool, Yellowstone National Park, USA - OP-RAMG-01 (SPADES assembly) (version 2) | ecosystem: Environmental > Aquatic > Thermal... | reverse complement strand
CATCGATCCGCCCTCGAATGGGTTCGGTAGGGTCGATTCAATCCCATGTGACCAAAAAAACAGAACGCAGGTATCCGAGCATGATCCAAGCGAAGCATAACATTCGAAATTGCCATGCAGCACGAACGGAGCCGGCAGGTATTCTGTTCGGCAGAAATGGCCACGAAACTGGTGGTAGCACGCCGAAGCGACGACTCAGAGCACAACTCGAGCTCTGCCGCGATCACGGACCATCGTTGCTCGCTGCATCCGTCCAAACTGACCAACCAAACGAAGAGCGATAGGCTCCTTTTCGGTCGGACAGCAGCACACCTCTGGATCGGATAGCAGGACATAAGAAGCGTCGCGGAAAATCCCACATGATACCGGATGCACGAAAGGTTCCAGGTTCTCGCCTAGCGCCTGTCGACAACTGCGGCAGTTGCTGCGCCTTAGATTGAGTTCGTCAGGAGACCTCATCGTCCCGCTGGCGTTTCGTCCGTCGGATGATCTCGATCAGCAACGGTTTCAGAGACGTTGGAATCGAGAGTTCCGAAGGATGACGTGCTTGGCCAGAGCGCAGCGCCTCCACGGCCGCGAGAGCAGCACTCGCTCGGAGCGACACATCAGGGGAATCAAAGGCTGCACGGATGCGCTCAACAGTGTCGAGACGTAAGCGCTCTTCGTCTTCTGCTGTCATGCGTGTGTCCAGACCCAGAGCGTACAGGGCAAACTCATTTCGCGCCAGCCTTGTCAACGCATCCAGCCATGTACAATGCGAAAGCTGCTCGTCAGATCCTGTCTCTGCTGTAGCATTCGCTTGTATCGTAGCGGTACTGTTTCCAGCACTAGCCAGTCGCTCCCGCATGCACACAATCGCATCTATTGCCGCGGGGTTACGCTGCACCAGAGCTTCGTGCAAGAGCAACGCCCGCGGGGCGTTTCTCGCCAGAGCCCCAATAGCGAGAGCGTATTCGGATTCCTGGTACGGTTCGCGGACAACGCGATCCAGCAGAGCCCCAGCGAGGCGGTCAGGGGCAGCGCCCAAAGCCAACAAACATGCCATCGTTCCTGAGCGCATTGCTGGGATCCATGCCTGGATGACCGCAGCGCCTGCCCCTGAGACCGTCCGTATCGCCAGCCGCATTGCGTTGAGCATATGCTGATCCTGGTTCTCAGGCTCCTCAGAGTAAAGCTGACTCGCACATCTCTCCACCAAGGTATTGGTCAAATGAATAAGCCAGTGTACGTCGACAATGCTCGGTTTCGAGTTCGCGCACGTGAAGCGCTGAACGATTGCGTTGAGGTAGTATCTCAGCAGCTTTGACTTGTTGAGTGTGCGTAGCGAGCGCGCCGCCAGAACACACGCTTTCCTCTTGGGATCGGTGACAAACTCCTGCCACCTGTTCAGGTCTGTAGCCTCGAGCTGCTCAAGCTCCAACAGGTCACTCGAATCCTCGGCTGCAAGCGGCGGCGGCTCCGTTCCAGGAGTTCCTGGACCTTGCTCTGAACTTGTAGGCACAGATAGCCCGGGTTCAGGTACCAGAGGCGTTGGGGCACACGGTTCCACCATGCAGTAAACGAGACTGCCTGTGTGAAAGGTCGCTGGCTGAGCAGCACACACAAGAAAACACACGCACGTACACGCACACGCACACGCACAAGAAAGCACACGCACAAGAAAGCACACGTAGGGGCCTGTTTGCGCGGAAGACGCTCTGGTGTATCCCGTCGGGAAATGGGGGAAACCTCATCAGACGCCTGCGTGCCCTTGGCCGCTGATCCGCGGGTGCATGCCACGGATGTGCACGCTCGTGTTCGCGCCAAGCGCGCTGATTTCCTGTATGCTTTCTACTCAATTTTGCACTGCTCCGGCTGCAGTGTACAGCAGGAGATTGAAATCATAGCACCATTCCCAGCATAGACTGTAGACGAATTGCCTATAGGATATATATTCTATACTGAACAGTGCAAGGAGGACTGCATTCCTCATTCAAGTCGGTCATACAATAGAACGCAGGTGCTTCAGGATCATAGAAAGAAAACAGATGCGCTCTGCATCAAAAACTGCCACTCCCAAGGCGTGCTTGCGGTCGGCGGTTGAACACGATGCATAGAGCACGTAATAAAAAGCAAATGCGACGATCGTAGCCGACATGGGTGTCAATGTTTCACAACGGCTCGTTCGTTTGGTCCCGAAAACACTAATGTACAGACACAAACAAAGCGTCCTAATGCACACACGGCCAACTAGCACCGGAATCGCAACGACAGCGTTCCTGGAACGTTGCAGTCGATGTGAAGACGGAGAAGTCGGTTTGTTTTCTCTCAGTTGATGAGACTTGCTTCGGATGAAAGGATCGGAGTGTATATGGGTATTCGGGGAGCAGAGTGCCCGTTGTATGTACGATCGAGCACGTAGAGAATGACGACATCTTCATCTATTCTAGCTACAGTGGATTCATCTGGCAGCCTCAGTTTGGCTCGTAGAGAAGGCTCAAACTACAGCGCCAACCATTCCGTTGAATCATTGAAGACGTTTTCATTGCAGGTCTGGCGACGGCCTTGATTGGACAACATGGTAAATCACCATTCCCCCTGCTTTCTCTTTCCGCAAGTCCTTCTCGCTCGGGGACTGTCGCTACCTAAGGGCATGAAGGAGTGCGTTCATTTTAATATTCTACGGTACGGGCTGAGGTGTTCACTTCATAATGTCGAGATAGAGAGAAGACAGCGGAGCGCTTCGGCTAAATAAGAGTACGGCGAGCTGACAGAGCACCAAATTGCATAGAAGGCACAAATTCTAGCAAACCCTGTATGGATGAGTTCAACCCGCATCAGTTAATGCATGGAGTTCCTGAATCGAGACTTCAACGTTGCTACCAATATAAGTCGATGTGCGGTGCTGAAGACGAGATCCGAGGAGCTAAAGCGATCGCACTTCGCGGGGCACCCTCTCAGTCTCGAAGCATGTGCGCACAAACTGAAATCTAAAGCATAGGGCCGGCCAAAAAAGGTTGCGCGGTGCCCGTGAGTCGGTACTAGTTTATCCTGTATTCATTTATAGGAACAAAAACGAGCCTCTAACTAGCAACGAGATAACTATCCCGTTCCCTGTCTAGGGTAAGCGTTGAAATGCGGGAAAGCTTTCCGCATTGTCGAAAGTTTATCATCTAGGCGAGAGGTCCAGCGAGCCGGACGAGTCTGCCAGACCAGTGCTCCATGCTCTTCCCAGTGCCTAGTGCCGTGAAGGGATCTGAGAAGCTCGTTCGAAACGCAGTTTATTCAGTGACCAGGAGCCGATATGCTGCGTTTGGGCGTCGCCCTGGTCGCAGTGGACTCCAAGTCAATCGCTTCGCACTGCCGCAGGCAGTACTTCTGTCTGCGCAGCTGGCAGGCTCCCGGAATAATTATGTACTCCGACCCCGTGTTGAATGAATCATGTCTCGAGCCGACGCCCTCCGTGGCATCGCAAAGCCGTTCTCTCTCCGTGATACATCTGCTCCACCGGTGTCGGCGCCAAGGCAGGTGCTCAAAGCAGATACTCTGCGAACAGAGGAACATAGAAAACGACCAGTACATCTGAGAACAGTTGATGGAACTCGGTGGTAGGGTGCAGCAGCATGATGGACGCTTTCCCGAAAGCCAATATCCCTCTCACAATCCGGAATCCATGAATTAATGTACATGTTTTGTCATCGGAAAAAAATCATCAACGCGATTGCCGACGAAGCGCAGCAGGCGCGTGGGCTTCAAAGCGTCTGAGTTTGCGTATGGCGAATACCGCCCGTATGGCTCTGCTAACGTGCTTCGTCCATGCAAAGACTCGAGGAGGGCCCGGAAGATAGCATATATTTTGATGCCTGGGATAACCCAGCGATAGCCGATGCCAGAGCGCTGTACGAGGAGGAGCAGCTCTTTGCTGCGCGTCGAGTTCTAGTGCAGCAGGGTATCACTGCGGCGCGTGCTGCGAGCTTCGGACCCCTCATTGAGGAGATTTTCCGGGAAACCGATGACTTATCGCTTTTTCTCCAAGATTTAAATGACGAAAGCGATCCCGCCTATTCAATAGCAGTGCAAACAAAACGAATGATAGTACGATATCGTAGGATTCCCGGCAGTGTCCTACACAAGTACCACGTCACAGCGGAGTTGAGTGCACCGCTCGAGAACCTCTGTTGTGTACTGGCTGAACCGGATCTCTTCGGGCAGCTTTTTTGGTATGTGAGGGATATAAAACTTCTGGTTCCGAGTGGACGGGTGCAACGTGCGGTTTACGCACGCTTCTATGCGCCGTGGCCCTTCGCGGACCGCACCATCTACCTGGTAGGGCGAGGCATTGATGCGCTCGATGAACCCAGCCAGTCCGTTTACATTGTGATTCGCTCTGTGCGCCCCGCTGACGGTGCGGCATGGCGTGCAGCGGAACGGATGCGCAAGCGTGTGGCAGACCAACGCTCCGTCACCGTCGAAGCGCGAGCGTGTTTCGAGCTGCATCCGGTATCCCGGGGTCGCACTCGGGTCCGTCTGGTGGGTGTCTTCGATCCGCGTATCAAGTTTATTCCAGCATCGCTCATAAACTGGGCGTCCCGAAAAATTATTAGGCACGGCACGAAACAGTTGGGCTGGGTTGCAGCGCATCTCTCAAAATTGCAGACCGAGCACTGGAAACGTCTGCATGATCCTGAGTGGTGTTTCGGCGTGTATCCGTGGTTGAGAAGAAGACTCGCGTCTTTCTGGTGGACACGGGAAGCCGTATCGGAGAGTCAGTCTCAGAGCAAGGGAACGACATCGGTCCCGTGGTCAGGGTCGCGTCTTAGCGGATCTGAAAGTGAGCCCAGTGACGTCGAGATGCCCGCCGATGTCGACAGCAACACTCGACTGCTTCGCACGGTAGGCAAAAGCGCGGCCTCTACGGGGCATGCATCACCACGAACCTGAGCGATCTGATGACGTGATCGATACGGCAATGGCTCGCAGATGAAGGATCTATTGTTCCGACCTAGGATCCGCTGTGCTTTCAGTTAGTCGACGTGGCATACAAAGGCCGTGAACGGAGCCGTGACACCGCGCAGATTTGTGGTCAAAATGTCTACGGAACCGGAGCGTATCTAGTAGGGTGTATGCTGGGCATGCGATGAGCGAGTGAGACGTCTTTGCCGCCGCCAGCGAGATGCCGTAGCGCTGCGCTTGCGCGCACATGCCATATTCCTCTATCAATCTAGGTCATGAGCATCTGCGGGATAGCGCACATTCGCTACTTCGCAGATACAAATAGCACTCACTCGGCACTGAACAACGACCAAGGCGATCATCGAAACGCAAGTCAAATTGCGACCTAAGCTTGACCAGCGTCGCCCCTGCTGCTATCGCGGAGCGTCACTCAGAGAGCGCACCACGATCGCCCGCCATCCCGTGTACGAATACAACGACACGCTGATGCTTTACGGGCGGTAGAGAAACGGCCCTCATTAGAGGTTATCTCGCCGTTGTCGCACGAGCTAGACTGATAGAATGAGCGCCGGCGATGCCTGAACGGACGCAGTATGGTTTCGCGAACCGAGGCGTGCGGGCTTTGGCAGGCTACCGTTATCGAAAGGGCGCTGGGTCTCTGAAGCGTCATTTCTGAACGCCACCAAAGAAGCTGGATAGTATCGTGCTGGTGCCGCCAAGTCCAGATTCTCAACAGAGGACCCATCCAGAGCAATCCGGGGCGCTCGGTAGCTTGATGGTAACAGCGTCCGCCTTGATCATAGGTTTTTTCGAAATGGCGGTAACCTTGCAGTTACCCCAAAGCATGAGAGATTGGCCACGAGACGCTGGGGCGGCCTGCCGCCGCGCATATGTCCGCAATGCTGGTGTCAGATAGATATGGAATGCTGAATTGCTCGCTTTGTTCCTGGCATTCGATGTTCCGGAACTTGCTTGCAGATGTACGACATCGACATTAGAAGTGCAACAGTTGCGGTTTTAGGATACATACTTAGTTTTAGGATCCTCGATTCTCGTATAGGAGAGGCCCCCTCGACGCGTTCCCGCTGGAATACGTTACTGCAAGTGGAATCGAGATGGTTCGTGACGCCAACGAACAAGCGTCCGTGAAGCAACCGATACCAGTCTTCAGTGGATATGGACAAGCAACGAAACCTTTCGTTTCTTTACGTCAAGCACGCGCAAATCACGCATTCTTCAACTATTCGATAGTTCTGCTTGGACGCAACTCGAGGCCGTAGCATATCGCGCCCCTGAATTGGCGAGCAAGAATCAATCGACTTTGTCCTTTGATGACCTGTTGACACGCCCATGCTAAAAGTTCACTGAACTTGTGACGTCAAACACGGGGCTCCGTTTGACAGGGTGCTCCGCTTCTCTTTGTGGCCGTCGGAGCCCCGTATTCCGTGCCCGCAAGACACACCGCCCCAGACATGCCCCCAGGGGCAATCGTCTCTTCTGTTTGTACGGAAAAGGGCCTGGGACTCGCATCTTCGTCATTCCATCGGTCGCTTCGCGTGGAACGCTTGCTACCGCGTAGCGCGAAGGGCGCATCAACGGATCTGACTTTTTCGTTGTCTCCGGCATGGATAATCCTTCCGGTGCCTTTCTCATCATCATGAACGACATCGCGTTCCACAAATCCTCTATCGAGTGGAGTAGCGTGTGCTCGCTCGTGTGGCGGGGAGTATACACTCCGAGGATATCGCGCAGGTGAAGCCCGTCGTCCTTCGGTACTAGAGCGGGCGCAAAAACGGCGGAGGGTATTCCTGGGAGCCCTCTTTACACGTCACAGGCATGAGCCGGACGCGAAAACAAGCCTTCATGCGCCACAGGACGGCACACGTAAGGGGAGATGATGGGCACATGTGCCCATTCATGATCGTTACTATGTGTCACCGCTGCGAAGGGCGCGTCGAATCTGTAAACAAACAAGATGCGAATGGCAAGCGAAGCGTAGTCTGCAACTACTCCCTGTGGATGAAATGCATGGAAAACGGCCCGAAGCGGCGAAATCGGAACTTGAACACTGTCACGAACACTTTTCGACTACTGAAAACAACGCTGGAGGGACAGGAACGCACGTATTAGATAACGGAGACAAGCGAGAGGAAAAGGCAACAGTCGCAGAAAAAGCATGTAATGGCTATTGTTGATTCGGGTGGAAAGACACTGCAGCTGAACTATGGTTGCTCGAGTCGGTGGACTTCACTCGTTCAGAGGAGCGAGAACATTCCGCGACCATACAGTAAAGCAATACCGACGTGGAGACACTTTTCAGCCTTCTTCGACCGGCCCCCTGCTATCGGTTTCAGCTTCTCATTGCACTTTTCGAGCCTGGGAGGCTGCCCCTCAAGGTTGCATTCCGTCCGCTCTGTTGGTATCGTCTTCAGCACTGTATACCTTCTGATATGGATGGCGGCGTTAGAGTCTTGGTGCACGAACTCGAAGCGTTTCTTGCCGCTGGCGGTACTCACCAATGCAACAAGTCCTCGAACTCGTATCCTGTGTGTCAATTGGTGCTCTCTCAGCTCACCGTGGTATTCTATCGACGATGCGCCCCGCTACCGCCTCTCCATCACGACATTCTGAAGTGCAGGCCCCAGCTCATCCTTTAAGTTTTCTAAAATGAACACAGGTCTGTGTGTCCTTAGATGAGGATATTCTTGGAGGAAGAAGTACTTGCACAAAAAAGATGAAATGTGTCTCTGGTGTGTCACCGTATGCCGAACGCTTCGCGATTCTCCCAGTGGAGCAATCATTACGTTTCACAATAGAAAAACCCATTCGAATGGGTTAAAACACGGAGCGTACGAAGGAATGAAATGCAGCTCAACCCCAAAGGAATCCGAAAAAGCTCGAACGCAAGGAAAACGGTGAAATGACGCGCTATCGAATCGAAGGACGCTGCTAGACGTCAGGCGAAAAGTCTTCTATGGTTCGACAGAGTGGTTTGTGCTCTTGCATGGGCCCTCTCTACGAGCGTAGCAGAAGCCGCCAAATGTATCTACTGCAGCTCGAACAGATGCTGATGTTCTCGTTCTCTTCCAATTCGATCCTACATTGAATAGGCTGCCTGCTTCGCGAAACCCCCCAAACGCTTCAATCGTTTCGTCCGAAGAAGTTCCCATCGACTGAGAAACCAAACCGACGTCCCTGTGCTTTATACCGATTGCGGAGTCCCCGGAACGCTATCGTTGCAATTTCGGTGGAAGATGGCAGGTCGTGTCATCGGACATATTTTGGAACTGCATCCTGGTATTTTCAAGACCACACGAGCAAGCTGGTGCGTATCTGATGCGCACGTGGTGACGATGATCGTCGCTTTCGCTTTTCGTAAGGCGATCGACGCGTCGTTGTCTACCGTTGACCGCATGGACGCTGTGGGAATATCGGTTTTTGGCGCGGAGTGCATCTGTCATCTTTCAAGATTCCTCAATTATCTGTGTACTATGATATGATTGAACTGAAGGAGGAATGCAGTACTCTTTGAACGTTTCTGTGAGGAATATATCTTACTGGCAATTCGTCTACGATCTACACAAAAAATTGCATAGCGATTCAGATCCCCCACTACGAACTGCGAAAAAGCACTCTTTTACATGCAGCGGGGCTGGAACATAGTCGAGTTCAAAAGCCAGAAAACGCAAACGCACGGACGTCAACGGCGCGCATCTATGGAATACTAGACAAAAGAGACAACATCATGGCTGGCAGCAGTGCGTTTGCCACGCAAATTGCGCGCAAAACCCCCAACCTATTTATATATCAAATTCTCGCAAGATCTCCTACTACCGCCATAGCTCAGTCGGTAGAGCAGTGGACTCTTAATCCACGGGTCAAGGGTTCGAGCCCCTTTGGCGGTGCATTCTTTTTTGTAACCACGTTAAAATAACTCGCTCGCTTGAGCGTTTACACGGAAACTTGTGGATCCAAACCGCTCAGTAAGAAGCGAAGCAACGAAGGATCTACTGCTTCAACATGATGCTCGTGCTGCCGCCAAAACGAACCAAGTACGCGGAAACTTCGGGGGGAAAACGTCAGTCCAGACAGTTGTAGGCGACCTCGGTTCATATGCCGAAGCCAACCAGCGCCGGGGCAAGCACAGCGTACATCGTTCTCCTCTGGTTTCAGCGGCAGCACGCATAGAATACGGATCTCCTCAGATACCGCAACAGTGCAAGCGAGTTATGATATCCGCATAGTCCGGTTCGTTGTCCGCATGCAAGACACCGTGGCGAACCAAAAAGTCAACGAGAACCAGCGCCGAGTTTGGCTTCCATTCATGCTGGGCCTCAACTAGACTCGCGAGCGCCTCCTCAGCGCTCACAGCGTAGAACGCGTCCACTTCGCCATCATGGTTGTAGGGTTTCCAGTTCTCTTCAAGCTCTAAATCGTAGAGATACAGGACTTTTGCTGAGATTCCTTTGCGCGTCTCATAGCGATAGCGGACACAGCCGACAGGGACAGGCGCTGGACCGACATATGCCGCCTCCTCGTACAACTCCAGCATGACCTGCTGCAGCACAGAGGTCGCTGCGGCCGGTACACCACCAGCAGTCAGCTGATCTAGGCGCCCCGGATATGTCGGTTTTTTCCAAGACCGACGCGCCAGCCACACGAATAGTTCCGGTCTTCCGTCTTGTCCGGCTTTGTAAAAGTAGCCGTTAATGTGGACACCACTCGTCTCGATGCCCAGGTACGGCATACAGGCGCGTTCAATTTCCAGGTACCGGCCATTACCGAGCCGCAGCGGCACCCTTTCGTTTCGCCAACCTTCGATGAGGCCGCGGTCTCGCATCCGCTGCATAACTTGCAGCAGTCTCTCCGTCGTAGCGTCGTCATGGAAACGGACAAATCCGCTGTCTGTGGTCACACTGGCATCGAATACTGAACATGTCTCCAGCTGAATGTCAAACACTTCATGGTCGGTGTCAGCGGATAGGAGCTCTGCGGCCCAGTTGCGTCCAACAAGGCCGATCCGCGGTGCATCTTGAGCTGTGCTCGCATAGAGCGGTACGTAATCCCTCTCTCTTATGCGGTGTGCAAACGAATCTAAGGCCTTGAACAATGCGCCACGTGGAAGTGCCACGCGGTGTATGCCTCGCGGCCGCCAAAGGCCGGTCCTTTCCAAACGAACCTCACATTTCTCTTCATCGTCTCGAGGGAGGATCAAGCGTTCCAGAATCTCTGAGATCTCGCGAAAAGTGTCCAAGTACGGACGTGTGTTATCCGTTCGCACAATAGAAAGTCGATCGCTATATTGGGCCATGATTTTTGGGGCCTCCTGTGCATACTGCCTCAAACGCATGTGCACGATTTCCAGCTTATCGTCGCAGCGGCGCTCGAGCCGGTGAACAACGTGCGGCGGCGGAGGCGCCAGCCGCGGGTGATACATGATGCCCGTAATCGGGTCAAGGAGACGCTCACGTGCCCAATCGAGCAAATCCTCGTCAGGTCTTTCGAGTACGATGACGTAGTCGATCTCGATGCCGGCGCGATTAAGCAAAACTGCCTGACGCTCTGTACGAGGGAATCCATCCAAGATGAATCCCTTATTCCGGCAATCCTCTTGAGAGAGTCGCTTTTTCAGGATAGCCAGTGCAAGATCATCAGGAACAAGCTCGCCACGATGCACATATTCGCTGGTCAGGCGGCCGAGTTCAGTATTCGAGCGTATCTCGTTTCGCAACAGTGTTCCCAATGATATGTGGACCATACCAAACCGACGCGCGATAAGCGGTGCCTGGGTGCCTTTGCCAGAGGCGGGCTTCCCCATCAAAATTATCCGCAGGCGTGCCGGCCTCGGCAACGGAGACAGTAGCGTCTTGAGCGATTCGTCTCTCAAGGACTCCAGGACCACGCTCCTTGGTAAATCAGACAAATAGTCGTCGGGAGTTACCGAAATCGACTCTCGCTCAGATACCGCAGACGAGTCGCCTGTACGAGAGTTCGGTTCCGGTTCCAGCGCGCCGTGTTGCTGCGGTGGTGCACCATCCGGCGGCCGGGGCTGCGCATCGGTTCCAGCGTCCCTTCGACCCGTGCTTAACCCAGAAGCGCTGTGCTTCATGCCTTGTTCTACGGGTTGATGCCCGTTGGAGTGTGCTGGGTTCTTGGACCCGTGAAAGTGCGACATCAAACCCTGTCCGGTACGCTGAACTCCCAAGTCGGTGTGCGCGTTGTGGCCATTGGCGGTTGGGGGCGCCTCGCTCCCAGTGTACTTCAAGATTTCTCGATCTGATTCGCACCATAACGTTATTCTAGTCCTGAATCGAGGCACCCTACTCGCTCTGAAGCTTGAATTCGATTTCCAAACGCAAGCACGCGTCCCGTCCGCTTGCGGAACCCTGTTCCTAGAAGCACCGATAACAAACGCTGCGGGCGGCTCATGCGCACTGACACCTCCCATAAGTCAAGCAAAATTATAGTTGCCCTAAAATCGACAATTGTCCGGTCACCTGAGTGCCAGGTCGAGTTTGTCTGGGCAACGGCGCTTTATACACCGAATCTTGGAAACGCCACCGGGCGGCACGAACGTCCTGCCGTTGAGCGGATCGGCGCGACCGATCAGCCGGCACGGTGGATCATGTGCCAGGCACTGATGGATAACTTTTTCCATGCTGTAGTTCTTCGGGTCTAACGCTTGCACCCCGTCCCGAATGTTGAAACTTTCGGGTGATCAGCGATCTTAGCGTTCGCGAGAACGATCTCATGGTCCCGAAACACGGATTTTTCCGAGCAGGCAACAGGGGTTTGACGCTGAGCATACCGAGAAGCGACCGTAGCGGAGCTGCGACTTGCGCGGACACTAGAGGCAGTACCTGCACACCTTGGCATTCAGTTAGATTCAATGATTTCAACCTGTGAAAACGCGTGGCTTGTGCGTTTGGAATCGCGACAGTGGCAAATGATTCACAGCATCAGTTGAGGGTGTAGACGCAGGCGTGCAGAGCTTCCCGAAGAGGCTCAGAGTGACGCGCTTGAGCGCCTTTGCATGTGTCTGCGGCGCGATGACGCCGCCTAGCTTGCTTGCGTGACACTTTGCGACCTGATTGAACACGGAAGAAAACGGGGCGTTTGGGAAAAGTTTCGACCCTAGGGAAGCACATGGTGATCTCGTTTGTGTACCGATGCGCTGTTTCCGATGACGTATTGCACCCGAACGTTCCTGTGCATCTTCGTCGGACCGTGCGATCGGCGTCGGCACGCTGCACCTGAACGCACACGAAATGCAGACCATCGGTCGCCATCTGGCTTGGTACTGGATAGCGCTGTGCGTACTGGAACATGTTGCACGCGTGGTAGCGTCGTGCCTTAGATGCTATCCCGTGTCAGATAGATATGGAATGCTGAATTGCTCGCTTTGTTCCTGGCATTCGATGTTCCGGAACTTGCTTGCAGATGTACGACATCGACATTAGAAGTGCAACAGTTGCGGTTTTAGGATACATACTTAGTTTTAGGATCCTCGATTCTCGTATAGGAGAGGCCCCCTCGACGCGTTCCCGCTGGAATACGTTACTGCAAGTGGAATCGAGATGGTTCGTGACGCCAACGAACAAGCGTCCGTGAAGCAACCGATACCAGTCTTCAGTGGATATGGACAAGCAACGAAACCTTTCGTTTCTTTACGTCAAGCACGCGCAAATCACGCATTCTTCAACTATTCGATAGTTCTGCTTGGACGCAACTCGAGGCCGTAGCATATCGCGCCCCTGAATTGGCGAGCAAGAATCAATCGACTTTGTCCTTTGATGACCTGTTGACACGCCCATGCTAAAAGTTCACTGAACTTGTGACGTCAAACACGGGGCTCCGTTTGACAGGGTGCTCCGCTTCTCTTTGTGGCCGTCGGAGCCCCGTATTCCGTGCCCGCAAGACACACCGCCCCAGACATGCCCCCAGGGGCAATCGTCTCTTCTGTTTGTACGGAAAAGGGCCTGGGACTCGCATCTTCGTCATTCCATCGGTCGCTTCGCGTGGAACGCTTGCTACCGCGTAGCGCGAAGGGCGCATCAACGGATCTGACTTTTTCGTTGTCTCCGGCATGGATAATCCTTCCGGTGCCTTTCTCATCATCATGAACGACATCGCGTTCCACAAATCTTCCGTCGTTTCGAACAGCGGCCCCATGAGCGAGCATCCGGCGGCGTACTCGACGAACGTATCGCCCAGAGGGAGCCACTGATCGTAAGGGACGGTACCACGTCCAGAAACGAAGAAAGTCATCCATGGCGGCCTTCTGCATAGTTCAGGCGCATATACCGCGCGATGCCTTGAGCCTTTATGTTCCAAAAGGCGATGCTCGGAGGAGGAGCTGTGATGGACCCAGGTGAACTCCCGACCACAACCGGGTGTCACCGCTGTAAAATGCACACCGATGCTATGCAAAACAAGTTGAAAATGAAATGCTCGGCATGGATAACAACTGCCGCCTGTGCATGATATGCACCAACAACAGCTGGAGGCACTTATGTCGGGACTCGAACGCTGTCATTAACATCCTTCAACTGCTGACAACGGAGCTGGAGAGACAGAAGAGCCCATCGCATTTAAATCCAGAGAAAAGGCAGATGAAAACGAAGCAGTCGCGGAAACAAAGCTCACAAATGCTCCATTTGGTGACAGTAGCAAGGAGCGCCAGCTTTAACGTGTATCTCAGAGTTCCCTGGGTAGATTCACGTAAGTTCGGCCCGAAAAGATGCCGGACGAATGCAGGCAACGATCGAGGTACCGGCACCGAAGGCAATGCCGGCAATCTCCTGCGCAGCACGAAATGTCACGTGACATGCAGATGAGACAGCAGCCACCGAGACACGCACCGTCGACACGATGGTATCCGTGCCATGCCGTGCCGTGCCGTACCGAAAGCGCCATCACGGCTGCGTAGCTTGCCAGACAGCAGCGGTTGCCTTCGACCAGGGCGTATCTCGTATTGGCCAGTACCGCATAGGCGAACACGTCGCACGGAAGAGTGTGTACTTGAAAAGCGGGACTTGACCAAAAGGGCTGGCCGCTTCGACGTGCGCGCTTCGAGGGTTCTGGGCGTCCCGTAACACGCTTGCACAACAGACGCACCTGGGAGGCGGCATAAGCATTGAGCACATAGCGCAACCTCGGGGCCTGCGCTTCGGGCTAAGCTCGGCCGCTGCTGATGAACGTTCGTGGGCAGCGGGGCCCGGTTTTTGAAGATGACGACGGAGCGTCCTTGGCAACACAGGCGTTTCCGGGCAACTCAACACAGACTCCGAGGAAAGGGAGCTCGCTCCCTGAGCGAGGGAGCGGGGAAGACGTCCCGCCCGGCAGCGCGGATAGCTTTGGAAGTTCAAGCTCGGCGCTTGCGCAGCTTGCATCGGTTGCCACAGTGGCGGCTGCGGCGGCAGCGCAGCGCCAACGGTATCCGTTCCCGAACTTCATGCAAAACCTATCACCGCCAACTTCGTTTAACTTGAATGGGTCCGATTTCAGTTTTCAGTTCCCTTTTACAGATTTGCGCAGCTTGCCAACGACCACGGAACTACTGGGATCGCCAACACTCCTGATGCAGAATAGTTCTGCTGGACTCGTTGATGACGAAGATCCACTGGTGAGGTTACTCCGTCAGGAGGGCTCCTTCGGAGGCAACCAAGTTGCCGAGCGACCCGCCAGCGCCACAAAACGACCACGCCCTCACACTCCACTGGACAATGCGATTGATGCGAGAGTGGTTTCGGATGTCGGATCCGAACATGATCCAGCTGGACCCGCGATGGGTCGTCTCCCCACAAGACCATTGATGTCAGAGACTAAAACGGAGGCACCAGTGGCGAACGAGGCAGCCTCCAGCTTTTTATCGCCCAGCCCTCTGAAGCGAATAGAGCCAAGTCCATGGTCAGCGTCAGACTCGGCACGAACGTGTGGCGCCCCGGAAGCTGTTACCGCTGCTGACGCCCTGGATAGCAGGAAGAGATTTGAAAGCGAGCCGGCCGAGCAGTTGCAAGCTACGTCAAATGACCGAGTACCCGATGGCCTACGCGCGGAACGAAACCGCCAGGCTGCAGCCGCTTCCCGTGAACGTCGCCGAGCCATGGTGAACGATCTGGAAGCGCGCAATCGCGTTCTAAGCGAGCAGAATGCCCAGGCCCAAATCGAGGTCCTTACGTTGAAACGCGAAATGTCTGAACTCATCCGACATTTTAAGGCACAGCTGGAGCGCCAGGAGCGAGAAAAGGCACAGTTAATGGCGCTGATACAAAAACTACAGGAGGATAACGCGCAGTTGCGCAAAGTTGACGAAGAGACTGAGAAACTCATGGGCCTTTCAAACGCTGATGCGATCGGTGCTGACGCGGTTTCAGAGAAACTCAAAATCAAATCATCAAAGCCTGCTTCCAAGAGGCAGTGACTCGTGCCAGAGCGTTTCGTTGCTCAATGCCCGAGGGCGCGCATTATGGCAGAAGCGCCCGGCGCTGAAACAACCAGAGCGCTATCAGTGGACGACAATGTCCATGCGCTGTGCACCTCGCGTCGTTAGGGGTAGCATCACGCATATCGCTATTGACGCAACTGTGCGCTTCTTACTCTATCGAGTGTGCAACACGGGGATCGAGCTTCGTTCTGAACTGTCGATATTAAACGAATGCATAGGATGTATCGTATCCTAGAGGGTGAAACCCGTGGTGATTGACGCGGAGTGCGCTCTTCATCCAAGGCGCACGTAGCTTCGCACGAAACTGTAAACCTTTAGCCTGATGCAGCGAATGACTGCTGTGGGATATCGTACCCGCGAGCGCCACGAATTTCATCGAGACCATAAAGCAGGTTCAAAATAGCACCATACGAGACCAGATGGCTTGTCCTCGCAAGACGCGTCCTGTGTAGTATCGCCCCGCAACGATCGTATATCCACCACCGGATTGCACCGAACCGATGAATATCCAGGAACTAATGGAATTTTAACGTCAAACGCACTTGGAATGCTACAGCTCTACCCGGCGCGCTCGTTCAAGTCGTGCACAAGATCGTCCTGCTCAGCGGTCTACAGCCGCAAGACTAGGCTCCGGGCGAGCGCTGTTCTGTCCTGTATAAATGGTTTCGCAATAGTATGGCTAGAGGCTGGACGAGGCTGCCTGGTGCACCATGCCTGCCGTTGAAACTACTCGTGTACACCAAGTTGAGCGAAATCGGACGCTCTATCTGGGCAGTTTCTCACTACATGGGACGTTGCAGCGCCGATTTTCACACGAGCGGAGTCCGGGATCTGCATGGAGTCCTCGAAGGATGCGCTGTTTGCACGAAAGCGTGATCATCAACAAACCCCAGCAACATCGAATAAGAGAATACTATTATCGTACATCATTAACCGAGGAAAATCGTTCCCGGTATCGCTGTGGATGGCGCACCAGCGTTTCTGGATTGCTGACCTTGTCGTACCAGTGCCTTGCTCTGGACGAGAATCCTGCGCCGTCTCTCTTGACCGGCGAGATTTTCATCGAAAGTCTGCAGCAATTCAGCACAATGCTCATACTGAGCACGAAACGAGTACTTTTCATGATCGCTCGACACGAAGCCGCAGTACGCTCCGGAAGTACAACTCGTTCCCAGATGTTGATTGAGGTGTTCAAGCCTCGATGTAGAACGTTCTTGTGTGCATGGTTGCTATTCGTATCGCATCGAATCAAGCCTCATACATTGGAACGTCTCGTCATCTGGCGTTCGGTAAGCTTGCCGCACGCCATCTTGTGCATCCGGGGCTGAACCACCGCTTTCTTTCCTACCAATACCTGCGTGCTCGTGATGCTTGTACGTCGTCCCGGACGCATCGAAAGGAATCATATAGAATCGATGCATGACTCATGGTACGCACTTGTTGAAGGAGCAGGCGAGCGATCCTGACGCGCTACAGCATGTAGCGCGTCAGCGGCTGCCACCAACCGAAGTGAACTTTCTGTAATTTCCCTTTCGAAATCATAGAAGAATTTTGAGAATACTCATTTCCTGTGTTCGTACACCCAAAGCTTTGGGCGACTCCAGCGCAATACCATGCATTCCTGCCAGGTTTCGATCATGTGAGCAACTTCGACGCGCATAGACTCTCAGAATGAAGCGCACTAAGCATGCTCCTCTGCAGGACACGATGCTCAGAGCATCGAGATGGATCCTGACGCCGCGATTCCATTTGCTCGTCGGCTCCTGCTGTCCAACATGTCCGACCCCGGACGACAACGAGCTCTGTGGAAGTTTTTCAGCTTCAGCTGCACTCCGTTCAAATTTGTGCTGCGTCACCCTTGATTGAAAGGCATGGCGATGGCTATAACGCCACGCAACGTGAGATCCACGGCCACCGGAGTGTCTTGCCCTTCATCGATGGTGAAGGATTGAAAATGAGTCTCGTTGTTCGACTGAGGCGTAGTTCTCACGAGAGGCATACATATGGATATTCTGTTGGTCTCAATCGTTCATGCAAACTTCTTTTCATTGCCATCCTGTACACGAGAAGTCGGGAACGAGCTCCACCAATGATCTTTTCTAAAGTTGTCCCAGTGCTACATTTTCAATCGCAGTGATCAGGTGCAACTCAATGATCAGTTCATAGAGTTCGCAACTCTCTGCGCTGATATCATCGGCCTTGAGCTGAGATACCGGGACCACACACAGAACAGATGCTTGAGGGGGTGAGGGCGCTCGGATTCTGGGAGGAAGTCTGCTCTGATCGGGAGGACTCTTTTCATAAGAACCTTGTACTGCAAGATGCAGCGCAAGGAGCCATCAAGTTTCACGTATCGTTTGGATACGACACCCGTCCGTCCGAGGCCAAGGGCAACTAGTGAGCTTGGACGATCTGAAACAACTCGCGTCTTTATCGTGACGTCGCATCCGAACTGGCAACCACTGGGAACTCTCCGGCCCATAGCTGATTATTTGCCTCCGGTTACAGCCCAGGAATTCCGCACACTATTCTCAACTTATCTGATCTAGTAAGCTAAGTGTGCAACGCCTATAGGGTGTGCAGACTGAATTGCACGACATTGAACAGCGTATGACTATTGAGCTCGGTTCGATGCTTTCTGGCACCTGAACGGTTACATTTGTTTCCGTCGCCGAGGCGGCGCGGCAGCGCTTCAAGGGATGCTTGGAAGCGTGTTCGTGTATGTGAATCTATGAACCTTCGACCAAACCGATTTGCGTCCGCAGACCCGAGCATCATATATGCTGCTCTGCGAAGATTTCATTGAAAAAATTCCGAAGAACGTGGATAATTAGCAGCCCTGCGTACGGAACGCGTCCGATGGGTCGCTTGACAAGGAGCGTGAAGGCAAGTGTGACTAGGAGCGATGTTCTCGATTCACAAGTTACGCGATCCTTCATGCCTTACTGAATCTTTCGGTTTTGCGGATGCAAAGGACTCCTCTAGTGATCGGCGTGCGCAGAAATGGCGTTTGCAAACGGAAAAGACGCCTTTGAATGGATCTAGCCAGGGAGAATAATCCAAATCGAAGAGGAGCTCAACCGCAGTCTCAACTGCATGATCTGTGATAGTTTCTGAGTGAAGGAAACTGACGCTGTCTAAGAGCGGGACAGGAGAATATTCGAAGTGGACGACACGGCATGATTTGACAAAGGAGGAGGTGTTCAACGATTCTGTCCGACTGGCGACTGGTACGTGACCAATCGACTGAATCGCCACCAGGGCAGTTTTTTTTGCCACCATGCTCGCTTGTATCTCGTTCAAGAACAACGGATTGCTGCTCTTTGTTCACCCATACACGGGTCTAAGATTTCTCACGAAACAGGTCTCAGTGAGGAACACGAAAACCTGTCTCTGGTACAGCATGCGTTCCTCTTTCATGGCGTAATCGAATGCGTCTTGTTCAATACGCGATGGTCCCGCATAGAGGTTTGTTTTTCTCTGTCTGTCCGCTTCTCGTCATCACCGTTCGCATCAACGACATGGAAGCGTCATATGCTCCGGCCTGTTTTATAGAATTTCTCAGAAAACAAAAGGAATGGGCTTTGCTCACGAGGAGACATTTCTGTAGATAGAATTCAACGGGATCTGTTTTCAGTACGCCATGTTCAGAACAAGGACAACGAGAAGAGCGATTCATCTACCTGGTTACTGCAGCATGACGAATTCGTGGAAGTGAGCCCAGTATGCTTGCACGCTACCACTGAAAGCATGAAGCACTTTGGCAAACGTTCTCCACTCTACAGGAGACAGTCGTTTTCTTGAATACCTGCGCGGAGAAACGAACGAAAACGAAAAGTGCGTGCTGGTGCAGGTATTCGGGATTTTGCTGCTCTGCGTACAATGCCGGCACGCTGTGTCTATAACACCAACCAATCCGAGTGTATGCGGTGCATGCTCAAGTTCCCTTGTGATCGCATTAGCTCTCGAGTGTTTCCTCTTCGCTCCAGAGCAGGAAAATTATCGCGTTGCGAGCATGAGCAGTAGCTGCTCTGAAGCTTTCTCGAAAAATATCAAGCATTCGGTATAAGAGTCTGGCTACGAGGACACAAAGTTTACCACGCTCCTGCTTCTATTGGGGAATCATCACCAGAAACACTTTCGCACTCTTTGGCTCTCTATTCGCACCATACCCCCGACGAGTTACCCAATCACATGAACATGTTGGAGTCTATTGGGGGAATACTCGCACCCGAATCATCACTTGCTCAGTATTCCGATCGCATTTCTGATTAGTTACCCGCTCATATCGATCGATTCAAGTCGTCCGTTACGCATGGCTGCGCTTCGCGTACTCCTCCGCTCTCTGTATGGATCATATCGCTCAACTTATACCCCATCACGTTCATATTTTCAAGTCTGTTGCGGAATGTCTAGATCGAGCCGCGGTAGAGTCCAGTCCCCATGACCTAGACACCATGCTACCTGTTGCTGCGAACTGCTGGCGTGTGGCGCAGGGAGCAGGTTCGCGTTCTTGCCCCGTACACAGTTCCCCAGGAGTTCAGCGTCGAGCTCATGCGTTCGAGGAGCTTACAGCGTCGGCTCCGTCGCCGGAGGCGTGTATACCACAGCGCCTCGACTCTGGAGCAGCGTGCTCGTCGCTATCGATGGCACCGAGAAGACGCTCTTACCAAAACTCGAAACGTACGTCGTCGTCAGTCAAAGGCGAGCATCGACGACGCCGAAGACGAACTCGTTGATCACTTGACCGTCGCGGTCAGTTTCGAGTCCCTCACCGGCACGTACCAAGAAGAGGTGTCTAGAATGCTTCGGTGGTACGGTCGGAGTGCTCAGGCGTTGGCGCAAGTGCTCATCCAGCACCCGGAGGTGAGCACTGTCGTTATGATAGAGGGTTTTCCACTGGCCGTTATCGCCTGCATCCCCTATGCAACCTATGCGGACATTTTGCCGAGAACCAGGTTTCCTCAAACAGAAACGGCTTGGTTGGTATGGGGGACACTCTGCTTAAACTTTCCGATCGCGCTCTTGCCACAGTTGTGGCGGGTGGTGCACGACGACCAGGCAAACGCCTGCGCGATGGCGGGTTCACAGGCTGGGGACCCGCTTTTCAAACGAGCGGCCTCTCGATTCGTGCATATCGGTTTCGCAGAGAGACGCGCTTCCGACGTTTCCTCCGCGGCACAGTCGCCGCAAGGCGCCTCTCGGATGACCACCCATGCTCCGAGGCAGCTGCGAATCAAGCAACGTCGCTCCAATAGAGACGCGGCGATGGAGTGGTCATTTCCCTCAGTTGCTGATCAAATGCTTTACGAAAATGCATCGGATGCGGTTTGCCTCTCACTCGACTCTGGTTTCCATGTGCATGAGGAGCTCGTTCCCATCGCAATGCTTATCGATGCTGAAGACCTCCTTCGGGTCGGCAGGCAGCTTGAACAGCACTCACCGCATCAAGTCAAAGAGCACTGAAGGATTGGGGCTTTTGGAGCCGCATGATTTATGGGTCCCAGCCGAACCCCTGTCTATGGCACCTAGCGGTGTGCGTTCAATGCACAGCATGTTGCGTATCGAGGCACCCCAACGCACCCGCTCGCTAGAGTCTGCTCTTGTGCGGAAATCCATTGGCTCCTTTTCGTGCACGAGACGCCGCTGCTTCCATGGGTATATGCGGAGCATTCATGGCGAAGCATTTCACGCGAGCTGGAGCCTACGCAGGTGACTCAAAAGTCGGTGATCCCATGATCACATACCCAGAATCGACGTATAGAATCTGGCCAGTTATTCCCGAGGCCGCATCACTGAGCAGGAATGCGGCTGTTTTCCCTACCTCTTCTTGGGTGACCGTGCGGCGCAGCGGTGCGTTCTGCTCCACATTGCGAATCATGGTCGTGATTCCGCCTATGGCTGACGACGCAAGGGTTCTAATGGGTCCCGCCGAGATCCCATTCACTCGTACGCCGCAGGCTGGGCCTAACTCTGCAGCGAGGTACCGGACAGAACATTCGAGACCTGCCTTGGCGACTCCCATGATGTTGTAGTTCGGCACAACGCGCTCAGCGCCGAGATAACTGAGGGTCACGACCGATCCTCCAGGGCGAAAGAGCGGTTTCGCCAATCCACACATCTCGATCAATGAATAGGTGCTTACGCTGAGTGCCACACTGAACCCGTTTCTAGATGTCTCACTAAAGTTGCCTTCGAGATCTTCACGGTTCGCAAACGCTAAACAATGCACGAGAAGATCGAGCCCGCCCCACTTTTGCTTGACTGTTTCAAAGAGGCCTTCCAGGTCGGAACGTGACTGCACGTCGCAAGGATGCAGAAAACTCGCCCCCAATGGCTCTACTAGTTTCGATACTTTGCTTTCGGCCCGCTCATTAACCGGCAGGTACGTCACACCGAGTTCGGCACCCGCTCGCCGCAGCTGCTGCGCAATGCCGTACGCGATCGAGCGCTGGTTCGCTATCCCTGTGATGAGCGCTCGCTTCCCCCGCAAATCTACGAGAGGAACGACCTGCCCCACACCAGACGCCTGATCAGAGACCGCACACACGACGAAAGAGCGTCTCGAACGCGAGACGCTCCATGCACGCGGGGACAGCAGCGATGCGTGCTTTCGAGCGTGCGCAGTCGCCACTGCAGGGCGCCAAGTCGTCGGCGCAGACGCATCAAAGCGCAAACCCTTCCAAGAGGAAACAAAGGCCATTGAAGGTGTACGTTATATGGATCAGACGCAATAAATCCCGGCGACTCGTATTGGAGCTCGCTGGTTCTAGCGGAATCCAGCTGAGGTCAGCGCGATTGCCTTTGTACGGAGGGTGCGTGTCGTCCACGCAGCCGCGCCGCTAGAGCGCGCCGTCTCTGGCAGTAGGATGTCCGTTTAGTTTAGTTATGGGAAGTTTAAGCGTTCCATCATGCGCGCTGGCCCGTTGCTTTCTTCTGATCAGCGACGTTTCTGAAATCGCGATCGTAGCATGTGTACGGTAAAGCGGGGCGCTCATAGACGTCGTAAGACTGCCCTTGTATGGCAACAGAACGGTTGCGCTCTGGTTTTAACAACCGCGGATAAAGTCGTCGTTGGTCTGTCAGCAACAGTGTGAATAGCGAAAAAGTACGATCAGCGTGGATTTCGAAAGGTGAGCAGGTTCGCTGCTGTAACAGTTTCATTTGAACCATTAACAGGTCTGGAGCTGCGCGGGCGCTCGCTGCCTTCCGAGAAACCGACACAGAAGGGAGCGTGAAGACAGCTGGATATATTGTATGGTGCAGTGTTGAAAATTGGAGCGTACAGACAGCCGTTTCTCTACAGCACGGAGGGCGTCGGTAAACACGCTCGCGATCGGGCGAGTATCACGCAGTGCTAAGAAACGCTCTAGGCGTGCTTGCTGAGGACGGTCTTGGCATCCAAAATCCTCTTAGACGGTGCGACGATTGCTCTTACAGAGATATTCGTGGCTTGCTACTTGTCCAGTGTCGCTCGCCGACAAGCTGACTACCACGGCAGGACAGCGCTTGCCAGCACCCGAATCCGTGTTCAGAGCTCAGCTGCTGCGTGTGAGGCAGACAGCGCCTGCTCGCCCAGGGGCCACGTTTGAGTTGTTAGCGCGCTTGTCTCTCACTGCGTGTCTCTCTCCGCCGCTGAGGAGGCACTTTCCGGATCAAGAGCTTCGATGGAAAGCACATCATTGCATTTTTGGTCGTTCTGGTGCAAATGCAACGATTTCATGGAAATCTTCTGAAGAATCGCGTGGGTACGTCTACGGACGCACGTGGCAAGTCCATGATCGTCGCGCTGTCTGGCGGCGTTGACTCTGCTGTAAGTGCTTGGCTCTTGCAGCAAGCGGGCTATCGCGTGAAAGGCGTGTTTATGCGTTCATGGGGAACCGGAGACGACGCCGAGGACTGCACCTATCGAGATGATCGGCTCGCCGCTCGACGAGTCGCGGATTTCCTGCGACTGGATGAATTTCAGGAGATCGATTTACGCGCGGAGTACTGGCATTCAGTCTTCGTACCGCATCTGTTAGAGGCGTATCGTCGAGGGCTGACTCCTAATCCCGATTTGGCCTGCAATCGGTATATAAAGTTCGGAGCGCTACTCGATGTTGTCGCCAAACGGGCGGACATACTCGCCACTGGACACTATGCCCGCTGCACTGGAGGTCAATTATACCGTGCCTTGGATCGTGCCAAGGATCAGACGTACTTTCTCGCAAGTATTGATCCGAGTGCTCTTCGGAAATTGCACTTTCCTCTCGGGGACTGGCAGAAACACGAGGTACGGGCGCTTGCTCGTCACCTACGGCTGCCGAATGCAACGCGAGCCTCAAGTCGAGGTATTTGCTTCATTGGTCGCCACAAATCTATAGCATCTATTTTGGACGAATTTGCTCCGCCTGGTGACTTCTGGCCGGCCGTCGATATCGATACAGGCCGAACACTGGGCCGTGTATCCTCTTATCGAACGATCGGTCAGCGTGCGGGTATCGGTGGTCTCCCGCAGGCCTTTTATGTTTGCGACAAAGACCCAGCGCGGGGCATCATCTCGGTCTGCGCCGGACGCTCTCATCCAGCTCTATCCTGTTGGGGCTACGAAGTGGAAGCCTTCGATTTATGGAACGCGTGGATGGAACACCAGCATCTGAAAGAATCAGCTGGCTGGCTACATCGAAGTTTCTCGTTTCAAGCGTGGTATCGTCAGACTCCGCTTTCCTGCCTTATTCGACGCCTCGAAGCAGATCCTTTGGCAACTAGCAATGATCGAGCACAACCGCGGGTGCGCGTCGCTGCGATGCCGCCACAGCGGCTGCTCGTTCTGGTTCCAGGTCGCAGTGCAAGCGCGCCCGTCACTGCTCCAGGTCAAGCGGTTGTAATCTACGACGAGGACCAGTGCGTAGGTGGAGGTTTTGTGCGGCGTCTGATTCGCAATGCAGCCGAGATTCCACACTGGACCGTGGCGAAAGAATTTTTCTCCACAGTATCCGCATGCAAATTTTCAGCGAACACCGATGCACGCTCTTGGGCGAGTTCAGAGCGCTAGCCACCATTCGGGACACATCCAGCATGCTAGTGCGACCGCATATGCCCGACAGCTGCGTAGACCTGCAGAGTCGCTTTTACTCTGGTAACAACAGATACCTGACCAGCACTGTCCCCAGAGGGTCCACTCAGGACTTGTCGGTGACGGCGTGAAGGATGCACGCGTGAATGCCTATTGCGGCCTTTTCCAGCATCAAACGCAGCAGGGGAACCCGTCGAGGTCTGGCAAAGATTTCCTTCGGTACCTGCACTGCCGCTGCGTTTGTAACGAGTATACCATTCGTGGCCTGTTGTGGGAACGGCGCCTCTTCAGTGATGCAGGGGCCTGGTTCCAACAGTATACCCGTCGAATGGATGACAGACCCCCTTCTCCTTTTTTGTGCAGAATCCGCCGCAGAAGAACAACCCCATGGACGATGCCGAATTTTGCGGCAAAACCAGATATGGATGGCGATGCGGGCGCCTTTCGCGCTCGTGGCGGTAGCTGCTTTGCGGGAGAGCACACCATGTAGATGTTTGCACCCAGTTCACAGCATTCCGTCTGCATCCGCTTCCGCAGGTCGTTGACTTTTTGACTCCTCGGCAGCTTTGATTTCCTCTTCGATCTGTGTTACGTGTTGTGCGATGAGCTCATCAGAGAATACGTGGATGTCGCCGCGCCTACGAACGACGGCAACCTCAATGTTCTTGCTGCTGCTTTCGACTACTTCCAATAGAGATAAGAGCGCAAGTCGCAGAGCTGCGGCCTCGGAATCCACAACAATCGCGTCCATTGGGTCACCAGACGCCGGGTTCAGCTCCGGCGGTGTGGCAGCACTACTTGCCGCGGTATCAGTTGGTTCGCGATAGAGCTTCTCCAGCTTCTCCAACACGACTTTAGCGTTACGGCCGATCGCTGCCGCCTTCCACTCAAGGTAAGTACCAGCAGGTTCAGTTTGAAATAAGCGTGGTTGTCCATCTTCGTCAAAACCAGCTATAAGCGTTGAGATGCCGAAAGGTCGAACACCTCCGGACTGGGTGTACCGCTGCTGAATCTGCGCCACGTACTTTGCAATATACTCCACGGAGGGCGCGTCCTCTACAGTCAGGCGATACGATTGGCACTCTATTCTAGCTCTGTTGATGAGTATACGCGCATCAGCAGTAAGGCCGGCAAACGTCATCAGAAGATGTTGATCGAGTTTCACGATCTTGCGAACCGTTCGCGGGTCCTGTAGCTTCGCAGTTGCTTTGCGTTCAACGGCGAAAACCACGGACTCAGGGCTGCGTACTGCGACCGCGGCAGTACCTTTTTTTACGGCCTCAAGTGCATACTCTACTTGGAAAAGGTGACCATCCGGAGAAAAAACCGTTATAGCGCGGTCGTAGCGCGACATGGCTGCAGTCTGTAGAAGTACGACGTGTATCGTCGGTAGATAGCGTGCGTCATTGGGACGAGGTCTGCTGCGTTGAGGCGAAAGCGGGTGATTTAGGGAATATATGGCAGTAATCGGACACGACATCGTTGACGTGCACGCAGCGATTTCACCGGAATAGCGCCCTATTTGTATCGGTTGCAATAACCACGACGAGTTCCTGATACGTTTAGTCAATGAGCAGCGCAAGAAGCAAGTCGAAAACAGCACTAGCAAGTGCCCCGAAAGTGCTACGACAACGTATGCGAATGCTTTTGCCCGCCGGGAAGGCTGCTCCGGGTCCGCCGGTCGGCCCGCGACTCGGACAGGCTGGTGTCAACATCGCGCAGTTCTGCAAAGAGTTCAACCAGGCAACAGCAAACCTGGAAGACGGCGTACCAATACCTACTTTGATTGCGGCTTATACGGATCGAAGTTTCAGCTTTGAAACTCGACAGCCACCAGTCTCTTTCTTTCTCCGACGCCTGGCGGGCGTCGAAAAGGGCAGCTCACAACCGGGGCGCTCTTTCGTTGGTCAACCTGTACCACTTACCGCTGTTTACGAGTTGGCTCGAATAAAGCAAAAGGACGATAACCTGCGCACCGTGAGTCTTCAGGCGCTATGCAAAAGTATTATTGGCACGGCGCGGAGTATGGGCGTGCGCATCGTGGACGATCGCGTCCTAGAGCAGCCAGCGAACAATAAAGAGTCGAGTCCTGGGAAAGATGTCGTGAGCGAGTAAATAGAATCTGCTACCTTGCTCTAATGAGCGATGTAGGCTGGAGAGTCTGCGAGCTGCGGTGGGCGCTTCGCTTGGCCGGATACCAACAAGCATTCGGAAACCTTGCGTATTCGGAAAATTCCGAATCTGGCAAGAGAGAAACGGAGCAGCGCTCCTAAGCGAGGCGTACTTCACCCTCCATGGAAACAAATATCTTGGTGTTTCGAACGGTTGCGGAATTGTGTCATGTTCGTCGTGTTCACGAACTGCTTTCCCAATGGACCGGACGATGTGAACGTTGACCGCTACGCTCCATTGCCCGCAACGTGACTGCGCGATTATTGGAACAAATCACATGGTACAGATTTCTGCTCTATATATAAAGACCTGCAGGAATCTAGTTTAGTTATGGAGCAATATCGGGAGGAGGCAGGGCGGCACCTTGCTGAGGTGCTGAACAGCGGCTGAAGGTATCGTGTCGGCGTCGATACCGCTTACGCCTTCCATGCGGCTCCTTATTCGTCTGGCGCCCGCGGGCTTTTTTGGGGTGAACGATTCGAAGGTGCGCAGTGTATTTAGACGACACGCTTGGTCGCACTTCACAGCGAGCCAGCAAAAGTGGCAAAGATGTTCATCTTCCACGACAACCATTGCTAGATGATTATTCGCTCGGAAAATTCCAGCTCGCCAGCGAGAGCATCTTCTCGAGTTGATGCTTAACAGGCCCGTTGTCATGATCAAGCTGTCCGGCATTCGTCTGCGTTCCCAGTGGAACCTCAACGGTTGATGACGGGACTGCGTTCGGCGATATGCCTCAAGGGGTATCGATGCCATCTAGAAACCTCCCTGAAAGCAGCGTCATGAGACAATATTCAATCAGCTCGTCTATTTTGCTTAGGACGAGTGATGTCATCAAACAGACCAGTGTGATATGAGCGATGTCATACGAGTATTGAACGCTACAACCGGTCGCCCGCTGCCTCAGTTTTTATCAAGAAACGGGCCGTCAAACGATCGGAATTCGTTTGTGCAGTCGCACGGAAGCTGGCGCGTATCGGGGTCAAAGACGCCACTTTTACTGCCGTTGCCAACGATTCAGGATCGCTATGCGTATATGGACTCGTGTCTAGCTGTTTTCGTGGGTAACCTCTGCGAGCAACAGGTAGCTGGTGACGCTCAGCAGGCCGCTCGACGCGAGTTTCTCTCTGCATGTAGAGAGTAAGAAGTTATGTAGGGCGCGGCGTGCACTCATCTGTTCGTCCGCAAATGGCGCCTAAGGGTGTTACAGCGTCTCAAGCTGGTTGCAGCTGGACAAATGGGGGTCAAATCCACGTGAGACGAATTTAGGACTAGGTGTTCCGCGCGCTTTCCGCGTCCGATGATTCCTCTGTTCTATCAACTGTTTCTTGGCGGCTGTAGCTGGGGAAGGCGAGCCTCGTGTTGCAGCGCATGCAGAACGGCACGCTCGGGCGCTCAACGTGACGCTCGCTGCGGCTCCGCTGCTGCATCGGCGTTCGCTTTGTGATGCTGTCTCCGAACAAAACGCGGTAGCGTCGGGAAACACAGAATATTGGCATTCGGGCTTATCCTTCTGGTCCAGGTAAAGAAGTCTGGACTTTCTGTCACACTCCCAACGTAACATCGCACGACATACGCACCCCCATGCAGCCGTGGATCATTGATTCGCGAGCACCGCTCGAAACTTCACTCATAAAAGCGGAAGCGCAGAGCTACCGCTTCTTCTGCGCGAGTCTACATTCCAGTGTATCGGGTGAGGCTTGTTATGCACTGGATGCAAAGTTGCTCGATGTTTTCCGCGACGAACCTCAATGCTATGCGTTGTAACCTGACGCATTCGGGATACGCCATGCCGCAGCTCCGAGCACGAGGCCATTGATCCTCTTTCTATGGGGCACAGGATCGTAGCTCGGAACCAGAATAACCACATTCCAACGATAATGCTGCGCTTCCCCTTACTGAACGGCATCGAACCGACGCTTCGAGCCAGACGTATGACGCAGACGCAGCCAGGTGCCTCAATGCCTCAAAACGCGTCGTTGTCGCCGGGTGCGCACAGCCGTCTGCGCTTCTGGCGGATCCTCTTCATCGATGCCCCAGTTGTTTGGAGCGAACGCACCACGCAGCAGGTGAGTGACACCACGAGTTGGCTGCGAGCACCGTGCGTCATACCGGAGGTATGCTCTGTTTCTTTCCAGGAAACTTGCTCCCCTTGGAAGCCGGAACGGCTTCACTTGGGCTAAGAGCGCACCGCTGGGTTCAGCAAGAGCGGCACTCCGGTCGCTGGCGCACGCTACCACAACCGCGGCTGCGTCACCCGTTCTGGAACGTGTCGGAGCGTGCGCGAACAGGACTGACTACTGCGACAAGAGCGGGAGAGCTCGTTGCTCTCGCGAAAAAGGGAAGAACGAGAGCGAAGCGCAAACCGGGCGGAGGTGATGGCGCTACGACGGGCGCTCGGCAACAGCCAGCAGGCGCACCGCGACAGGAGCGTGCTGAGCAAGCGGCGTCGCGCACGCACAGCGAGCTCGAACCGCAAGATGCTGAGAACTGGAACGATGAAAACAGTCACCGACTAGAGACCGAGCCTAACTACGGGCCAGCGTTGAACGACGCCGAGGACGGCGAGTTCGAAGGCCGCAACGGTAGGCACCTGGCGAACTTGCGTTCTGATATGAACGGTTCAGGGGCTCTCCAGACCGATGAACGACACGAGTTGCTTTTGGAGCAGCCGCAGGCTGAAGAGGCGCTCCAGAAGCTCTTATCCGGAATAAGTCTGCGTTCGAATCAAGAGCTGCTGCGCGTGGCACAGGCGCTGCAACTTTCCGCTGATAAGCTGCGCAGAAATAGAGCGCCCATGAGCTACCAGTTCAGAGAGCTGCTGGTATTTGCAGAGAAGTTGCTTCTACGGGATGAAGACTTGTCGCGTTTGGAAAACGCGCGCGCGGCATCGACAGGAGAGCCCCCATATGCCGCGGTCCAGCGGGTTGCGCTCCAAGGCCTCAGTGAGCAGGCCCTTACCGCTGTTGCTGCAAACCGTCACTACTTTGATAATCGCTTCTTCTACGGTCTCAGTGCATCGCGTCTGCTTGCAGAGCATCGTGGAAACTCCGAGGAGCGGGACCGCTTGACCTTGCTCGCTTTTCGCGCACAACAGAGCGTCCGCATTATTGACGCACCGCTCATGCGCGCACTCAACCATGCTGAGCGCACCGTGCAGATGCTTCTGGATACGGTTCTCGGAAGCTCTGTGGAGACGTTAGAATACGCTGTTGATTCGATTATTGGGGAGGTCTCCGCCGCAGATCTCGAGGCGATCTGGCTCGTGCTGTACGCTGCTGCAGCTGCATGGGAGATTCGTCGCTTGCAGGATCCTCGGACGGTCAACCATAGCGTTGTGCAAGCGATTGTCTATATTCGGCGACAGTTGCGAACTCGAGATGTATATCGTGAGAAGCTTCCCCTGGATTTTCATTGGCTGACACAGGTTGCGCTAGCGGTAAGCCCGCAAGACGAGGAACTGCTGCTTCGGTCGCCGCCGAATCTCGTCGAAACAACTGCTCGCGTTGGTGGCTTGGCTGCAGCGTTGGCGCAGACGACCTCCAACGCCTATATCGCCTTGAGTCGAGTGTTCTCAACTGTGTATGATTCACTGCGGCGACTGGGCTTTGAAGTGGGTGACGTACTGGAAGACGCAGATGACATCATTTCCTCACCGCAAATTGAAATACGTGAACCAAAAGTTCGCAGTCGATTTGAAAAGTTTTCTGTCGACATGATTGAAGCCCCCTAACATGTATCTGCCCGTCATGTGCATTTTTTTGGTGCGCTGGCAAGCACCCGACGTGCATGCTTGCTCGAAAGCAGAGACGCGACAAGCCGATTTTGCCGTCGTGGTAATATGCTGCACAGCTTGCTAACTGGACTGCTGCTTATATGATGCCCTTGCGAGAAGCCGGAAACGTTATAAGATAAGAGTGGCAGTGCAATGTACCTATGTCGCTTCGAAACAGCGTTCCGTGATAGGTGTCATCGAATGATGGATCTGATTTTATCTCGTTACGTCAACGTCGGAGACGACCGAGTCAGCGTTCAAAACGCGCTCCGCTTCCTGAACAGAGACGTTGGCGGGCACGTTCCAGTCGCGTGCTGTAGACGCTTTGGTGACGAGCACTGCGCGCCCCGGCCCAGGCATGTCGCATCCTGAGACGTGTTGCGCTTCGTCAACGAAGTCTTGCTGGGTCTGTGCAGCCTGCGCCCTTGGGCGAAAGCAGGTTATGGAATGCCGCGAGGCCCATCATCATCATCATCATCATCATCACCACCACCGTTCTGAACCGTAGGTCAGTAACGTGTATGCGGTGTTAACTGGAAAAAGAGCGTGACCCAGGAGTGCTTGCTGAACGATATCGAACAAAAAAACTGGGGATAAACTGCTCGATGCTCAAGGAAAACAGCTGGAGTTTGGGAGCGTATATGTGCGCGCTGTGGCGAAGGACGTTGGTTGCCTGCCTCGACCGCCGCTCACAAAGGCATGACAAAGTCATGGTGGTGTCTCTCACGGGCGACCGCGACTCCGCATTCGACGTTGCATCAAATGCATCGGCAGGGTCGACCTCCGGTGTATCGTCGGTTCAAGGGGGTGTGCCTGGGAGAGCGTCACACAAGGTTCCGTGTAATGTGATTGCGTTTCTTATGAGACTGCAGTCTCTGCACCGAATACGAGTAGAGCTTACACACCTGGGGAATCTTGAGTAGACTGAGAAATCGTATATCATAAACATCGGGGACCTTGCCCGCGGGATACGCTGCCGCTGCTCAGCGCTGCGCTCAACGATGGTCATAGCTGGAGCGCAGCGAGCGTCAGCGTATCGCTGCAACGAAACAAGGCGATAAGAAAGCGTTTCAGGAGCCGGGTGCTCGCAGCTTTGAGGCCACCTCACACAACTGTCACAAGTCTGTTAGCACTTGCGGAACACAGGGTGACGGACCTGCGAATCGCGTTCAGAGCTCGTCGTCGTCAGTGCTTTGTGTTACCCGTGTTGATACTTGGAAATCTCTGCTGCAACATTCTCTTGGGACGTGGTGCTTCAGCCGACTTCGCGTTGTAGTTCGAACGACCTGCTGGAGCTGGTCGCAGCTATTCGTCGCTCCTACCAAGGGCCTTCTAAATCGGTAGAGTCGCTTCGACACTGACGTGCCGCTGCGGTTCCTGGGAAAGCGCACGCTGGAGGTCCACTCGGAGACCTGCGCTCCGTCAGGAGCTACTGATTTCGTTCGGGCTGCACAAGTGCAAGAAAGCGCTTGCTCACTTCATTCTTGCCGGTGGCGAGCTGCAGCTTTGTTACAAGCTGTGATCCAGGGGGCATGGAAGAGCAAAAAGCCACCGCAAACGGCCGCTTCCATACCCCGTTGGAACAACGTATCCCCCTACCAAAGGTTGCACCAGCAGCATCACTGGCTCTTCCGGGGGATGCTATTTACGCCCCGGAACAAAATACGCTCAGAGGTCATGGAATATTCTGGACACCTAGTGACGAATCAAAAGTATTGCGGGCAACCTTGGCAGGCACGGTCGAACGCATCAACAAACTGGTCACCATTCGGTCCTGGCGAGGGCGTTATGTTCCCAACGTTGGTGACGTTGTCGTTGGTCGAATCGCTCAGGTGCTGCCGGCCTCGCGTCGGTGGAAAGTAGATATCCAAGCACGACAAGATGCGGTGCTCACGCTCTTCGCGATCCGTTTACCGGGAGCGGTGCAACGCCGCCGCACCAGGGAGGACGAACTTAATATGCGGGCTTTTTACGCCGAAACCGATCTCATCGCTGCTGAGGTTCAGGAAATCAAAGCAGACGGCTCCATTATGCTGCATACGCGCCTCGAGGATAAGTTCGGTCGCCTCAGCCAGTTCGGCGTCTTCGTGTCCGTTCCGCCTGGACTGATTCGCCGCACTGGTCGAGCATTTGCCAGCCTCGGTTATCCGCATCTTTGGGTTGTACTTGGTGTCAATGGTTACATCTGGATTTATTGGAATCCTGAGGAAACGGACCGCGCTGGTGCGGTAGCAGATGAAGCGGAGCCCACGTCGACGTCGCTGCTGACGACGGGCGACGCCGAGGCGCTCTGTCGAGCGCGGAATGCCGTGCTTGTGCTGAGCATGCTCTCACTGAATGTTTCGATCGAAAGCATTCGATATGTTTTCGCAGCTAGTGCAGTCACTGATCCAGCTGCGATGCTCGAACCTCGTTTTCTTCAAGCCATGCAAAAGATGCTTGGCGAATAGAGCTCGTTGGCGAGCGAGCACTATGGCGGGCCCAGCGCTCGACTCTGAAATGCACAGCACTACGTACGCCACGCCCGAACAGTGCACTGCGCATGCGGATGACCGTACCTGCGCCTCGGAGCCGCTCTGTCTTTGCGTGATAGCGACTGCAGCGGCGGCGACGGCGCATCATATACCTTCACCGCAAGCGTGGGCGCGAGGCTCGGTTCTCAGACAGTTATCCGAAGAATGGAATTTCTGGCCCCGTCGGAGAGAGCGGTCTGCAGCATGCGCATTTTCTTTGGGGTATGGAACGGAGCGGCGGGATTCATCGTAGCTGCCGAAATCAGTGGCGCATCCCGGGATTCCGCTCCGACGCATCGATCCTACACGATGAGTGCCTAGCGATAGGCTGCAGTAGGCATCCGCTCATTCCGACGGAGTGTCCGGGGAGGAAGTTTCTGCCCGGTGGCCCGCTTCGCAGTGAGGCATACCGGGAAGAGGGTTTCATTTCAGAAAACAGCTCGGGAAAAGTGTTTCTGTTCCTGTAAAGGGCGCTAGAAGCTTTGCAGCGGGTCGCAAGCTGGGTCGTTCGCGGAGGCCGATGCGTTCCGTATATTTTTTGGTTCGTTTCCAAGGAGGATCGCTTTCCTTGCACCCAATCTCCAACGCGCTCGTGTAGCACGGCACTGAAGCTGGAAACGGTATGTGTACCGGAACCACACACCCGATGAACCTAGGTATTCGGCGGAGATGCTGCAGGTCTGGATTGATCTCAATACCGCACGGGTTGGCTCGACATTGCCGGGCAAGAGCGGGAACCTGTACCCTGAGCAGCTTACGAATCCATGTTTCCTGCTGAAGTCGTGTCATGGACTATTTCACGCACTGCTGATCGCGCGGTGCAGAGCAGACCGCTTGCAGCGGATAGTCGAGGCGCTACACCCACGTCAGCATCAAATAGAATGGGTGCACTTGGCTAACTAGGGCGTCCACATTCAACTTCGAATTGCTTCCCATTTCAATCAACAAAAGCAAATGGGAGCTTTTCTTCGAATGGTCTTTCGTCTCTCTTATCTCCGGCGTTGAATCTGTCAGTCGCAGGTATCCATCCAGCTCTTGCGACAGCACTCGAAGGATATTCATGGTGATGTTCGAGCCCCGAGTGTGCCGATTCCAACTCTTGTCGACGCATTTCATTCACAAACGGTCGTTGCGCTCTGTGCTTCGCTTGCGATTTCCATCTTCTTTGCGTACAGCATCTGTGCTCGCTTTATAGTGATGACTCTGGACTGGGGCAAGTGTTCCCACATGTCCACCATAGCTTACGCTCCGAGCGATGCTCTGTGGCGCGTGAACGTTCGGTTCAGCGCTCAGCACATGCCGCTCGCGGCTACAGCAGGCGCGACTCGATGGTCTGCTCGGTTTCCGCGCCCAGTGCCGTACCCTATGATCACAGGCCTTCTTCTGGGGCATCCCCTCGCCGAGTACTCTGTCTGCTGCGCACGCCGTTCGACTCCATAGAGGATACATATGGTACGCGATGTTGTCCATGATGAACTGCGTAATCGGGACGAAAATTCAGGCTCGAGATCCATTCGGCAACTGCTGATCCCGCTATGCATTCTCCGTGCAAAGCGGTGACCCAAGTCCGAGCCAATGACCCCTTTCGATGCGAAAAGAAGAGACGGGAGCCTCTTGGACAAGATCCCGTTCGAGGGTTCACTCGGTTCTCGAATAGCGTTTCACCGATGGCCACCAGCAGAACATGATTTGGGTTCAGAACGGCGGAGATTATCAGTTGACCTGAGAGGTGCTGTGAAGTTTCGGTATGGGTTTGTGAACAAGTCGACCAGGAACAAAGTCGAGTTTTTCGTGGTCGTCAGTCCAGCGGTGGAAATCCCTACCCTCACGAGTTGCTTTTTGTGATAAAGATCGAAAGTCTGAAAAATACGTATTCTGAGCAAGCTCTATGTAGGGAAAAGAGGTGGAGCTTTTAAGTCTGCACTGGATATTGATATCGATTATTTTACGAACACTTTTCGTAAGCATTGCCAATCATCCTGATTCCAGTGACGTAACGAATTCCAGCGGCAAAAGGTCTAACGCACGACCAGCAGTAAACAACCAGGTGTCCGAAAATTATGAATGAACCCGTTTGCCTTCATTGCTGTATTTGGTCTGCCAAGTCATACATCGAAAAAAAAGTTCGAGAAAATCGAAAAGCACACACAGAGCAAGCAGTTCAGTATTGCACCTGCATCTGAGAAGGGTGCAGGGTGCGCATGCCGCCGCCGTGCGACAAGGGCGCTCTCGGCGTCCTGCGCCAGTCGCGAGCCAGTCCAGCATATCGATGCTGTCCAGCGATCACGGCATATTGTCTGCTGCACGTCATGAGTTGCCAGCATGAACGTCACAAGTGACAAAGCGTGCACGCTTGACGATCGTATTGAAGGATTTCGATGCCCAGCTCCAAAACGACGACGACGACGACGGCTGCTGCTGCTGCTGCTGCTGCTGCTGCAGTCGCTTGAGCGTTCACGGATCAGAAGCAGTCTGCAACCAGGGCAATCGCAGCGCGATCGTTCGCTGCCCTAGTGCAACTGACTCCAGACGGCGAACGATATCCAGCAACTAGTAGAAGCGATATTCGCGGATGCTCGCCAAGCACCCTATATTCCCAAGGTACCACCCGGAAGCACAGTTTACGATGCTTTGTTGCGGTGATGCATCGAGCCTGGCGACGCGCTACGTGCACCATCCCAGAGACAGTGCGTGCTGGAGCCCGCTGCTCTACACGGAGACTGCAGGCTCTGCATCGCGCGTGGACGCCTCCGGTGGTGCAGCGCGCTTCGGGGCTGCATCGCCTCTCGACGCGGGCACTCGTTGCCGATTCGTTGGGCGTCCGTCGGGAGGTCTTCTGTACTGGCGAGCATGTCCGCTGTTTCGACTCCGTTGGCGACGGAGACGAATCGCCGCCTCGCCGAAGGTTTCAACATTCTTTGCATCGGAAGAGCGCTGCGTTGCTTTGGGTCTTTCGCTGAGTTGAGCACCGTCACTGGTGACGGATTCGCTACCCGCTGGGGGTGCAAGCACCTCAGATGCAGTCTCGTCGCCTAGAGAGTCGAAAAACGATTTGTTCTTATCGTATTTTTTCGGTTGTTCGCGTATTTTTTTCAGAACCTCTTCTTCAATCAGCAGAGATTTTTGCAGTTTCTCACGCATGGATTCGAAATCGAACTCTTCGATAGCCGCGGGCGTCGACGATTGGCGACGGGTCCAATGTGTTCTCGTATTGCTCGGCCCGCTTCCTCTCCGAGTAGTGTCATGCAGATGCTGTCCATGTCTATGATTCGTGTCGCCAGCGTGGCGATCAGCAGCACCAGTGCTTCGCTGCATCTGCCTGCGGAAGCGCCCGTTCGGTGCGGGAGGCTTTGTCGTCGCTTCAGGCTCTCTGCGATCACTTCTGGTTGGGTTCACAGGGCGCCCATACGTCTTCCTTTCCGGGCCCTCGCCGGTGGTTTCCTTGCTCTTCCACTCCTCCTGCTTCGTGCTTCTTGGCTCATTTTGCTGCTCGGGATGTCTTTTGGGATCCATGTGCATGTCCTCATTCCCGACTGGAACACGTGTTGCGGAAGGCTCGGCCTGTGACTGCCGAGTAGCGGTCACAGCGGTGCTTTCCTTATTGATTTCAGTATCACTGCCTCGGCCAGATGGTGGATTCTCAATCACATTTCTGCCTGGGACTGGTGCGCCAGCACTCGGCGACGGGCGATCCTCCCAATCAACCGCAGATCCCATAAATGTAGGCAGGGGCGCCCCCGGATAGCCCTGCAGTGCTTGTTGAACAGGAGGCACATCATAGCGATAGCTCGGCTGCTGCGGGTACGGCTGCCCGTACGAGGTCGTATCCGATCGAGGAGGCGCGAACGTCTGCGGCGGGGCCTGAGGCATCGGCAGCGAGCTGCCCGCGGACCAGGCCGCGTGTCCTCCTGAAGCGTTTGTGGTCGGCATCATGTTGCCTCCGTATGGAGGGAAATACGGTGGACCCATCATGGACGATGGCGCCGTCCCCGGGGGGTATCCATGGGGCGGCGCAGGGGGCGCGACAGACTGCAGCGACGCTCCCTGCTGCGGCGGCAGTTGCGGCGGTGCGACTGGCGCCGGCACGACCACCTTCAAGTCCTGAATGTCCGCACCCCGAAAAACGATAAAGCTGTAGATATCAAGGGAGGGCGGGACCGGCGGGCCTCCGTCCGGCCGCACGCGATCCTCCGTGCCGTAACAGCGCACGTTCTGCAGTTGCACCGTGCTGTCCTGCGCGTTGATACTGTATAAAACACCCTCGTAGCGGACGTTCATTTTCGAAAGCAAAGAGATTCGTGAACCGATGAACTGCGGAGGGCCCAACGGTTGCGTCCCGAGCGTGTTTCCCTGTGCGTGGCCGTTCATTGTGCGCAGCAGCTAGGTTTGGCTACGTGCACCACTTCAAAGAGCCGAGACCAGTCCCTAGACGCGTATCAAATTAGGGACAACAAAATCCAAAACGTCCAAGCCGCCAAGATAACCCTAAACGAGAGAAAGAGCGATACTGAGACGCGTATGCAACTGCTGAAAACGCTTGTCTGTGGCAGCGTCTCACGAAACAAGCCCGCAATACAAAGTTGCGCATGCGCACACGTCGGGTTACGGCCTCTTGACAGAAGCATGGAAAATATGGTAAAATAATGGATAAACCGGTCAAAGGGATGCTGTATGTTCAAACGATCTGCAGCGATGCGCATTTGCGCGCCTCCTGGGATCGACGCGTTCCAGAAGAAGAATGCACCAGAGGGCTCGTGCACATACCCGCGACGTCCCGCTGAAGCGCCCTGCTTTGTGCGGCACCTCTGCGCTATAGCGGGATCACAGTACCATGCTCGTACGCCATGCAAAACCGCGAATCTATAGGTAATGGAAGCTGATAGCGTCCATCAAAGGCAAAGTATTTGCACCACAGTTCATTGGGAGGCGCTCGCACATCCAAAAGTCTTTTCGGACGGGTCAACGCTTTATCAGGGGAAAGCACGGGGCTGCGAGCGATGAGCTCGCCGCTGCCGCTGTCGTTGCTGCCTCGCCAATTGCTGACCAATTAGACTTGATCGTACGATTTGTGGTTCGTCATGTGATGGCTTTAAGCGATTCCATATCCGGCGGCGTCGGAAGCAATGTGTCAGTCCTGCACTAAAGAGAACGACTCAAGAAATGTCGGGCACGGGGTTCTGTGCATGTCGAAGTACTCAAATAGAGCCTCCACGTCCCGTCCCGCTCTTTGACAGCTGGGCAATACGTTCGATGCATCCATGCCGCACTGAGAAAATGTAATCTCATGTACTATACTCGACGATCTCTGTGTCAGTGGAACGCGCTGCTTTTCCGGGTACACGACGCAGACGCGCATACAAGAATCCTGTCGACAAGTAAATCATGTAAGTTTATGATTATGCCTAGTATCCCGCTCACTCGTGACTCTGCTGTTATTTTTGGGATGTCTTACTCGAAAGTCGATGCACAGCGCCTCTGCTTCAAGGTTGCTGGACCAATCTTCGCGTAGATACTCAGTCACGAACACGGGTGCCTGCTAAGCGCAGCGGGGCTCTACGGGGGGCCCGCGGCAACACATGCGGCGCACAAGTCCATGGTCTATCATTTTGCGACATATATATCTATAGAGGACAGAGCATCAGTTCGTGAACAACGACCCTGCGCCTCCCGATTCGACCTGGTACAGTAGATGCCGATTTTTCGTGCTGGTTGAGCTTTTTGTCCGACTATCTTGAGGCGCCCGAAACACTCGAGTTTGTGCTTCTTGCGAGCACTCTAGGTGTTCTTGTCTGAGCTCCACGGCGCTGCTGTCAGCTCTGTTACAACTCTTACAACTTACAAGGGTTCAGTTTTCTGTTGAAGGCTTGTGCTATGTGGGAACGCCTGCAGTCTTTTGCTACACAGTCAAAGGCTACACACGATTCGAACTCAACAACAGACACACCATCAACAAGTGAGCCCCGTTTGGAAGGAACCTGGAGTAGGATCGGTTCAACTAGAGCAGATTCTCACGAAAAAGAGCACACATCAGCAGCAGCGTGTGAGCACAAGTCGATTGGCGACAAGGCGTCCCGAGGTGAAGCTACAGGCTTTGAGAGTGCTGCCGAGTCGCATCGGTCTCCTGGACCAACTCCACGAAGCCATCGGTCCGCAACTGCGCCGAACCAGGAGCAGCAACGACGACAACAACAGCGTCCTGCTCCAGCTAACAAAGGAGGCCGTTTGGAAACGAGCAACAACAGGACGGAGCCGAGTTCCGCGCCCAGGGGTCCCTCAGACGACGCTCAAGAGCCAGCAGTGAGCTCGCTCAGAGAAAGACCGCTAGGCTTTGGTCAAACGGTAGCTCCCGCCTGCTCCAGCACAGAACTGAGCGACTCGCGTGCTGAAACCGGGTCCGAGTCGGTGTGCCTCGTGTGTCGGGAGCGAGCAACCTTCTGGGCGATTGGCTCGTGTGCACATCGAATCTGCTTACTCTGTGCACATCGCATACGATGCCTCTATCGTCTTCGTCGTTGTGTGGTCTGCAATCAGGACCTAGAGGAAATGCTTGTCATACCTGCGGGTGAAATGCAATCGTCCCCGGAGCTGAAACAGGATGCAACCACAGACAGCAACCCCGATATCGCGCAGGACATGTGGGACGCAACAGCCGCCATGAAGTACTCAAATCGAACAGCATGGGAGCAAATGCGCGCCCTGCAGATTCCCACTTGTCCTGCTTGCGGCTTCCAGAGTGCGAGTCCGTCGGGACTGCGACGCCATGTGCAGAAGACGCATCCCAGTTATGCTCTTTGTGAGGTCTGTGCCGGCTCTGGTCGTAAGTACTGGGCAGAGCTGCGGTTGTATCCTGTACGAACGAAAGCAGTACATTCCCGAGCTGCTCGATCATCACCAGAAGAGCGAATGTCTGGCGGTTCGCGGGATGGAACCTTGCGGGATCACCTGCGATCCGAACACGCTGAATGCCGGTTTTGCAAGAGATTCTACTACGATGATGATGCGCTCTACGAGCATCTGACCCAGTCGCATGAAACCTGTGCGTTATGTGAAAGAGATGGGATTCAGTATGTGTACTATCGCAATTTTGAAGCACTCGAGGAGCACTATCGTTCTGCACATTATGTTTGCGATGCCCCAAGCTGTCGTGGTCTGGCGTTCGCAACGCTTCTGGATCTGCAAGCGCATCAGCGGCGTGCCTGTCCGGGGGCGCATCAGAGTACCGCTTCGAGCGCAACAGCCTTGGGCCGAACGTTCCGATTTCAGGAGCTTCAGCAGCAGCAGCAGCAGCAGCAGCGTTCAGGACAGAGTTCCTGGAACGTCAACGAGACGAGTAGCGCTCGACAGTATGACGGAATCATCCACCGAAGGGATGAACCAACCATCACAGCAGCACGTCGACGAGGCTTTTCGGGTTCTGCTGTGGTATACGCCAGTGCGACAGAATCGACGACGGAGCAGGTCGCCCTGCGCAGAACCCCTGAGACATCGGAAAGCCGCAACAGGCAACGGCAGACTGTCGACCAGCGACCTCGCACCGATCACGATACCCTGCCGTGTGACTCTATGGCACATGCAGCGGACGCCCGATATCGACCATACGAGACGAATGCCAGCAACAGTGACCCCAGGTTTGCAACAAGTAATCCGGGTATTGGCACCAATCATCGGCAGCGTCAAGCGCTTGACACAGAGGTCGCTCATTCCAGTCGAGACGTCCAAAGCCAGCGTGCTGGAGATGCTGAATTCAGGACCGCTGCTGATCATGCAATGCATCCGATTCCGAAAACAGAAGAGGAAGCCATGCGACGCGGTGCACGGCTGCTTGAGCGCGTCAAGGCGCTCCTGCGAGCGGAGTCTCCCGGGGGTCAGGAGAGCTGGCTAGCGTTCTGCGCGCACTGTGAGCGCCTGGTGCGTGGGGAACTCCAAGCGGGAGCATGCGTTCAGGCACTCGAACGCCTTTTAATGGAAAGCGGCGCATCCAGGTCGGTAGCTGCGGCTATCTTATTCGAAATGTGCGCACTACAGCCCGATCCGCGACTGCGAGAAGCGCTCTTCGCTGCCTGTAGAGCGCTGGCCGCGCACCCTCGGGTCCAATCAAATGAAGCGCCGCCTGCAGGGAATCTTCCTGCGACACGAACGCTTTCCAGTGTCGTCAGGAACACGAATGCTCATCAGTTGTCGAGCAATGCTCGTGCACGTGCCCAAATACCGCCGGGGCCCGACGCGTTTCCGTGCCTGCGTCGGACGTCGACACCAGCGGCTGCGGCAGATGCCTCAACGCATGCGTCCGCGACGGAGCGGCGAGGCAGGCTATCGGCATCAGCGCGTATCGATACATCGGCACCCGGAGAAGGTGCGCACAACCTGTCGAATTCCATTTCGGATACGGAGAATGCACTTGCCATGATGCGTGTCGGGGGCGTTGAATCCCCCGGCACGCCACAGCAGTCGTGCAATGCAGGACGGTCTGCGGTGAGCAGCAGTGCACAGGCAACGCGCTTTGATGGTGGCACGCTGTTCGAACCGGGTCGCGGTGGAAAGGTGCTTCATGTTGCACAGCTAGCGCGTGAACATCAAGCGCAACGCCTTGAGCGAGGCGTTTGGATTGGTCGCAGGGGTTTCGCCTGGGAACACGAGCGTGATGCCCAGCGTCGTCTAGCTGCCAAGACGCAACTGAAGGATATCGCTGCGACACGCTCCCCAGAGTCATCCGCGTCCTAGCCTCATAAAAGGTATTGCTAGCTTGTGTGCCAAAAGGAAATCGTGTGGAAGCAAATACTCGGGAGAATATCACTGTTTCCACTGGGATGTAACATGCATTACCCAGTTTGGAGAAGCCCGAATATTTACAAGTGCCGATCGATTCACGTAGCGATTCGTGCGGCACGGCACGATTTGATTCTTTCCGCGGCAAACTTTCGACATGGTACTTTTTTGCCGTTCTTATGCGTGCGCGGGCTGCACGCACTGCCGAGCGGGAACGCTAACCTCCTCCCAGTTCATAGCCGCGACACGTACACAGAACGTGACAACTCAGAAGCTTTCTTCTGCAAACTGTTTTCTCCAGCGTACGTTTCAAAGGATTCGTGAGACCATTTCCCGACTCACGTGCACTGCCCGTCAAGTGCGCAGGGTCCTCATAATACCGCTGCGACGGCTTGGACGCTGCACCACACCAGACAAGTACCCGTTAACGCACTGCGCCACGCGGCACGTCACTGGTTGAGCGCGCGCACCCTCACGTTGTGTAGACGAGCGTATCCGTGTGTGTGTGTGTGTTGTGGGGAGCACCTCGCTCACCTTGCGGGGGCAAAAAGCACTTCATTCTTTCTCGGAAGGCTTGCTGTGCAGAGCTCGTCGTCAGAGGCCAATGTTTATTGGCACCTGGTTGTGGCGTGGTGGCGTCACAGGCACCTCGTACCGGTGTTCGTTGGAGCCCCGAGGTCACTGCTACGCCTGGGCGCCTCGATTACCTGGGCCCAGGCAACGGGCGGCAAGTCTGGCGCCTGCTATCTGGTGCTGTCAGCAAAATGAAGAACAGTACGCGGAGAGACGTATGGAACCTGCCTGGCGAGCACGCCTCCGCTACGTGCCGCCCACTCGCTGCTTCCTCGTTGGCGCTGAGCTGAAAAGCGCGCGACTCGGCGGAGCGGCGAGCACGCGCATCACCCTCGAGCAGTCTCTAGACGAGCTTGCAGAACTCTGCAGTACTGCTGGTATGGAGGTTATGGGACGAACTGTTCAGAAGCTTACAGAGTTTCAGAGTCGCACATTAATCGGCAGCGGAAAAGTGCTGCAAGTACGCGCCATGATGCAAAGCGTAGGGGCCACTGCCTGCGTTTTCGATGAGCAGCTGTCGCCGTCTCAACAGCGAGCACTGGAGGAAGCTTTCGGAGGCGAGCGCTCTGGGATTCAGGTGCTCGATCGAACTGCTGTGATCCTCGACATCTTCGCTCAACACGCGATGAGCCGTGAGGGTGCTCTCCAGATTGAGCTTGCCCTTCTCCAGTATCGCTTGCCCAGGCTCACGCGCATGTGGCAGCATTTGGAAAGACAAAGCGGTGGGCTCGGTGTGGCCTTTCGTGGACCCGGCGAGACCCAGATTGAGGTCGACCGGCGAATCATCGCGCAGCGTATTGCGCGACTCCGACGCGAACTCGAAGGTATTCGCCAGCAACGTCAACAACGGCGACGGCAGCGAGCAGCACAACATCTGCCCTCGCTGGTACTCACCGGTTATACTTCCAGTGGGAAGAGCACGCTTCTGAACGCACTGACCCATGCTCGAGTGTTTGCGGATCCGATGCTGTTCTGTACGCTGGATCCGACCACGCGACGGGCGGAAATCCCAGGCCTGAATGTGGCACCAGAGGTTTTAATCACGGACTCGGTGGGATTTATTCAGAAACTGCCAACGGAGCTGATTGCAGCATTCCGCGCTACCCTTGAGGTCGTTGTCGATGCCGATATTATTTTACATGTGATTGACCGTTCGAGTCCAAGCTGGCGAGCACAAGCTGCGGTTGTCGAGGATACGCTCAGCGAGCTTGGGGTCCTGCGATCCAAGCCCCGCATAGTCATCTGGAACAAGATGGATTTGATTGAGCATGCGACTTCGGTACGACACCAGGCAGCGATCCTTTCACGTCAGGATCCGCCGGTGGTTCCATTGTCGGCGCTCACGGGAGAGGGTCTCGACGACCTCATGGAGTGCATCAGTGACACGCTCCGCGACATGTACATTCCTGTTGAGTGCCTCATTCCCTATACTGAGGCGGCGCTTGCTTCCGAGGCGCTCTCACATGGTTTGTGCGATCACCAAGACTATACGCCGCATGGCATCTACTTGAGCATACGCGTTCCGCGCCGCTTAGCGAACCAGCTGCAAAAGTACAAAATCCCGGATGCGTTCGAGCGATCGGTTTCAACCGGTGCGGATACTGACTTTGTGCGGTATCGTGGCAAGTTGCGGGGTGCTGGCGGCATCCTCTGCCCCGGTGACAGCGAGACAGAGGGCCATCACGGCGATCTGGCCGAGCGAAGTCGCGAGGGACCCTATGACGATTCTGACTGGAGACGCTTAGCCCGTGGACGACACCGCCTCTGATTGCAACCTCCTGACACTCTCGTATAGGCGAACAGGGACCGTGATTTCGGTTGCGTAGCCAACTGATTGCGTGTTTGCTGAGTCGAGCACATAAACTCAGCAAATCTGGATCGTTTCTGGGGTAAACATCGGAATATCCGGCCTTTCGCATACCGACACAGAAACGGAAACCACAGAGCGTCTGCTACTGCTGCTATTGCTGTTGCTTTTTCCAAGACGATGAGATAAGGCAAGCACCGGTAATCGTTTATCAACCGCACCGCCGAGCGTTCACGGTCTCCAGTGGAGGTCCCCGGGTCAACTCGTTCTTGACGCAACCCAAAGAGAATACTGACGATATGCAGTGGGCATCGAAATCCCGTGCATCCGCTCGTATTTACCGATGAGCTGATTCCGATGCCAGACGCAGCTTTCCGCATCGGTAACCATCAACGGGAGAGCGAGTCTGTCTCCATTCACCACAGACGATCTCCCTAGTTGCCCGCTGCTCTGCTCATATCCCGTTTCGCTGATGCGCCTCGGGGGCAGCGCGCCTGCTCAGAAAACGGCTTCGCGTTCAGCCGCAGTTGCGAACGCTTCGTCGGCTTCGTACGATTCGTCATCATCGAATGTATCCATTGTCCAATCTGAGTCCAGTTCAGAGGAGTCTAGAGTGTCACGGTCAGTGCTCGGTGAACGACTTTCGTCGGAGGAAAGCGTGCGCTCATCATCGACACCCGGTGCTCGCGAGTGCCGGCGCAGTGCCGACCCACGTTCGATACGATGAGCGGTTTCGGGGGACCTCAACCAACCCGGATCCTCCCGGACGGCATTCGATTGGCTCGAAAACGCCTCCTGGACAGGTTCGACGTTGTTCGAACCGATGATTTTCGGTTGCGGGCGGCGTTTCGTGGCGGCATGGCCCTCGAAGCTGCGGAACGTGTCGGGGCGTACGCCCAGCTGCTCTAGCACGACGCGGTGCTGTGCGAGCCAGGCACCCTGCTCACAGGCGCTTTCCATCAGTTCCAGCGGTAGCCAGCTCCCGCAAGCCTTACCCCCGAGACGATTGACAGTTACCGATCCGCTCGTGTTTGGCGCTGTCGAAGCTGTGGGTGCTGTCGACGCCAGGGGCGCCCCGTCTTCCGCCCCTGCCGCGGAATGAACGCCTGTAAAGCTCAGCACTGTGCCCGGCGGAGCAAGTGGGTCAGCGCACTGGCTACTTGCATCCAAGAAGAAACCCAGCACCTCCTGCCGGAGCCAGTCTGCTGCACCGCGATCGAATAGCAGCCGGAGTCGATCAAGCGGTGGCCACGGCAGCAGCGCATCACTAGTCTCGCTCGCGGAGCGTTCCAAGAGCAGCGGACCAGCTGCCAGTTTACCTTCTGGGTTTGCAGCCTGGAACGAGAGACCCAACAGTGCAAACTGGGTCGACCGGAGTCCCGTACCGGAGCGAACACCAGTGCCAGCGCCAGTGCCCTCGCTGGATCCGTACGCTTTATCAGCGGCGGCTACTTGACTCTTTCGCGTCGTCGTTCTTGCGGGAGACATTAACCGCTGCACTCAGGCTTTGATGCCACGTAACCGACCCGAATACTGAGGACAAGGCATGCTACTGAAGTGCCGCATTGGGCACGGCTCTCGGCTTGCAGACTCCCGGCGAGCACCGCGTGCTTTTGGACTCGGTACACGCGCTGGGCGGTACGGCGTCCGTAGGCGCAGCGCTGCGGCATCCGTTGTGGCGAGCCACACGCGTTGGCTATCGTGGTGTTTTCGCTTTCCACGTATTGCTCATCAGGGCTGCCAGAATCAAAGCAGTCGGTTTCGTGGTGTCATTCGGTTAACCAAGTGGCCGTATTACCAGAGCTGTGCGTTTGGTGTAGTGTGTTTGCGCGAGAGTCGCGTGAAGCGGTAAGCGCAAGTGCACCGGACCCGCTCGTTGCGGGTGCGTTCCCCGCTGCTATTGTTGTTGTTGTTGTTGTTGTTGTTGTTGCTCTGGTTACTGTTCCAGGTGTAACAACTGGAACTGGTCTCATTGGTGTTGAAAGATCTGTTTAATTCAAGTAACAGAAGTTCGGACTAGAAAAACGCTTGCGACCTGGCACACAAAGGTGATAAACACAGACCCTCCGCGACCCGAAACACGACAGTTCTCACTTCTAATGGCTGAGGGCGACCAGCAACCGGTTTCGACGCGGGTCCCGCGAGGCAATGCAGTGCCTGATAGTGCAGGCTCTCTGCTTTCAACTTCGTATTATGGTGGCGTTGGGATGTATGCGGCGGCAGCAGCTGGTGCGCAGCGCGTTCGACGCATCGCAGTGTTGGGAGCGCGCGGTGTTGGCAAGTCAGCACTAACGATTCGTTTTTGCGAGGGCACTTTCCCTGAATCGTACCTGCCGACGATTGAAGACACGTACCAGACTACCTTGCGAGGACGAGACGGTACGGTTTACGCTCTGGAAATTGTTGATACAGCAGGTCAGGATGAGTACTCCTCGTTGGGGGCGCAAGCGACAATCGGCATCGACGGCTACGTACTGCTGTACTCTGTGCGGGATGCCAGCTCATTTGAAATGGTCCGCTACATATTCCAGCGTCTGGTAGCAATACTCGGAAGCGATCAGATCCCAATGATCCTCGTTGGGAACCAGATTGATCAAGCGCTTGATCGGGAAGTATCCTTCGAGGAAGGGGCCCACATTGCAGAAACAATTGGTGCAGCGTTCTGTGAATGTAGTGCGCGAACCGGGACGAATGTTGCGGAAGTATTCCGGATTCTGCTCGATGAAATAGAGCGATCCGCATCTGACGATGGCTTCGGACCAATTGACGAAGAGGATCAGGAAGCAGATGACCAGTATCTGGAAGAGCGCGACCCAAAAACGTGGCGAGCACCGGTCCGAGATGCGAAAACAGCCCGGAATCGCGGACAGCTCACACCGCAGGATCCTCCGACCATTGAATCATCGCAGGGAGAGAGTAAGCCAGGCGAACAGTCGCGTTCGGCGGTGACGACGTCGTCGTCGTCGACAGCAAGGAGAACAAGGGAGGCGGTTAGCGCGGAGGGCTCAGCCACGCTCTGTGCGGGCGGGTTTCGTTCCGGAGCGGACGGCTCCGGCAGCATGCTGTTATCGCGCTGCGGTTTGCAGTGAGAAGCGTTTTCCACTTCTCCGACGAGATTGGAAGCGAGTGTATCCCGTCTCTTCTTGAGAAGTTTCATCACTGCATTGCTCGCATGGCGGGCACGACCACTGACGATCTCTCTGTGCTATTGATTTTGCCGATTTTGGTGCACAGCGACGTCAAGGGCGGAAGGTGTGCGGCGTGGAATTCGTGCGGACGCATTGCTATGTTGCATTCAAGAAAAGTTCGCGCATCGTGGCCGCATTATGATGCCTCCCTATCGATAATTCGCGCGTTGCATTCATTGGCACCTGTGTGGTCGCATTGCGATGTTGCATTCCAGAAAAGTTCGCGCATCATCGTAGTATCATCACGCCTCCATATCGATAATTCTCGCATTGCATTCGCGCTGAACCACGTTCCCGTCTTGGATTCACGCAATTTTCGAGTGCCTGCTAACCCGAAGCCAAAGCCGCTTATTGGACTCGCTGCAGAAAACCGCGAGGCGCTCGCGGGCGGAACGAACGTCGCGCTCTTAATACCGCATTCTGAGTCCATCTCGAGGTACAGCCAGTCGCTTCGCATCGACCACCGAATCGGTGCACATATGAAATGCAGTGGAGCTAGCGATGAGAACGCTGATGCTACATATGCACCTAGATTCATGTCGTGTACGCAACTTGCGTGGATCGCTCCGAATCAATCCACAAAGCTGCAGGGCTTTCACATCGCCTTTTGACGATCATGGACGCGGAGTCTCGGGAGCGGCGACAAGGCGACTCGTCATCGGAGATGCAGCAGCGCTATACCCGTGTCAGATTAAAATCAATCACTGGGCTGCTCGCTCTGTTTGTGCCTGTCGACATTTTTGTATGCTTTATTTAGACTTCGAGTCTAGACGTTCGATGTGCACTCGTAAGATGTTGAGAACTCACACGCAGCTTTGGGATTCTCTGTCGTCTATTCGGATTGCATCAATCGACGTTTCGCTGGTGGAATTCGTGACGTCAGGGGAATCAAGATGATTTGCAACGCCCTCAAACGAGGGTTTGTAAAATAACCGATCTTATCATGCAGTTCATACGCACCAGCCTCCAACTTGCTCCATTTGTTACGTGTAGCGCACACAGTTTGCGCATTTTTCAAGTTTTCGATCGTTCTGGTTCAAGGTAACTCGTGAGGCGCAGCAATTCGCGACGCTGAATAGACGAAAGAAAATGCTCGACGTCGTCCACTGTATACATTTTCACAAGCTCATGACGAACGTCCACTGAGCTTCTCATGGAAACTAATCGATTCCCTTCGCGTGACATATCCTTCTCGCTTTCTGGCCAGTCGCGAAACGGCATTCGACAGCTGCTCGGTACATCTCACGGGATATGTTGCGGGAGGCTCCTGTCTCTTCTCTCCGGATGGAAAATGGCCGTGGACCGAGACAAGACGCTTTTTACAGGGATCGCTTTCAGTGGAGCATACGTCAGCGCGTGCGCACGCTCTGCACCGAGACTTGAGCGCCTCGATCAGCACCCGGTGAACACTCGTGCTTCTGGAGCGTCCTGCTGCTTTTCTGGAGAGTGAACTTTCGACGTAATCGTTGAACGCTTCATGTGGGCATGCTGCTGAAGCGTTGCAGACCTGTAGTGAAAACCCACTTGCCTGATTAGGAACGACAATGGATTTTCGCCCGGTTCATGACACGGATGTCGTTCGAATTCGGCAATCGAGCAAGTTGGGAGCACCCTACAGATGCCCCGGCAGCGATATCCCTTCGCAGACGGAAGACGATTATAGTGTTCCATGATTCGATCTTGCTGAATATAGACGCCATCTTACGCCATAGAACGGTGTTGGAAGCAGAGAAACGCCCCCAGTTGCCGCGATGCTTGTGCTCCTCAGAGTCGCGGGCTGCTAGCGAGATCCCCACGACTGCTCACTTCCATGTTTGGCTCGGTTGCAGGCACACGCGGGAGTCACTGATCGACTGCGCTGGCTGATTTTCGCATGACGCGCCAGGATCTACATGAGAAACGCGTCGACATGACGGTTCTTTCCATCCGATGACCGATAAAGCCGGATCGAGACATGCAGCACCCTCACATCATGAGGCCGCAACCATACGTCCTGCAACATGTCCAGAGCTTGTGGAAGCGATGCACCGATTTTCCCTGAAGCATCCAGCGTTGCCAGGGATGTCTTCTGCGGATGTCAACGCCGATCGGGAGCGTGTGCATACCACTCCCATTACATGATGCACCATGTGTTCCCGATGAATCATACCAGGAATCTGTACCGTTCCGCGACGCAAGCGCCTCCTTAATCTACCGTGGGACAGCACAGACGTCACTGCCAGCAGATTCGATTCCAGGTGCTGACGCTCGTGTTTACCGCCACTGCAACGCATCCAGCAACGCTGCCTGTGCAACACTGAGGCGCAGCGAGCGCCTCGACCGTCGCAATGCACCATCGAGACGGAGTGCTGGGGCCGGAGGCGGCCGCTTCGAGAACCTGTGTACAGCGTTCGAGAGAAGGCAACTTCTCGTGTTGTACCAATACGTGGCCATGTCGTCCATCTGGGAGCAAATGAGATCTCTGCTGTTCGGAGCGAGTGGATCGTACGCTGATGCGGCCGACACACCCCAAGGGCTTGCTTTCGAACAGCGACTTGTTGCGAGGCACGGAAACACGCTGCCGCCTTGGCCGCTCTTCAAGCTGGGTGCTGTATACGGCGTTGGACCAGTGCCTCCCAACATGCGGGCCCTTCTAGACGGTTCTTTCTTTCTGATAAGCGCGTGTTTGGGGACTGCGGCGCTGTTTGACTTTGCCGGTATCATCGGTAGACGCGGCGGGGGCGTTACTGCAGCGGAAGTTGCGAAAGAGTGCAACTGTGCCGATGTCAATGCGGTCGGTCGCGTTCTACGGGCTTGCGAAAACTGGGGCTACTTTGAGTCCTACGTCCCGCGGGACTGTGACTCAAAGAGTGTATCGAACGAGCAGCGCTTATGGCGGAACACACTATTATCGGCTTTATTGCGCGAGGATCATCCACAGAGCGTGCGCGCTCAAATAATGCACTTGTACGTCGATATTTTTCCCGCGAGTGCGCTTCTCTTTGAGACGATACGTGATACGCCGTCAAACGACGTAGAAACGGACGGTTTGCGAGCGCATGCCGATGCGTCAGCGTCAAAACAGCCGAGCGCGTTTGAACGCGTCCATCAGTGTACGTTTTGGGAATACCTGTCGAGCCATCCGGATCGATGGGATGTCTTCAACAGGGCCATGCGTAGCTCAGATGCGCTCCTGGGATCGACGATCATGAAAGATATCGACTGGGGACGCTACCTCCGGGTTATAGACCTCGGCGCAGCGGATGGTTCACTCGTTTATCATCTGCTGAGCGCTTTCGCGCTGAAGGCAGTGATTTTCGATCTGCCGCCGGTTATCGAGCATGCCAAGGCGTACTGGAACACGAGTCCGGAGCGCTCGGCAATGGTCGCAAGTGGCCGCGTCCAGTTCGCGGCCGGCGACCTTTTCGACGCCACCACCGTGCCAGCAGCGGAGGAAGGCGACATCTATGTGATGCGCAATATCTGGCACGACTGGCGCGATCCCGACTGTATCCGCATTGGCCGGAGTGTTCGAGCAGCAATCGGCGACGTTCGCAATGTGAAGCTCGTCATCCTGGAGGCAAGCATTGACCAGTATCCGCGCGGCTCACTCCTTGAGCGCTTTCGCGTTGCACTCGATCAAATCATGTTTACCGCATTTCGATCCAAGGAACGCGACAGGATAGAGTTTGATGCGCTCTTACGTCGATGTGGTTTTCAGCTGACCGAAGTGAGGCATTTACGCGCATCACTCGTCGCAGTGATCGCCGAGCCGCTTTCGCATTGGGTCCAGTCTCCTGAACCAGCGGACCAATAGCCCAGAGTTCGAGCGGCTTCAGCTATCTAGATGCCGACTTTGCCAACATTCTGTATGGGTGAACCTGATGATCATGGCTGTTCCCCTTGGATTGGCATATCGGGCTTGTGGGTGAGTGCCTGGACGAGACCGACTGTAAAATTTATGCATCTGTTTTTGGCGTTACGTATGCTATGGGCAAATCTGGAGAGCCACTCGTCGCTAGAGGCGTGCCAATGCCACCATAGCGACTGAAACGAACGCCAGTGACGTGTTCTCATTGGGCCGCACATTCGGATCTGGGCTTGATTGCGGTGCATGTCGGGAAGCTAATCATGGAAAAAGCGCTTCGGCCATGATTCTGTACGGGCTGCAAATATATGCTTTTGTTAGAGCTTTTGCCGGACAATACCACTGGCCGGCTGTTTTGTCCCCGTGGTTAACTGGTGGCGTTTTTGATGCGATCCCATGTCATCAAGAGCGTTTCATATAAAGCGTAACGAGTCCTATGTATGCTGAAATAGTGAATACCTTTCCTGCACTATGCTAGTACATTGCGTTTTTGCGCCAAATCGGATCCCATTGAAACACCAAAGCGCCGCGTGCACAGCGCGAATCATCTCGATGACATACATTGTCTCCATCAACGCAACCGCTCGACGCGTCTGGGACGTGCGAGCTAGCGTGCTGTCTGCTGCACATCTCGAGACGTGCAGCAGTGTCCACGGGCGACTGGAACCGGCTGCAACCCCTAAACCAGGGCAACAAATGCAACGGCGATGCCCTCACCCGTGTTTCAAGTCAATACCAATACCATAAACATTATCCAAGCTCTGGTTTGCAAAGCGGCACTGCACCAGGCATCCGCTAAAGAGGCCGATCCCTCGCCATCGATGATGGTGAACGCTCGCCCGCACGCCGAGCAGATGATGCGTTGGCATTGCGCGCCATCGACGACGCACGCATCACGCATCGCATGCATCTGGTGCGTGCGACTCTATCACACATCCTAGCGTCATGCGTGGCCGTCACCATGGCATCCGGATGCGTAAGATGCTGTATACGTCGCTGCTCCTGCGTTGCGAATTTGTGTGGAAAAGATGCGGATTTGCGTCCAAACGATCTGCTCTATGTTCCAAGCACCTCCAGATGTACCTATAGTGGAACCGTTGGCCTATCCTGCAGGCATTAGGCACATGCTTAGATCCGTGCCTGCCGCTGACCAAGTTGTACCTCCAGTAGCTCGGTTGGTGTATACTGCAGGCACTGGGCACAACCCTAGATCTATGCTTGCTGCTGACGAGATGCAGCGCGACCCCGCTGCCGTGTCGCACGATGAGCGCAGCCCGATGCGCATGGGTATATCGCCGGAATGCCAGCACCGCTCCTGATCGAACGTTATCGGGATGTTGAACGGCCGCGACGCATCAGGTGCCTGCGTGCTGAAACATTCATCGCTGGTAATGCGAGCTTCCGGTGTGCAGGATAGGCGCGAAGCATGCTCCCTGCAGGGTTGCGCGTGCGCGTGGCGGGCCCTGTACGCCAGTTGGTGTGCATCATTAGGTTTGTGAAGCCCGCACTTGGAACGAGTCCAAGACCTCTTTGAAGAGAGGTTCATACATGACCCATTGACTTTCTTTGCATTGTACTGTCATGACATAGAGCTGGCCGTTCGCGATCGTCACCTTCGCAGCATAGTGCCGCTCCCCGCCACGAGTAGAGTTCACCCGATACTCACACAGATAGTAGGTTAGGGGTTGCTCGTCGTTTTCGCTTACGGATTGGGCGGTGCGTACGAGTCCAGCAGAAAGTACCCCATCTTTCTTTCTCTCCAAATCAATAACGCGCTCGCCGATATCCGTAGCCGAGCCGAAGTCCTCCACGCGGCTGATACGTACCGCGTCACTGACGACACCTATGGACGTGTTGGCGTCGGTGTCACTCACCACAAGAACCTCAAAGGCGTGTGTTTTTATTGGTTTCATTCGGATTCGCCAACGACTGGGGTAGCGGAACTGCACGCCCCTGGCGCCGGGAGCGCTGTACACAGCGTCCGCTCGAGGCCCGGCAAACGCCGTCGTACCAGTGGCGCTTGATACACCATCCTGCATGGTTTCAGCTGCGAGCACGAGCTCCGCACTGAACGGGCGACTTTGAATCCCGCCCGTATGCGGCACCAGAAGCGCTGACACAAGCGCGTACAAAACCTCTCTCCTCGAAACAGGGATGCTCGCGTGCACCGCCCCGCGCTGGACTCGAATCCGAGGCGGCTTGGAGTCACAGCACCCACTCTGTATGCGCTGGAGTTCCCTTTTCCATTTCCATAAGTTGCAGTTAGTTTGAATGAGACTCACGAAAAGCATAGAAACCCAGTTACCCTGCCCCGTCCCGAGTACAGTCCCGCCTAGGAAAAAAGAATGAGACACTTACGAGCATCCTCCGCGCCAACAATTTTGCAGCTGATCTGTGCCGAGGGCGCGCTTCTGGCGGCGCGTCCGTTTCGGATCGACGACGCTCGTCGATGCACCGCAGAACGTCGTTGGTGCCGCTGCTACGATGGCTTCGCGCTATACCGGCGACGCATGTCTACTTGTTCGTATGGTCTGTGGTCGTGGTCATGTGTGAGCGGGAAAAAGTCTTGTCTGAACGGAGCGCTGCAAGCGCAGCGCTACTTCGTAGGGAAGATCTCGCTGCAGAGCTTCGTGACTATGCCCGTGCGAACGACGAGGCAGGTGTGCGGGATCTGCTCAGCGAGAGCGTGTGGCCAGACCCGAGCGACCGCATCGCGTTCGTGAATACCGCTGATGAGCATACTGGAAACACGGCACTTCATATGGCGAGTGCGAACGGCCACACCGAGGTCGTTCGGTTGTTGCTCGAGGCCGGGGCTGACCCAGCTGCGCAAAACGAGGCGGGGAATACGCCCCTACACTGGGCGAGTATGAACCAGCAAGTGCAGTGCGTTGAGGTTCTTTTAGGTGCGCTTCGGCAAACAGGCGCGAGTGCGTTTGTTTTAAATAAGAGTGGACGCAGTGCCTACGACGAAGCAGTGCTGGTCGGTTGCCGGCAAGTTACAGCGATGCTCATGCGCTTCGCCGAAGAACACCCGTCGCAAGCGAGTGCAGACGCCTATTTCAACGAAACGACTGCAGAGACCCAGTGATGCTGGGTGCGCGACTCGGCCAGCTGGAGAAGCGTGAGCCGTATTCCGTTTCCGCTAAAGAAAATAGCGCAGGTTGTCGATACTGTTGAGGGCAGTGCCGATGCCCCGACGCCGAAACCTCGCTATCACCGTGGCTGATACGACTTGTACGACATTCCAGAGAACGCCACCTGTTTCTACGCAGTGCTCCATGGGCAGTGAAGTCGGCTTGCGCTGCAACCACTAGTTTTCTTCGTTCAGTGCCAGCGCGTGCGTTGAGCGTCCGAAACCGCTGCCATCACCACCAAATACGCGTGCTTTCTGATCGTCCAGTGCGAGGAAATATTGGCGAGGGCCCAGTATTCGAAGCGATTCTCGGATCCGCAGATACCCGCGCGACGAAACGAATACCCTCAAAGAGGCATGCTGCATGGGCTCCTGCCTCGTGTTACGCGCGACAGCGCTTACAGTTTAGCTACTGTTGGGTCTGCGAGCGGCAGATCAGGGCCAATGTGCGGGCAAACGCTGGGGTAACTGAGCAAATCCGCTGGTGTATTCAGCGGAATGATGGAAGCGAGCGCCCGTCGCAACGTGCGTCTTGCTCCTCGCTGACACATTCGCAGAAATCCGATCGCATGCCAGGGTTACGGATGCAGGTCTTTGGGGAACCTGGTTTCCGCATCATTTGTTTAGGATAAACAGCGGAAGAAAGAAATTGACGCACGGGCGTTCATGTTGTGGCGCATATGATCCCAGTGAGTGCCATGGTAAGAACCCCGCAAAAGAGGAACTACATTTCCTGCACGCACAACAGCGATGCAAGATATTTATATGTGTGTGTGTGTGTGTGCATGTGTGCTCTGATGCGTGCACGTCAACGTTTCCATAGGCTCTTGGCCTCGTCGGGACTGCTTCGCATGTGCTGAGCGCATGCTGAACCCAAAAGCATTGCTTGTGACCACTGTTCCCCGTGGAGAGGCCTCCATCGAGGCACGCCCCAGGGCGCTGCGCGACCAGCGTTCAGCGCTCCCGGCACTAGCGGTCGTCGACCCCAAAGCGTACATCTCGCGCTGCCGCAAACGGCAGCATCCGCTGCAGTAGCATCTGCATGCCCGCTCGACCTGTTCCGTCCAGGATGTTCTCGGACAGCGCATTGTATAAAAGCAAGACATGCCGAAATCGTGCTTTCCAAGGCGGAGGACTTTTGCACTTTACTCCCATGCATTGCACTAGGTCACCATTAATCAAAGAGACTCATGGTGTCACTGCTCGGCGTAGCCGATTCGTGCTGTTTCACCAGATCGATCGGTGCAGCCGCCGCCACAGTCACCCCAGGCAAGCCATTCTGGAAAGGCAGCGACTCAAGCTGGCGAGCCATTGGCAGTAGTTTGTCATACTGTTCATTGAGGGTGCTATAAATTCGATGCTGTGCTTCGAAGAAACCGCGAACTTTGTTCCCAACCTCCCGCGCCACCCGATCCTGGTACTGGATCATTTCCTGACATAACAAGTCACTCTGGCGCATATACTCCTGGTATGCCTCCGTTAAAGCTGCTTGATTGCTGCTACCCGCCTCGACCTCAATGGCACGGTCACTGTACAGGGTTCGCGCCTTCTTGTAGTCCGCCTTGAGCGTCTCCACCCGCCGTAGCTCATCGGCTTCCTCCAGCGTCTTGTTGGTGAGCGGGTGGTCGGCGTAGTCCTTAAACCGGGCAGTGAACGCGTCTATTTCCCGTTTGAGCACCGTCTCCACTTCAGAAAGCTCTTTCTCCAACTTTTGGATGAAGATTACTTGCGCCGCAGACGGCTCTCGCGAGTACTCGTTCCGCTCGACGTTAAACTTGAGCGCACCGACGTTCCGCTTGTAGATGGTCAGGTACAGCGTTTGTAACTCCAGACCTGAAAGGATAGCGTCACGCAGCGATCGCCGATACGACGTAATGCGAGACGCTAGCTTCGATTCGTCTGCTCGGATACCACTCTGGATTTCGTTGAGCGAGTCTACTTTCGGGTTACGAGTCAAGTGCGTTCGCCGTCCGAACTTGTTCAAAACTCTCTGCTTCGCCTTTGAATACAGAGAAGACACTGATGTCGTTACTGATTTTCCGCGAGACTCTGTCGACATGGGACTTTGTGAGGGTGCAAGCACCTCTGCGTTCAAGGTTCAAGCTGGAACGCGAAACCGCTGCCATCATCGCGAACGAATTCGGCGAGACAGCTGGAACGCGCCGGCCATCGACTCGGCCGCCAGCAGCACACGCAAACGGTATTTATATATGAATTTCACGGAAAGTTGCATTGATGTCGGCGTGGTCTAGTTGGTTATGACGTGTGCTTCACACGCACAAGATCGCGCGTTCGAGTCGCGCCGCCGATACGAATTCCCTTTTTCGTGAACGACTCGAGCGCGACACGTGCAGGGTCAGCACAAACAGGCAGTTACACTCGTGTCAGACATGAATAGAAAAGGTCTGGTTTGCGAGTTCGGATGTGCACTCTACAGTTTTGGTTTCTTCCGTTTCTCACCGACACGAACCGCGGCACGCTGTTTCTGTGACTGCTTCCGTTTCCTCGCGCTCTAAGCTCCGGCTCTGAATATGCCGATGTCTCTGTATCCTCCAGTGGCGTTGTCACAGGCCCAAGGAAGTACACGGCAGCGTTGAACTTCTGATCACGCCGATTCCCGGCGTTGTCGACGCGTTTCATGCACTCATGGTCATTGCGATCTAGGCTTCGCTTGACACTTCAAGCGTCTTTGAATACAGCTTCTGTGCGCCCTTCGCAGCGGTGGCACTTGATTGTTCTCAGGGGTTCGCATAAGACCAGCAGCCGTCCGCCTCAGGGAGCCGTCTTGGAGCGCGCGAACGCTGGCTTCATCGCTCGATGCGTGCGCATGACGGGTGCAGACGGTACCCTCGGTGCCGTCATAGGTCCGCGCGACAAAGGTGTCGTACCCTACATCCATGGGCTCTTCCTCGGTGAGGCCATTGACAAATACCCTGTCCGTTGCGCAAGCAAGCGTGAGCTGTTCCTGTCGATTAAGGATTCATGGAACGCGACGTTGTCAATGATGAAACGAGTGTCGTCCGGAAAATCCAAGTCGGAGATCAAGTCGAGGCATTGCAATCCGCTTACGTTCCCTTTTCCAGAATTGGTGACTCAGCCTCTACTGGTAGCGATTGCTATAATGAGTGAGCAGCGAGTCCAGGACTTTTCTCTAGTGCAAAGCTTGAAGACAAGGGCCTCTTGGCGTATACCTCTCGTAAATTAGCATGCTGCTGTCGAATACTTGTTCCTCTTTTGCAACGATGAAAATGGGCTTTGTCGTTCGAATGGAATCGATTATTTGACGCAAGAAGTTCTATGAACTTTTGGCAGGAGCTTGTGAACAAGTACTCAAAGGAAGAAGCCATATTCTTTTTCTCATCACCCTCGGGAAGCATGTCGTTCTGCTTAGGTGTTGCCTTGAAAGAGTGAGATCGAAATCTTGAAGAATGCATGGTTTGTGCGTCCTGTACGCAAAGTCAGGGAAAGAATCGAAGCTCGCACCCATGAAATAGACAATCGTATCGGTTCTGTAGGAATCTATTTGAGAGGACGCCACAAATCCCCGTGATGCCGGTGATCGAATGCATTCGAGCGGGGCTGCGTCGATGCAGCCACTTCGAAACCACCGCCGACAATCCTAGAACGAGATGTGAATGTGGAATCCCCTATTGCTGCACTTGGAATATCGAGGCTGTAGATCGGATAAGAAAGTTGCGAATCACCAAAAGGTAAGAACAGAGAACGCAGGTCAATGTTCCATTTTAATCTCCTTGGTACAGCGCCTGCGTTGTGTTCTCTCGATACGCGTACCAGTGAACTCTGGACCTCGTGTGCCGGCGCAATCCGTTTTAGTTTGTTTCTCATGCAGGTACTTGAAAGCATGCTTTCGGTCGATCGCAGACACGTTGCGGAATGATGTGAAGATCTTAGTGCTCGCATGCAAAACAGGTATGAAGTTTACGAATTAGTCATTTTATGGTCAGCAAGTGAATGAAGCACATGCCCAGTATTCCCTATCCTGTACATCACATACACATACCCAAAACAGAACGTAGCCAACGCTCTCTACAAGACTGACTTGTAATCAATCCACTCCCTACCGGATGTTCTCTAAGAAATTCGATAAATCAAGCCACATCAAGTGAAGTTTCCACACCGTCCCTACGAGCGGTAATGAAGGGACACTGTCCTCAAATCCGCAGGGACCAGACCGAACGCAACTTCCGCACACGAACCGGCTACAGCACCATTCTCTCTTGCCACCTTGATCAATGCGTAGCTGTGTCCGAACGAACTTACCGCATCGCCTTGCTTGGCGCATGGAAGTTTTTTTAGTTGACAACACACTTTCAGAGGCCAGCCTTCTCCGATTGTACGCCTTTTCTTTTCGTTGTTCTTTGTTTCAGTGCGCGGTGAAGCATCCATCGATCCATACCCTACTTCCAAGTAACATTATCCGTACTCCTTCTCGGATATAATCGTCGTTTCGTACGTTCAATCGTGTGCCGATTGCTTGCCCTGGTAGTGCGCAATGGCGCCTAAACCGCCGATGCGGTCGCCGCACGCAGACAGAACGGCGTTGCCGTACCACAGATGGCGCCGGCTCGAGGGGTGACCCACTCGATACGGGGTCGGAGTACATCATTATTCTGGGAGCCTGCAAACTGTAAAGATAGACTCATTGCCTGCGGCAGTGAAGCGATATACTGGGAGTCAACTGGGACCAGCGTTACGCCCAATGATCCCGTTCACGGTCCCAGAATGAACTGCACTGCGGACGAGTAGCTTAGATCTCACGATAACACTAGACAATGGGGGAGCATGAACCACAAGCCTGGGGAACCTTCTTGCACATATCAAGGATCCGTACAAGGAAAAGTTGCGAGATGCGATCAGAAACCGTGTCGATTCGTACTCCAAGAGTATTGTAAAGGCGTCGTCAGGACTGATGCAATTGGTAAGGGAGATGAGTCGCGACGTGACGGACATGGAAACGGTCGAGGTTCCGGACGAGTTCTTCGACAAGACCTATATTCGTCACCTGATGCTTGGTACGAGGGAAGCGTCGAGGAGAAATGAGCGAGTGCATGCCCTGCACTAAAATTACGCAGAATCCCGCCCCAACGGTACTCGATACAAGGGTGACGGGAATATTTACACCTACGGGGCGAAAAGTACCTCAGAAACCTGATGAACGATTTGACAATGAACCTCGAACGTCTCATGATACGCGCCGTGTTTGCACTCTACCCGGGCATCTCTCCCAAGAGGATATAGACGATTATCAATGGCATCACGAACGATCGCCAGCATGAGCAGGAGATCGAATTCGTCTATGAGAAGGCGTCACGCAGGAGCACGAATGAAGCTTCTGTCATCCGTGCGGTTATACAAGAGCATCGTGCAGTCTTGGGGTTGGCGAATCTAACAGACAAGATATCAGAGCTGAAAAAACATAAGGCAAGATACTATCGCCTCGTCCTGCGGTATTTCGTGATTTTGGACCGTGAACTCGAACGCAAGGCAGAGATGAAGCTGAGTGAGGAGACAAATAAAGAGTGGGAGAGACGGAAGGCGTTCCTGATGGGTAAGCGCTTCAACGTGGTTCCAATGTACAACATCAAGTCACATTTTTGAGTATCGACTCCGGCGTCCTTTACGGCATCTTTAAGGAGATCAGTCTGGAGTTCAATGTTAGCAGGAAGGACTTCACCGGTGAAAAGCGGGAGACGTACTGGAAGACTATCTTCGATTTCAAACGTCTTAAAGTGAGCAAACAAAAGGTATTCACTAGGATGATCGAAACCGATGGAGTAGCCTTGTGTGTACACTATCGGCAGTTGAAGACAGATCGTCCAGTTCCGCCCTCGGCGAACCATGAAGATGAGAAGGAGGCGGATCCTGCGACGCAGGAGTTGGAAGATAACGACCTCGTCGTTGGCGTGACGAAGGATGAAGATGGGAAGGATGCGGAACCTGCGACGCAAGAGGTGGAGGATAACGACCTCGTCGTTGACGTGACGAAGGATGAAGATGAGAAGGAGGCGGATCCTGCAACGCAAGAGGTGGAGGATAACGACTTCGTCGTTGACGCGGTGAGGCATGAAGAAAAGAAGGAGGCGGGTCCTGAGACGCAGAAAGTGCAGGATAACGAATTTGTCGTTGGTGCGGACCCAGGAAGCACAAATATCATAACCATCGCAGCACCGAAGCGTGCGAAAGATGGTACTGATGGTAACTTACGTCAGAAAGACATGCGTCTTTTGAGGTTCTCGAGAGCGAGATACTATCGAGAATCGGGAATCATGAATGCAAGGAAGAAAATCGAGACGTGGAATTCAGGAATGAACGAGCACCTGGAAGCTTTGAGCGAGGTGACAAGCCGAGGAGCGGATTTTAAAGCTTTTCGGGAGTTTATGGAAGTTCGCGTTGCTCATTGGGATGCGCTGTGGGAGGAGGATGCCAAGCCCCGGTGGGCTCGTTTGCGAATGAATTTGTATTGTGGGAAGCAGGGGGCGTTCGCGAATTTTTTCAATGAGTTGAGCGCCTTGAAGGGGAATGAAGGTCAGAGGCTCGTAGCAACATACGGAGCAGGACACTGGATGACCCAAAAAGGAACTACACCAGCTCCAACGACGAGAACGTACACGGAGTGCGCAAGGCGTTTCGTTACAATACTTGTAGGTGAGTTTCGCACATCGTATACACACCATGAAGTGGCGTGCACACTTCAAAGGGTCGGGATAGAAAAGTGCCAGAGGAGCCCTGAGGATATAAAAAGGTATGGACCGCTGACGGAAGAGCATATGGAAAGGATGTCGAAAGTTCGTGGACTACTTGCATTAGGAAGTACAACCAGTGATGGCAAGAAACGGATGGAGTTTGTGAACCGTGACTTTAACGCCGCTGTCAATATAACGAAATGTGCGGTGCTGGAGAAAAGACCTCCAGAATGGACAAGAGAAAACTTTGTTGGACAACCTCTCAAAGTCGAACTATATGAGAAAAAACTGGAAGCAGTGGCGGATGCCCGGTCCAAAAAGACGGGAGGCGTCTGCACCTCAGTTGAAGACTTCTTGTCCAGGGCGTACGGTTCGCCACTACTGTACACGCCCGACGTCGTTCGAGTTTAGAACGTCGCTTGGTGCGGCAAACAGCCCGTCAGGCTCCCACTCTACCTGATGGACAGTGATACGGACCTGTCGTCGTTGGAATGCTCTGTCGGTGACGACCGGCTCAGCGACACAGCACTGAGTGGGCTGGTGTCGCCGAGAGCGGGCAGCCCACCGCTGAGCGCCGACAGCGAGGAGCTCGCCCCAGACCGCACACCCGAGTCGCTTGATTGGATGCAACTTGTTGCACAGCTAGCACGTTTATGTAGGGTGGAAGAAAGAGGGGACAGGTCGTCTGGTACCGTTCTTTCACAGCCGAGCGAGCAGTGCCTGGCCCTCGAGGAGGTACACCCCACCGACCTGAACGCGACGGGGCAGCCGCCTGTGGCCTCGACGAACGCAAACCCCTGGACGACACAACTTGAACACCATTTGAACTGCCTTATTTGCGCTGAGCTCCCTCGCGAGCCGCTTCTCTGTCCTTCGTGCGGGGTCTTGTTTTGCGAACGGTGTGCGACGAAGTGGTGGCGAGAGCCCAGCACGGCGTCGTCGCAGGGACACCGTCGTATCGCGAGCACACAACCGTGTCCACACTGTCGACAGCCCGTTGCTCGTCACGAACTGGTGCTGGTGCGTTGTCTCCGCGAGCTGCTGCAGAACATCCGCCGAGGCCCGAAACTGGCGCTGCCAGAGCAGCCAGCGGAAAAGAATCCAGGTGCACCGCGATCCCTGTCAGCGCTGAAGGCAACATTATGGTGCTGCTCGGTCCACGCTCATGAAGCTGTGCGGTATTACTGCCAACGCTGCAATCGCTTCATATGTGCGGAGTGCTGTGCTCCGCTGCCCGAGTGCGAGCATCGCTACCATCCGCTGGAACGCGCCCACGAGCGACTCCAAAGTTTGGCATCTGAGCTAGAGCAGGGTTTGCAACCGCTTCGCGAGCGCCTTCAGCGTTTCGAATGCCAACTGCTCGAGTACGAGCAGACATCTCGATTCTTTCTGCGGCAGCGTGAAGCGCTTTCCCAGCGTATTCAACGTTTCATGGATTCCGTGCTCGAGCAGATCGATACCCAGGTCCAGCAGCGGATCCAGTCCCAGCAGGCAGCACGTACGCGTCTTGTGGACATGCGTATGCATCTGCGGCGGTTACTCCGCGACATGGAACGTCGCCTGCTGGCGTATCGTCAGGACATTGCAGGGCATTATGCGGAGCGCGCACACGCCCTCCCCAGCAGCGCTGAGTCGCTCTTACGTGCACACCAGGAATGGAAAGAGCGCTGGGAAGCGCTGAGCGCGCTCTCCGTCATAGATGCATCCGACGCGGTATGCAGTGCGTGGAGCGAATCCGCTGGTACTACGATGTTGGTGGCGCTTCCCGAGGACCAAGCACCTATACCGCTGAAATGTGCGGTGCTACCACCATTTGTATGGGCCCGTGTTCCCGGCACGTTGAAGGTATGCGGTTTGCGGTGGCAAGTTCAATGGATGGATGCCTGCTCCTGGGACGCAACGCGTTCGCCGCGGATACCTGACAGGAAGACGCCGCCTCGGGCGCAGCGCCCGACCCCCAGCGATGGAGTCGCTGCGCATGCGGGGCCACTGGCGCGATCCGAGTCTCGAGGTCTGCTTGTGAAACTCGAGCATCGACCAGGACTGGAACGCGAGCCGGAGGATATTCGTTTGCAGCTGGAATTCGTGGTCATGCATCAGCAACGAAGTGTCTGGGGCGGCCTCTTCTCCGTGAACGCAACGGATGGCTGGCAAGCGATGCTGGACGTGCCTGATACAGTTGTTGTTCTTGTTGAGCGGGCTCGGTGCCCTCAAGAAGAGCTGCAGGTTGGGCTCCGCTTCCCGGACATTGTGGAGCACAGCAAGCAACAGACAGCGTATATTCAGTGGATGGAGCAGCGACAAGCTCCGGATCAAGAGTCTGTGGACCGTTCGCGTTCAGCCATTTGAATTCCCGAAGCGCTTCTCGAAGCCGGCTAGACGGTGTCGGTGCGGCAAGCGCCTCGCGGAATAGATACGTATACTGGTCAGCGAGAGGCGCCGACGGCACGCGATGGGGCCAGGTTCTCGGTACCAACGAGCGTGTAGCGTCCGATGTACAGTGCATCAAGAACCACAATGCACAACTTTCCGACCGGTGATCATCTGAAGTGCACGAGCCCGACAACCGAGCAGGACATTCCGCCATCTGGGAATGTCGGGCGTCCAGCGGGACTTGCGGAAGCGGATCGACATCCACATCCACAGTACGTTTTGCAGAATATAGCGTAGGCGAGGCCACGAATGAGGCCACCGATGGCCTCCCTTGACATGCCCAAGTATGCGGGCTGCCTCATCTCATTCAGAGGGCGTTTCCGCAGCGAGTGCGCGTTCCATGCCTTGACGCGCCTGCATGCACATAGAACGCGGTTCGGCACGTCGACTTGCTGCAAAGCTGCCCTAGGTGTACGCTGCTTGCGCGTAACGTCCTGTGGTGATATGCGCTGTGCTGCCTGAGCAGTTGATACGTCGCATCCACGCTGCTGCTTGTGTTCCGTCGACGACCGTCAGCACTTTCGCTCTGAACCTCAGTCGATCCAAGTACGCCGTATCACCGATAGACGCGAACTTTGCCCGTCGAGTGCGCTTGTGGTCGTTCGCCTGACACACCGCCACATCGTGGAACCAGCAACGGCATGCGTAGCTTGCGATACCGTGTTCACCGCGTCGATCCCTGACATTCACATGGGCGTTGCAATCCAGCCTGATTTCAAATGAAGCGCATGAACGCTCCAGAGGTGCAGTGCACGCCAATTTCACGAAATCGCACGCCCAGGTGCATCCTGGCACATCGTCGACATCAAGTCTCGCACGAGTTCCAGCTCCTGTACTGACATTTTTTTACCGCGAGCATTAGACACAGCTGTTTATGAGCGCGACCCCATCATTTCTAAATGATCGCTATTTGTCATCAGCAGGTGCGCTTTCGCGGTGCGTACGAGGTAGGCCTCACTGGCTCTCGGTCACGAGTCATCTCTTGTTCATCGCTTCCCGGGATATCCATTGCACCTGCGTACTCGAGCGATCCCTCGTTGGATGCAGCAATCCCATGCAGTCAGGAGAGCACCATCTACGCCGATGATGCACAGCTGGTAGTGTCGCACGTGTACGCCATGTGAATAACGGCGACAGACGCATACCCCGAAACGCATCAGGATTCGACGTTCGCTTCTGTACCGATCGATATTGCGGATGTTGGCGATGCCCGGTTCACGGAAACGATCCTAGAGCATCGAGCGCATCAGGTCTCGTTCATCGCTTCGATATAGCGTTGAACTTCAGACGGTGAACCCAGGACGACGGGCGTCCGCTCTATAAGCAAAGTGATACGCTTATCCAGCAGACTCGTCGAGGTGCGACTACCGTCCGAGCTGCGACCTCCCACGGCTTCGACAAGAAACGCCAACGGCAATGCCTCGTATACGAGCCGTAACTTCGCCTTGCCCGGAACACTCGGATTACAGAAGATGCCCTGTCCCTTTGCGATGATTTGGAAGACATCCGGTGCCATGGCTCCCGAGTACCGCAGCGTATAGCGTGACTCGATCCAGGAGCGCACCATACGATCATAGGGTGGCAGTTCCTGCGTTGCTCGCAAGTTGCCCGGCGCGAAGAGCGACGCGCTCGAGTGTCGCAACAGGTCGGGGCTCCACTGCTTGAGCAGTCGCCAGCGAGTGTCGTTCGAAGTTGTCCAGCGAAAGGATGCAACACCGCCTGGCCAGTCACTCGACATGAGGCCGGGGTCGACTGCCACCACCAGCACCAGACGTGGACCGTACAGGGTCACCGCAGCGGCAACCATATCGCGTCCCTGGCACCCAACCAATCGTTCTGCTGTCCGCCAGACACCGAAAATTGACCCGACGCTGAAGTTGCTCTCCAGTACCGACGAGCCATCCAGGGGATCAAACGCTACGGCGTACTTGTGCCCCGGCCCGCGCTGCTCAGTGGGGTTCTCTTCCGAGCTCACGTACGATACGCACGGAACCTGCAGAAGACGACTTCGCGCAAGATGATCAGCTGTGAGGTCTTCGGAGAGCTGCGCGTCGCCGAAAGCGTTGTGCTGCTGTCCAGGAGCAGCCGCTACTGCGGACGATGAGACGTCTTGTACTCCGTTCCGCAGAACCTGATCAATCGAAACCGAAGCTTCAGCGATAGCGTGCACTATCTGTCGCAAGTCTGGGTCTTTTACTTGTTCGAGGAAGTTTTCCAGATCCATCCAAACGCTGGGCAACTCGTCTCCACAAGCGATAGCGATAGCTCCGGGTGCGACCCCAGTCCCTCCGGTGCTGCTGCGGTGCGCGCTGCTCCGGTTCGGGCCGCGTGCTCCTGCGCACCTTGCTGCGATACGTATGACAAGTCTGTTGTCCCTGGTCGCCGCAGCGTTTACAGAAAAGACTACCGTACATAGGCGCTGCGCAACGAGTCTCCCGTCTCGTGGAGTGGCATCCCAGTGGCCTGGCGTGTCCCCTGTGACCAGCTAGATTTCCAGTGTACCATATGGGTTTCGGGATCCATGACGACCTGCGTCAGGTCGTCGTCGAGTCACGCGAGCCTATCCAGCTTCATTCGCGTTCACTGCGACTGTTGAGCACGTGCTGCCACCGATGCGGGTTGCGCTGCCGAGCCCACCAGTGGAGCAACTTCTTTCTTGTGAACAGGCGCCACGCCGAGCAGCTGTTTCAACCCGTCGTAAATAAAGAATTGCCCGGCAGTCAGACTACCAACCATGATTGCGCGAGCACCCAGTCCACGGAAAAGTCCACGCGGACCTAGCTCACGAATAATCCGGAACGTTGCTTCAGCGATGCTACCCGTTACGCGGGACTTGTTGATGACCGACAACACCGTGTCCGCGGGTTGCGAGACCACAGCTGCACAGATACCAGCAAAGATACCGGAATTGAGTGAAATCAAGAGCTTGGTGCTATCCCGCATGTCGGCTTTTGGTTTCCCCATGCGCTCCAGCGTGCGGTAGATGAACTCGGATGCTGCTTCAAAAACAGCAAATTTGGCCATTGTGTAGGGAATCTGTTTCAGGAGGATCGGGAAGAGTCCGGCGTAGAGACCACGCAGCCCTTCATTGGAGATGAGCTTTCCGAACGCCTCCGGTAAAGAGCTCGCAAAAGTCGGTTGGCTCACCAGACGGATACGCGTGGCCTCCAGCGGGCAAAGCGCCAGGTCTGCGAAAAACTCCGCCGTACCGCCCGCTGCTAGCCAGATACCGAAGCGGCCTTTCTCCGCTGCCTCGGGACCAGCCAGACTCGAATATAGCCGCTTGAAGTACTCGTAAAGCCCAAACTTGAACCATCCTTGCAAGAAGTAGCCAACGGCAGTCGGGCTCAGTCCGGTTAGCAGTGCCAGTGCGCCCTCCTCCTTGACGATCGTGCGTGCGGCGTGTGTCATACCGTGGTACTTGTCCGACAGCTGCAGCCGCGTCTTGACCACGTCGACCGGAACCACAGCCGAATGGGTAACACTGCAGCATATTGCACCTGCCAGAGCAAACTTCAGGTACGTTCCGAAAGTGGGGTTTTCGTCGGCCGAGCACGCCACGAGTGTCGCAGGTCGACCCCCGAGCGCACCCCACACCGTCGGCAGCGTCGACGGTGCTGCTCGCAGAACTTGGTCCACGCCGCAGTTGGAGCCCCCGTTATCCTTTCGCTGCTGCAATGCTGTGACCATAGGGGTTTGAGACCACGTCACCAGTTGCGAGAATCGAACCAGCATATCGTCTGCAACGCGGTTTAAACTGACCAGGGTCGTCCCTTACCGTTGAGCGCCCAACGTTTGGAGCGGGATGCACCCACGCACGATGCTGGGCGGCATCGCGCACTCGGACGGCTCGCACGCCACGATCGCGTCGGGACGGCGCGGCCGGCGGCGGCGGCGTCTCCTGTAGATGCGCGCGCATCAGCTGATGGTGAATAGGGAGCTCTTTGTACAATAAGGACAATTACGAATATAACAGACATGAGCGCTGCTGGTGCACACCTCGCCAGCCGTCCAGTACGGAATCGCACTCGTCGAGTCGTGCGCGTCATGAACACTTCGAGGAGAGCTCCAGTTCTGTATTCCTGCAGGGGACACAGGTGTGGTTGATCTACGTCTATTCACCAGGTTTGGTATGTCCATTCTAAAAAGTTCGCTGAACGGGCTCGGAGGCGCTTTGCGGTACCCTCGTGCGCGTCTCTGCGTGAACGACGTCAGTGCCTCTGCGAGGCAGGCAGGGCACGGAGACGGCGACTGGGTGCGCTAACCTTGCAGCTCGAAGCGTTTCTGGTAGGGCAGTACCCGCTGATATCGTCTCTCTGGCGACCGACGCGATGCGTGCTGTACTGGGTCCGTGTTGGCGCGCACGAAGAGCCGCCATAGCCACAGTAGGGTCGCGTCCGCCAGCGAGTTAACGAGCGTACGTTCCCTCCCAGATATGCCCGCCCAACGCCGCTGGACTGAATGCGCGTTTTGCATGTCGCTAACGGTGTTCGGCGCTCAATCCCGATGCTTCATAGAGTTGTTCGAGGCTGAGCAGCTGCACATGGATCCCCTACGCAGACTCGTATGCGAGACGCATGCGCATGCCGAACCTACCCCCGCTCGATGCAACCAACGACACTTCGACGCGACCCGCCGAGTCGTACCAGCGACATGCACATGTCGGAACAGCTCGCTCCGCATCCTTGATGACGTGCCTCTGAGCGCTTGCCGTCCACGACGAAGCAAAGCAAGCAGCAACGCCATACACGCACTCCGAACGGGGCATCCCAACGAGCGGGCGGTGCTTAGCGGCTACGCTCCCGTCCGATTCGAAGCAACCGCATCCTGATGTGGCGTTTCCGCTGGCGCAGCGTTTCGTCCACACTGATCCAGGTCCAGTTCGTTGTCCGGCTTCTGTGCAAGCGACCAGCGTGCCGCCCCGTCGGCAGGTCGTACATGCTTCGCCAGCGCCAGGATCGCCTGTTGGCGCAGCGCCTTTCGACGTGCACCCTGCACAATATCCCCGATCACCACAACGATCTGTGTTCGCTGTGCTTCGGACGGGACGGACGCACCCAGAAGGCGACAGTACGCGCTTGCTTGACTCGAATATGGTGCACGTCGAAGTTCATCAATCGCCAATTCGATGATCCTCTCGGGGAGTTGCGCCGCCAAGCGTTCTGCATGCGTGCAGAACTGGCTCAACGAGAAGGCGGCAGCTGCTCGAACATGGACATTTGGATCTTCTTCGAGTCGCTTCAGTAGAAGATCCATCGCACGCCCTTTCAATGCATTCCAGTCGTTATCGAGAATGATCGTAGGTTCTGTTTGAGGGATGAACGCGCCTGGATCCGCCGCGAGCCGCCCTAATGCGGTACACGCAGCGGCGCGCATCGATGCAATGGGGTCAGCGGTTAACGCCTCGAGCTCTCGAAAGAGCGGCGTGCCTGCGGCTCCAATTCCAGGCTGACTCAAACAGGCGATGGCAACCACACGTACCGCGTGGAAGGGATCCTTCAACATGCGGAACAGGAGTGCGTTACGCGAACTTGCGATCGATGGCCGCGAGCGCAACAGCAAGCGCAAGAGACGGGCGCTTTGTAGTCGCAGCGCTGGACTCGTCGATGCACTTCGAAAATGATGCTCGACCATCGCAAGTACCAGTTCGTCGACGGCAGTGCTGTCGGGTGCGGATTCTTGGACCCTGCTCAGATGACGCATGCGTAGTGTTAGCATGGCTTCCACGAACGAAACCACGTGCGCATCATTCCAGCGCAGCGGATTCGCTAAAAGCTGCTCCAGCGGCGGTATGGTTTGTAGACGATCATGAATACTTTTCAGACAGGAGATGGCCGCTGCTCGAAGCGTTTCAAGCTCTGGCCCAAGTGAAAGCGCGTACTGGTCCCAGAGCAGGTTCCCGGCGGTCTTGAGCTGTGCGCTCGGGAGACAGCGTGATGGCGTATTCTGCACCACGACCCCGAGGCAGCGCATGAGCTGACAGGTCGAGGTGCTGGAATCCACACCTCCCCTGCTGACTATACCGGTCAATGCAGTTGCAGCTTGGGTCAGCTGCGCCTGCATCGTTTCGACCAGTGTATCGTAGACCAGTTGAAGATGCAACCGATACCGTTCCGACATGGGCACAAACGTCTGCTGTCGAGCGCTCTTCATGGTGCTGGTTGCGTTTGGTGCTCCTTCCATGCGTGTCGCACGTCGTGGCGCCTTGAGTACCATTCCACAGAGCGGGTACAGGAAACGCTGCGCCCCGTCGAAAAGGAAGCACAGCAGCGAGCAGGAAGCAGCGCGTCCGTTTCGCACTCCCTGACATAGGGTCGGCGTCCAGCGATACCACAGGGCAGCGTGTTTCTTCAGCCAGAGTGTCTCGAGGGCGTGTGCTGCGTCTCTGGGTGTTGGTTCGTTCGGGGTCCGCTGGCGCGGCACTGAGCGTCGAAGGACGTTCAGTTGCTTCTGCGCTGTTTCCTGAGCATCAGACTCGAGAAGGTGCTCCCAAGCACTCACACTATGGAGGAACGCGTCGAAACTGGTTACTTGTGCACTTTCGGGGGCCATACGCGCTGGATGAGTCCCGTTTGTAAGTGCTCGCTCCGCAGCCGTAAACCTGGGACGGGACCCAAAAGTAAGCAGTCTGATGAATTGCACAAAGGAACCTGAACGCTTTCGTCAAGTTTAACCAGTCTACTTTCGTTTAGTAGCGGTAAAGCTTCGTCATGGTGGTGTTCATGAAGTGCTTGTCTCCCATGCTTGTATAAGCACAAGCGGAGGTTCGAAATTTGCTTGGCGCGTGCGCCGGAGCGCCCGAGACGACCCCACGAGACCTTCCTCGGGATGAATAGGTCTCCTTCGACACACGTTCTAGCCATTGGTAGCGTTCCAGTTCATATGGTGCTCGCTTTGAACATTTACACAGCGTATGTCGAATTCTTTTCAGATGAGAGAATGTTTAGACTGACCATGGATCCGAGGATTCGGAAAGGATAATGGCTTTCGGGAAAGCGTCCATCATGAAGCATCTACCTTCAAGTTCTATCACCCATACATGCTCTCTGATATACTGGTCGTTTCGTATCTTCTATAGTGCGCCGACTAGCTGTCTTGAGCACCCGCCGTAGCGCTTATATACCGCCGAAGCAGGTGCTGCACGGAGACAGAACGGCTTTTGCATACCACTGAGGGCGTCGGCTCGAGGCGTGGTTCATCGGACACGGAGTCGGAGTTCTTAATCATTCTAGGAGCCTGGAAGCTGCGCAGAGAGACGCACTGCCTGCGGCGGCACGGTGCGATATACTGGGCGTCCACTGCGACCAGGGCGACGCCCAGACGCAGCATACACGCTCCTAGTCCCAGATTGAATTGCGTTACGGACGAGTAGCTCAGGTTTCTTTAAAGAACCCGCCACTGGGGGAAGCATGAAGCACTAGCTAGCCCCGAAGACTCGTCCGGCTCTCGGGACCTTCCGCCTAAAAGGTAAACTTTTCGAGATACTGAAACTTTTCCCCATTTCTGCGCTTACAATTAAGATCAAACGAAACTGTTATCGAGTTGCTAGTCAGTGCAGAGTTTCTATTCTTTCAGCATATGTCGATGATGCCCCCGCGACAGCTACCAGAACGCCTATCGCTTCGGTTCTCCGTCCGAAAGCGCATTGGAAACCTCGTGCGGAAACTCTTGAGACACGATAAAGACGCTTGTCAGAATTTTCGGGTAGCACTAGGCTGGTTACGTAGACGCGGGCTCTGAATTTGTTTACTCCAGGCATAAGACATGGATAATATGTCGGGTACCCGGTTCCCAAATCAACACCAAAACAAAAACGACACGATTCTCGATGGTAAAGAGTTGGTACCAGTTGCTCCAAGGCCATAGAGGCTCGCTGGGTCCCCGCATGCGAGTGCGAACTGCACTGAGGCCACCACAATCCCCTTCGAGTCTCGCTGGTCTGCACACTGCACCTACAGCTTCATGCACCGACATTTCGTTGAGCCATTTAAGCGTTTGATCAAGCATTCACAAAGCGTTGGACAGCGGCTCGTTCCCCAGTGGTGCTGCTTTGCTGCAAATCTTGCCTGAACATGCACTGATTGCGCTCAATACTCATGCTTTCGGGATCGAGTCAGAACAGAACCACAACCGCATATCGTACGCATCCTCACCATCCGCATAGTAACGAACCTCAGTGGTATGGATTTGATAGCCTAACGAGTCTCGGTACAAGTGCTGCGCAGCTACGTTGCTCAACCGAACATGTAACGATACATAGGCAGCATTGTACTCCTCACGCATTGCCTGATGTGCGATACACATCAATCGTTTCGCGATACCGAGTTTTCGATGAGACCGTTGCACCGCCAGCGAAGTGATGTGACCATGACGCACCGGTTTAACAGCCCCAGAGGTCGCTGCTGTGTTTGAACTGGAGCCCGCGTCCGTGGATCCGGGGCTTTCCTCCATTTTGGCAAGAACATACCCAACAATGCTCCCGTCTAGGTCCTCTGCGACGTAGAGTAAATGCGGCCACGACAGCAGGTGGTACATGTAGTACTTGATTTGGTAGTTCTCTGGGAGACATTGCAAGTTACAGTATTGCATGGCCAAGAGGTCAGCGGGCGTCGCACGTCGCACCGAAACCATGGCTGGGTAGGGTGACGCGCTCCCACGCCAGGGATGCGCGTGCGAGTGCGTGCTCTCAAACGAATGCAGTTGCAACGCGCCCTGGGCCGCCGTTTCTCTCACAGTAACCGAGCAGAGCGCTCCTATCGAGACAACGGATGCAGTCGTCGCCCGTGCGTGTTCCTGAAACACGGCACGACAAGTGCCGAGGTCGAGCACCCCCGCTGAGTATGAGCGTTTCGCGCTCGATCAGGCCTATCCTGCACACTTTGTTCTGCAAGATTCCAGAGATACTGGAAGTATCAGTAAAAGTCTAGTCCAAAAAAGTCTGTGAAAAGTCCTCAGATCGTTCTGCAGCACCGAATAGAAAGCGGAAGGCAAGGTTCGTAAACGCTACGCACGCGTTGTCGAAGGACGTGTAATGACCGCGGATGCCCGGAGCGATTATCGGGTGCAGCAAGCGAAACGCCAAGCTCTTGTTTCGTTATTGTTGTTCGTGTTGCTCTGGGCAGTCAGCACTGCTGTCAACTTGGGGAAGTATCGAGAAAAGGATTTTGTGAGTTCCAATGCACCCTTGCATGCAAGCGAAGGTGATACCAGCCTCTCGGAGAAACGCCAAAGCCGTCTCGTAAGTTAACCCGAGCACCGACAGCAGCAGCTTCGTCCCTGTCTGCGGAACTTGCAATGGTGGAAGATTCCGACCTGGCGAAAGATCTGCCGCACTATGATAAGCAAGAAGAAAGGTTCCGTGAGCAACCTTCAACGCAGCACCAGGCTGGATCGAGCGCACCACCACTCCCTGGGAGAGCCAGTCGGCGACTGCGTCGAGCCTGCCGCCCGCGGGTCATCGATCTCAAGCTACACGTTCCGTACCCGTTTGTGGTGGAGCCCTGGGACTGCAGCGCTCCCGAGCCCTTCGCACTGGTGAGCATCAAGAGCGAGCAGGGTACTGTACCAGTTCCTGCACACTGGCGAGCGAAGCGAAGGTACCTAGAGAATAAACGAGGCTTACCGAGTGGAGCACTCGCTTTTGTTCGAGACGCATATGAGCGATTGATGGAATGCTTGCAAGAACCGCAAACGCCTTTATCAGAATCTCTGACCGAAGAGTGGCGTCTCTGGAGTCGCCTACGTGGTCTCGGTGACGTGTACGTTCCTTTGGATGAGTTCGATCCACTCCGCGGTTGTACGTTCCGACCAGGGGTGGTGTCGGGAGCGCTTGCACAAGCACTCCAGATTTCGGAGCTGGAAACGTTCTCGATACCATCGAGTCCATGGCGGGACGGTTGGCGGCGTAGTGGGCACCGCTGCCCACCGCTGTATCCGGCCATGAAGGAGGCAAACTTCTGCTGGCGAATCGAGCCAGGACCTGCTGGATGCGCTCATCATTTGTATGACACTGGAAACAAGGTGCATCACTGGGGTTCATTGAGGGACGCAGCAGACCCCCCGTGAGGATGGATCTGGGCCCTCCAGGTCAGGGGCGCTACGTAAACGCTGACGCTTCGATATCGCGGCTGTCCAGGTAGGTATCAGCAGGGCCGTGGCTTGGGTTCTCTGCACGCGTGTCGCTCGCTCAAGCTCCCTCTGCTCAGCGGAGTACGAAACTGGTGATCGCAGACCCTCGTAGCGTCAGCAAAGGAGCAGATGCCTGTCCGCTGGTCATTGATGGCGTCAGTGTGCGCACATTCCGTAGCTTCTGGTTCGCTAAATCGAACCTCGATAGCCGAAAACACCCCAACACAATTTGAGGCAAAAGCTTTGAACCATGGCCCAGCAAGCTGGTAGAAGCGACCGCCTTCCGTTGACGCGCATTGGCGACATGCTTTGTCAAAAGATGGATGGTGTGAAGTAACGGACAGCGTATGCGAAACGAATACACGGAGCGTTGAAAACGTCGCATTCCTGGAATCCGTTTCGTCAACGGACGTGTATCAAGCGACAGCGTATCGCCACGAGACTATCCGATGTGTACGTCACAAGGACGTGGAACATTAGAGCTAGGTTCAGGCGACGACCGTAGAGCCGCGTTCGGTATCGAAACTCCACTTTGTAACACGAACCGTATGCCTTTCTCCCGAGAAAATCGACAGCGATGAGCGCAGCTGGGCATCGAAAACGCAACATGCGGGAAGCGCACGATACTGGCCTAAATGGGATACAGGCTGCTTCGCAGCAGCCTCGTGTTTATCCGACTTGCAGTGTACAGCCCAGGATGATGAGGCGCTGTTCGCTTCGCGCCTTCTCCGACACTGCTTACGCCTGGTTGGCAGAGCACAACGCCATGCTTTTTTTCGATATGTTGCTGACTGCGGCAGACTGCGGCAGCAGTAGCTGCATCGTGTCAAGTGCTCCGCTCCCGCCAAAAAAAAAGCGTGCTTGTGCGCCTTACAGCTGCCCCATCGGCATTTTTCTGGCGCTTCCCCTGCAAAAACTACGAGTGAACCTACGATGTAGCAACAGTTTGGCTTGCACTGATAAAAGCGTTTACCAGCGGGTTATCCTTTCAAGTGATCGACCCGGGCAAACGTCTCGCGCCCTCCCGTCACTACCCGGACTTGAAAAGAAGCACCGCGATTTGGTCCAGGTAAAAGTATATGAAACACCCGGTTTCATGCGTGACGTACGAGCCAAAGTTTCGTCCGACGATACAGTGCCAGGTAGGTCCGTACTTGGCGTCAAACTCTTTCTTTATAGCTGCCGCCACGTCCTTCTCCACCTGATAGTTCTCGATGGCCTTTGTCGCAGTCTCTACGGCAAACTGCTGCCGATCTTCTGGCATATCCACAGACTTAATCACACATTTTCTCCCTTGCATGCCGAAAGCTTCCGCAATGTTGCAGGAGCACCTTATAAGCGGGTCACGATCGTCTCTGTTCGACGACAACGGCAACGACGGAAGCCTAGAGAAAGTCAATGCCAATGACACATACGCCAGCAGCGATCGTCGCTCCGAGGCAAAGCCTGGAAGCGTTCTCCCTAGTCCAGGACGTGGCATAGAGCTGCGGTCTCGATATGGGTGTTGTTTGCCCACTGACCTGAACGAGAGCGTGACAGGCATCCGATGACGCAGCTGCCACAGTTACGAATACCATAGTTATCTGCGTGGTACTGAGCGACAACTTGGACACATACGCTGGAGCAGCCGCGAACTGCATGGACTCGAGAGCGCTGAACACGGTTTGGTGGTCTATTCGCTCGCTCTCTGGGGCACCAGGTGACTGCTTAGGTGAGCTCGTACCACAGTTCAGCGAATGGGAAGCGCAACAAGGCGGTATCACCGCTGATAGCGCACCTCATAACACGACTGCAACCTCAGCGGACGCTGCGCCGACAACGCACTGTTCGCGAGTCGGCACGGCGGTTCAGGCCTTGTGCCAGGGTCCGTTGCTCGCCGAAAACAAACGAGAAGCTTCCACAGACGCTGGTTTGAAAAGGGGCAGCGCAGCACTTGTGACAAAGCCAGCAACAGCGCCAGCAGTCGCGCTGGAAACCGAAGACGCTGAGGGCGTGGGTTCGAAGGCCTCCACCACACTCTGGACACAACTGGACGCGATTCGCCAGGCCTGGAGACGAGGAGATGCTGCAGAACTGAGCAGGATCAGCGCTGTCGATCGCGGGCTCCTCGAACAACTTGCCTGGAGCGGCGTGCCTGGTGCGCAACGGGCCCTTGCGTGGAAGCTGCTGCTGGACTACTGTCCGCCGCAACCTTCGCGTCTTCTCCGGAGCGTCAGCCGCAAACGCGACCAGTACTGGCAAGCAGTTGCTGAACTCGGGCTAGTCACTGATCCCAGACTCGGTAATCGCCTGTCCTCAGAAGACTGGGCTCGTAAGCGTCAGATCGACCTCGACGTGCCGCGTACCGCACCCGAATTTCCGCTCTTCCACACCGGAGCCGTACAACAGGCAATGACGCGGATCCTACACTTGTGGTCCGTGCGACATCCCGCCGCCGGTTATGTGCAAGGCCTCAATGACATCCTGGTACCACTGTTGTACGTCTTTTACGCGGACCAGGCTCCAGAGTTTAGCCAACTCGATCGCACCACGCTTCCGGAAGATGCGGAGCCGCTGCTGCGCGAGGTTGAAGCGGATACCTACTGGTGCTTGAGCACACTTCTCGAAGCACTGCAAGATCAGTATGTATTCGGGCAACCTGGTATTCAGCGTCGAGTGGCGCTACTCGAACGCATCATGCAACGCATTGATGCTTCACTGTGTGCGCACTTAGCCAAAGAGCAGGTAACCTTTATGCAGTTTGCATTCCGTTGGATGAATTGTCTCTTGGTTCGCGAGTTTCCGCTTCCGATTACCCTTCGACTCTGGGATGCGTATCTGAGTGAACGCGGCACATTTGCCGCGTTCCACGTGTATGTATGCGCTGCACTTTTGGAGCGTTTTTCGTTGGATCTTGTGCGCCTGACATTCCCCGATCTCGTACTCTTTCTTCAGAATCTGCCGACCCGATCGTGGACAGAACAGGATCTCAGCACGCTTCTGAGCCGAGCCTATATGTTCAAGGCAATTTTCGAGGATGCTCGTCGGTTATAGCGATCGGACAAGCAAGGCGTATCGATGGACATCACCTGGATACAAGCAGATCGAGCGTTCGTAAAATAGACGACATCATAATTCTGATCATACGAACAAGGGTCCTCTCGTTACGTTTCCCAAAATGCAGCCTCCTCCAATCATGCATTCTTCAAGATTTCGACTATTTTTATGTTTGAGCTCGTTGGCGAGGAAATTCGCGCAGCTGGACTGACGCGGAAACGAAAACTCGATTTCGTGTTTTGACGACAAGTTCATACGTGCGCACGCCGAAAGTGCACGGAACTTTTCACGTCAAATCATCGAATGCAATCGAATCACAAGTCCGAATCGTTTTACGGTGATCGATGAAACGACTTTTGCACAGCAGCATGATACCTGTGACGGGATGTGTTCCGAGAGGCTCCCCTTGCTTCGGTTTCCATGGAAAAGAGTCTCGTGCTCGGACCTGAGTCATCGCAGCGATCGTAACGCACTGGGAGGAGTACCATCGATTTGCAGGAGAGGAGTGTTAAGAGAACGAATGATCGCGGCTTGTTCGTTAGTCTGGAGTTTTCTCCCTGTACCTGGTCTACCATGGACAGCATCGCGTTCCACTGATTCTTGATCGAATGGAACAGAGTACGGGAGCGCTCGCAGCAGACGGTGAATTTGTCCAGGGCATCGACCATGACAAGCCCGTGATCCTGCGGTACTGCACTCGCCATGCGAACTCGAGAGGGCATCGGCGGAAGCCTTCTGCACTCGTTCGGCGCATGCACCGAACAATGAGGCAAGTCTTGAAGCGTCATTGCCCGGCCTTCGGAGGTGAATATGTGGTGGATACTCGGGAATACCGGCCTTACATGCCCGTGTCACCGCTACGCATTGCGCGTCGATGTTATCTAGCAGGAAGATGAAAATGGCAAGCGATACGGAGATCGCTACAACCTCGCCTACATGGATGTTGCCGAAATCAGCCCGCAAAAGCGTTACCGGGACTTCAGTGCCGCTATGAACACCCTCCAATTGCTGACAATGAAGCGTGAGAGAAAGCAGAACACGGCGTATTTGCTGCCGGCGATCAAAGAAAGTACGAGGAAGCAGTCGCAGATAAATGCCACAAATGCTTCTGTTGATAAACGTGGGAAGAGTATGCAGAACATTGGCAAGAACGCCAGTGTTCATGTACTTGTTCCATTCTATTCTGACGTGGGTCTAGCGATCTTCCGCGGAAACCTCCGCTTACAGGGACTCGGGGGCGCACTCTAGATACCAAGGTTCCATACCAACATCCATAATCGGCGGAACACGGAGACTGCAGCTTGTTCGCGGTAAAACAGCACGTGTTCTAACGTGTTCTCGCAGCGATACATTACACGACCGCGACCGCACTTCCTGTCTCCATGCAGCCGATAGCCGCAACACCCACGATGAGCACATGCTCAACGTCCGGTTTCCAGGGAGTCAGGCGCTCTGTCCTCCCCAGATGAACCCGAGAAACTAGACCGGCGTCTTCACGACCGAAAGGCATTGCGAAGGCTTCAGGGGCATGCGCCACAACATCCCGTCCAGCAGCCGGCAATGACGTCAGCAGCGCGGGTCGCTATGCAACCCCACGCCACCGCACCTAGCATCAATACCATTACATGCCCGAGCTGCGCTTCCCTGGAGCTCGTTCGTGAACGAAACGCACCTTAGAACCTGCACACATCGCGATTTAGAACCTTAGTCGTTGTCGAGGCCCCGATTCGAGGTTCGCAACTCGAAACCAAGCAGCGGACCCAGTCTGGCAATGTAGCGACGAAAAGGACGCCTCCGACGAAGTTCCTCTTCGAGTTTCACCCCCGGGCGATGGACAAGGCTCCCAGCGGCCGTTGCCTCTGCAGTGCCGCAGCCGCTGGTGCCCGGCGGTGGAACCAACACTCGCGGATCCATGACTTGGGCAGGAGCTGGTGCCACCGCTCCAGGAACAGCATCAGCGGGGGTTCGGGCTCCCTCGTTTGTTTGCGTACGCTTTGGAAGAGCGTCGCGTTTCGCTGCTGCGCGGTCTGCCGTCACCGCTCGCGGGGATGCCTCGCGTGCCCTGTCCGGGTCCAGAAAAGCGTTGTTTCCAGCGTCCCCGCGTGACGTTCGGAGCACTCGCTTGGTGTCCAAGCGAGCTCGCATGCCCAGCACGCGACGCTGGGCCAGCTGAATCGAGCGACGATGGTGTTTTCGCATCGAGGTCGCTCGCGTCTGCGAGACGGCCTCATGCCACTGCGCTAAGGCACTCGGTTCTGTAATCTTCTTCGCAAGCAAGAGCTGCAGCCGCTCCTCAATCTCTCTGACCGTACGACGGTGCAATAGACCAAGACGGACGCTTGCTTGCGCATGGAGGATATCCCCCAACAGTCGAGGATTGGGGCCGTAGCGCTGCCACGCCTGGAGCAGCGCGGCATCTTCCTGGAACGACCACTGCACTCGATGACGTAACCAGGCCTGTAGGTTCACATAGACCTGGCGTGTTGGGCCTAGCGGCAATGTCCGCATGGTACTCGAGTCGGCACGAGCTCCGGATTTGGCAGTCGCAGTCGCCTCGGGGGCCCGAATGCGATCGACAGCGTTACGCGCTTCTGCAACAGGTACTCGTGTAGTAGTCGTAGTTGTTGTTGTTGTTGTTGTTGCTGCTGCTGCCCCCAAGCCAGCAGTCAATGAATCGACAAATGCGTCGTCGTTGCGCAGATGCGAAGCGATTTGCTGCACGTCACTTACTCGTCCGCGCTGGAGCGCAGTTGGGGCTCCAGAATGCGCCATTCGCCAATAGCAGTGAATAAAAAACGCCGCGTCTTCGGTGCCAGCCTCGGGGTCGAGGATCAAATCAACGGGGGTCTCGACGGGCGGCCCGTACACCATCACCAGCGCCGCCGCCGTGTCGCCGCTACGCTTCTCGCTATGGTACGCGCGAGTCGTACGCCGCCAGTCGAGACCCCCGGATCCGTTTTTTGTTCCCGAACTGTTCGGATCCGGAACAGGTGGATACACCAAAGGTAGCGCTGCACTGTTCTGATCGGCTTCATCATTCAAAGATGTGTTTGCAGCACCTTCGTCGAGGTTGGAGTCGCTCGTGTTGGCAACACGTTCCGGTGCCTGCCCTGTATCCCATGCTACTGCTGCTGCTGCCACAGGTCCTCCGAGATGCTGCGCGATTCGCCACGCAGTGTGCCAAACAGGCCACCAGGTCGAAGTGTCCCCAGCGGGCTTGTCCGTACGAGTAGCGGCCATGGCGGGCGTTTCGGCAAAGTCCACTGCATCCAGACTGGCGTCAGCAGACGCTACCAACTCCATGGCCTGGCGCATCCGTCGCTCCTCGTCGTCCTCAGCCTCGAGTATCGTGCGCTCTAGCTGTATGTACTCCTGCTCGGTGAGGCCGCACGCCTCCAGTCCTCCGTATGGATTCGGGTGCACAGGAGGCGGCGCCGGACCTCCCTCGATCAGTTCCAGTGGATGGACCCGCTGCAATACCTCGGTCGTGAAGAGACCATCCGCGAGTACCAGTTGTTCCAGGCGTTGCTTCTGCAGCGCTCGACGAAGTATCGGAGCCTCCACGGTGCCTTCCGTCACGAGCCGGTAGATTCGCACCGGCCGATCCTGTCCGATGCGATGACAGCGGTCTTGGGCCTGCGCATCAACCGTGGGGTTCCAGTCCGAGTCGTAGAAGAGCACCGTATCGGCACCGGTGAGGTTCAAGCCGACACCTCCGCTACGCGTAGTGGAGAGAAACACCAGATAGCGCCGATCGTTGTTGAAACGCTCACAGAGGCGTAGACGCAAACCCGTGGGCGTGCTCCCATCCATGCGAATGTAGGCAAAGCGATGCAGGCAGAGAAATTGTTCAAGAATATCGAGCATTCGTACCATTTGAGTAAATATGAGCACTCGATGCCCTTTTTGTTCCAGTTCTCTCAACAGGCCAGCAAGGCGCTGGAGTTTCCCGCAGTCCCACTGCAGCAGCCGCGCATCCGGGAAGCGCAGTTGCTGACGAATCGCCAACGGTCGCCACAAACCGAACAAATACGCTAGAGGCGGTGATGTGGTCCCACAAGCTGTTCGTCTCTGGTAACGAAAAGCTGCCTTGCTTACGAGCTGCGGCACCGGTGCGATCGCGCGATGCACCACCAGCGTAAACGGCAGCGCCTGCGCTAACGCTCGGTCAACAAGGCGCTCCAGCGTGGCCACTGGATGCAGCGCAGGTGCTGAGCGCAAAGGCACCCGCACGAGTTGCCGAATACTCGCCCCTATAACTGGCTCCGCGATGCGTCGACTACATGATACCAGACGCAACTGGTTGCGTTCCGTTTGCTCGGCTCTGTCGATCCGAGCTAGGAGACTCGCAAACGATGCCCGCGATATGGCCTGCGAATCGGAGCATGTCGTCGGACACGCTGAAGTCTCTGCGAGCATTCGCGCGGCGGCGGTAAGGGCTCGTATCCGAGCAGCGTCCTCGCGAGACATGGATTCATCGACGAGGCGGGGTGCCCGGCGCTGCGCCGTCTCAGACGCTGCTTCTGCTCGTATGATGTGCGGAATGAAGATCGTCAGCGGTCGTTGACTTGCGTAGGGCTCGTCGATGGGTCGCCCTGCAAACAAGTCCGGATGGTTACAAACCTTGCGCAGCTGGATGAGCACATTCATCACAGACAGGTAATTTCCGCTGAGTAGCTTCTCCCGCGTAGCTGCTCGACTCATAAAGTCATCGTAGAGCTCTCGTTGCCGTTTGCTTAGTGAACACCAGACAATTTCCTCGGTTTTCGGGGGCAGCTCACGCTCCACGTCGCGCTTCAGGCGTCGAAGCACAAAGGGACGAATAACGCGGTGCAGACGTTCAACCATGCTCTCCTGGACGCTTGCATCGGCTTGAATGAGCGTCTCGATGGGTTCCTGAAACCACTCCCGGAATTCGCTATGGCTTTGGAAAACATTTGGCATGAGGAAATGTAACAGCGACCACAATTCTATCAGCGAGTTCTGCAGCGGCGTTCCGGTCAGCAGTAAACGATGCCGCGAATGGAAGGTGAGCAATGTCTGCCATTTTTGGCTCTGAAAGTTCTTGATGTGTTGCGCTTCATCGAGCACGAGATAGCTCCATTGCTGTCGACGAAAGACGGTGGCGTCCTGCACCACCATGTGGTAAGACGTGACACAAACGTGGAAAGCATTGGGTTTGGTCCAGCCGCGGCGCTTGGCAGCTCGTTCGGTGGGCGTCCCGAAATAACAAAGCACCTTGAGGCCTGGGGCGAACTTTTTGAATTCAATGTTCCAATTCATGACCACAGAGGTGGGTACCACGATCAGATGCGGACCCCAGTCCTGTTTTGCAGTTGCCAGCCAAGCCAACAGCGCTATTGTCTGGATGGTCTTGCCCAGGCCCATGTCGTCTGCCAGCATACCATTGAGACCCTTCTCGTTCAAGGCAATGAGCCATTGTAGGCCGGCGTGTTGATAGGGGCGCAAGCGGCCTCGAAAGAGAATACGCAAAGCGTCGTCCACGGAGCGGAACGATGCCGGCCGCTCAAGTGCCTCTTTCGTGGACAGTGCAGCACAGCTGGTCTGGGTTGCGTTTCCCGAATGCTCTTCAACATCGGGTGCAGCGGCTGCTCCCAGCGATGTATTTGGCAACCTTTCGGACATGTTCGCAGCTACTTCCGGTTTCGTTGGTAGCAGTGCTGTACCGCCATCACCATCACCACGATCTTCGGGCGAGGCGTCTCCCAGTCGCTGCGCACTGGAGTAGACCGAATCCGCAGTCCCTGGCATCGATCCAATTTGTCGCTGCGTTCCGTAACCGCCAGTACCAACATCATCAACTGATGCGTCCGCGCTGCTCATCAAGCAACCAGGAAGTGGTCTTCGTCCTCGGCTCGTCGACAAGTGCACTTCGTTGGTAGCGCGCGGCATCAGAGACTGCGTATCCGACTCGCGTATCGTTCCGTTCGCTGCGGTATCTGCGGTTATCTCCGGGAGCTGCGTTTGCGATGCCCGATCCGATTCCCTTCCTGTCGCAAGTTCCGCGGTAGAATATGGCTCTCCATCCACAACCATCTGTTCCGAGTCACAAGTCGCTAGTTCTTCTGCCAGGACCTTGACGTAGTCTTCAGTCTGGTGAACAAGGGAATCCAAAGCCCGTTGTCGTTTGCGCTTTGCAAGGCGCTCGTCCTGTGCCTGCTGTTCCCATATCATCATATGGAAGAGTGACTCCCAGAACTTTTGAACGTGCCGACTCAACAGGCGAGCTCGTCGTATGCGCGCGACCTCTCGTGCCTGGGAGTCACGTGCGTCCCGCTGCTTCCGTTCTTCATGAAATCTGTGGATAGCGCGAGCGAGTCGTGCTCGAAAAGCAGCGTGCCACTTGAAGCGCTCTCGATAATCAGTGGCTAGCCAGATCATCGCCTCACAGAGATAGTCGTGGTGTGTCTTCGAGCGCGGCGGTTCCGGTTGCTTCGGCAGGCGCGCTTTCGCAAGCTCCAGGTTGCGCTGTTGGATTTCGGTGGCTTCACGCAGTATGCGGTCCTCCGCTAGGCGCTGCGACGCAGCATCAGCATCAGAAAAACCCAGAACAGTGGTATCGAGGGCCTCGATGGACGCCTGACAGCGCTTCTCTAAAGCCGCAGACGTGGAGGTTCCTCCCGATTCGTGACCTTTTGTTAAATGTTGCAAAACCTGCTCGTCTAGAGTCAGTCGGGCTGGCTCCTCCGCGCTCGACTTCCAGTCCATGGAGCCAGCGTCCCGGAACGTGGAGCGAGGCGGGCTTGCCTGCTCGCCGGTTCCCCGTGGTGCTGTTGTGTGCAGCACGCTCGAACCAGCTGCGTCTCGTTTCAGGGGCCTCACATCACCGTGGCTGCGCACTAGCTTTCGTTTCTGTTCACGTTCAGCTCGCGTTTGCAAGAGCTGCGCCTGACGAAGGTGCTCGTCACGAGAGGCTGCAGCTCTCCGTGCCAGTTCCCGCAGACGGTCGCTAAGCTTTGACAGCAGTAACTCGTCCGAAAGCGCCTGCTTCTTTAGAAGTGCACCAATCCGAGAAGTTGTCGGACCTTGCACGGCCGTACCGGTACGTTCACCCTCGCCAGTGGTGCGCGGTATCTCGTTACCTGGAGAGACAGGCTCTGCATGAGCAGCGGCTTTCAGTTCAGCGCCAACCGCGCACGACAACGACGATGCAGGCTGTCGTCGACGACCTGCATACGCAGCATAGTCCGTTCGACGCTGACCTCGTAACCTTGGCGACGTGTTCATGCAGCGCACTTGCTGAAGCGACGACCAACTAGGCGCGCCCGTTCCAAAACGAGTTCCTCGCCCGCGCGCTGCGCTCCCGACCTGCGCTTAGCGGCAGTAGCAGCCACTAAAAGCACCCTGGAGTGAATCTGGCAGTCCGCTTCCCTACTTTCTGTGTTTGGTAAGCTGCAAGAACTCTAACACGCAAACGAAGAGAGCCCACTACGGCACAAGAACTCCTTGGCATTCAAAATAGTTTGTACTCGGCGCTTTTCGTGCAGCGATTTCTGTGATTGGTGCGGCGTGCGGGCGAGTGCACTCTTGCGTCGCCAAGGGCACGCTCTTTATCGGAGGGATATATCGACTGAGAATCGTCGATCATGTGGAACGGGCAAGGCCGGGCTACTGGGGTGGAGTCACCGCTCTTGAAGTGGAGCAGATACGAGGACTCGCTACACATCTGCAGATTGACGTGGTAATTGGCGGTACAAGCGTGCTCGCCCCACACCAGTACTTGGCATCTATCGAGAGCCTATAAACAGAGCAGTGCATTCTGGAGCTCCTGTACCAGCACGCCGTTTTCATCGTCGTCCTCTGTTTTTCTCGCAGGCACTCAACTAATGGACTGTATCCAGCATGTTGGAAGAGCGTTGCGGGACGACTTTATGATGTCTCTGGTAGCATGCGACAGAGGATCTTAGGTGTAGTATTCAGGCATTCTTCGGTGGGCAGATGCACGGGCCATTCGCTGCCTAGTCCTCGGTCTGGACATGGTGCACCCGACGTGCAACCTATGGACCTCGATCTCCACGACCGTCGTCTCGTCATTCCATTCGTCTCCAAGCGTTCGCTATGAAGCTTTACTGTCGAAGCCACAGTTTCTGAAACTTCCGTACCCATGATACGAAGAGCGGTGAAGGGCCACCAATGGACACGGGAGAAAGCGCGATGCCACCGGAACGTATCCTGTGTCGGACAGCTCAGCTCAGCTCAGCTCAGCTCAGCTCAGCTCAGCTCAGCTTTGCATTTGTATTGTGCAGGGATCGCTTACCGTGGGACAGACTGCTGCATGTCTCACTCGATGAGACTTTGTTCGTGAGAACGCGTAGACCTGTGCACGGGTAGTTAAAGAGGGGCGATTCGCAGTTCGTTCAGCCAAGACAAGCGAGCGCGACGGCAACAACAGTCCTAGCTAGCGGCGGGTAACACGTCTGGTCGCCCCGAGATCGCTGAACAGCCCGGATCCTTCAAAAACCTCAATCTTCTGAGAAGTGCTCATGGAACCTCGTTCCCAAGCTCTTCTGTCCTGCTGCTAGAAAACGTCGGTTCCCGTCACAACAAGAAGCAGTCACCGAGTATGCAGCTGAGACTGCGTGGAGCTGCGCTTCCTGCCAGTCTACTCTCCGTTGGTCCATTCCAGTCGAAAGCGTCTTTTCTGTTGGCAAAAGCCGCTCTGACGCTCACGGATCTAGTGGTGCGTCAGTCACGTCCGTAACACTCGAGTTTTTCGACGACGCTTGCGATACCTCCACCAGCCCTGAACTACCGTGTTGGGCCGCGTCTCTTGCACAGGAGGGAGCGCAGGGGCACGTTTCAGTGCGTGGACACGCTCGCGTTCAAGAAGGTAACGAAAACGTGTCCGAGAGAGCGTCGATACATACACAGAGAAGGCGAGTCTTAGTAACAGTGCCCATCCAGTCCGTGTGCTTCTCAAGGAGGAAAACAGACGTAGAGCATAGCAACCAGACCATGACCGGGCATCCAAGTGAAGCGGATAGCGAAGAGGGTCTGGTATCTCTTCGAGCAGCGACGTATCGCTCGAGCAGCCTCAAGCAGAGCAGAGGCGAGCAGAGCAGAGCAGAGCAGAGCAGAGGCTCGTTCAAGGTTTCTCTGTCACACGAAGGAAACAAGACGAAATGCACAGGGACGATGCACCGACGGACTGTCCGTCTGCACACATACGCACACACACACACACACAAACACAGACTCCATGAAACCGAGGCCAGCGTCAGCCGACGAGCAGCTTTTTGAACCTGTCAGGGTAGACGACGAGACGGACATTGCGGCGGACCCGGATCCGCAGCTGGAAACCGTCATCTCAGATGCAGTATCTCTACATCGAGGGGATGTATCCGGAGATCCTCAGGGCGAGCAAATGCAACTGCGCAGCTTGTGCAGGGAAGGGCATGAACGGGAGCCCGACATGGCGGGCGCCCAGCGGTCTACCAGCGAGTGCAAGGACAGCGTCGTGACCCATGTTGACGCTCTGAGCGCCGAATCCAGCGGTCTGAGGTATTCTCTGAACGCCGCATTCACGGAGCACATGAGCGTCCAAATGGCTCATGCAGACAATCTATGGAGGCACTAGATGGAGCCGCACCGGACTCGCCGATGCTCCGGCTGCACGGAGGCAAGAAGCGCAGACTGGCCAACGGTTTCCATGAAATGGACATGGACGTGGACATGCTCAAGGACTTGCTCAAGGACATGGACATGAACATGAACATGAACATGAACCCGATAGTGCATGAAGCGTCGTGTTGTTCGGTGGCAGCGCACTGCCGCTCGAGGTGCTGGAACGCGCTCGGGCTGCATTCCTGCTGCGTCTACGAGAGCGTGCAACGAGCGAAGGAATCGATTCTTTTCGATGCTTATCGATGGATGCAGGACAATATGCAGAAATCAAGAGCACGGTTGCGCGCTGATGCCGGTAGAGGAGAAGAGCGTGAAACAGAGCCGGACGCTCGAGATGTTGCACGGTACGCTGAGATAACGTCCGATGCAGCGAGCAACGAGAGCGAGCGGCATGCAGTTGTGTGCGTTTACCTGTCGAAGCGTGTGACGGCCCTTTATGGATCGAGATATGAGCGTCTGTCGATCAACGTTCGGAGATGGCCTCTGCTAGCGAAACGCGCATGAGCTCTGCATCGAACGGACCCCGGAGCGGATCGTTGCGTACAGGCCGTGGGCATTGCCCTGAATCGCTGACGACCTTTGATAAACGAATTCAAGGACATTAGAGAGGCGGCATCTGATTCTCGCCTGGAGCAATTCAGTAGTATGGTATGGTCAGGAATACAACAAGTCTGCAACATCGTATTTATGTAGTCGGAATGGTATCCCTGGGCGACTGCCAATCGAGAATGGTGTTGCATTATTCGATATTACTGAGTTTCTCGCAGAATACATACGTGGCTGCCGAATTTCAACTGGCGAAGCTGCGGTGCTTGCTTGCACGCTATGGAGCCACATGAGCTACACGGCTCCAAACGAGCCGAGACCTCAGCACAACGCCATGATGAGCAGGAATGGCAACACCTTTGTCAGCGGTCCCGGATTTGCTGCGCATGCCCGCCCAACAAGCGGGGTTTTGCGCGTGACGTTTTCTGTGGGAACGAATGCGTTTGCGTCCGGCGAGCATGAAGCGCAAGCGATGTTGCTCTGCATCCACTTTGGCTGTCATGGGCATAAACTGAACAAGTCCCAGGTGCCAAGTTTGAAAGGTATCGAAAGACGGAACGGAAAGCACCGCACAAGCGCAGACGAGCGACATGCAAGCGTTGAAGAGATGATCGAGGGGCGCACTCGCACGCTTCCATGACGTTCACTCGTGGACGTGCGCGCGCTTTCGAGCACACCGTAGCCAGCAGCGCCTGCTTGCTTACGCAACCAACCGACTTGAAATGCGTTACGTTCAATCCCGGAAGCACGGATGCATACAAATCTCGATTACTCAGCAGTGGTGCAATGCAGTGAAATCATGCGTCTCTCACGACAGCTTTGTTCCAGAAACGATATAGGGAGTACTGATCGCCTCTGACAGGTCCTGCTGCCGACATCGTCTTGTCCCAGACTATCTTTGTTGAGAGGCTGTTGGTATTCTAGCCAACCACACGGGAGTGCCACCGAAGCGCTACCATCTCAAGCGTGATGAGTGCTGTGCTCTGCGTAGAGCCTATTTGTCATCGAGTCATCGTACGCAACTTGCAGCGTCTACGTTGTCTTGCTCATAAAGGCTTCACACGAACGATGACACCGGAGCCGCACCAGTACCATTGTCTATGTAGCCCAGACGCGGAATACCAGGATGGCGCTGCGCTTGTGTTACGCCTCAAGCAAAGACACGAGGTGCACGAGAGCGCAGCTACCCGCTTGGACGCCATCCTTCTAGCTATGCATTCGTGCACCTCAAATTGCATCTGGATGGGCACTTGCCCAATTCCCAGCCCAGACGGTTCCATCAGTGCTCTGCAGACAACTCGAGGCGTAGGTGTCCCCGGCTTTCACGAGTGTCCCAATATGCTCTGCGTGCGCTGCAGGAGCAACTCAAGCCAAGGCATCAATAAGCGCCGACTTGAATGCACCGCTCGAATCGTATGCATTGTTATCAGCCCAAGTCCGTAGCTTGAGAATGCTCTCCACAACAGATAGCTCTGTTGCGGTCGTCGCAAAGCCGCAGTAGCCGAGCCAGTCGTTGGCGACGATCCCCGCTCCAATCACTTCACTGCCTCGGTTGACGGTGCCTGCGACCAGCGGGACCTGCAAGAGGCCGCTGAGCTCATCTAGGTCCTCCACTCTACACATAGGGTGAACAACGCCGCCTTGATTCGTGAAGTAACAGTAACTGCCAACGAGCGCCTCGCCAGCAAGCGTCTGACGAAACGTCTCCACCTGCAGAGTATCCGCTATGATTTCCTCCGTTTCACGATCCAAGTCCGTATGCACCAGCGCAGCGTAGTCGTTACAAGCGATGCAGTTGCCCAGAGCAGATAAACGCTCTTCGACGCGCTGCACCACGATACTCTCGGGTAACGAGTTCCGGATGTGTAGAAGCTCCTGATCGTTCGTGGTGCTCGGAAGCAGTAGGCCGTGCTTATTACCCACGCACAGCCGGCCGATGATGCGGCAGCCAGCGACAGAAGCGTGAATCACAGGAATATGATCCGCAAGCTCCGCTTCGAACGCCGAGTAGAACGCTTCACTTCCGCCGACGGCTACCAGGCAGTAAGCGTTCGTGAGTCGGGCGAAACACCCGATATCGTTATTGTTCTCGAACTGAACGCGAAGCGCCATTGAATTAAGCGGTTCACAAGGCTTTTGGAAGCGTGCTTCCCAAGACAGTCTGTCGTGTTGCTTGTACTACGTGTTGCTGGTACCGTGTAGAGCGCGAATCTGCGTTGAACAGCGTCGTGAACCGCGACAAGTCGTCGTTCGGGCGGCCAGCGCGTTACCGGCCGCAGCCGGACGTGCAGCACAACATCGCCCGCAGCGCTTCCTCTGTCGTTCGATCGCGAGCTTCTCAGAGGAATGCGTTCCATGAAACCTTCGATTTGGTATAGTCTGGTACTGGAAACAAGTTCTCAGGTGAATTTATTTTAAGGTTTTTATCGGAAGATGCCAGTGTCGACGCGAACGAGGCAAGGAGGCAGGTCCCGCGCTGCCAAGCAGCACGTCACTTCGGAGGGCGTCTCGAAGGCGACCGGTGGCGCGGCAGCTGCCAGCTCTCCAAGGGCTAGCGCACGAAACCAAAAGCATGATAGACAGACGCTGCGTATGGAAGCAACGAGTCGACAATCGACCTTAAGTGGCGCTTCCAAGTCTGGCGCCGCGCAGACCGCTTCCGCACGAAGCGTACCAGGTTCGACGACACCTGTGCGCGTGTTACACAAAGCGCACCAGCCTGGCATGTTTGAGGAGGCGGCACCAAGGTCAGGAACGTTATCACCGGAGACGCCAACGAAGGCTCCGAGGCCGTCAAGAACGCTGACGACAGCGACATTGCAGGGAGCGACAGTCGGGGGCGGTGCCTCCACTTTGACAGCAAGTCCAAAGGGATACGAAAATGCTGAAGATATTTTACGTATGTTTGACCTCGATGTGCGATACGGCCCTTGTGTAGGTATCAGTCGCCTCGAGCGCTGGGAACGTGCCCAGGCGCTGGGCCTTGAACCGCCGCTGCTTGTGCGCGACGTACTCACGTCTGCGTCTGGTTTGCCGAGCGCTGCTTCTCTTACGGAACCTATTTTCTCCTTCCCCCAACGGTATCTCTAAAATGTGGGTTACTCAGAAACAAGTAGTGTTTACAAGTTGGACACGAGACGCCAACCTCAAGAAGCAGCCAACAGCCCCAGCAACAATACCTTGATCGAAACCGTCTTACCATATGCCGGCTTTTTTCTGCGAGTACCATACCATGAAGAAAGGCAATCCCAGCCCTGTTGTAACAAATGTAAACGTCGCAATGCCGTACTTCCACTTGCTTGCGTGACTCAAGTCGTACATGTGCGGAGCGTGCAGGTACCCGTACACATCGTGGTGTTCGTCGTGTTCGCCGTGCGTCGCTCGGTTTCTCGCTGTTGTCTGGTGCAGCCCTCGCCGTGGAACGAGAGTCCCTAAGCCCCGGCCGTTAATCGCTCGGAAACTTGTACATAACCTTGACGTCGACATAGCCCCAGATGTGCTTTTCTGGAACAGCCAAGTGAGCGCGAAGCACGGCTGTGCAGCCGTTCGCAGCTGTGACAGACGCGCACAGGCCGCTTCTCGTGACAGACGCTACCCTCAGCGGCAAAGGCGCCGTCTGTGCACGCTGCGCGCCTGCGATCTTGCGGCGATCCGGTGCCGCAGCGTGCGTTCTGGACTTTCATCTGAATTGCGTTCCATCTCCAGGTGCGTTGCGTCAAGTGCTTTTTTTTGCGGTTTATGCTGTACGTTTTCGACATGTGCTCGTTTGGACAAGTAAGAAACCCAAGGGGCGGATATGGACGTGCAAGTCAGGGGTCCTGGCGGGCCCGAGATCGCCGGGTACTGGAAAGGAAACAGAAAAATCCTCTTCTCGCCGACGATCGAGCGAAGAAGAGCAAGTGATGTAGAAGCAAAAGACGAGGAAGAGCGGAGATGTGCGGGACACGGTGCTTGCCCGACAGGACAATGTCGAGACTGTAGTGGCTCTGATGGGGCACGAGTTCTAGCAATTCTTGCACTTGTGAGTTCGACCAGAGGCAACAAACGCATGGAGTTCGTGACCCGGGGCTTCAACGCTGCTATCAATATCAGACGCTGTGTGGTGCTGAAGACGAGACACGACGGCCTGACGTAATCCAGCTTCGTGAAGTTTGCCTCTGAGGTTCGAAGTGTGCCCGGATAAACTGAAACCGGTAGCAGTCGGCCGGCCTAATAAAGGCTGGAAGGCGTCTGGGATTGGCTGAATAGATGTACCCGCCAGCCCCCGGTCGACGTCTGCTTCTTTGCTCGACCGAGCATCTCGCGATGTCAGAATCGAAAGGTGCAGGTCCACTGGTCTAACTCGAGCGTACATTCTCAAGTTTGGGATGCTTCCCACAGTCATGAACAAAAGTCTTTGAGGGATTCGTCTCCGACTGCTTGCCTTACCTCCGTCTCGTCTCAGGCTCAGATTACGTCGATCTCTCCTGTCTGTTCAGCTCTGTTAATGCCGATCAAGGGGTATTGATCGTAGCGTCCAAGTCGCCGATTTCGCTGCTTCTGGGTGTTGTTCACGCGATTCATGCACCGGCAAAAGTTGTGATTTACGCACGTTCTTCGAACGCGACCTCGGTTCGTCCCTCGCAGCAGTGACACTTGGCAGCGGTCAGGCGTCCCAGATGTCCATCGCAACAAGTGCCCTCTCTTTTATCGGCGGCTAGTGCAGCTTGAACGCTTGCTTCATCGATTGCCGCATGTACCTGGACACTACGGAAGGCTTCTTTCGGTACCGTCCTGCATTTTCGCACACATCGTCGTATCGCATGATCACATGTTTTTTCTGTGCGATTCACGCAGTAAATAGGGTATCCTCCGCGAGCGCAAGCGCGCACTGTTCCATTCGAGACGGGATTTATGAAACGCGATCTTGGTCATGATGGAACACGTTTCGGAAGCGGAATCCAGGTTAGAGGAAAGATCGAGAGTTTTCCACCCGCTTATGGTCCACGGGAAGTGATCGTTGCGATAACTGGAGCTCGTGTCCAGCACCCTTTTTTGAATGCAAAGAGAAGAGACAGGGGCCCTTGCGAGCATATCCCGTGACAGGTATCATGCTCCAGGCGAATGCCGATTGGTCGATGCCTCGAAACAGAGGCGGATTTGTGTTTCGAACGAGACCAATGATTCGATGTGAAAAACGCCTTCGAGAGTCGACGTTGAGCTCTGGTTTCGTGGCCAATCCGGCGACGTGCATTACTGCGTGCACGACTCGCTTCAGAACAGTGCGATCGAAACCACGAAGAATACGTGATTTGAACATGATACATGTAACGATAGAAGAATAGCGGAGACTTGGACGCATACGCTGCATCGCGACATTGGTTATTTTCCCAATCATTATATGTGGGCGCCGCCCCCAGTCATCTTGTTTCTGGGAACGTAACGAATCCCAGGCGCAAAAGCTTCGAAGAACCCACTCCGAACAAAATCGATCAAAATTCCTATACCTATATATGCACCCGTAATCTCCTATGCATGCACTTTTGATCTCTAGGTTGTCCGTTTAACGCTGCAATTTGCGACAAGTCACAACGCAGGGATAGCACGAGCAGTTCAGTATCGCATGTGTATCGATCACAGGTGTCGATCATCGGATGCGAGCCGCGCGCGTACGCATTTTCCTGTCCAGCGGGGCACGCAAGAGCGCGGAGACCTCGATTGCCCTGCTGCCGCTTCATATTCTTATTCATTAATAGACAAATATGAACCATCTACGTCGGCTTCCCCGCTAGGTCCGGGCCACAACAAAAGCGCCGCCCTGTGCGCGGAAGCGGCACGTGCCGCCACCGGCCCTCGAGGCGCCACCAGCCGGCGCTGTTTGCTCCCCAGGCCACGCGTCCATACTCGGATCGATCGAATGCCTATTTCTCCTACAATGAACAGAGATTTCTGTTCTGCGATCCGCCTTGCGCTTCCAGGTATCACGCGCTTTGTTTTCATTGAGTTTTACGCGCAGGGTTGGGCACAGGTTTTATACTGAGTCGTCACAGGACGTGGTGGATGTTCGCATCGGTTGCCGCGCTGCTCTCGGGTGCGCGCTGGCGTCCGTGGCCCCGGCGGTACCGCTGGCTCTGCGCGCTTGTTCTGGTGCTGGCGCTTTTGGGCGTTTCCGAATCAGTCAGGGGCGCTTCACCCGACTGGAGCAAGTTTCGAGTGAGCGAGTCTGGTGTCATTTTCGAAACGGACTTCTCTTCCTGCACAGCGCCAATATGTCCAATAGACACGAGCGTGTGGAAGCCAGTGGACCAGGGCTCGATTGGGGCGCCCTCCTTCTGGATTGAAACCGACGTGGATGCGAACGGGATGCGTTACGAGAGCGGTGCGGTGCTCGAGCAGACCAAGAACATTTTCTCGCCAAATAGCGCCGCCGACCCCTATGCAGGCACGTTTCTCCAGTACATCGGGGCCGGCTCTGAGACCCTCACCAACTACGATATCTATGTTGCGATCAATGCCGCCGTTAACGGACTGGCCGGAGTCATGTTTCGCATTCAGGACTCGAATAACTATTACCGCTTCGTGTGGAGTAACACGGAAGAGCCGGGAGTTCGTGCCAGCGGCGCTATTCAGCAGCTGCAGGTTGTCGCGAACGGGAGCTGGAACACGATTGCGACAGCGGCGCACGCGCAGCCGTACCCGCTGGGAGACTTTGTCGAGCTGCACGTGCGCTGCGATCACGCCCGCCTTCAAGTGTTCATTAACGGAGAGCTCTCTGTTGAGACGAGTGACAACACGTTCTCCAGCGGTACCTGGGCCCTCTACAATGCCCGTTGCCCCGGTATTCGATACGCGAATGTGCTGGTGACGGCTAAAAGCGCTGGGAGCGACTCGGTGCCGACACCGCTACCGTTCCCGATTGCCAGCGGCGTGCGGAGCGCTCAGGCAACTATCGCGCCACTCCCTGCCTTCCAGGGAGAATCATCCCGTCGGGTAGTCTTCCCGTTGAATTTTACGGGATTAATGCTGAGCAAATTTACCACTGGCGTGAGTCAAAATATCACGGAAGCGCTATTGCGAAATCCGGATATACGCGAAGCGCTTCTGTCGGACCCGCCGCTGGTGCTTGTCGATCTGCGCGCTGGATCAGTGATCGCCACTTATGCGGGCGTCATCAGCGCAAGTGCTTTAGATGCTTGGCAAACAGCGTTGAATCGCTTTGTATGCAGGGGCCATTTGAGTAACTTGACGGCGCTCGGACCCGTATCTTGTGGCGCGGACAACGTGCTCGCGGTTGATGTCCAGGATCCAAACGAGGCCAACGCTGTGACCGCGGGTCCCGCTCAAGGCATCAGTACAGGTGCCGTAGCTGCCATTGTGGCGGTGCTGATCGTACTCGCTCTGGTATTCGGTGTATTGTTGGTATGGTGCCTTCTGCGCAGACGACGGCAGCGACGAGCTGGCTTCGAGAAAAAAGCGCATTTCGGGGCTGCCTATGGATTTCAAGCAGCTGATGCAGCGGAGAAGGGCACGCTCAGCCCGACGAGTCTCGGGTCTGAGGCAGCGAATGAGCCGCGCTGGGGTATTCCGGGGGGGATCCTGTCCATGGACAGCCTGTCGCCTTTGATGCTCAGTTTGCCGAGCTTCGGGTCGATAGACGATTCTCAAAAACCTTTCAGCATCGTCCAGCGAGTGCAGCGTCTCCTGGTCGCCCTTGTCCACGATCAAGTGGAGCACTTTGGGCAAAGAGATTGGCTTCTTGTTCTCGACGCTCGCACTGCAGTGCTCCTGAAATATGCCCTGGGACCAAACTTGGCCGAATGCTTCCCTTCAGCACGGATATGTCTCCTGGAGCAGCTTCCTCGTTGCGGAAATCGGGAACTAGAGCTCCCAACAATCTATATTCTGGCTCCAACGGGCGACTGGATGACCAGTGTGGCGCGCTATGAGGCTAAGCGAAGCGCTCCAGTGCCGGTGCGGCTCTTGTTGACGCGTTCGCCGAGCGCACCGCTGCCCCGCCGCCACGCCATTTCCTGGGCGGACGTTGACGGAAGCACCGTCTTACTACCCATTCATGTGGACTTTTTCCCGATCGAGGAACAAGTGGTAAGTATCGAGAATCGGGAAGACGTATTTGGTCTCTTGTACGGTGCAGATGCTCCCGAGACCTGCGCCATGCGGTTCCAGCTCATGGAGGAACTCGGTCACCAGATCGGCACCCTACTGCACGGCATGGGTGCAGGCACCTTTGCGAATGAAGCCCCCTGGATTCAGATTCATACCTCTCCTGCGGCTAGTGAACAAGCGACCTGCATTGCCAGGGCGGCTCAGACGTATGCAGCGGTGCATCTCTTGCCGCTGTTCTGTCCAGGTTTGGTGGCAGGGCGCGGTGCCCTGCACCTCCTGCTCATGGATCGTGCCGTGGACCCCGTTACGCCTCTGCTACACGTGAACACCTACCGCGGCATGCTTCTGGAACTGAATGATGCAGCGGGAAACGCCCGACCGCAGTGGCCTTCCGAGCACGATGCGGTCTGGCGAGCGCTGCGACAGTACACGCTATCGGACGCTGTGGCGAAACTGCAGGCGCTCGCGCAGCCGCTCCTCGCATCCAGCGAGCCTGACTCAGATAACCGCGTGACTCATGCGGAATGTATCGACCTGGATCTTGCCTCGCTGAAGCGAGCGCTTGAGAGCCTCCAAGCAGCGGACCCGGCGCAGTTGGAGTTGCTTTCCGCTTTGCGCTGGCATGCAAAGAGCCTGGAACGTTGTCTCCAAGAACAGCAACAACGAAATCTACTCTATTTATCGGCGTTGGAAAGGTGCATCGTCATGGGTATCAAGCAGGATCAAGGGTCACGAATCAGTTCCGCTACGATGCGCCGTACCGTGGAAAAGGTTCTGGAAGCGGACACGTATGCGCTCTCCGACAAGCTGCGCTTACTGCTGGTGTTCCTTGGATGCCGGGACCCACATCTTGTCAGGGAACTGGTCCAGAAAATTCCGGGACTGGACCTGCACATGCAAGACTCGCTGATACGAACGGCGAATGCGTTTCTTCAACGCCTTCGTGCCGCCAAGTGGGCAACGCGCTCCGCCCGCGTGCGACGGAGACGGCGAGCTCGAGTGCTGGTACACGAGTCACTTGGATCGCTACTGTTACCGGAGACGATGGCGAGCCAAATTTTGCTCCAGTATATGGGCGCATTCGATCTTCAACAACGACATGAAGTCGCTGAAGGGCACGACGACAGCGCTGTTGCGTCCGACCATGAACACAAGGAGCCGCTGGGGTCACCGGCTGCGGAACTCTTCTTGTCTACGTTGCTCGTGGAGCCGCGAGCGCCGTCGCCAGCGCCCGAGCCTCACGTGACAGCTCCGCTCGCTGCGACGACGACGATGACGACGACGACGACGCCTGCAACCCAGGGACATGATATGACGCACGATGCTGCTGTCGGTATGCAACTGGACGCCATGCCCAGCCAGAATACCCGCAAAGGTATTCATTCTGAGGACGCGCATATGATGCACAGTCCAGGGACAACATGTAATCAAAGCGACGAACAGCGAACGGCAGCCGACACGCAAACGACTCCACGAGTCGTTCAGCAAGTCGACCGGGCGACGCCAGATGTCGACGTCAAACGCAGTGCACGTCGCAGCAGGTTGCGTATCGCTGAAGAAGCAGGCATGCTGGCAGAGGCGCTGTCGCCGTCAAGTCCCCCATCTAGTGCACAAAGGAACGTGCGATCACAAGCGACTGTTTGTGAAGCCTTAGACGGCACAGAGGCACTGCAGCAGCAGCAGCAAGATGCGACTGAAACATTGCCCGAGGACGCTGGAGTGCATGCAGCGTTGGTGGATCGTCTCCAGCGAGCCGCTGAACGTTACCGAAACGATCGCTTCCTGTTCGTGGTACTTGGTGGAGTCACCGCTCTTGAAGTGGAGCAGATACGAGGACTCGCTACACATCTGCAGATTGACGTGGTAATTGGCGGTACAAGCGTGCTCGCCCCACACCAGTACTTGGCATCTATCGAGAGCCTATAAACAGAGCAGTGCATTCTGGAGCTCCTGTACCAGCACGCCGTTTTCATCGTCGTCCTCTGTTTTTCTCGCAGGCACTCAACTAATGGACTGTATCCAGCATGTTGGAAGAGCGTTGCGGGACGACTTTATGATGTCTCTGGTAGCATGCGACAGAGGATCTTAGGTGTAGTATTCAGGCATTCTTCGGTGGGCAGATGCACGGGCCATTCGCTGCCTAGTCCTCGGTCTGGACATGGTGCACCCGACGTGCAACCTATGGACCTCGATCTCCACGACCGTCGTCTCGTCATTCCATTCGTCTCCAAGCGTTCGCTATGAAGCTTTACTGTCGAAGCCACAGTTTCTGAAACTTCCGTACCCATGATACGAAGAGCGGTGAAGGGCCACCAATGGACACGGGAGAAAGCGCGATGCCACCGGAACGTATCCTGTGTCGGACAGCTCAGCTCAGCTCAGCTCAGCTCAGCTCAGCTCAGCTCAGCTTTGCATTTGTATTGTGCAGGGATCGCTTACCGTGGGACAGACTGCTGCATGTCTCACTCGATGAGACTTTGTTCGTGAGAACGCGTAGACCTGTGCACGGGTAGTTAAAGAGGGGCGATTCGCAGTTCGTTCAGCCAAGACAAGCGAGCGCGACGGCAACAACAGTCCTAGCTAGCGGCGGGTAACACGTCTGGTCGCCCCGAGATCGCTGAACAGCCCGGATCCTTCAAAAACCTCAATCTTCTGAGAAGTGCTCATGGAACCTCGTTCCCAAGCTCTTCTGTCCTGCTGCTAGAAAACGTCGGTTCCCGTCACAACAAGAAGCAGTCACCGAGTATGCAGCTGAGACTGCGTGGAGCTGCGCTTCCTGCCAGTCTACTCTCCGTTGGTCCATTCCAGTCGAAAGCGTCTTTTCTGTTGGCAAAAGCCGCTCTGACGCTCACGGATCTAGTGGTGCGTCAGTCACGTCCGTAACACTCGAGTTTTTCGACGACGCTTGCGATACCTCCACCAGCCCTGAACTACCGTGTTGGGCCGCGTCTCTTGCACAGGAGGGAGCGCAGGGGCACGTTTCAGTGCGTGGACACGCTCGCGTTCAAGAAGGTAACGAAAACGTGTCCGAGAGAGCGTCGATACATACACAGAGAAGGCGAGTCTTAGTAACAGTGCCCATCCAGTCCGTGTGCTTCTCAAGGAGGAAAACAGACGTAGAGCATAGCAACCAGACCATGACCGGGCATCCAAGTGAAGCGGATAGCGAAGAGGGTCTGGTATCTCTTCGAGCAGCGACGTATCGCTCGAGCAGCCTCAAGCAGAGCAGAGGCGAGCAGAGCAGAGCAGAGCAGAGCAGAGGCTCGTTCAAGGTTTCTCTGTCACACGAAGGAAACAAGACGAAATGCACAGGGACGATGCACCGACGGACTGTCCGTCTGCACACATACGCACACACACACACACACAAACACAGACTCCATGAAACCGAGGCCAGCGTCAGCCGACGAGCAGCTTTTTGAACCTGTCAGGGTAGACGACGAGACGGACATTGCGGCGGACCCGGATCCGCAGCTGGAAACCGTCATCTCAGATGCAGTATCTCTACATCGAGGGGATGTATCCGGAGATCCTCAGGGCGAGCAAATGCAACTGCGCAGCTTGTGCAGGGAAGGGCATGAACGGGAGCCCGACATGGCGGGCGCCCAGCGGTCTACCAGCGAGTGCAAGGACAGCGTCGTGACCCATGTTGACGCTCTGAGCGCCGAATCCAGCGGTCTGAGGTATTCTCTGAACGCCGCATTCACGGAGCACATGAGCGTCCAAATGGCTCATGCAGACAATCTATGGAGGCACTAGATGGAGCCGCACCGGACTCGCCGATGCTCCGGCTGCACGGAGGCAAGAAGCGCAGACTGGCCAACGGTTTCCATGAAATGGACATGGACGTGGACATGCTCAAGGACTTGCTCAAGGACATGGACATGAACATGAACATGAACATGAACCCGATAGTGCATGAAGCGTCGTGTTGTTCGGTGGCAGCGCACTGCCGCTCGAGGTGCTGGAACGCGCTCGGGCTGCATTCCTGCTGCGTCTACGAGAGCGTGCAACGAGCGAAGGAATCGATTCTTTTCGATGCTTATCGATGGATGCAGGACAATATGCAGAAATCAAGAGCACGGTTGCGCGCTGATGCCGGTAGAGGAGAAGAGCGTGAAACAGAGCCGGACGCTCGAGATGTTGCACGGTACGCTGAGATAACGTCCGATGCAGCGAGCAACGAGAGCGAGCGGCATGCAGTTGTGTGCGTTTACCTGTCGAAGCGTGTGACGGCCCTTTATGGATCGAGATATGAGCGTCTGTCGATCAACGTTCGGAGATGGCCTCTGCTAGCGAAACGCGCATGAGCTCTGCATCGAACGGACCCCGGAGCGGATCGTTGCGTACAGGCCGTGGGCATTGCCCTGAATCGCTGACGACCTTTGATAAACGAATTCAAGGACATTAGAGAGGCGGCATCTGATTCTCGCCTGGAGCAATTCAGTAGTATGGTATGGTCAGGAATACAACAAGTCTGCAACATCGTATTTATGTAGTCGGAATGGTATCCCTGGGCGACTGCCAATCGAGAATGGTGTTGCATTATTCGATATTACTGAGTGTGTCTAAACATGACCCGGCCATTCGTTCAGGAGAGTTCGTGCATATCGATATCCGGGCCAAACGAACGTTCTAGACGCCACCGAATGCTAAAATCGGCCTAGGAGTTTACTCCCCAATCGTATCGACAAAACCTCGATAACGGGGCATCGTGCAACTTCGACGTTTGCGAACGCACCTACGCCGCCCTTGACCTCGCGCCCACAAGTCCGAAACAGAGCCCCATTTCTCGAATCGTTCGCTCTGGAACGCCGGTCCAGCATATGCATCCACACGAGTTCCGACACGCCTGCTGGGTGCCTCGGTTATATTCAGAACCCGTACGATCGGTTGGCGCTAACTCGAGTATGCTTCTCGTGTTGGCTGTCACAGATAAAAGCAAAGGAGTAAGCCCTGCTCGCACGGCTTAGAGGCCGGCATGCGGCGAAGCCATACTGGATGCAAGTGCACTCGAAGGACTCGGCGCGCAGTTGCGCACTGCTGCAGGAATTACCCACCAGCATCGATATCTTGAATATCAGCACGTTCCCGACGAATTGTCTACAAACAATTCGCACCTCATACAAGGTGCGAGCGGCGTCCATTTATTGCGAAGGAGCCTCACACCATGCCTGTTTCACATGGATGGGTTCAGTGCGCCTCTGTGTATCCAGGGATTACGGTGCATTCTTGTTCGGTCCAGCGGTGCCAGCCTGAAACGGGATTCCCGATCACCATAGCCGCTCCTGAGGTTCCCTGCACGACAATGCAATCAACTCATCAACAGACAATACGATGCAGCTCATGAGACCATTCGGTACCGGAGAGCGATTTCCTGTTCGTGTTGGCTGCCACACTTGAGTATTGCAACTCGCCCAGGCACACGATACGGATATGAAAAATTCTAATGATCTAGTCCATGAACTGGCAGTCGTCAGAGATTCCAGCTATATCTAGAGCCACCTGACAGCTCTCTCGAACGATGACATCCGCATCTCGCAGAAATCTCCGCAATATATCGCATGCACTTGAGTTACCTATTGCACCAATGGCCTCCGCTGCTTCGTGTCGCACCATGGCGTGTTCGTGTGTGTCAGCCAGAGCAGACTCCAACGCTGGTAACGTGCAGGCACGACTCATTTGGCCCAGCACATACGCCACCTCGTGCCGGAACAGGGCACTCGATGTGTCCCGTCGAAGCGCTGCCGCAATCACCCCGGCCGTATCGTCCGTATTGCGATCACGTAGCGTAAACAGCGCCCGATACCTTCGAAATAATGGTTCGTTTTCATTCAAGAGCAGTTCACCGAGCTCAGCGTTGGACCAGGATGCCTCTAGGTCGTCGGGTGCAACAAAAGCCGGCGCTGGATCGACCGTTTCGAAGAGCTTGAACGCTTTCGCCGAGGTTTCTCGCACGCGCTCCTCGTTCGTGGACTTTTCTTCAAGCCAGCGTAACCGCTCAAGCGCCAGGACGCACGTCTCGCGAACTTCGGGTACCGCGTCGCCACACAGTTTCTGCAGGATAGGTCGCACCGCGAAAGCCCGAACGGCACCGAGCGCTTCCCCACACTCGTGGCGGACAATTGAGTTCTCATCAGTATCGATTAACCTATCAGTGAGCGTTTTTATAGAAGCTGCACTTTGGATCTGGCCGAGTACGTACGCAATTTCGTGACGCACGAGAACTGACCGCTCCCGGGCGTCCAGTAACGCTGCGCAGAGCAGCGTCACGGCACGCTCCGTACCGATCTCCTTTAAACCGAAAATAGCGTTCATTTTCCTCGTGATGTCTACGCCAGGCTGCCACAGCTCACACCATAGCTCTTCAGCGGGGTCCCTGTGAACCATTCTGAAAGTAGTGATAGCTGGTGACTAGAGCGCAAGCTGAAGCGATGAGCGAGCTGGGTCAGGGCGCGATGGAGTGCAAAGCACATGTCCATTTATGGACAGGCAAGACAGAAATAAGTATTGATATACAATATTGTTCGATCTTGCGAATGGACATATGTGTCCCAATAATTCCAGCAACGTTTCCCATCGACGCCCGTGCGAAACGCAACCATCAATCGTGGACTAGCAGCTCACACTTGAGCCCGTAGCCATAGGGACCTTTGTGCAGAGGCGAAAGCACGGGCACCGGCTGCATTCTTCTGAAAGCACTCTGTACCAGCTTTTGGAACCTGTGTCCCAAGTGCCGACCCGGACACTCTAAGTTTCAGCTCGTTGTCGCTCAAGAGGGGCAGCAAGCGTTTTCGCGTGGTTTCCCATATACCAGTGTATGGGTGTTCTACTTGACGCGCCGCTCACACCTCTCGTTCTTGCATCTCAAGGCGCACCGATAAAGTGGACGGGATTGTTCGTCCGGTCACTGTGACCTGGTGCTGGTAACCGGAGCACGGCGTGTCGATGGCGCAGCGCCCCGAGAACAAGGCACCGCCGCAAGTCTTCTACGACCCGAAGGAAGCACGCAAGTACATCTACCACACGCACACTGTCGAGGTACAGACCCGCTTGGCAGAGCGTGCACTAGAACTACTAGATCTCGATCCGTCGACACTAGAGCAGGGCCCTGCACTCATACTCGATTTGGGATGCGGTACTGGGCTAAGTGGAGACGTCCTGAGCCGTGCTGGGCACCTATGGGTGGGTCTTGACATCGCCGCTGCCATGCTGTCAGTCGCCGTCGAGCGCGACGTTGACGGTGACCTCATTCAACTGGACCTCGGAGCCGGTTTACCGTTCCAAATCGGCTGTTTTGATGGAGCAGTGAGTATCTCAGTGCTCCAGTGGCTCTGTCATGCTGACGCAAGCGACCAGGATCCGCGAAAGCGTTTGTTTACCTTCTTCATGACATTATATGCATGTCTTCGACGCGGTGCGCGGGCAGTGTTCCAGTTCTACCCGAGCCACGAACGCCAGGTGGCTTTCATTTTCGCGCAAGCGAAACGGGCGGGTTTTGATGGCGGGCTCGTTGTAGACTACCCGAACAGCACTCGTGCAAAGAAGTTTTACTTGGTGCTGCAAGCAGGCCCTGCGGAACGCGCGACAACGATGCGCCAGCAGGCGTTATCACCTGCAGTCGCGCGGCGCTTCGTGGAACCAATGACGGATGACGTGTCCGAAGATGAAGCATCGCTCTGTGAGACAAGGGCGCCGGCGGGAAACACTGCAATCGCTGCAGTTCCCAAGAACAGGCAGCAAAATGTTTCCCGTAAGTCAGTTCATAGGAGGGTGCAGTCGGTCCGTCGTTTGATTGAGAAGCAACGTCTTCGACGGTTACGTCAGGGGAAGCCCGTGCGCCCCCTCAGCAAATACAGTGGCCGCAAACGGAGTTCTCATTTTTGAATGCTACAGAGCAATCAGTAGGTATGACGTCGTCGGAAGGCACCAGAGCAAACGCTCATTACGACAGGTTAAATGCCTATTCTCGCCCAGGCAAAGTGCTTCGGTATGGCGGCATCTGCCTGCGAGATAGGAAACGACGCTGCGCAGATGTACAGCGTATCTTCGCTATCTTGCTGAGCAGGCCTCGCGCTCAGAATTTTTCTTGATCATGACCGCTCTACCCATTCGTCGTGATGCTCTTGTTCGGAGCCCATGAGGGGCATTATCGTTCGGCATGCAGAAACGCGTGGCAATGACTCGTACACAGGCGCTCCTACAGCACGAAAGACTCGGTCTCGATGGGGACTAGTGTCCCCGTGGGTGCATCGCTGTCGATTCGGGGTCTCTACAGGATCGAATACGGGGATTAGAGGCTACCCGGATGATCGGCGGCTGGAATGGCTGATGCGACAACGAGAACCCGCGCATCCAAAGCGCCCTAATCGATAAAATTACTGATTTTGCACAGCAAACGATTTGCGCCGGACTGAGCGCCCAGCACAGAAAGCAGCGTCATCCAAACCCGCTGCGTACTGCATTGTAGCTGGCGGCAACTCGGAACCGTCGTGAACGCATGCTACATCGAAAGAGACCGAGCGACGATGCCAGGATCGCGTATATCATCGTGGAAACGAGTTCCATCGCGTCGCTTCATGCCTTTTAAAGCCCGCCTCCATCCAATAAATCACTCCGTCTCTGCAAACGGAAAGTTCTGCGACAAATCGCTGATATGACGCACTCGTCCACGGCCTCAGAGGCAACCCGAATGCCGCAACGGCCATCAGCTTCAATGGGTGGGATTCTCTCGGTGTCTTCACAGAGGAGTTGGTCATTGCCCCATCAGATACAGCTAATACAGTCATCACCTGGCCGAATAACGAGCACTCAGTGCACAAATGAATCGATAGGTCAGCGTCGAAAACTTCCCGGGCATCACCGATGGAGCAACACGAGTAGCGTCATCACTGCAGCGTTGACGATTCCACCAGAGACGAGCATCATCCGTTGAGAAAACGGCGTTTGAGCTAGATCCCATGGGAAAGCAGTACCTCGTCAGCGCACATCCGTCGGTGATGCGGTGTTCGTACCATATCTCGTCGAGAAGCACCGTATCACGGTGCTCCTGGAACAGCAGCAGTCGTTGGAGCGACAGCATCGATATGACACTGCCGCCATAACTACCACCATCACCATGACCACCAAACGCTGGTAGCGTGTCTCTTTGTCAATAGTGGAACGCCTGACGGAGGAACCGCAAGCTGCGAGCCAGTGCCTGCGCCTCGCGCATCCACAAATCGCGTTGCTTCAGCGCCTCGTACAACTCGACGTAGAGGTTGGCTTGACGAAGCGATTGACCGTCTTCTTGCGCGGGATTTTCAGCTTCCGAGCGTTCGGACAATAGTGTCCGATAGTAAGCTTCTTTCAACGGCGGTCGGTCGACGACCATCGCTTTACCGGCGAGCTCGGCCTGCGCTTCATCCGTCATACATGCAGCATCCATCTTCCATACAGGCTCTGTTTGGCAGAGTTTTTCTGCGACGATCACCGTTGTCTTCTCTGGTGCCGCCACGGAGCTTGCATCAACACCTGTGCTGGTCCGGGAACTGGGCTGTGTCCGCGTATGGTCGAGGCGCTCCCCGGTGTCGCCAACGTTCTCCGCGAGTCGCCGGTGATCCGCGAGTTCAGCCTCGAGTGTGCGGATGGTTTCCCGCTCTTGTTCAAGGGCGTCCTCGAAGTGCAGCCGTAGTGAACGTGCTTGTCGAACGCTTTCGTCGAAGAGCTCCTCAAGCTGTTCGGCAAGCTGACGTGCTCGCTCTTCGGCAACAAGTCGGCGCTGCCGCTCTTCCGATAGCTCCCGACTCAGGTCGTCACATAAACGCTGAACCCAAGCGCACTCCCTGTGCAGAAGCGTTGCCTGGTGCTGTACAGCTGCAAGCTGAAGAGCCAGCGCGTCCTGCTCCGTCGTTGTCGCATCGTTTGGACAAGTCCCAGCCTCGTTGCTAGCGATATACGCCGGTGCGCTTGATGCAGCACCTGCGCTGTCTCCAGGGGATACCTGCTCTCGTTGCGTAGGTGCTATTGAGGCTGTGCGGGTCTTCAGGATGCCGTTGTCCGGCGGTTCTGAAAGCGTACCGCTCAGGCGAAGGCGTTCCACAAGGGCGCGCAACGCCTGCGCTACCTCGTCGCGCGAACTCGGCTCACCGCAAGCGCTGGACGACGAGAGAGACACACCAGTTTCCGTTTTTTCTGCGGACTGAAGCAGTGACCGCTCCAGTTCTCGAGCACCTGTTCGTACGGAGGTCGTGTTCCTGCCAAGAGGCGCCTCGGGTGCAGGCGCTGGCGCGGCCCCAAACGACGACGAGTCTGGCGGCGCCGGCGCGCTCTCAAGCGCGACTTGTCCTGGACCAGCGAGAAAATCTGGAACGATTGAATTCTGTGCAGTTCCTGAAATTTTATCAAGCTCAGCGAGAAACTTTTCCAAAGTACTCATTCAGACCGAGGCACGCATGACAAAGCCTATGGGTCAGAAAGTTTTCGCGCGCGAATAGCGCCACAACGCCGTCGTTGAGGGAAAAATCGGTCAAATGATGGCATGCTGGGTCGCTGCGGCAGCTTCATGGCAAAACGGCGCCTTTTTCCTGGGATCGAACGCTTTCTTTCCGTTCATCCTCGAGTGATGCTGTTGACCACACCGGGAAGGAGAAGCGTGTCGGGTCAGTTATGAGAGCGTGTAGACGGTGAGCGCTTTTGGAGTAGAGGGTGCTTTGGTGCATGCACGACGTTCGTTGCGTGCCTGCACGCCAGCTCGTGCAAGGTCATAGGGACATCCGCTGTGTTTTCAGCGCCCTCTAAAATGTGAAAAACTTGATTCCTTGAGTCTTGATGTGCTGCAAGTCATATGTGGAAAGTCTGTAGCCGGTTTTAGGGACGAGCGTTGTGCGGCCCCGCCTCGTCCACGAGCTGCATGCGGTGTGGTTTCACGTCTAGCGCCGGATAGCGACCTGTGCAGCGCCACCATGGTCGCGTTCTGGTGTCTCACGTGCTTTCCAAGACGTTCGGCACGTGTTCTTGCGAATTGTATGAGGGCGCGTTAGCGTCGATGCGGCGCCTTCGTTCAAAGCACCAATGGACGTCTGCTGTTCGAGTGACGCAGAACCTTGCAGACGCATTGTTGCTGTGGTGCAAGTCGGGCAGTTTCCCAAAGTATCCCCCAAAGCATATGTTGTCGTGGATAGATTTGAGTCCATCGCCTTGTCGATCGCGTTATTTTGCTTCCTTTTAGCGGGAACCTTCTGACTGCGGTGGATCTGTGCAGCACGCGATTCAAAACCAACGCTTGCTTTTCCATAGCTTTGGAATAGACGAGCGCTGTATACTTTTGATAGCACTGCATGTTTTAGCGTGCGTTCTTCAGAGAGGCTCGAGTTCTCGCTCAAATTCGAATTCGGTCTCGAATTGCTTCCGGTGCCTAGACGATGATGCTTTCGTCTTTCTTCGTCGGCTCGCTTCCTGAGCGACACGAGCACGCTGAACCGGCTTTGGTCTTGTCGGTAATCGCTCATCAGCTTCTGTGGAGTCAGAGGCCTCATCGAAGTAGAAGGTCGAGGCGTTTCGATCTGCTGGATGAGGCAGGTCTTCCAGATCGGGAGCTGGGCTCCAGTCTTCGTCAGCTGAATCAGAGGGAACGTCATCCATTGCGGAACCATCAGACCATGAAGCTTCTTCACCGTCTGGCGGGGCTGCGTTTGTGTAGGTGCCCGGCACGTCGCTGTCGTCGCCTGCACCGAACACCGCCTCCTCATCGCTGGACTCGTACAGCGGCTCAAAGTAGCTACGGTCGAGATCTCGCTCAAGCTCCAGCGGCTCCGCCTCTTGTTCCATGACGTGCTCAAATTCCTTCTGTGCAAAGTTAAAGATCTCTCCGTACTTGCCCTGTTTGAGCCGCGCCAACAGCTCGTTCTCTATCGTGAGGCTCAGCTTGGCGGCGTCAAGAGCGCGCTGCTCTTGTTTCCGCTCTCTCCGCTCAACCTTCTTTTTCACGGGCAACAGTTGTGTTTTCTCTACGGATTCTAGACGCTGTTTTCGGATGAGATACTGTGTGAGCTTCGTGAGTCGCTGTTTCGCACGATGAACAAGAAACTTGGGCCACATCGCTAGGTGCTCGTCTATCTGGGAAAGTGCTTTCGTATACGATCCAGATAGACGAATCTTCTGCCAAAGCTTACGAGGCATGTGCGCCCGCTCGATCGTCTTGATGAAAAGATAGAGTCTGCCGTCGGCGGCTTCCCGAATAGTGGCGTACCGCGAGTTCGCCAAAGGGCAGGACTGCCGGCTGCACATGCCGGTGACGTTATACTCGTTCAGGCAGAAGTTCTCTTGTTGTCTCCTCGTTTTCACCTTGTAGCGACAAAACCTCTTATTACCAATGAGCGACCAGATAACGTCATCGTTCTGCATGACGGCAACGTTCAACACAACGACCGCACCTGGACACGAGGAAGCGCTCGCAAGCACGTCGTCGTCGATACGCGCAAGATGCTTGCACTGCCTACGAGTGCTGCGCGCGACTTGCAACGACAGGTCTCTGTGGACGCGTTCAACAGGCAGCAGTCGAGCGACTGTGGAGGAAACGCAGAAGCTGGATTCAGGTCGAGTGTCATGCCTTTACGTGGAACAGAATTCGCTTTGGAGGGTAACAAGAGTGGGGCGGTATCCCCGAGGCAGCCCGCAAAAGTAACGCCAAGCTTGAACGAGCGCTTTTCTCAGAGCGCTGACTCCAAGAGAGAGGCAAAGAAAAAGCGTCGTCCGACCAAGTCGAAGGCTGGTGTCCAAAGCCATGTCATCGAAAAGCCACGAAAAGTTCAGAAAGAAAAGAAACCACGGCGCGGCAAGGATGGGACTCCGCGCTCCGAGCGCAAAGGTCGAAAACGTCAACAGAAAGAAGCGAAAACCACCAAATCAACAGCGGAACTCGATATGGAAATCGAACGCTATATGCAAGAGAATTCGGCGGTTACTCCAAGTTAAAGGAGTTATCGCAAGCTTTTAAGTTTCAACGCGCCTGCACGTATACTATGACATGCAAACCGTCACCGGGGTTTTCGCTTCTGTCCCAGTCATTTTGTTCCGTTCTAAAGCCCGCCAAAAGCTTTGGCCGCGAGCGCTCAGGGTGTGCCATTCGCCCTAATGGCTTGCTCCCAAAGCCGCGGCCAACTAGTACTGTTCGCCAATCGACACTTGCATCGACAACGGTGCGCAACATAGGCACGTGCTCTGGTGATGCTGCACGGCGTCGGCACCTCCAGATGAAGGACACGTGTCTCCGAGGCGTGCACGCATGTTCGTCGCACGCATCGCGAGCGCGTGCTGTCTGCAGCTGCTAAAGGCGCATGCACATCGTGTCTCGATACGCATAGATGCATGCTTCATCATCGAGTTCAACATCGATGATTGGCCTTGTATCTTTGGCGTATGCAGTATGGGGCCCGCGACCGCGTCTACCCTGATCGCACAAATAATCGCTTCAGTGCTAAGCGGCACAAGTTCTGATTGCAGTGCCTGTGTGCTTCCCGGTGGCGACGCCCAGGAGCCCAGTCCGAAACACGCTGCGTCGCCGAGTTCCCAAGTCCTGCCACGTCGAAGCTCCCAAAATGACTCGAGCACAAGCTTACGTGCTGCTAGGATTAGCTTGGTGCCACGCGGAGCAAAACTGCTGGGCCTGTCCATTCCAGCAATGTCTAGATGCCAGCGGTCCTTTAGAGTCGTCCCCGAACCAACAACGTCTGTTGCTTGCGAGGCACTGTTTGCTATCCAGAGCCCCGCTGAATACGATTGTGTTTGGACCGTGCATGGTCGAAATGCACCCTCCAGCAGTTGCAGGTCATCGCAGCCGCAAATCCCGACCCACACTGACAGCGCATGTCCAGTAGGGTAAGCCGTCTATCCCCGGCAGGTTCCGGAATCTAGCCTTGAGACTTCTCGTTCGCGCAACCAAGCTCCATTCTAGTGGAGATTTCAGTCACTTCATCGGAATGCTCAGCAGTTAGGCTTCTGCAAAGAGCTTGCACGAGACGTTCGAGTTCCGCATGGGCAGGGACACAGGCCTGGATCCGCTGCTCGTCAGTTATCTGGCGCCTCCTCGCTTCTTCGATCTGTAGACCAAGCTCCGCGAGCTCGGCCGCCAGTTTTTCACGAGACGCTAGCTCCGCTTGCAACTCCTCTTTCAGAACAGCTGCGTTTTCCGGCTTCGCCCCGCTGCCGCCTAAGATCTGGATGGTTTTCGCGGCCGCGCGTTGGCTCTCCACATACAGCCGCCGCTCCCTGAAGCGCTCTATTTGGTACTCAAGTGCGGATCGCTCAAGCTGGAGCAGCTCAACTCTGCCTAGAGTATCCCTAAGACGACTCAGGCTCGAGTAGAAGTGTTCCGCAAGCTGCTGGTGCAATACGGCAAGCATGTGCAGCTCGTGCGCGCACTTTACACCGTCAGGCCACTGTGCAACCGCTGGTATCGACTCGACGCCATCACGCGAAACGTCCTTCCGAGAACTATCTTGACAGTTTTCCGGTGCCTGTTCTACGGCATCCCGAAGCGAAGCCCTCTTTAACGTTTCAAGGTGCGTGCGAAAACGTTCCAAAAGCGTTCGCGCTTCGTCCTCGGTCGTCGCCATGCTCACGCGAGTCAAGAATAAAAAACCGAGCAACGAAACGCGCTACGGGATGTTAAAGAACGTACTAACGTGTTGATCCTACGCGGGCATTTGTCACTTTATCCGTCTGCGATCGAGGTTCCGAGTCTGCATACAGCATCGTTTTATTCCCAGGGAGCACCCCAGGCCATGGCGCTAGCGCGCGATCCAATCAAATCGATCGCGTTCCCGCGGAGCCGCATGCCCAAGCGATGCGGAAGCGTCGCTAACTATGTGGGCACGGAGGCGACGACCGAACAGAGTAGGGTTTGCATATTTTGGGACATAACTCGAGTTTGAAACAGAACTGGATTGACAGCGTGAGTAGATGATCGTCAAGGCCAGGGGTGAAGACCGTCCCTGCTTTTCCACGAATTGCATACGAGACGTCACGTTGCGAGAAGCAATTTCGCGGTACTCCTCTGTGCTGAAAATCGACTCAAATACCCGGAGATATTGGAAGGCGTCGACGGTTTCGGAAGCATAATGCTGTCAGACGAGGATTCAAGGAGATGCTTCTGGGCTGTGAGGGAACACTCGTTTCCCGAGGGCTTTCGAAAGAGCGCCCGCCTGCGCATTTATCTCGCAGCATCTCTCGTGTATGCGAAACACTTTCATCAAACATCGACTCGACGGGGTAGGTATGTGCTTGGGCTTGTAATTCTTATGAGCTAAAGCGTAAGCAATCAATGAGATAATGAGCAGAGGTGATGTCTGCCGATGCACGGCAAGCTGAAGAAACCACAATGGCCTAAAACTAGCGCTAAAAACTATATCCCGGTCAGATTGGTATGAAACACTCGACTCTTCGCTCTGTTCATGCTTTTCGATTGTTCCAGAGATTTTAAGTATACAGCCAAGATCTTCGAAACGTAGCAATTCGAGAATTCGGATCCATACGTAATTTTAGGATTCTCGGCCGGCGTTTCTGAGTGGTTCCTGCGTCGCTTTGCCGCTGGAATTCGTTACTCCACTGGCAACGGGATGATTCGCGACGCAATCAAACCAGGGTACGTAAAATAACCGATATGATTATCCAATTCGTGCGTGCAAGACCCAACGCACGTCCTTTCCGTACGTGTGTGGGGTGCTCCAATCCCAAACTCGTCCATTTTTCGATCTTTCCGTTTCACTGTCACATCTGGGCGCAGCGATTCGCGCCATTGGTTGACGAGGAGCGAACCTCAATGTCGTCTCTTGATGACTTCTTCACAAGCCCATGCCTAGAGATCATGGATCTTCTCCGGTCAACAAACTCAACGCAGGTCTAAAGACAAGCACTCCTCTCGTTGCGGTAATTCACGAAAAGCCATTCGATAGCAGAATTGTATCTCTCACGAGATATGATCACAGATGCTCTCGTCTCTTTCCTTGGTACGAAAGTAGTGGTTTTGATTCGCAATGCAATCCCCGCGGTGATCGCTTCCAGTGGAGCGTGCATCACCTCTTTGTATGAAGGCTGCAGAGATGGATCGAGATTTCTCGACTTCTTCTCAAGGGTATATTTTCCTTTCCGCACTTGTTTCATTGTGGACAGCATTGCATTCCACGAATCCTCAATCGGATGGAATAACATGTGCTTGCACGTGCAGCCAACTGAGTACTTGCCGAAGGAATGGCTCACAACAGGCCCGTCACCACAGAGTACCGCACTGGATGTAAAAACGAATGAGGCCATCAAAGTGAGCTCTCTGTACCGGTCAAGGGCATGAACCGAGCGATGAGGATTGTGTTCACGATCCACAAGGCGACTTTCGCAGTAGTAAGTGTGATGGATATGCGGGATGACCTGTCTACGACCAAAAATAGCGCTGCTACCAAAGGAGCACCGACAATACATACAAGAACGATGAAAATAGCAAGTCATGCGTAGATTCCAACTTGTACCTATTCCTGCAATGCGCAGGCAACAGCCGGAAGCGGCGAAATCGGGACTTGAGCGCTGCCGTCAACATCCTTTGATTACTAAGAGCGGAGGTGCAGGGAGAGAAGAGAGCCGCGTATTTGAGGTCGGAAAGGAGACGGCGAAGGGATGAGGAAGCCGTCGTAGAGAGAGCTCAAAAAGGCTGCTGTCAATCACACTTGGAAGAGACCTAAACTTTAGTTCATACGCCCGTGTTGTAGGAACTGTTCCAATTCATGTTGCGATGGATGTAGGGGGCGCAAAACCGTATCGTTGGATCGTTGAAGCGTCGCCTTAAAAGAATTCGGCGCTTCCGCATGCTCTGGTTGATCAGCAGTCGCCTTTGGGCAAGCAGGGGCCTTCCCAGGAGCGCCATGCGCCAGGTACAGTCCAGTAAGGTACGCAGTTGTTCACGGTCATCGATCCTTTTCATCCCGGAGCGCTGCGAGACGATCCAGTCATCCTGGGCTATGGAAACACCTGGGCGGTTTCTGATTCCAAAACCGCCCACCAGGTTCTCGATGGACAATCTCAATACGGGTGAGGCGCATGCTCTGAACATGTACACATATCCCGAATAGATGTGGCATTCTATTTTTACAAGCGAATCCCTGATTCCGGAAATTGCCAAAAGCCCGCCACGCTCAAGAAACATTGCCGCAACTAGAAAATTCCGGAAACGACCATCAACCAGAGTAGCGACAGTGTCAAACCCACGGCAAGATAGCCGATCACCACATACGATGCCAAAAAGCGCAGATTCCACGACACTCCAGTAAGTTGCTCCAGTTTTAGAGCGAGACGCCGGGCCAGAACAAGCGCTGGACCGAACTCATTGCTCTGTTTTGGCCATCTCCATGCATCTCCACGAGGCACGATATCCAGGTTGGAGCATTTTTTCCGACCCAGCGCAATCTGAGCTCCAAGAGGTAACATTTCCGAGTCTGTCCGACTTGACGCCGAAGTTGACATGGAAGGGGGCGTGGTCGGCTCCCTCGCGCCCGCCGCCGCTGCCGAGTGTTGTGGAGCGCCTCCTGGCGACGTTACGCTCCGGTCTGGCGATATCGCTGGAAGTCGCCGATGAATCACACCCAGAGAATCGGTATCATCGAGTGCCTGAACAGATGCGTTGCTCAATGGATCGCGTGCCTTCGGTGATCCAGGGAATTCCGCAGGTTCAACGAGTTGAATCCACGGCTCAACGAGATGCGCCGCTCGGTCTCGTGCTAACCGACTCAAGAACACCGCCGAGGTGTTCCAGCTGGAATGCAAGCGTCGCTCTAGCTGCAGCCGAAGCTCACGCAGCGTTTGTCGAAACGCATCACAATCGAGACCTGCCAGTTCCGACAGATTCGGTGAACACCTGGAGTGTTGGAATTCCGACCATGCTTCGATGCATGGTTGTTGTCGAGACTCGACTGCTTGCGTTGAATGCGCAATCTTCTGAAGATCAGCCAGCCAATCACGACACTGCGCACTGCGATGCAAATCCAGGTAGAATTCAAGGGCACCAGGGCTCTGCAGCAGACAGCGCGAGCGGACGAGAATGTTGAGCATGTCCACAAGCAACCGCACGTAGAGCGGAAAATGCAGGGCAAGTACACGTCGCCAGCAAGACGTTTTGTATTGGGACGATTTCCGCGGTTCTTCCACAAAAGGCGTATGCAATAGTGCGAGACCATGGAGCAGGGCAACGCGACGTCCCCGTTGATCCCGTGCCTTTTCCAAAAGCGCTGAAAGCTCCGTGGCCTGATCCCAGGGGAAAAGCCACGCAGAAATGGTCTTTAGAAAGGCCACATTCGTCGACGCATCCAGATCAATGCACATTTGCTGCATACGAGGTATTGTGCGACAAAAGTAGCGGCAAAACACGATCAGAAGGAAACGGAGGAGTGGATTCGTCCGTTGCGCCGCCCCCGATGAGCCGAGTTGGTTTGGATGCCACGCTCGCCAACTCGCATCAACATGCTGCAAACCGAGAGGAATATTCAAGTAGACTTGCAGCGATGGTGTTCCCGCGGAGGGGATTTTCCGCGGGACGCCCGTATCGCGCGATGCCGAAGACTCTCCAGCAAATGGTTCGGAATGTCTCACGGGCACGCGATCTTGATTGATGATGTGCTGGCATCCACTCCATCGCTCGACCTGATCAGCGTGGGTCTCGAAAACCCCCATGACGTGCATCATCGCCAAGCGTTGACATTTCATGGTCAGCAGCGATGGAACGCTGTGTCGCTCGCGATAGCGAGCGAGCTGCATTTGGCCCCAGTCATTGGCTACTGCGTCGTGCCATCCATTCCAGGGCCAAAGCTCTCCATTCCAGTGAAACCAGAACGCAACCCATGCGTGGACGAAAAGGTCAGCGACAGACAGTGTAGTTGCGGCAGAACGCTCAAATGATACATGCTGATGAAGCAGCTGCTGCAGTGACGCGAATTCCTGGAGGAAGGCCAACAGCACGCGCTCGTATATGTGCTGACGAGCGGAGGTGTCCCAGGCCGAGGTGAAGCGCTCATTGACCGTTGGATGGCGAGCATACACCGGATAGGCCAGGAAGCAGAGCAGGTAGTATCGGGCAGCGCCAATTCGAACGGTATCGTGAGTGGGGTCGGTCACGTGTGCTGACAAATAGTAGGCTAACGGGGAGTACCCTCCAGTAGGGAGGTTCTCGGGTTTCCGATCTGGGTGTGGCGACGCTGCCACAGCAGTGCGTACATTCGCGTCTTCGCCACTGAGCACCGCAGCGATTTCGTCTAAAAGCGGCTGAGGCAAGTTTTGTAGCGGAAAATCATAGGTGTATCGTTCGTCGTGACAAAGCAGTGTCTGGAAGAGCGGTCCGCGAGGCTCTAATAGCGAAACAAGCGCGTCTGCGTCCCCGGGACGTGCTGCGCGACGTTCACAATCTGGGAGCCAGCCAGACACAGTTTCACTCCAAGACCCCCGCGATCTGTCCTGGAATCCGAATATGCAGTCTATAAGCTCAGGGAGGCGGAGTCCAACACCGCGAAAACTCTCCCGCCCCTCTAGAACGGCCTGAAAAACGAACTCAACACGTCGAAAGACTGATTCTGAGGCACCTCCAGGCTGGAGTGTGAGCCAAAGATCATCCAACTGGAAACTAGCCTGAACGTTCCGGTCCATTAGAGCTTTGGAAGCAGCCCGGCAGAGGGCGTGCTGCTACGCACGTGGGCGTTCTTTCCAGGACGCAAAAGCGCCCGCGCCAGACCAGGTTTCACCCCCGAGAGTACGCTCCACTACAGGCAGATACGCGCTTGGCGCGAAAGCCTGAGCAGCTGCACTGGCTGGAAAAGTCACCCACAGAGCGCGTGCGTGGAAGTACCCTCTGTGGGCGGCGCACGAAACCCAAAACTGCTACTGACCTTGGTCCTGCCGCAGCGCAGGTGTCGCGGAATCATTAAACGCGGGAAGCCCCGTTGGCGGCATCAATGCCGCTGTTGAGCGCAAGCACTCCAGAGGTGTCTTTGCTGGTGATCTTCTCTAGATGCAACGAAGAAGGGTAAAAGGCACATAGGGATACCGGATTTGGGGCAGAGAGGTCCAAGAATGATCGACGACGACCAAGTGTTGCATCACAAATGCGGCCCGATGCCTGATGACCCCATAGAAGCGCGTTCGCGATGGCTATACTTCGAATGCGATTGCCCGGCATGCTTCATGGGGCACGTCAACGGCATCCGGAAACGCGTCGACGCTGTTTCGGATTCGCCATTCATCCTCGATGCGCAGGCAGATGCGCAAGCTGCACGCTGTGGAGCTGGTCGACCGCCGACATGAACGGCCGTCCAGCGTCCAGGAACGGGAACTGTGTGCATTGGATCAATGCTAGCGGTCCGTGTTTTCCGAATGCATCCAAATGCCATTTGTGCAAGCTCACCAATATGAATGTTTCGTGCACGATCTGCTGTGGCGAAACCGAGCCTGCAAGTTATTCAGTGAGACTGAGTGGGCCCCACGGCATCTACCCTATGTCAGATGAACCTGCAACATTGGACTCTTCGTTCTGTTCCTGCCTTGAATATTTTCTTGAACTTTCTTACAAGTACAGCCTCGAGATCCAAAGTTCTGAGGTAAAGGCGCATGGATTCATAACGAATTTCAGGATTCTAGGTCGCGCTCTCTGGAGTGGCGCATTTGACGCTGTGCCACTGGACTTCGTTACGTCATCGATTTCAATAGGAGACGCGATGCCATCGAACATGCTTCATAAACAAGAGATATAATTGTCCAGTACACTCGTAAAAGCCTCCTCCCTTCTTCTTTCCATACGAGTCACATACTCAAATCACTTATTGTTCAGGTTTTCAATCATGCTGGTTGAAGGCGATTCGAGGGTGCGCCATTCGCGCCTCTCGTTGGGCGAGGAAAGAAACTCGACGTTGCCTCCTGATGACTTGCTCACATGCTCGTGCGTAGATTTCACAAAAATTCTTACGTCTAATAATCGATACCGTTCGATGAGCCAATCCTTCACGCTTTGTGGCCGAAAAATAAATGCAACTCAACGGCAGCATTACCCCTCACGCTATTTGCTCCGAGATGCTCCAGTTTATTGCGTTCGCTTAGGAAACGGTCTTGAACTCGGGCTTTCGTTATCGCAGGGATGGCTTCCATTGGAGAGAGCGCTGCCGCTTTTCACAAACACAGCGTCGAAATATCTTATGTTTTTTTGTGTCGGTCTCCAGTGGAAATTGTCGTTCGACTACTTGTGACGTCATGGGGAATTCCATGTTCCACAAGTTCTTTTTCGAATGAAACCGCGTGTCCTTGCATGTGCAGCGGAGAGGGCGCTCGACGCGGGGATCGCTTAGCATAAGGGCGTGATCACAGAGTACAGCACCGGATACGAGAACGGAGGAGGGCATTGAGGCGAGCCTCTCTACCGCTCAAGGACATGTCCCGAGCGGTCGAGCAATTTTCTACGAGCTACAGCACAGCATGAGGAAGCGGAAGCTTTCGGATGGACATACGGGAAGACCAGACCAAAGCCTAGTATCACCACCGCAATGGGCGCACCGATGCTGCATCCAATCGAGAAGATGGAACCGGGAAGCGGTGCGTTGAGTGCAAATTTTACCTGTAAATTAAATGCATTGGATACAGCATAGTGTTGTGTCGTCCGAACTTGAACGATGCCATCAACCTCCTTCGATTCGCAACAGCAGAGCTGAGGGGAAAGAGAGACCTACGCATTTTAAAGTCGGAGATCAGAGAGAGGGAAAGGAAGTAGTCGCGGAAAAAATATCCGCAAATGCTTGCCCTGGCTACAACGGGAAAGACCTAAACTTTGTAGTACATTCGAGTTACGTGTATGGACGATGGTACGAAATCGGTTTCGCGACCACAGAGTGCATATACACATCAACTAGCAGGCGCTTCCGGCCTTTTTTGACGAACTCCCCGCTATCGATTTCAGTTTCTCTTGTTCACTTCGAGCCTGAGAGGCTCCCCCACGAAGTACGTAGGCTAATTCCTTCAGCGCTACACATCGTCTGATATTGATGGAGGCGTTAAGTCCTCGGTTCATGAACTCTACACGATTATTCGCTTTAGTCGAACTCAACATTACAAGGCTTCCGCGAACTTGTGCCCTCCGCGCCACTACAATCCCGTCACCGTCCCGTGAGCTAAACACGATTTTTCGCCTATCTGTGCATTTCATTTTCTTTTTCTTCTCGATCACTAGCTCTTCTTCGCTCGATGGTTGGCGAGAGGGAATTTTTTCAGTTTCTCTCTGGAACTCGGGGATGGCGATCCTCCAGGATCCCCGAATTCTATGTCCATAATTTTTTCCTTATATGTTTTGTTTTTGAGAACAAACGCAGTTCATACGCGTCTGCTAGAAAGCACGAAAAAGCATTTGATGACGCGCAGCAGAGGGGCAAAACACTTGAGATGAAAGATTATACGAGCAAGCATTCCGTTGATCGTCCTCAACTCACTGTGTTCCAGCACTGCTGCTTGTCATTGAATGTTTTTTCGCGGTGACGACCAGGAGATCAGTGTCAATATGCAATGTACTCTATAGATCGTAGAAAAATTTCCTGCAGGATATATATATTCTTTACTGACGTGTGTAAGGAGGACTGCATTCCTCCATCAGGTCATCCACGTAAAAGAACTCAGATACCTAAGGAACACTGAAAGAACCCTGAATATGCGCTCTGCGACAATGACCGATATTCTTAAAGACTGACTGCGTTAAATGGCAGCAAACGACCAGTTGATCACCTTAAGGAAAGCAAAAGCCACGGTGGTAGCCGCCAACGGCGTATCTGTTTCTCAATGGCTAGTTCGTATGGTCCTAAAAACACTGGGATACAGTCGCGAAAATGTCCAATGCCATGAACGACCGTCCTCCATCGAAATCGCAACGACAGTTTCCAGGAACGTCGCTATCGATCTGAGGCAGAGTGAAGTCGGTCTGTTCTTTTATTCGATGAGACTTGCCTTGGATGAAACGGTCGGAGCGTATATGGGTACTCGCAGATCTGGGCGCCTGCTGAATGTACGGTTGAACTCGCGGAGAATGACGACACCATCTTCTGTTCTAGCTGGGTTGAATTCATTTTACGGCCTCAGTTTCGCTCGTAGAGAAGACTCATACAACAGCGCCCATTACGTCGAGCCATTGAAGACTTTCCCCTGACGTCTGGCGACGCTTTTCTATTGGACAACGTTGCATTTCTCTATTCCCCTTGCGTTGGAGCTGTTGCCGATTCTATCGGAGTAGAACTGCTTTGCATTCCTCCGTATGTTCCGTGGTTCAACCGCATCGAAGGACGCTTTTCTTTAATTAAGCCTATTGAGCGCTCCATTGGTAGAATCGCTTAAGCGTTCAGCACACAGTGATACCAGAATACATCCGGTCTTGCATCCGCAAGTCTTTCCCGCTTCCGGGAACGTCCTCACCAAAACGAACAAACAAGTTCGCTCGTTTTAAAATAAATAAAGGGGTGAGCTGGGGTCTGCACTTCAGAAGGTCGACCTGGAGAAGTGCCTGCGAAGCGCTTTTGCGATCGAAACGCACAGAGAGCTGACCGAGTATCAAATGGTACGGAGAGTACGAGAGTTCCCGCAATTCTTGCATTGATGAGCGCAACCAGCGCCAGAGCCCACACGAAGTTCATGAACCGGTACTTTAATGCTGCCATAAACATCAGGCGATCATTGGTGCTGAGGACGGGACCCGCGGAGCTGACGCGATCCAACTTCGCGGGGTATCCTCTCAGGCTCGAAGGTTGTCTGGACAAAACTGAATGCGTAACAGTCTGCGAGTCGAAAAGGGCGGAGAGGTGTCTAAATATGAGTATTAATTTATCCTATATGGTCCCAGGACATTTTTTGTTTATTTGACAGGTATCTGGATAATCATCCGGGGATGCGCTCTAGGTAGAACAGTTCTGTACGTAAAAGACATGCAGCACGCTCGCCCGGGGCGGATCGACGGATGCACACGCCCTGCTCCGCGCGGAAGCGGAGCCAATTCCCATACGCTATTCATCGCTGCAGCTTCTGCTGCGAACTGGGGTTGCGCTTGCATGGTCCCGCGATCATGCTCACTTTATGGAGGCTTCAGTCTGTGCAGCGGTTGCCTATCGCGCGTCCGCTGCAGAAGTTGCTGGGAAAGAGTTCGCAGCAAGCGCTAGGGTTTAGGACGGAAACGACGGCGCGACTAGGGCCTAGGCAAGGTGCTGCTTTCCCGTGGCAGTCACGCCCGCTCACGCAGAGTCCAGCTGTTGGTGGCTTGCACGGTACCGCGAAGCGCTTGTTGCAGTTTGCGCTGAGCGTAGGAACTTGCACGTTTGTGGCACTCTATGGCTTTCCGACAGGTCTGAGCGCGAACCTCGGCGTCGTGAGTTCAGAGTCGATCACGATCGCGGGCGTGAACACCGGGCCCGGTGGTGCAGCGTCCACAGGTACGAGCTCCCCACGAACAGATGAAACTTGCACGAAACGTATCAGGGAGCTCATGGAAGTGGTGAAAAGTTCCGAACTTGCGGCGGCTAAAGAGGCTGCGAACGAAATCCTCCAGTATGCTGTGCAGCAGGGCACTGCCGTGGAACTCGCCTCTTGTGGAGTCGGGGGAGTCCTTGCCCAGACGTTGGAACGTCCGGACATAGACGTTGACTTGCGCACGACGTTGCTGGAGATTCTGGGGGAAATAGTGCGGAACAAACAAACTCACTCGCAGCTCAGAGACACACCGCTGTTGCGGAGTCTCCTGCATTGCCTCAACCGGGATGCAGGTGTCGCTGCGCAGTGTAGCGGAATGACTAGCGGCTTTTTGTTCCTTTTCGGGCGCCAGCGGAAGCCAGTAGATTGGTCTCAACTGAACGCACCGCTGATTCAGCAGGTTGCACGGATTCTTGCCAATCTCGCACTAAGTGAAAGCATTTGGAGCACAGCGACCTCAGCCGATGAAACACGCCTCATGAAGACGCTCGCTTGTGCTTTGGCCAGCGTTCATGAGGCACAAAAGGACACAAACATGCTGATTTCAACACAAGCGCAAATTCGAGAGACCGAAAGAGCGCTCATACTGTGCATAGCGAACGTCTCAAGGCTCGCAGCTTTTGCCACCCCGAAGCGGAACTTTCTTCGGGAACTTTTGTCTGCGCTAGAGTCAGAGGATTCCAGCGTTGCACAGTACGCGCTTTCTGGTCTTCGTTCGCTTGCGAACCAAGCTCCCATGCTGGCCGCCCTGACCAGCGAGGAGGCACTGGAGCGACTTGGTCGAGTCATCGCGCGATCGGACGAGCCGGGACTGCGCACCATGGCGCTCCGCATACTGCAGGATGCAGCATTCGCGAAGAGCCCTGGCACGACGTCCGCTATTGATATGCGAGCAGCGAATCGTTTCGAGAAATGTCACATCCCAGAGACACTGCTCGACGTGCTCCGTGAGAATCTCAGCGGTCGCAACGACACAGGTCCAGAGCGAGACGCAGCCCAGATGGAGCTTCCCCAGCGTGCCGCATGCAAAACAATTGCGGCGCTGTGTTCAGTCCCGGGAGCTCCGGGCGAACACCTGAGCCGTGCATTCCTCCTCCATGGCGCTGATCGGGAATTGCTTCGCATAGCTGAAACCTTCGAGGGGATTGATCGCTTCCGGCCGCCGCATGCCACGGTTGGAGCAGCAGCATTGGACGCTTTTGCCGTCATGATGCAATCCGCCCGAATACGAGTTCAGCTAATAGCGCGCGATGCATCGTTCCTTGTGCGGCGCTTAGCGGATTGCGTCCCAGATGCAGAGGGCGTGACCTCTCGTGTGCCTTCGCCGACATGCCGCTCGCTCCTGCGCCTCATTGGGCAACTCAGTGAGGACAGCGATACGTTGTACTTGTTAGCAAACCAGGGGCTTTGTCAAGCGTTGTATGGCATTTTGCAGGGACGCTTAAGCCTGTCAACGAATGAAGCACAGATACTCGTACACACAATAGCCAATCTCTCGCGCATAGACAACGCCAAGTTGGATCTGCTGGGATCTCGCGGTGCTTTGCGCATCTTGATGAAGCTGCCAACACTCTGGGCGCAGGCGTCTGGTAATCAGGTACAAGCAGAGGTGATTGGAAACAACGACTCGTTGCGTCGAGAGTTGGCACGTGCACTCTTTAATGTCTCTACCGGGGGGCTGTCCCGGGTGATGGCAGCGCAAGCTGGCGGTGTCGAAGCAGCCGTCCGTCTGGCAACCGACCCGGACCCCAGCGTGCGTCGATATGGCGTGCGTGCCCTGTCTCTTTTCGCAGAACAGATCGAGAACAGTATTCGAATCGCTCAGGCCAACGGTCTGCCTGTGCTTGCTTCCGCTGTTGCGCAGCGAAGAACGGATCCAGAGACGGCTCGAGCGGCGCTGCTGGCTCTCGCTGAACTGACCAACAACGTCGACTTGCATCCACACTTGCTCAAGCTGGGTGCTGGTACCTACTTTGCTCAATATGCGACCCAGAGCGTCGATATTGAATCACAACAGTATGCATTAGCTGCATTGTGTAATTTGAGCGCTACGCCAACTGGCCGTGCAACCCTGCAGAGCCTTGGTGTCCATCGGCTTCTGAGCGGCTTGGCATTATCCGCCGCAGTTCCGCCAGAGCTGGCCATGTTGGCGAATATGGTCGTAGCTAACATCGTTCGGAATGAGCAAAATGTTATGCAGACCGTGCCTTTCAGTATACCGCCCCCTGAATAAATTGAGCCGAGCACGAATCGTCCATGAGGACCGGAATGGACGTCTATATCGACTAGCGAAGCTGTTGAGGTAACAGCATGCAGTGCGCTCGTATCGCGATCCAAGCCACTAGGTCGTAAATAGGATTGTCGAAAACAGTTTACTCACGGTACGAAAGGTTCTGAAGCGCTGTGCCGTGTACAGAACGCTGTGCGACAAGCGTGCTCTCCGATAGGAATATACTTTGAAGTAATGTCGTACGAACGCTAGAAGCGCTCTTGTCCAGTCTTCATACGCAGCAGGTGTCGACGGTAGTTGTGCTTCCATATGCGGCAGCGTTCCCTGTTGCTGTGTCCGACGCGCGTTCCCAGCTGACTACGATGATAGTTGGATTCCGTCCAGCGTCAAACAACGAGCAGCATACTACCTTACATCGCTTCGAACGCGAGTCTGACACCCAACACCTGCACAGCCCGCTCTGCGACGGA
>Ga0078972_1000882_pt1 | contig 122006 bp, 94 predicted proteins | sample YelNatPaOPGAMG01_FD_67568 | JGI IMG/M metagenome (GOLD analysis project Ga0078972, IMG submission 67568) | Hot spring thermophilic microbial communities from Obsidian Pool, Yellowstone National Park, USA - OP-RAMG-01 (SPADES assembly) (version 2) | ecosystem: Environmental > Aquatic > Thermal... | reverse complement strand
CATATCCCCTATTATCATAAAATCTACCTTCCTTATATTCTCTAAAATCTCATTTATATTCACTCCATCTTTTGTCTCTATTACAATCTCCTCTTTTATATCTTTCCTATTCAGAAATTCTCTATATCCATCATAAATTAAATCTCCACTCCTTTTTGCTCCATATTCTCCTTTCTTACTTATAACAATCCCTATTTTTCTTGCTCCTTTTTTGTATAATCTCTCACATATTTCCCTCGTAACTCCTTTATAATCATATATAACATAACTGCAATCAATCTCAGGATAATAATTTGCTATAACAACAAATGGAATTTTATTTTCTTTAAGAAATTTTATGTCATTTTCAGGAAGTGGTGAGAGGATTATTAGACCTTTAAGTTTATTCTTATTTAAAAGATGATAGAGTGTATTTTTTGTTTCAGTTATTGACTTTTTTCTTGTTGTATAAAGATGTAAATGATAACCCTTTTTCTCCGCTTTCTCTTCTATACCCTCTATAACCTGATGAATGAAAAAAGAACCCGGCTCTTTGAAACTATAAAAAATAATACCTATATCATTTAATTCTCTCTCTATTACTATGCTCCCTTTCCCAACTTTCCTCTCAATATATCCTTCATCCTCAAGTTCATTTAATACCCTTCTCGCAGTTATGCTTGATACATTAAACCTGTGGATGATTTCTCTCTCTGACAATATATTTATCCTTCTTCCCTCTATTTCCTCTTTTATTATCTCCTTTATTTTTACATACTTTGGCTTTATCATTTCCATTTTGTATTCATATACTAATTTAAAACAAATTTTTATTTCTGTCAAGTCCTAATATTTTATTTCTTAATGAATATTTAAAATTTCATCAAATTTACCAAAAAAAACTTTTCAAAATTGAGAGAATATGGAGCAAATTTTGATATAGGATTAAACTTGATAGAAAAGAGGGAATAATAGGGTCAAATTGTGGAAAATATAATATTTAATTTTTCATTTGTTGACTTTTTTATTAAAATGCACTAAAATTAATATAATTGAACAGGGGCCGTAGTTCAGCGGTTTAGAATGCCAGACTGTCGATCTGGAGGTCGCGGGTTCAAATCCCGTCGGCCCCGTTTTATATTTTAAAAATTATGGATTATAAAAAATATTGGCATACTACATCTCATATTATGGCACAGGCAGTAAAGAGGATTTTTCCTGAGGTAAAACTCGGAATAGGTCCTGCAATTGAAAAGGGATTTTATTATGATTTCTATTTAAATAAATCATTTTCTCCCGAAGATATACAGAAAATTGAAAAAGAAATGGAAAAAATCATTAAAGAAAATTATCCCATAGAAAGATTTGAAAAAACAAAGGAAGAAGCAAAAGAAATTTTGAAAGATGAACCATTTAAACTTGAGATTTTAAACGAAATAAAGGATGATATAGTTAGTTTTTATAAACAGGGAGAATTTATAGATTTATGCGAAGGACCTCATCTGGATTCAACAGGACAGGTTAAATATTTTAAACTTATATCTGTTTCCTCCTCATACTGGAAGGGTGATGAAAAAAGGGAAAGTATGCAAAGGATTTATGGGATTTCTTTTGAAACGAAAGAGGAACTTGAAAACTACTTAAAATTTTTAGAAGAAGCAAAAGAAAGAGACCATAGAATTCTGGGTAAAAAACTTGATTTATTCAGTATTCATCCTGAATATGGTCCTGGACTTATATTCTGGCATCCAAAGGGAGCAATTATAAGAAAAATTATTGAGGATTTCTGGAAAGAAGTTCATTTAAATAATGGATATGAAATTGTCTATACACCGCATATTGCTGAAATTTCTTTATGGGAAAAATCGGGTCATCTTTCTTTTTACAAAGATTATATGTTTCCAAGAATGGAAATTGACCAGAATAGAGCATATCAATTGAAACCAATGAATTGCCCATTCCATATATTGATTTATAAAAGCAAAATAAGAAGTTATAGAGATTTACCAATTAGATTTGCAGAATTAGGGACTGTATATAGATTGGAAAAGATTGGGGTTTTACATGGACTTTTGAGAGTTAGAGGATTTACCCAGGATGACGCTCACATTTTTTGCACACCTGAACAACTTGAAGAAGAAATCAGTAAAATTATTGACCTTGTTTTTTTCTTCCTTGGAAGTTTTGGGTTTAAAGAGTATAAAGTTTTTTTATCCACAAGACCTGAAAATTATGTTGGAACAATTGAAAACTGGAATAAAGCAACAGAATCACTTGAAAAATCATTGAAATTTAAAAAAATAAATTATGAAATAGACCCGGGAGAAGGTGTTTTTTATGGTCCTAAAATTGATATAAAAATAAAGGACTGTCTTGAAAGGGAATGGCAATGTTCAACAATACAGATAGATTTTAATATTCCTGAAAAATTTGAAATTAAATATATTGACACAAATGGGAATTTTAAGACCCCCATAATGATTCACAGGGCAATACTTGGTTCTTTTGAAAGATTTTTTGGTATTCTTATTGAACATTATAAAGGTAATTTCCCATTATGGCTTTCTCCTGAACAGATAAGAATTTTACCGATTGCAGATAGACATAATGAATTTTGTATTAAATTGAAATCTGATTTTGAAAAGAAATTTAGAGTAAGCATTGATTTAAGAAACGAGAAAATAAACAAAAAAATTAAAGATGCAGAGGATGAAAAAATTCCTTATATGATAATTGTTGGTGATAAAGAATTGGAGAACAAAAAACTCTCTTTAAGAAAACATAAAGTTGGAATGCTTGGTTCTTTTACTTTTGAAGAAGTAGTTGATAAACTTGACAAAGAAATAAAAAATAGATTATAAAATATTTGGACAAGCATTTATTTTTTTGATATAATTATAACAAAAAGGAGTAATTCATCGGTAAGGGAGAAAAAGAGAAAAGATATAGGATTAATTTTCAGATAAGAAGTCCAAAGGTTAGAGTTATTGATGAAGAAGGAAAGCAATTAGGAATATTGGACACAAATGAAGCATTAAGTATAGCAAGAGAAAGAAATCTTGATTTAGTTGAAATAGTTCCAGAAGCAGAAATACCAGTATGTAGAATTTTAGATTTTAAAAAATTTCTCTTTGAGCAGAAGAAGAAAGAAAAAGAAATAAAGAAAAAACAGAAAATTTTACAGACAAAAGAAATAAGATTTACTCCTGAAACGAGTGAGCATGATTATAATTTTAAAAAACAACATATTGAAAATTTTTTAAAAGAAGGTCATAGAGTAAAAGTCAGTATATTTTATAAAGGGAGAGTTATTTTGTATAAAGAGAGAGGATACCAGTTAATGGAGAGATTGATAAAGGAACTTTCAGAATATGGAAAGATAGAAAAAGCACCAAAACTTGAGGGTCAGAGATTAACTGTTACTTTTATACCAGTTAATATTAAAGGAGAAAAAGATGGGAAAACTTAAAACAAAAAAATCAGTTGCAAAAAGATTTAAAATAACTGGAACAGGAAAAGTTATGCATTATTGTGCAGGAGGAAGTCATTTATTGTCAAAGAAAAGTTCAAAAAGAAAAAGAAGGATAAAAAAGGCAAAAGTTCTTAAAAATAAAGGTGATATAAGAGTAATTAAAAGATTATTACCATATAAATAAAAAGGAGAAAAAATGCCAAGAACAAAAAATTCACCTGCATCAAGAAAAAGAAGAAAAAAAGTGTTAAAAAGGGCAAAAGGGTATAGGCAGGGAAGGTCAAAACTTTTTAAAAGAGCGAAAGAATTTTCTGAGAAAGGATTAACTTATGCTTTCAAAGATAGAAGAAAGAAGAAAAGAGATTTCAGAAGATTATGGATAAGTAGAATTTCTGCTGCATGTAAGATGAATGGTATTTCATATAGTAAGTTTATGGATGGTATTAAAAAAATTGATGTAAAATTAAATAGAAAAACACTTGCAGAAATCGCTTTCAACAATCCAGAGAATTTCAGTATATTAGTAAAAAAAGTGAAAGAAGTAATGAATCTAATTTAAATAATGAGAAATATTAGAAATTTTATTTTTTTATTTTCTGCTCTCTTTCTTCTCTTTATAAACATATCATACCTTCAGGACAGGTTATTTATAAGGGAATTTTATTTCATTTCTTTGAATATATTTTTATCCTCATTTATCGTTCTTGATGTTATTTATAATTTTCAAATTTCAAACAGAATAGAAAATTTAGAAAGAGAAAATGAAAGGCAGAAATTGATGCTTTCAGATTATAAATTAGAAAGTCAATTTTTAATAACACTTACTGATATTGTTGAAACATTTGGAGAAGATTTAACTTTTGATGAAATTATTGATAAAATACTTGAAGCGATTAAAAACATATTTAAAGAAGAAACAATTATAATATCCCTTTTTGGAGACAGATATAAATTTCATTTTAAGGGTAGGGAAATAGAAATGCCTATAGAATTGATTGAAGAATTAACAGTGAGGGGAAAACCAGTTTTGGTAAATAATATATCTTCCTTCACTCAATATGAAAAACTGAAAAATTTAGGTATTACATCTTTTATTGCAACAGGATTATATCAGAAGAAAAATATAATTGGTTTACTCGGAATTTTTTCTTTTACTAATAAAAAATTTACTTTAAGGGATTTAAATCTTTTAAGAATGGTTTCAGCACCAATATCATTGATGATTGAAAATGTGGAATTGTTTGAAAAGGCAAAACTTTTATCAATTACAGATAGTTTAACACAGATATATAATAGAAGACATTTTGAAAAAATTATTTCTGAACTTCTTACAAAAAGCCAAATAAATCATTCTCCTTTTTCAGTCGCCATGTGTGATGTTGACTTTTTTAAATTTTATAATGATATGAATGGGCATCTTGCAGGAGATTATGTTTTAAAAACAATAGCAGAAATATTAAAAAAGGGTATTAAAGGTTCTGATGTTGTTGCAAGATATGGTGGAGAAGAATTTGTAATTATTTTCCCTGATACGACAAAGGAAAATGCGGTAAAAATTTGTGAAAAGTTAAGACAGATGGTAAAGGATTTTAAATTTCCAAATGAAGAATCACAGCCAAATGGAGATTTAACAATAAGTTTTGGAGTTTCTTCTTTCCCAGAAGATGGCGCTACACCTGAAGAATTGATAAAAAAAGCAGATATGGCTTTATATAAGGCAAAGGAACTTGGGAAAGATAGAGTTATTTCTGCTTAATGTTATTTATAATATAGTTCCAGATTTCTTCTACAATATTTTCTGTTATATTTTCTTTTTCTTTAATCTTTTTTAGTTTTTCTTTTTTTTCTTTTTCAAGCAATTCAATTTTTTCTTTCTTTTCAACCTCTTTATTTAACTTATATTTTTCAATTTCTTTTTTTAATTTTTCATCATTCATTTCTCTAATTTTTTTTATTTCTGTTTCAATAGAGTTCATCAACTCAATCACACTTTTTTCTGCTTCTTTTATAATTCTTTCTCCTTCCTCTTCCGCCTTTTTAATTTTTTTTATATTTTCTTCAACCATTTTTATTCCCTATAATATCTAATCTCTTTTGTTTTTAAATTTAAAATAACCGCTGATTTTTCTAAGTAATAATTTTGACATAAACTTTTTAAATTTTCAAATTTTTTTAAATTTTTGTAAATTAAAAGATAAAATGATTTCAAATTATTTATTTTTTCCTCGTTCTTTTTGTTTTTTTTGAACTTAACCAGATAAATCAAAAAATATCTATCATTTAAATCAAATCCAACAATATTTTCTTTCAAAACAATTAAGATTTTTATATGGTTATTATTAATTAACATGTTTCCCTCTCTTAAAATAAATTCAAGACCATAAAAATTTATTTTTTCATTTTCTCTAATTTTTTTGAAATTTTTGTATTGTTGGCGAGGGAAATAGATTGATTCTGATAAATAAATTTCTTTTGAAAATTTTGAAGCAAAAAAGATGTTATCCGAGAACCCTTCATCTATAAGGAAAATTTTTTCTATTTTGACTTTCTCACTTTTTGTAAATTTGTAAATTATTTCTCTGTAATGCTCTGGATTTTCAATCTTATCAACAATTATTAAAGCACCTCTACCTTCTGAGTTTATCAATATTAACGGGTTTTTAGAAGAGAAAAATATTATTTCTTTTTTATTTGATTTTTTAAAATTGAAAGAGATTAAAAAAATTAATGTTAAACCTATAATGATAAGTTTTTTATTCGTTTTAATTCGTGATAAGAAGAAAAAAAGTAAAAAATAATAAATGAAGACAAATGATAAAGGGAAATAAATATTTATAGCAGGAGAAAAATTAGAAATAAGATTTAATGCCTTTAAAAAATAGTTGGTTATAAAATTGAGGAGAGTAAAGAAGATTGGAAATAAAATGGAAATAAAAGAAAGTATTAAAATTATTCCAACAATCTGTGTGAAAATCAAATTTGTTATTATTCCAGAAGGATAAAAATATCCAAAATTGTAAAATAAAATTGGCAAAATAAATATTTGAGCAGAAATTGTTGCCAAAAAATTATTGATTAAGAAATTTCTTTTCTTTATAAGATTTATTTTTTTATGCAATACTATGATTCCTGTTGTTGATAAAAAAGAAAGATAAAAGGAAGTTGAATAAATGTTTGATGGATTAAAAATTAAAAATAGTAAAGCAGTTAAAATTATTGAATTTATGGGTTCAATGTATCTATCAAAAATTTCAAATATAATATAAAATGAGACCATCATTACTGCCCTTGTCACAGGAATTTTAAAACCACATAAAAAATTGTAAAACCAGAGGAAAGTAAGAAGTATAACAGGTAAAAATTTTGGTTTTGTATTGTTGATTTTCTGGAAAGGTATAAAAATAATTTTTAAAAAAATTACTAAAAAAATTATATGGATGCCTGATATAACAAAAAGATGATATATACCTGTTCTAACACCAAGTTCTCTAATAAAATAAGGTATATCATCATTTCCTATTGTTATAAGTTTTACAAGTTCAGCCCCATCACTGTTAAATTTCATATGATTTTCAATCCTTTTTTCAATCAACCTTCTAATGTATGAAAAAAACAGAAATGTATTTATTTTTGTTTCTGGAAATTCTATGGTTTCTGTTTCTACAACAAAGGAAATACCATTTCTTTTTAAAAATTTTTTATAATCAAATTCAAATGGATTTTTAGGTTCAGGGATTTCATTTACTAAAGGATTTTTTATCTTTAATTTTTCATTTTTCAAAAACTCAAATTTTCTTTTTGTCTTTACTATTATTTTCCCATTCCATTTGTATGGTTCTCCATCAATAATTAATTTTTCAACCTTTAAAATAATATCTGTTTCAAAAGGTTTTTCTTTACAGGAAACAACAAAACCATCAATTTCAGAAATATTATTTTTAATATTGGATTGACATCTGCCAGAAAGGTAAATTACTATCAGAAAAATTAAAAAAACAAGTTTTTTATTCAACTTTCAATCCATACACCTTTAAAAGAATAAAATGTTTTTCCTTCAAGATAAATATTTTCTAATTTATTATCAAAATAGACCCTTAAAATTTCTTTGCTCATTGTAATAACATTTATAGGGGATTTCATTCCTTTACTCAAAAATGTAATTATCGCTGAAGCAACAACCCCTGTTCCACATGAAAGAGTTTCTCCTTCAACTCCTCTTTCATATGTTCTTATTTTTATAAATCCTTCTTTTACAATTTCAACCCAATCAACATTTGTTCCTTTTTCACCAAAAATTATATTATATCTAATTTTTGGACCAATTTCTTCAAGTTTTACTTTTTTTATATCATCCACAAATATAACAGTATGAGGGACTCCGGTATTTATATAATTCCCAATTATTATATTTTCATCAACCGGAATTTCAATATTTAATTTTGGCTCCCCAATTAATCTTATTCTTATTCTTATTTTCTTTCCTTTTATTTCTCCATCAAGAATTCCTGCTTTTGTTTCTACTTTTAATTTCTTTCTATCTGATAATGAGTTCTCATAAATATATCTTAAAATACATCTTAATCCATTCCCACACATTTCTGCTTCGCTTCCATCAGGATTAAAAATCCTCATTTTGAAATCAGCCCTTTTTGATTTTTCAAGAAGAAGTAATCCATCTGCTCCAACACCAAATTTTCTATTACATAACTTTTTTGCAATACTATTTTTTCTTTTAATTAAATTTTTTCTATTATCTATTACAATAAAATCATTCCCCGAACCTACTATCTTTGCAAATTCCATAGTTTTAAATTTTATTCAATTTGTTAATTTTGTCAAGTTATGATATTATAAACTTTTGTGAAGGCAATAATTCAAAGGGTAAAAGAAGCAAGATTATATGTTGAAAATATTTATAAAGGAAGTATAGGGAAAGGGATAGTTGTTTTTATTGGAATTGGTAAAGGAGATAAAGAAGAAAAAATTGAGTATCTTGTAAGAAAAATTTTATTATTGAGGATATTTGAAGACGAAAATGGTAAAATGAATTATTCTATTTCTGATATAAAGGGTGAAATAATGGTTGTTTCTCAATTCACTCTTTATGGTGACTGCAGAAAAGGTAATAGACCTGATTTTACAATGGCAGAGGATGGAAAACTGGCAGAAGAAATCTATAATAAATTTTTAATGAAGTTGAAGGAGTCAAATTTAAAAATTGTTGAAGGAGAATTTGGTAAAAAGATGCTCGTTGAGATACATAATGATGGTCCTTGCACTTTAATTCTGGAAAAGTAAAAATATGAAGGAATTTAAAAATAAAAATGTTATCATAGATACTTCAACCACCTGGATTTATATTGGGAAATTAGTAGAGGAGGATGAAAACTATTATTACTTAGAAGATGTAGATGCATTTGATATTTCAGAAATATCTTTGAGTAAACATGAATATTTAATGATGATAAAAAAAGATGGGATAAGTCCAAATAGAAAAAATGTTAAAATTTTAAAATCCAAAGTTGTTGCCATTACACTTCTTGAGGACATAATAGATAAATGAAAATTAAAATTTTTTCTATTCTTATTGGTCTTTTTGCTGGATTAAGTGTATATTCTCTCATTGGTTATTTTTACACAAGAAAAATATCTGTTGGCAAAAAATACAAAATTAAATTTATATTTTTCTCATTGGTTTTTATCATTATTGTTTTATTTTACATCAAGTTTAAATGAAGAAAATAAACAAAAAAATTTTTGAAGAAAAAAAATTTTATGAAAGTTTGGTGAAAATTAATCCGAATTTTTTAGAAGTTCTTTTTCAACTTTCTCGCATATATATTAAATTAAAAGATTATAAAAAGGCATTAAAGATTGATAAAAAAATTGCAAATTTAATGCCTTTTGACCCTATCTCATATTATAATCTTGCATGTGATTATTCATTACTCGGGAATATTGAAAACTCATTAAAAAATTTAAAAATTGCTATTATTCTTGGATTTAAAAATAAGGATTATATTAAAAAAGACCCTGACTTAAAAAATTTGAGAAATAGCAAAAAATTTAAAGAAATAGAAAAAATTATCAAGAAATGAGAAGTTTTATTTACTTATTGGCAAAATTTATTGGTTTTTTTGTCTTTAATTTATTTTTTTTAATTGAAATCAAAGGAAGAAAAAATTTTCCTAAAAAGGGTCCTTTTATTGTTGCTTCAAATCATTTAAGTTATCTTGACTCACCAATAATAGGTTATACATGTCCAAGAAAATTAAATTATTTCGCAAAATCATCTTTATTTAAAATTAAAATATTTTCAAATCTGATAAAAATTTTAGGTGCTATTCCTATTGAAAGGGAAGGAAGTCCATTAAGTTTAAGAAAAGGACTTGAAATATTAAAAAAAGGTGAAGGTTTGGTAATTTTCCCTGAAGGGACAAGAAGTAGAAATGGTGAAATAAAAGAGGGTAAACCTGGAATTGGTTTTCTTGTTGTTAAAAGTAAAGTTCCTGTTATTCCGGTAAGATTGATTGGAACTGACAAAGCATTACCTCCTGGAAGAAAATTTATAAGGATTGCAAAAGTAAAAGTTATTGTAGGAAAACCACTTTATATTGCAAAAGAAAATTACCATGAGGTAAGTGAAATTATTATGAATACAATAAGGAAATTAAAATGAAAGAATTACTTGTTGCAAAAAGTATTGGTTTTTGTTTTGGAGTAAAAAGGGCTGTTGAAGAAACAGAAAAATTACTTGAAAAATTTTCTTCCATATCCACTATTGGAGATATTGTTCATAATCCAATAATTATGGAAAAATTGAAATCAAAAGGTTTAAATGTTTGTAATTCAATTAAAAAACTTAAAGGTAAGTATTTTTTAATAAGGTCTCATGGTTTAAGTAAAAAAGATATTGAAAAAATAAAAAAACTGGGATTTGAAATTTTTGACCTTACATGTCCATTTGTTAAGAGAATTCACAATTTAGTTGAAAATTTGAATAAAAAAGGTTATTATATTATAATTATTGGAAATAAAAATCATCCAGAAGTTTTGGGCATAAAAGGATACGGCAAAAAAATAAATATAATAGAGAAAGAAGAAGATTTTTTAAATTTTAAAAAGAAAAAAATGGAAAAAGTTGCAATAATAGGACAGACAACATTAAACTTTGATTATTTCTTAGGATTTGCTAAAGATATTATAAATAAAATTAATGCAAAGGAATTTTTAATTATAAATACAATCTGTAAAGTAACTGAAGAAAGAGAAAAGGAAGGAATTGAAATTGCTAAAAAATCTGATGCTGTTTTTGTTCTTGGTGGGAAGGAAAGTTCTAACACAAAAAAACTTGTTAATATCTGTAAAAATTTCTGCAAAAACACATTTCATATTGAAAAAATTTCAGATTTAAATAAAATAAATTTAAATAATTTTAAAAAAATAGGAATAGTTTCAGGAACTTCAACACCTCATTTTTTTATAAATGAGGTGATTGAATACATAAAAAAATTATAGGAGGTAGGATAAATGGTAAAAGAGCAAGTCATTAATAAAGTTTTAGAGGAAAAAATCGCAAGTTTTAAGCCGGGTTCATTAATAAAAGGAAGAGTAGTAAATGTTTTAAATGAAGCAGTGATTATTGATATTGGTTTTAAATCAGAAGGGATAACTCCAAAAGAAGAGTTCAAAGGAATGCAGGATAACTTAAAAAATGGAGAAGAAGTTTATGTAGTTATAGAATCTCTTGACCCTGATTCTAATGGATTCATTCCCCTCTCAAAAGAAAAAGCAGATATTGAATTAAACTGGGGAAAAATAGAGGAAAAGTTTAAAAATGACGAGCCGATTGAAGGCATTATATATAAAAAAGTTAAAGGTGGTTTTAGAGTTGATATAGGAGTTTGTGCATTTTTACCTGCTTCCCAAACTGATATTGTTCCAATAAAAAATCCAAATGATTATGTAGGTATTAAAACTTTCTTTAAAATTATTAAACTTGATAGTTTGAGAAAAAATATAGTCGTTTCAAGAAAGAAATATATTGAAGAAGAAAAGGAAAGACAGAAGATTGAATATTTGAAAAGTTTAAATAAAAATCAACTTGTTACAGGTGTGGTAAAAAATATTGTTGATTATGGAGCGTTTATTGAAATTGAGCATGGAATTGTTGGACTTTTACATATAAATGATATGAGTTGGGGTAGAATAAGTCATCCATCTCAAATTGTAAGCGTTGGAGAAAAAATTGAAGTTGTGGTTCTTGATGTAAATCTTGAAAAGCAGGTTGTTTCTTTTGGATTAAAACAGAAAACTCCAAATCCATGGGACAATATTGAAGAGAAGTATCCAATTGGTTCAGTTGTTGAGGGTAAAATTGTTAATATTACTGATTATGGTGCCTTTATAAAACTTGAGGAAGGAGTTGAGGGACTTCTTCATATATCTGAATTTTCATGGACAGGAAGACTTAAGAATCCTTCTGAAATCCTTTCTCCTGGCGATACTATAAAGGTAAAAGTTATAGATATAAAAAAGGATGAGCAGAAAATATCATTCAGTTTAAGACAACTTGAACCAAATCCATGGCCTGAAATTGTAAAAAAATATCCTGTTGGAAGTATAGTGACTGGAAAAGTTTATCATATAACTGATTTTGGTGCATTTGTAGAAATAGAAAAAGGAATTGATGGACTTTTACATATTTCAAATATTTCAGATACACCAATTAAACATCCTTCTGAAGTATTAAGAAAGGGGCAGAAAATAGAGGTAATGATTCTTGAAATAGACCCTGAAAATAGAAAAATATCACTTGGATATAAACAGGTTGGTGAAAATCCAAAAAACAGAAAGGGAGGGAAAGATGAGAGTGATAATAGTGAAGAATTATGAGGAGATGAGTAAAGAAGCAGCAAAGATAGTAAAGGATTTAATTTTAAAAAAGCCAAATTGTGTTTTAGGTCTTGCAACTGGAAGCACTCCAGTCGGTTTATATAAGGAACTTATAAGAATGCATAAAGAGGAAGGAATTGATTTTTCAAAAGTTATTACATTTAATCTTGATGAGTATTATGGACTTTCTGGAGACCATCCCCAGAGTTATAGATATTTTATGGATGTAAATCTTTTTAATGGAATAAATATAAAAAAAGAAAATACTCATGTGCCTGATGGAACTATTCCACTTGATAAGATTGAAGAATATTGTAAAAAATATGAGGAAATGATAAAAAAAGCAGGAGGAATTGATTTACAGGTTCTTGGTATTGGTGGGGATGGTCATATTGCCTTTAATGAACCAGGTTCATCTTTAAATTCAAGAACAAGACTTGTTGCACTTGATGAACAGACAATTAAAGACAATTCAAGATTTTTTGAGAAGATTGAAGATGTTCCGAGATTTGCATTAAGTATGGGAGTTGGGACAATTCTTGAAGCGAAAGAGATTATATTTTTAGCAAATGGAATTAAAAAGGCAGAAGTTGTTGCAAAAGCAATAGAAGGTCCTGTAACTTCACAGATTACTGCTTCTGCTTTACAATTACATCCAAGGGTAACTGCAGTTCTTGATGAGGAGGCAGCAAGTCAATTAAAGAGAAAGGAATATTATAAATTTGCTCATGAGGCAGAGAAAAGAATATCTCTAAAACTTTTTTAAATTTAAGGAAACCAAAAAAGAGTTTAAAAAATGGATAAAATAAATGAATTTATTGAGAAAGTTAAAAAATTAAATAAGAAAGTTGTTTTTCCTGAAGGAGAAGATGAAAGAATTTTAAAAGCAGTTTCTGAACTTGTTAAAGAAAAAATAGTTTCTCCTGTTCTTCTGGGCGACAAAGAGAAAATTTATAATTTAGCAAGAAATATTGGAATTAATAATATTTCAGAAGTTGAAATAATAGAGCCATCTAAATCTGAATATTTTTTAGAATTTGTTGAAAGATATTGCCAGAAAAGAAAAAATGTTTCTCATGGTGTTGCTGAAAAGATTGTGAAAAGAGAACTTGTTTTTGGGGGATTAATGGTTGATGCTGGTATATGTGATTCAATGGTCGCTGGAGCGGTAAATACAACTGCTAATGTTATTCAATCCGCTGTTTTAACCATTGGTTATGCAGAAGGAATAAGGACTGCTTCAAGTTTCTTTATAATGGTTTTGCCAGATGGAAGAATTTACTTTTTTGCTGATTGTGCTGTGAATATATGTCCGGATGAAAATCAACTTGCAGAAATAGGGATTGCAACAGGGATGAATTATAAAAAACTTATTGGAGAAAATCCAAGAATTGCATTTCTTTCTTTTTCAACAAAAGGTTCTGCTTCACATCCTATGGTTGAGAAGGTTCAAAAAGCAGTAAAAATAGCAAAAGAAAAAAATACTGGATTTGATATTGATGGAGAATTTCAGGTTGATACTGCAATAAGTGAAGAAGTTGCAAAAAGAAAACTTAAAGAATTTTCACCTGTTGCAGGTAAGGCAAATGTCCTTATTTTTCCTGACTTAAATGCTGGAAATATTGGGTACAAAATAACACAGTATCTTGCTAAGGCAGAGGCATATGGACCAATACTTCAGGGGTTTGCAAAGCCAGTAAGTGATTTATCAAGAGGAGCAAAAATAAAAGATATAATAATTACAACTGTTATAACATGCCTTATGAGTTAAATGGAGGAGGGAGAAATGAAAATACTTATATATGAGGATTCAAAATGGACAAATTTAACACCTCTTTCGTATATTAAACCTGTTTTTGAATTAAGATGTGGATTTAATTCTCTACTTGAAAAAATAGTTTCTGTTTTGCCTGAAGGAGAAATATTTTTATGGGTCAGGGATTATCTTAAAGGTCTTGCAAGTAAAAAATTTAATTATAAGGTAAATGATGAGGAGTTTTTAAAGGATGATGTTTTAATTGTTAATGGTAGATGGTTAATTGACAGAGAATTCAGTTTTAATTTAAATGAAGAGAAATTGTATTTGAGTAAAGGAGATATAGTTTACGGTGTTATCAAGAAGGAGAATTTAAAAAAATACTGGAATGGTAATATAGATGAATTTTTGAAAAATATTTTAGAAAATTTGAATTCAAAAGAGATAGATTTTGTTCTTATAAATTACCCGTGGGACTTAATTCATTACAACTCTAAAATAATTAAATTTGAATTTGAAAAATCAAATAAAAAAGGAATTTTGGGTAAATTTTCAGAAAAGGCAGAAATTTATGGTTCTGAAAAAGATGTTTATGTTGCAAAAAGTGCTGAAATTTATCCATTTGTTGTCCTTGATACTTCTGATGGTCCTGTATATATAGATGAAGGAGTTAAAGTATTCCCATTTTCTGTTATTATAGGTCCAGGTTATATAGGAGAAAAAACACAGATTATGCCAGGAGCGAAAATAAGAGAAGGTAATAGCATAGGACCTGTTTGCAGAGTTGGGGGAGAGGTTGAAGAAAGCATATTCCATTCATATTCTAATAAATACCATGATGGTTTTATAGGACATAGTTATGTTGGAGAATTTGTAAATCTTGGTGCTTTAACAACAAATAGTGATTTAAAAAATGATTATTCAAATGTCAGTGTATATCTGAATGGGAAATTGACAGAAACTGGTGAATTAAAAGTTGGTTCTTTTATTGGTGACCATACAAAGACAAGTATTGGAACTTTATTTAATACAGGAACAATGGTTGGTATTATGTGTAATATTACAGCAAATAATATTTTACCAAAGTATTTTCCATCTTTTGTCTGGTTTGTTAATGGGAAATTTATGAAAGGTTATGGAATTGATTATTCATTACAGACAGCAAGAATATCAATGGAAAGGAGAAATAGAGTTCTTTTGAAAGAGGAAGAAGAAGCAATAAGAAAAGTTTATGAGATGACTGAAAGCGAAAGGAAATCTTATATTGAAAAAAGTAGAAAAATAATAAAATAGGAGGGAAAATGGAAGACATTGAAATTATTGAAAGAGTAAAAAAAGTTGTTTCTGAAGTTCTTGGAGTTGATAAAGATAAAATAAAACTTGAGGATAGATTTGTTGAAGATTTAGGAGCAGAAAGTGTTCAAAGTTTGGAACTTGTTGCTGCTTTTGAAGAAGAATTTGATATTGAAATGGATGAGGAAAAGGCACTTGAAGTAAAAACTGTTGGAAAAGCAGTTGAATTTATAAAAGAATATCTAAAAAAATGAAAATTCTTGTTATAAACTGTGGGAGTTCCTCAATAAAATTTAAATTTTTTGAAATGCCAGAAGAAAAGGTTGTATCATATGGAATTGTTGAAAAAATTGGAGAGGAAATTTCTATTTTTAAATATAGTGGCAAAGTAAATCTTGAAAATAAATTAAAAGTTAAAAATCATCAGGAGGGTTTAAAACTTATAGCAAGCACACTTCTTGAAAATGAAATAAAAGAGATAGAAGAAATAAAAGGTATAGGGCACAGGGTTGTTCATGGAGGAGAAGGTTTTGTTTCCAGTGTAAGAATAGATGATGAAGTTATTAAAAAAATTGAAGAACATTTATATCTTGCTCCTCTTCACAATCCACATAATCTTGCAGGAATAAAAGGTTGTATGGAAATTTTTCCAAAAAGTATTCAGGTCGCTTCATTTGATACTGCTTTTCATACAACAATGCCTGAATTGTCTTTCTTATATGCAATTCCTTATGATTTTTATCAAAAATACAAAATAAGAAGATATGGATTTCACGGGACATCACACAGATATGTTGCAAGAAGAACATCAGAGATTATGGGTAAGGGAAAATATGAAATAAATGTTATTACTTGCCATCTTGGAAATGGTTGCAGTATTACCGCAGTTAAAAATGGGAAGTCATATGATACAAGTATGGGTTTAACTCCTCTTGAAGGACTCATTATGGGAACAAGGTCTGGTGATATTGACCCTGGAGTTATTCTTTATCTTATTGAAGGACTTAATTTAAAACCGTCAGAGGTGAGTGATATATTGAATAAAAAAAGTGGGCTTCTTGGTATTTCAGGAGTTTCAAATGATTTCAGAAATTTACTTCCACTTTATAATAAAGATGAAAGGGTAACACTTTCAATTGATATGTTCTGTTATAGATTGAAAAAATATATAGGAAGTTATATGGCAGTTTTGGGTAATGTTGATGCTATAACTTTTACAGGTGGTATAGGTGAAAATGTTCCACTTGTTAGAGAAAAATCTTTGAGCAATATGGAAATGTTTGGGATTAAAATAGATATAGAAAAAAATAAGAAAATTATAGGTAAAGAAGGAGAAATAAGTTCAGAGAATTCAAAAGTGAAAGTGTTTGTAATTCCTACGAATGAGGAATTAAGAATTGCTTTTGATACATATCAGATAGTATTAAATTCCACCTCTTAACATAAAGACAAGAGTGATTGCATAATTTTCTGAAATTGAATAGGAAAGTAAAAATTTATAATTTTCTATTTCATTTAATAAAAATGGTTTTTCTTTTTTCCATCCAATTTTTATATCCTTGAAAAAAGTTTTTTTTTGTATTTCTTCCGGGAGAGTTTTCCAGATTGCCTCTTTGAGTGAAAAAGACACTGCCATTTTTAAAATATCATTTTTTAAATATTTCCTTTCAGAAGGTGTGAAAATTTTATTAACAAATCTTTTATTATACTTTTTGCATATTTTTTCAAATCTCTCAATTTCTATTATGTCAATTCCTGAGTTAATTTCCATTTTTCAAAAATTTTAAAATTTTCTTTTTGTAAAATGGCAGAAAATATTTTAAAGTTAAATGAGTTCCTGGATACCATAAAACTTCTGCATTTTTAATCCTCTTTTTTATTTCTATAACAGACCAGAAAGGAATAATGAAATCAAACAATCCATTTATCATTAAAATTTCTCTATTTTTAAGATTTTCAGTATATGTTAGAGGGTCGTAAAGGAAGCATTTTCTCGGCAGATTCTGGATTTCATTATAAAATTTATTCTTCAAAAGATGTTTATATATTTTATGCATCCTCCTGCATACATTTCTTTTGCAATCCTTTTTCAAATAAAATCTTAAAAAACTACCCCATGTTATCAATTCAATATTTGCACCGGTAACAAGAAAAACAAATTTTTTAATTCTTTTTTCTGTTGCTCCAACTATAAATCCAATAATTCCACCCAAACTTACTCCTATAATATTTATATTTTTTCCCTTAAAACTTGAATCAATAAATTTAATAATTCCTCTGACTTCACCAACTACTCTTTTAAAAAATTCAAAAAATTCTTGGTCTATTTTATTTAAACTGCTTTCTCTCATTTCAAATATACAGAGACCAATTTTTTCTTTTAAAAGAAAATTTAAGTTTTTAAGAATAATTTTTTTTGTCTTATCATTATATCCTGCCCCTGATAAAATAATTGAGATTGAATCAAAATTTGATGGTAGATAGATTTCGGCGATACAACCGTTTTCATTATATAATTTAATCTTCTCAAATTCCTTTCCACTTTCTTTCTCATAATTCAGAACTTCATAAAATTTATCATAGATTTTTAATAAATTTTCCATAACTGAAAAATTTTACAACTTTTTTTATGAATTTAAAATATTTGGATTTTTACATTCTTTCTTTGTTTTTCTGAAATACTTTTATTCTATTATTTCCTATCCCTTTGACGGGAGAGGATAAAAGGTGAGGGTGAAAAGGAAGAGAGAAAACTCATGGTAAAGAATGAGCCCTTGACATTGGGAGTTATTTATGGTATCATTTTTAAATGTTCCGGTGTAGCTCAACGGTAGAGCAGGCGGCTGTTAACCGCAAGGTTGTAGGTTCGAATCCTACCACCGGAGCCAAAAATTTTTATAAAATGACCCTCTTTAATCCCACCTACGAGGCGGGACGGAGAGATGAAGGAAGGACAAGGGATTTGGAGGATACCCATAAACAATTTTTAAGAAATTTTGAAATATAGGACTGGTCGTTTGTGTAGTCAGAAACAATTTTGACTATTTTTTTAACACTTTCTTTAGCATTTTTAGGAGCAACAGAAATTCCTGCAAAAAGAAGCATTTCTATATCATTTTCTCCATCTCCAAAGGCGATTATTTGATTTCTTTTTATTCCATAATATTTTGCAATTGCATATAGTCCTTTTCCTTTATTTACCGACCTTTTCATAAATTCAAGATATTCTGGATTTGTCTTTACAATATTCAATGAGTCATTAAAAATTTTTTTGAAATATTCATACTGATAATCCCTTGTTCTCTCAATATTTTCACTTTTTGCATCGGTTATAAGAATTAGTTTTGTTGGTTTTTTATCTTTCATAATTCTTAAATCATCAATGAAATTATATTTTGCACCTGTCTGATTAGAATAGATTTCTGCATACTTTTTTAACATAGGGTCATCTTGAGCATAAAGAACATCGTTATAATAAAAGTTAAGGAAGAATCTGCTTTTGAGGCAATAATCAATTATAAATCTTGAATACTTTAAAGGAACAGGATTATGATAAATTATTTTTCTTTTTTCTTTTTTTCTCAATCTAACCATAGCACCATTATAGACAATTAAAGGAGTATCTATTTCAAGAATATCTGAATAAACAGAGACACAATTTGTCATTCTTCCAGATGCAAGAACAACAATTCCTCCTTCTTCTGAAAATTTTTTTAAAGCAATTTTGTCTTCTTTACTTATTTCCCCTTCACTATTTAATAGAGTTCCATCAAGGTCAATAGTTAGAAGTTTGATTTTTTTCTCCATTTCATTTATTATAATATTTTGATAACTTTTTGAAAATTCCCAATTAGGTAGGGGAGGAGAGGTTGACTTGCTTAAAAGGAAAAGGTATTATAATAGAAGAATGAGAAAATTTTTAATTTATTCAGCGGCATTAATTTGTTTAGGGATTTTTCTATTCCAGAATTCATTTAAAAAAAGTGATAAATATGTTAAAAGGGAATTGACAAAAAAAGAAATAATAGAACCAAAGGAAGAAGTGAAATCAGATTTAGAAAGTAAAAAAACAGATAAAATCAAAGAAGAAATCCCTCAATATGAAAGGATTAATACACCTAAAAATGAGAAAAAATATCCTGAATGGTTTGAGAAAGTTTTGATTATTTATGAAAAGTATAAAAAAGAGGATTTAAATAAAAAAGAAGAGTGTAAAAGTGTCCAATTAAAAGATGAGGCAAATGTAATAGCATATCAAACTCCATCAACAAATCCTTCACAATCACAGGTTATTTCTCCTTTGCAAGCACCTATTAGTGTTCCAAATTATCCTTCTCAAACTATTATTTCATCTCCAAAAGTAATTAATATTGAAAAAAGGGATGGAGAAACAGCAGGTGGTTTTTATAGTATGAGTGGTTCATCAGGTTCAAACCCACCTTCTAACACAGACCAGGATAATCAAAAACCAGAAGAAAATAACCAAAATAATAATGATGAAAATAATCAAGAAAATACAGATATTGAGGCAATAAGAAAAATTTATCAGAGAAATAATTTAGTTGATGTTTCAATTGAAATAAAAATAAATAGTAATGATATTTCCGGTCTTATTGTAAGTGAAAGGATACCACAAAATTACACAATTAGTTTAAGTTCACCCCAGTTTTCAAAAAAAACAAATAATGAATATAAATGGTTATTTTATGGTAAAAGTTTGGGTTCTCAGACAATAAATTATCAATTACAAGGTTCTGGAGAGGGAGTAATAAGCGGAGATTTTAAATCATCAAAAGGTTCTGGCTATATAAAAGGAGATAGTAAAATAAAAAAGGAAGGGTAAAGGTGAAAGGGAAGGAGGAGAAGATGAAAAAGTTTTTAGTAATTATTTTGACTCTTAATATTTTAATTATTTTTTCTGGATGCTGTTTGAATAAAAATTCAGTTAAGAAAGAGGAAATTGAAAAAAATTCAACATATGGGATAAGAAAAATTAAAAAAATTAAAGATACATTAGAAGTTAAAATTTATGTTTATCCACAGAAAGGAACGACAGGGGTTATTGTAGAGGAAAATTTGCCAGATGGATATTCAATTTTAGAGGCAAATCCAGTTTATTCAAAAAAAGAAGGCAATAGTTATAAATGGTTAATCTGGTCAAAGAATGTTGAGAATTTTGAAATTTTTTATAAAGTGAAAATTGAGAAGAAATTACCTAAAAATGAAAAAATTAAAGGATATATTAAAACACTTAAAGAAGGAATGGTTGAAATAAAAGAAGAATGAAAAGTTGACTTGTTTGAGAAAAAGAGGTATAAAATTTAAAAGAGTGGAAGAAAAAAGAATAAAAGTAATGGATTTTGATTAATGTGGAAGATTTATAAGAAAAAAGGTAAAATTAATATAGAGAAGGATATGAAATGAAGAAAAAGAAAATTAAAGATGAGGCAATTAGATATATTAAAAATGCAGAAGAGATATTAAGTAAATCATCTATAGAAGATAATAGATATATTGATGTAAAATATGTTAAGAGTTCATGTGGGATTGCTTATCTTGGTGTTTTGAAAGCAATTGATGAATATCTTTTAAAAAGAGGAGTTACAGAAGAAGAATTACCTAAAAAAGTTGAAGAATATATCAAGGCAATGAAAAAATATGCAGGAGTTCACAATGGTAAACTTATAAAACAGTTTTATGATATTTATCATGAATTACATATAGCAGGATATTATAGAGGAGACCTTCGTTCTGTGGGTGTGGTAAAATCTGCAATTAATACAGCAAAAGATTTTATAGAGAAGATATCGGAAAAGGTGAAAAAAGTGGATTTTGGAATGGAGAAAAATCAAGGGTTCCCAGAGCCCACCTACGAGGTGGGAGGAAAAAGGGAGGGATAAGAAATGGGAGAGAAAGGAAGTTTTAAAGGCGAAAAGAAGGAAAAATTGATTAAAGTAAATGAAGGAAAATTATTAAAAGAAATAGATAAAGTTGAAAGACGATTAACAAAAAAGATAGAAGCAAATACAAATGAGATTAGGTCAATAGAGAAAAGATTAAATGGTGAAATTAAGAAATTGGATAGAAAAATAGAGAGTGAAGTTAAGAAGTTGGATGAAAAGATAGGGATTCTGGATAAAAAGATAGAGAATGAGGTTAGTAGATTAGATAGAAAAATAGAGAGTGAGGTTAAGAAGTTGGATGAAAAGATAGGGATTCTGGATAAAAAGATAGAGAATGAAGTAAAAAGATTGGATGAGAAGATAAATAATATAGGAGCAGAGGTGATTAAGCATTCATTGATGTTTGAAGAGATAAAGAAAAATATGGTCACAAAGGAAATTTATAATGTTCTTGATGAGATGGTTGTTATTTTAAGGAGATTGGACCAGGAGAGAGTATTTACAGTTGAATGGATAAGAAGGATTGAAAGTGATGTAGAGAAAAATAAAATAGATATTGAAAAAAATAAAGAGGATATAAAAAAGATAAAAGAAAAAATAGGAATGACAGAAGAAAGTTAAAAGGAGAAATTGAAATGGTATGCAGGACAAGGGTTCCCAGAGCCCACCTACGAGGTGGGAAAAAGGAGGGGGAAATATGAGAAGGTGGAAAATAATAGGTGTTTTACTTTTTGCCTTTGTTTTTCGTTTTGCCTATGGTAGTGTTTCTGTCTCTGTTTCTAATTTAACGATTGAAAATCAAGGTATTATTCCTGGAAGTGGTGCAACTGCTATTTTAGGATTGAATATGACAGCAACTGGTGTTCAGGAAGGGTCTCCGCCTGTAACAGTATATGAAAGATTGAGATATATAACAGTAAGATTTACAAATCTAAATCCAAATAAACCATTGAATTTAAATAGGGATATAAAAGAAGTTGATATTTATAAAGACAATGGTCCTTATGATGGCTCTTTTGATACCGGAGATTTACCAATTGCTTCAGTTAGTAATTTACCTGATGTAGATATAACAACTTTTTATGAAATTAATATTCCTACTCCAAAAGATAATATACCAACAGATGATACAGGTGCAAATGCTGGTAATGATTATTATATTGTAATAAAGACAAAGGAAACACTTGCAACTGGATATGATAATGACCCTGGAACTGATTATAGAGTTAAATTTAGAGTTGAAGTTAGAGAAGTTGGATGGATAACAGATTCTAGGTCAACAGGGAGTGTAGTTGCTCCTCCTAATTTAGCAATAGTTCCTACAAATACAATAATTGCTGAGGCAAGAGTTGTTGATTTAATCCCTTATAGAAGCGACCATTTGTATGGAATACCTGATGACCCTGTTTTGGAGCAATTAATCGGTGTTTATTTGAAAGAAGCGAATACATATCCAAGAATAAATACTTTTATACACCAAGTAATTAATATTCCTCTTCCTCCTCCGTTACCCAACACTTTTGATGTTAATGCTCCTTACTTTAAGTATCTTTATGGTCAATTTTATTTATTTAGAGCATATTTTCAAGACCATAATTTGAATATGTATACTACCAATTTAGATTTTTCAAAAAACCAATTGACTGATAGTTTAGAAGGTAGTTTGCCTGATAATGGGAATGTTTATGAACTTATGGGTATGTGTATTCCATATAGAGTTCTTGGTATTGATGTTGCTGGAAGAAGCACTTATTTTGAAGATGATAATGAATATTTAAAAAAAGTTGTTATTGTTATAGAGGATACAAGTGTTGAAAATTTTGATCCACAACGAGACCTTGCTTCTCATCCTTTATCTCCTTATCCAAATGTAAGTTTATGGTATGATGTTGACCATAATGGATTTTTTGACCCAAGTGTAGATAGATTGATTCCAGCAAGTAATGCAGGTCCTAATGGTCCACATGTTCCTGTCACAAAGATTGGTAATAAAAAGTGGAAGGTTGAACTTGATTTTGATGATTTTAGTGCACCTATTGATAAGACCGCAGATGGAAAAGTTGATTTCTTTATCTGTATTGCAACAGAACCAAGTCATGGATATGTAACAAAGAGACCTTTTTATGGAGCAGATTTTAAAGTTTATATAAATGGAAATGACTCAGAAATAAATGATGGTATTTTAATTGATAGACAATATAAAAGAACAGGTGATGGACCAGACCAAAATATGTATAAATTTCCGCAGTTTAATAGAGATAAAGACCATGTTAAAGAGGCAAAGGTTGTTCTTGATATAAAGCCAATTGATGGAAGAGATGGTCCTATTGAAGCAGATGGTGTTCCAATTCCAATATTTATGATAAATATGACTGATAGTTGGGGACAATTTGCAAATGATGAGAAATTACAATGGATAAGGGTATGGTTTAAACAGGAAGGAACAGATAATGGTGATGATCGTTATTTTAAACCAACAGACCTTATGCCTTTAAGTGATGATGAGAATTCAGGAGTTAGTTTATGGCTTGATGATAAAACAGGACTTAAAGGGCTTCCGGATAGTAGAAATATAAGTGAATCTGATATGCAAAGGGGATTACATAGAGTTACTATTACTGATAAATTTATTCCTCTTGATGCAAGTTCTCTTGAATGGTATAATTCAGATGGAACAAAATGGTCTCCTTCAAATGATGACCCTCAAAATCCAGAAGGGCATAAAAGGTATTTTGTTATTTTAAAGCCAAAGTATCCAATTGACCTTTATGATGATGATTATACAGATGATAATTCTCCTTCAGGTAGTTCTGGAAGTGATTATCCTGGTAAATATGGACATTATGGATATGATGTTTTTATCTGTATAAAGCCAAGGGGTATAAGTGTTCCTGAAACTGCATATAAATCAAATAACTGGAAGGACAGAGGAATTGATTATGGTAAAAAAGTTTATGCAGTAATAGGATTAAGTAATGACTCCTCAGACCTTGGTTATGACCGATATGTTCATATTTACAATCCAAATGACCCCAATGGTTATCATCATTCTTATGAGGATATTCTTTTTTCACATGGATTTAATGCAAGATTGAATTTTCCTATTGAAAGTAAAACAATGCCAGCAACTGTTCCTACATTCTTCACAAATTTAACTTCTAAAGACCAGACATTAAGTCCATATAAGGAAAAAAGTGTAATTGGAATAAATCTTGTTGCTCCTCCTGAAAAAAATATTTCTTTTGATTCAATGACTATTTTAATTATAGATGATAATAATCCACCTACACTTGATTTTGATGAACTTGTTGAACCAAATTCAGACCCCAATGACCCGAATAGTGGATGTGGAATTGCTTTATATAAGGATACAAATAGAAATGGTATTTTTGACCCTGATGATAAAAGAGTTTATATGAAAAAAAGACCTTATTTACTTCCTCAAGCAGGTGATGACCCTGTTGGTAATTGGTCTCAGGTATTTAGAGTAAGATTGGAGTTTGAAGACCCACCTGCTGGAAGGAATGATTGTGTTGGTGTTGGAAATATACCTAATGATGATTATGGTGAAAATTGTGGACCTGATTATTTCCTTGTTATTAAGCCAAATTCAAATATAGACCCTGAAGATAGATTTCATGTTTTATTATGGGGAAGTGATGAATGTAATGAAACCACTATACATTTTACAGGAGATGCGAGTGGGATAACTTATAAAAGGGTAAGGACAGATGTTTTATCAAGTTCTGCTCAAACAATGACTATTTATGATGACAGGACATATGAAGGAATGAAAATAGATATTTTAAGTGACCCTATAAGTGTTATTGGTTTAAATATTTATGATGTTTCAGGAAAGAATAATTTAATAGGCGGAAGAATATATTTTGACCCTATAAATGAAGGTTTAACTCCATCAAAAGTTCTTGCTCCATTAAATAATAATAACCAGAGCGGTCTTTCAATATGGAGAGATAATGGAGATGGTATATTTAATTCAGCGACAGATACTTTCTTATCAATGGCATTTACAGGATGGAGGTCTGATTATGTTGAAGGTTTTGTTTCAGGAAAACATACACTAATTCCATCAGGAACACTTTTAAATTCATTTAATTATGATGAAAATATTTACTGGTTTGACTGGGATGGAAATGGAATATGGAGTGATTATGATTGTTTATGGAAAGATGTAAATGGAGATGGAATATATAATGATGGAGATATATTTATTGCTGGAATTGAATGGACTGGTTATCCTGGTGTTTTAATTCATGATTATGTTTATGGTTTTGCCTTTTATTCAAATTTCCTTGAAAATACACTTGAATGGAAAGCCGGTACATCTTATAAAGTGGGTGAATATGTAAAACCAACAACACCTTCTACATGGAGTAAAAATAAAAGTTATAGTGTTGGAGATAGAGTTTTACCTACAAAGAAAAATGGATTTTATTATAGATGCACAAAAGCAGGAATATCTGGAAATATTGAACCTGAATGGCCTATTATTGAAGGGAAAGAAATTAATGATGGTGGAGTTATCTGGCAGGCAATTCCTTTAAATAAGTATGTTTATAAATGTAAAACAGAAGGAACATCTGGAAATACTGAACCTGACTGGAATCCTTATGGAGTAGATATAAGTGATGGAACTGTAATATGGAAGGTTGAACTTGTTAAGTTTTTACCAGATTTTCCAGATTGGAGTTCAAGCACAGTTTATAAAGAAGGAGAGGTAATAAAACCAAATAGTGCTACAAATAAAAATCTTGTTTATAGATGTATTTCTGCAGGAACTTCTGGAGGAAGTGAACCAGTTTGGCCTACAAATGAAGGAGATGAAATTGATGATAATGGAGTTTTATGGAAAGCAGAAAGTTATTTGCAAAATGATATTTATTATATTGGAAGAGGAAGAAATAGATTAGGATATTTTACTGAAATTTATTTAAATCAACCAGTTAGATTACCAAACAATGATAATGATAGGGGAGATGATTTCTTTGTTGTTATCAGGACAGGGGATGGAATTGAATACCTTGATAGTTTCAGTATTTCTATACCTTCAAATTCACTTTTATTCTCAAATAGTAATTCTTTTGCAAATGTTGATATAACAACAAACAGGATAACAGGTAAAATATCTGTTAAAATAAATGACCTTGTTGTTCCAGGAGCAACTCAAATTGTTTCAGGTGAAGTTAAGCCAATTTATTCACTTGAAATATATGATAGCAATACAGATATTAAAAATTATATCTATGAAGTTAATGTTTATTTTAGTGGAGAAAATCCAGTTGGAGACCTTGCGCCTTTAAGCAGAAGCAATACAAGTGGTGTTCTATTCTATAAAGATTCAAATAATGATGGAGTATGGCAGAGCACAGACCAGTTTATATCTCCTGCTTCTATATACTGGATAAACGGGAATAGAGTAAGAATGATATTTAATCCTGATGATCTTACTACAGTTCCTGATACACCTGGTCAATATTTCTTTATAGTTATTCAGGCAAATAGTTCAGTTAATGTTGGAAATACTTTGAAAGCAGAAATAAGGTCAGAATTTTCAAGTCCAGCAGGAGACGGGTTTATATTCAAAAGAGAGGATGGAAAAATTGAAAAATCAGGTGTTTATTACCAGAATCAAAGACAGATTACATTTACCCAGCCAATTTTAAATATAAATCCAACTTCACTTAATTTTGGAGGAGTTACAACAACTTTAAATGTGAATATAAGAAATACTGGTGGAGGAATACTCTCATGGAATATTGGAACACCAACTTATTATCAGGGAACAGGATGGATTTCAATTATTCCAACTTCTGGAACAACACTTACTGAAACAGATACTATTACAATTACTGTTGATAGAACAGGTTTATCAACTGGAAATTATAATGCTCAAATTCCGGTTTATTCAAATGGAGGGATTGGATATATTGATGTTTCTATGGATGTTTTAGGACCAAAGATTTCTGTTTCAACTAATTTCATAGATTTTGGAACAACTGATACATTAAAAACATTTGATATAAAGAATACTGGAGCAGGTATATTACACTGGAATATTACAATAACTTATACTTCTGGTTCTGGATGGTTAACTGTTGACCCAATGTCAGGAGATACACAGACAGAAATGGATACAGTAAATTTAACTGTTAACAGAAGCGGTCTTAATCCGGGTAATTATTCAGCAATAGTTAGTATTGATTCAGATGGTGGAACAGAAAGAGTAAATGTTATTATGGAGGTTTCGGGTCCAAAATTTGCAGTTGAACCAGATAATTTAAACTTTGGCGATTCTCTTACAACATTAAGTTTCAAGGTTAAAAATATTGGTGCAGGACAATTTAACTGGAGTATAGACCCGAATAATATAGTTTATCAGCAACAAGGGGCAACTGGATGGATAACACAAATTACTCCTTTAAGCGGAACTGTCACCGTTGATAATCCATCAACTGTTTCTGTTACAATAAAAAGGACTGGATTATCACAGGGAGGATATAGTGCAATTATTCCTGTTAAAAGAGATACTGGAGAGATAAAGAATGTTTTGGTTTCAATGAGTGTTAGTATTCCTTTGAAATTTAAAATATCTGCAGGTGCATTCCATTCACTTGCAATTAAATCTGATGGAACATTATGGGCATGGGGAAGAAATGATAGTGGACAGGTTGGAGATGGAACGAATAATAATGTATTAACTCCAAAAATGATAACAGGATATAATGACTGGGTAAAGGTTTCTGCTGGATACAGTCATTCTGTTGGAATAAGAAGCAATGGAACATTATGGGCATGGGGTAAAAATTCTTATGGACAACTTGGAGATGGAACAACAATTGATAGAAATGCGCCTGTTCAAATAGGGACAGATACTGACTGGGTAGATGTTGCATGTGGTGCTGATTATACACTCGCTTTGAAATCAGATGGAACATTATGGGCATGGGGAAGAAACAATTATGGACAACTTGGAGATGGAACAACAACTGATAGATTAACTCCAACAAAAATAGGAACATCAAAAGCATGGGTTAAAATAAGTGCTGGCTGGGATCATTCACTTGCAATTAAATCAGATGGTAGTTTATGGGCATGGGGTAATAATTCTTATGGACAACTTGGAATTGGAAATAAAACAAATATAAATATACCTGTTCAAGTTGGATGGGATAGGGACTGGTCAGATGTTAAGGCAGGATGGAATCATTCAATTGGTATTAAAACAGATGGTAGTATATGGGCATGGGGTAGTAATATTCTTGGACAAATTGGAGATGGAACAACAACTGATAGAACTTCTCCTGTCCTTATTTCTCCTTCTGGATGGAGTTATGCATGTGGTGGTTCAAATTATACAATTGGAGTAAAAACAGAAGGAACATTATGGGGATGGGGTAATAATAGTTTTGGACAACTTGGAGATGGAACATATGATGATAAAAAAATTCCTTCACAGATTGGAACTGATAATCAATGGCTTGGTGTTGCCTGTGGTGCTTCTCATACTATTGCTGTTAAGAAAGATGGAACATTATGGACATGGGGTAGTAATAGTTTTGGACAACTTGGAAATGGAACAACATCTTCAACAAATATGCCTCAAAATATTGGAAGTGGATTTGTTATGACAAGGTCATTTGGTAATCATATAGTTGCATTGAGTTCAGATGGTAGTTTATATGCATGGGGTAGTAATGATAGTGGACAACTTGGGACTGGAAATTATGAAAATTCAAATACACCTGTTAAAGTAGGGAATGATAATGACTGGATGTCTGTATCAGCAGGATATTCACATACAGTTGGTATAAAGAAGGATGGTAGTTTATGGGCATGGGGAAAGAATGATAGTGGACAACTTGGAACTGGAAATTATACAAATTCAAATACACCTGTTAGAGTAGGGAATGATAATGACTGGATGTTTGTTTCAGCAGGATATTCACATACAGTTGGTATAAAGAAGGATGGAACACTCTGGGCATGGGGAAAGAATGATAGTGGACAACTTGGAACTGGAAATTATGAAAATTCAAATATACCAACTAGAGTAGGGAATGATAATGACTGGATGTTTGTTTCAGCAGGATATTCACATACAGTTGGTATAAAGAAGGATGGAACACTCTGGGCATGGGGAAAGAATGATAGTGGCCAACTTGGGACTGGAAATTATAAAAATTCAAATATACCAACTAAAGTAGGGAATGATAATGACTGGATATTTGTATCAGCAGGATATTCACACACAGTTGGAATAAAGAAGGATGGTAGTTTATGGGCATGGGGTTCTAACTGGTATGGTCAACTTGGAACAGGAAATACAATTGATTATCCATACCCGGTTAAGATAGGAAATGATAATGACTGGATATTTGTTTCAGCAGGATATTCACATACAATTGGATTAAAGAGAGATGGAACACTCTGGGCATGGGGTTCTAACTGGTATGGTCAACTTGGAATAAATTCATTAAAAGAAAGTTTAGTTCCTGTAAGAATACCATTATCAGAAGAATGGATTTCAGTTGCAACAGGATATACTCATACAGTTGGAATAACTAAAAATGGTAATTTGTGGGTATGGGGTTCTTCTCAATCAGCATCTGGAACATCAAAACCAATTCTTACTGGAGGAGATTTGAATAAGGATGGTATTGTTGATATTTCAGATGTTATTTTGTGTTTGAGGAGAAGCATAGGTATTGATATTTCAGATGAGATTACTGGAGATGTTAACTGGGATGGTATTGTTGATATTTCAGATGTTATTTTAATCCTGAGAAGTATCATTGAAAATTATTGAGTTTTTTACAATTTTATTTTACAGAAATTTTTACTTGACAAGTCAAATTCGCCACTCTAATTTTTTCTAAATTTTCTTTTTCTATGTTATTCCAAAAAGTGAGGAGGAAAAGTGGGAAGGTATATAGATGGTGGGTAGTAATAAAGACATATTGGGATAAAGAGAAAAAGAAAGTCAGACATAGAGTAATACACAATTTAGGTAGATTAACAGAGAAGGAAGTAAATATATTAAAGAGATTAATTTCATTAAAGGATATATCAGAAGATAGTTTTATAACGAGTTTAGGAGAGATAAAAATAAAAGGCAGTTATGAATATTTAATAGTGGTGATATTAGATAAACTTTGGTATTTATGGGGGCTGGATAAGATTACAGATTTTAAGAATACAGGCAAATTGAGTTATTCATTTATATCAAAAGTACTTGTTTTAAATCGTGCCATAAGTCCAGCAAGTGATTTAAGGGTATGTGATTGGTATAAGGAGACGATACTGGAAAAATTATATAAAGTTAATTCAAGTTTAGTAAATCCGACAAGAATATATAGGACATTGGATAAACTATTTACCAGAGAGAAAGAGATACAGAGGCATATAAGAGAGAAGATAGAGGATTTAGGATTAGATGATTTTAGATTAGTTTTTTATGATATAACAAGCAGTTGGTTTGAAGGGGGAAGATGTAGTTTAGCAGAATATGGATTATCAAGGGACAAAAGGAAAGACAAGAAGCAATTACTTTTAGCATTAGGAGTGACAAAACAAGGATATCCATTTTACTGGAAAGTTTTGCCTGGTAGTATACATGATTGTTTAACAGTTTGTGAAGCGATAGATAGTTTTAAGAGAGAGGAAGGGATAGAGAATTTTATAGTAGTGATGGACAAAGGTATGGTAAGTAATGATAATTTAAAGTATTTAGAGGAGAACAAACTTTTTTATATAGTTAGTATAGGAAGACATCAAATAAGAAGATTGTCTGGTTTTCCTTCAGTATTATTAAAAGAATTAGGAGAGCGTATAGAAAAGGGAGAAGACATAAATAGAATAATGGAAGAGTATCCTTATTTTACATATTTTTCAGAGAGAGCATATTATCACCAATTAGAGACAGAAGGAAAAAGGAGATATATTTTATGTTTTAATCCGGAGAAATTTTTAGAAGAAAGACATCAGAGAGAAGAAAAGATAAAGTCAATTAATCAGTATTTAACCAAATTGAATGAGAAATTAAAGAAAGCAAAGAGGACAAAAGATAAAAAGATAATAGAGAAAGAGATCTATACATATTTGAAAAAAAGGGAAGCAGAGAGATATTTTAATATAAAAGTTATTGGTAGAAAGAAAAAAGGACTTACCATTTATCAAATAAATTGGAAAATAAATGAAGAAAAATTAAACAGAATAAAAATAACAGATGGATTATGGGGTATTGTGACAAATCTGGATAAAGATAAAAGTGCTGATTTTTTAATATCTTGTTATTTAAGTAGACGTAAGGTAGAGAGTGCATTCCATTATTTAAAAGGATTCATAGAAATCAGGCCATTTTATCATCATAAAGAAGATAGAATAAAAAGTCATATTTTAGTATGCATATTAAGTTATCTTTTACAAATCACATTGGAGAATTTATTAAAAAAGAAAGGATATAATTTTACATTTAGAGAGTTTGTTAATAAAGTGAGAGAAGTAAAAGCAGTAGAATTAGAGGTAAAAAATGTGAAAAAACGAGATATAAAATTGACAGAGATACAAGAAGAGATAAAAAGGATATTAAAGGATTTAAATATGGAGGAGTTAATGTATGAGAATTTTATAAAGAAGTTGATATAGTGAAATGATTTTTTTCTTAAGATTGGCTCTAATCAAGCGTTCCCGGAAAAAGTGGCGAATTTGACTTGACAAATTTTAAAATATGTGTATAATAAAAAGTAAAGTGAAAAAGAAGATAGGTTCTTTGAAAAATTAAATTGACTTGACAAAATCAAAAAAGTATGTATAAATAAAAATAGTAAAAAATTTCTCTTTTTCTGACTTCAATATGCCTGAGAAAGGAGGTGAATTAAGTATAAAAAGGCGGAAGTTGGAAAAAGAGAAAAAAATAAAAAAAATGAAAAATTTTAAAATGGGGGGCAAAAATGGAAAAGTGGTTTAAAAAATTAGTTTCAAAAATTTTGATTTTTTCTTTATTTTTTGGTTTGTATAGTTTGTCTTTTGCAACTGTGACATTTAATCCAAATGGAGGAAATCTTGGACAGGCAACAATTGGAGTTCCATTCACCAGTCCAACAACAATAGTTGTTACAAGTACAAGGGGTGCAACAGCAGATACAGGACTTCAAGCCTCAACTTTTTCTGCTCCAAATTTACCTGCTGGAATAACTGCTGTTTATACTCCAGATCCTGCTACACCAAAAACTCGTGGAACAATAACAATTTCAGGAACTCCAAATGCTGCGGCAAGGACATCAACAACTATTACATTTGCTATCAATGATGATGATGGAAGAGCAACAAGTGGTAATTTCACATTAACAATAACTCTTCAAATAATGACAACTACTCTTCCAAGTGGACAGGTTGGAACACCTTATAGCCAGCAACTTGTTGCCAGAGGCGGTGCTCCAGGGGTATATACCTGGAGATTGGTTTCAGGGATGCTTCCTCCTGGATTGAATTTGAGTTCTAATGGTTTAATAAGTGGAACACCGACAATGCCAGGAATTTATAATTTTACAGTAGAGGTAACAGATGGAAGTCAGACAGTCCAGCAACCACTTTCAATTACAATCACTTCTGCTGCAGTTGTTCCAATTTCAAATGAGGGTCAGATATGTTATGTGAAAGGTATTGAAAGAACAAATGGACAGATAACAAAAACTGGAGATTTATATATTAAAGACCTTACAACTGGAACAGAAAAACAAATTACAAATCTTGGTAATTCCGGATGCATTTTGAATCCACAATTTACAACAGATGGTAAAAAGATACTATTCACTTATGCACAAGATGGAACAAACTTTTCTGTATATTTAGTAGATGTAAGTTCCACAGTAACAGACCCATCACAGGGAAAAATAAATTTAGGTTCTGTTAATGTAAAATATGCAGCAATTTCAACTGATTCTGATGGTAAAACAACAGGTTATCTTGCTTATACAGTTGGAAAATCAGATAGGACTGAATTATGGATTTATAATTATAAAACAAAAACTTCCTCACAATTGATTTCACAGTATGGATTTACAATAAGAGACCTTGTATTTATTGATAGTTCAACAATTGCTTTCATAGGCACTTCAAATAATATTCAGGATATTTACACAATTAATGTAAGTGGAGGAGTAAAAACAAAAATTACAAATAATTCATCACCTTCACCAAAATATGGGAGATTAATGGTTTCTTCAAGGAATCCACTTGTTTCACCATATATTTTACTTTACTCAAAAAGCACATATATAAGTTATGGAAACTATACAAAATTTGATGTTTATGCACTTCAGGGAAATGTTGAATATAATTTAACAAATACATCTGATATAGATGAATATGACCCTGCATTCTTTGGAGATAGTTCTACAACTCCTCCTCTTGCAACTTCAGGACAGATGTTATATTCAGCAAATATTCTTTCTTCAGTAGATATCTGGCAGGCAAATTATAATATTGCAGGTGATACAAATACATCAAAAACACAGAGAACAACAGATGATCCAGGTGAGGAAGGGCTTGTTAACTGGGCACCATATGTAGTTATTACTCCTCCAGAGGATTATTCAAATATAACAATTGAGGGCACAAGATTTGTATATATTTTAAATAATCAAATTTACAGAGCGAATTCAGATGGTTCACAGGCAACAGTTTTAACAGATGGGACAGCAACAAAATCAGAAGCGAATTTAGCGGTGAATGGAGGGAAGATAGTATTTGTAGATGATGGTAACCAGGGTAAAAAAGAGATAATAATTATGAATCATGATGGAACAGGGATACAGGTATTTGCGGCGGATAATTACAATATAAAAGAAGCAAGTATATCACCAGATGGAAGATGGGTAGTATATGTAAAAGAAGAAGGAGTTGATCAATATGACATATATGCGAAGAATATAGAAGGAGGAACAGAAACAGAAATAACAACAGGAAACTATGCAGATATAGAATCAGTTTATTTCAATCCGGATATGACAAAGATAGTATATTCTGCTTATGATGGAATTCAGTGGGATATATATACAAAAGATGTGAAAGTTGATAATATAGCAGGCACAATAAGTCCTTCTCCTTCTTCTGCTCCAATTAACTTAACAAACACACCTGATATAGATGAGAGATACCCATCATTTTCAAACAATGGGAAGAAGATAATATATGTATCAAATGAGAGAGATAATAGAAACCAGATATACACTATGGAAGTGACAGGGACAGACCATGAATTAATAGTAGCCAATCCAACAAATGTGTCAATAGCATATCCTGTGTATGGACCTGTATATAATGCAACAGATGGGACAGATGCAATTGCCTATATAATGAATGGACAGATTTATACTGGATATGTCTACAGGAATAGTTTAAAGAATCCATTATATACACCTGGTAATAATCCAGTAAGTGGAGCAAATCCAACAGGTATAATGACGAGTAATAAATTTGGATGGGGAGTAATAAGAGAAAAAGGGACAGTAGTAGGAAAGAGGTATTTACCAAAGAGAGCATCAGGGAGTTTAGTATATGACATAGTGATAGATGTAGATGAAGCAAGTGTCCCGACATCATTTACATTAAGTGAGATACTACCAAGTGATTTTAACAATATTACTGTTAAACGAGAGGGAGGTGCTTCTGTAACAACTACAACTTATACAGATACTCCTTCAACAGGATTAAAGACATTAAAGATAGTATTTTATACAGTTGGAGGTAGTTCATCAAATGGAGGAGCGAAAGACCATGTATTAAGGATAACAATAGGTTCTCTTCCATCAAGTGGCACATATACAATTTCAGGAGAATTAAACTATAACCTAAATGGTGTATCAACAAAAGGAGCGATAACAGGAAATGGAATAATAGAGATAACAAAACCATATTTACCAGTAGATATATATGACCCATTTGATATAGATAACGATGGAATAACAGATGAGCCGAATGGGGTAATAGATGACTTTGACTTATTGTATGCAATTGACTGCTGGGCTTCAGATGCACAGATACCTGGATATGGACCAAAATGGCCACTTAATACAGACAACTGGGACCAAATCATACTGGATATAATTAACATCTGGGCAGATGCTACAGCAAAAGGTGCATATGATTATTACCCAACCAATCCAAACGCAGCTCATGAGATGTTCTGGAAGTAACCTTAAGGATTGAAGAAGAAAGGTGGGCCGGTTTTTGACTGGCCCACCTTTCCTTTATCTCCTTCTCTTTATAAAATATTATCTTTAGATAAGGAGAGAAATGAAAGTTGAAGGGTGGGAAAAAGGAGATGGAGAGTGAAAATTTTTAAGTTCATTTTTTATTTCTTCTTTCTCTTTTCTTTATATCTTTTTTCCTCAACTGACTTAATTTTTTTAATAGATGGTTCGGGAAGTATTTCTGATGAAGATTTTTCAATAATGTTAAATGGAATTGCATCTGCAGTTGAAGACCCTTCTGTAATTCCTCATAATAATACTGTTAGTATAACAGTTATTCAATTTTCAGGAGCAGGCAGACAGAGAGTTGAAGTAGGACCTGTTTTAATTGATTCAACAAATTATTCAGTTATTGCAAACCAGATAAGAAATATAAAACAGTTTAAAGGTATGACTGCATTTGCAGGAGCAATAAATCTTGCTGTAAATACAATAAATAACTGGCCAAATAAAGGGGAAAAACAGATAATAAATATTTTAACTGATGGAATGCCAACAGATGAACCATATGAAGCAGGACCACTTGCAGCAGAAAATGCAATAAATAATGGAATTGAAAAAATAAATGCTATTGGAATTGGGGTATGGGTATATGATGAGTTTTTATGGGACATTGTTCAACCACATTATTCTGGTTATCCTGACCCAACAAAAAGGCCAACTCAACCTGGAGAAAATTATGGATATGTATGGCATGCTTATACATTTGAAGAATTACCACCAATTATAAGAACAAAAATTATGTTTGAACTTGGCTCAACAATAAGTTTACATAATAATTATTCAGGAATTCAATACAGCCCTTCTGGAATAATTGTTGCTTCTGGAGGCAATCCACCTTACAGATTTGAAATTTTAAACGGGATACCCGGGTTATATCTTTTTCAGAGTTCAAGTAATGCAGTTGAAGTAAGGGGAGTTCCTGAAAAAGGTGGCACATATAATTTTACTGTTAAAACAACTGATTCATCAGACCCACCGGCTGCTACAATAACTTCTTCTCAAGTAAATATTTTTGACCCTCCATATGTTCCAGTTGTAAGAACAGGAGGGAAAATTATTTATGTAAAGGATATAGAAAGAGATAATAATGGAAATATAATAAAAACAGGAAATCTTTTTATAAAGGATATTGAAACATTTGAAGAACATCCAATAACAAATTATTCTGGTAATTTTATAATAAGAGACCCTTCATTTTCATATGATGGAAATGAAATAATTTATACAAGTAATGTAAGTGGTAAATGGCAGATATATATAGTAAATCCAAAAGGAACATATAAATCAGTTGAGAGTGGAATTGTTTGTGATACTGGATATGAGCATGAGTATGCTTCAATTTCACCTGATAAAAAATATATTGCATTTGTAGAAACGAGAGACGGAAGAAAAAGATTATGGGTATATAACAGAAGCACAAAAATATATTCACTTATACTTGATGATTATTATTTGAAAATTTCACATCTCTCATTTATTGAAAATGATAAAATTGTTTTTACTGGAGAAAAAAATTATATTCAGGATATTTACACAATAAAAGTTGATGGCTCTGAATTAACAAATTTAACAAAGAATACAAGTCCAAGTCCAAAATATGGAAGAATAATGACATCTTATAGATATGCAAATACAATTTCATTTTATGATGATATTTCAGGAAGAACATATTTTATGAAAGAAATAATTTATCCAAAGAAAACATATATAAGTTATGGAAACTGGACAAAATGGGATATCTATTCATATAACATAGATACAGGAGTTGAAGTAAATTTAACAAAGACACCAGATATAGATGAATATGACCCGTGTTTTGGTAATGTTGCTGATTTATGGAGAGGTGATATGTTTTATTCTACAAATCTTCTTGGCATAGGAGATGATATATGGAGAGCGAATTATGAATGGTTTGACTGGTATACAAGAGGAAATGGAGTTAAGGAGCAATGGACAGGAAATATAACAAATTCTGAAAAAGCAGGGCAAGTTGATTTTATACCTGATACATATCTTGGCAAAGTAGAAGAAGAGATAAAATTAGAGGGCACAAGATTTGTATATGTTTCAAATAATCAAATTTACAGAGCGAATTCAGATGGTTCACAGGCCACGATGTTAACAAATACAAGTACAACAAAATCAGAAGCGAATTTAGCAGTGAATGGAGGGAAGATAGTATTTGTAGATGATGGTAACTATGGGAAAACACAGATAATAATTATGAATCATGATGGAACAGGGATACAGGTATTTGCAACTGGGACAAACAATATAAAAGAAGCAAGTATATCACCAGATGGAAGATGGGTAGTATATGTAAAAGAAGAAGATGATGGATGTAGAATATGGGCGAAGAATATAGAAGGAGATACATTGACAGAAACAGTAATATCAAGAGGGGAAGATGGAAATATAGGATATAAATATGATAAAATAGAATCAGTTTATTTCAATCCGGATATGACAAAGATAGTATATTCTGCTCATAATGGAATTCAGTGGGATATATATACAAAAGATGTGAAGGTTGATAATATAGCAGGAAAAATAACGGGTTATACTCCTACAAATGATCTAACGAAACACGCTCCAATGCGATTAACAAACACATCTGATATAAATGAGAGATACCCATCATTTTCAAACAATGGAAAGAAGATAATATATGTATCAAATGAGAGAGATAATAGAAACCAGATATACACTATGGAAGTGACAGGGACAGACCATGAATTAATAGTAGCCAATCCAGGAAATGACTCAATAGCATATCCTGTGTATGGACCTGTATATAATGCAACAGATGGGACAGATGCAATTGCCTATATAATGAATGGACAGATTTATACTGGATATGTCTACAGGAATAGTTTAAAGAATCCATTATATACACCTGGTAATAATCCAGTAAGTGGAGCAAATCCAACAGGTATAATGACGAGTAATAAATTTGGATGGGGAGTAATAAGAGAAAAAGGGACAGTAGTAGGAAAGAGGTATTTACCAAAGAGAGCATCAGGGAGTTTAGTATATGACATAGTGATAGATGTAGATGAAGCAAGTGTCCCGACATCATTTACATTAAGTGAGATACTACCAAGTGATTTTAACAATATTACTGTTAAACGAGAGGGAGGTGCTTCTGTAACAACTACAACTTATACAGATACTCCTTCAACAGGATTAAAGACATTAAAGATAGTATTTTATACAGTTGGAGGTAGTTCATCAAATGGAGGAGCGAAAGACCATGTATTAAGGATAACAATAGGTTCTCTTCCATCAAATGGCACATATACAATTTCAGGAGAATTAAACTATAACCTAAATGGTGTATCAACAAAAGGAGCGATAACAGGAAATGGAATAATAGAGATAACAGAGCCATATTTACCAGTAGATATATATGACCCATTTGATACAGATAACGATGGAATAACAGATGAGCCAAATGGGGTAATAGATGATTTTGACTTATTGTATGCAATTGACTGCTGGGCTTCAGATGCACAGATACCTGGATATGGACCAAAATGGCCACTTAATACAGATAACTGGGACCTAATCATACTGGATATAATTAACATCTGGGCAGATGCTACAGCAAAAGGTGCATATGTATATGATTCATCCGGAGCGCATGAGATGTTCTGGAAGAAGAAACAGTAAGGATTGAATAAGAAATACCCCTGGCCCTCTCCTGTTTTCTCTTTTTCCTTATTATTTCCTCTCCCTTTGATGGGAGAGGACAAAAGGTGAGGGTGAAGAAAGGGAAAATTATAGGTAGTTAACTCTATAGGATGAAGGAAAAAATTTACTTATTATTTGTTTTGAGTTATAATATTATAAAAATTTTTGAAAAAGGATTGAGAAAAAACAAAATGAAAAAAATTTTAATATTTTTTGGTTTTATTTCTTTTTCAATTTTTTCCCAAACGACTGGAATAAGAGATTTACCTCCTAAATATGTTCCCGGTAGTTCAATAAATGTTGTTTTAAATATAAATCCTTATAATGTTTATGCAGTAATTGTAAAAGAAAAATTACCTCCTGGATGGCAAATTTCATCATCAAATCCCTCATATTCCAAAGTTGAATTTGATGGGAGTAATTATACATATACATGGTTAATAATTAATTTTAGTAAAGAAATTTTACAGCCATTTTCAATCAATTATACAGTAAATGTTCCTTCAGGTTCAGTTGGTGTTTATGAATTTTCAGGAAAAATACTGGTATCAGGAAGCGAGGAAATCCCAATAACCGGTGACAGATATATTTCAGATTCAATTGTTATTGTTAAAGGAGATATAAATAAAGATGGTTCTATTGATATATCAGATGTTATTTTGTGTTTGAGAATGGCTATTGAAATAGACCCACCTGACTTAAATTTGGCTGATATGAATGATGATGGAAGTATTGATATTCTTGATGTTATATTAGTATTAAGGAAAGCAATAGGTTTGCAATAGGATATAAAATAAAAAAATTGAAAAAGGGGGGAAATTGAATTTAAAATTAGGTTCAATCTTTTCCCTTTTTATCAATAACTCTGAATATAAATCAAAACTGAAAACAAAAACACCAAAAGATGAATATATTTTTGAAATCTTAGAAAAAAATAGAATAAGGGGAATAAAGGAGGAAGGAGAACTTGTCTGTAAATTTAAATATGAAAAAGAGAATTATTTTTTCTATGGTAATTTTACTTTTGTTTCTCCAGATATATTAATTGTTGACAGAAAAAGTGAGATTTTTAAAGATAGAAGGAAAGAAGAAAGATATAAGGTAAATATAAAAGGAGAAATTGCAGATAAAAGGAATTTAAAGATTGTTAAAGTTGATATTGTTGAAATTTCAATTAATGCAGGGAAAATATTTACAAATTATCCTTTAAAAATAAATAAAGATTATGAGATTGAAATGGACTTACCTGAAGGACAGGTTTTTTCACAGATTGAAATTAAAAATTTTCAGGAGATAGATGGAAATGAATATTTTGGCTTTGTATTTTTAAATATTAGTTTTGAAAATTTTAAAAAAATTGAAAATTTTATTAAATCGCTTAAAAAAGAAGAATATGAAGAAATTATACCGGTTAGAAAAATTGAAAAACCGGCTGTAGAGACAAAAAAAGAAGAAATAAAGGAAGATTTGAAATTTAATGAAGAGAAAATTCATCTTAATTTAAAATTTCAAATTTTAAATTTTTTGAAATCAATCTTTAATTTTCTAAATAAGTCACTCCCAAAATTTTTAAACATTTTCACGGTTTTGATTTTCTTTTCAATTTTTTTCATTTTTTTTCATTTTTATTATAAAATAAAAGTGGATAGAATTTATAAAGAATTGAAATCTCCAAAACTTGTTTTAAATAAAAAGAAGGAAGTAAAAGTAATGGATGAAAAAAAGGAGATAAAGGTAGAGGAAGGTAAGGAAAAAGGTAAAAAAGAGAATGAAAATTTAGAAGCAAAAAAGGTAATTTTTGAAGAAAAAAAAGAAAAAGGGTATTCAGAATTAGTTGAAAAATTGAAAAGTGAAAATGTGAATTCTGAAAATTTAGAAGAAATAATTTCAAAATATAAATTCCCTGTTTATTATAACAAAAAGGAAAAATTTATAAGTTTGAGGACAATCTCTTTAATTCTTGGAATGAATAAAGTTAAAGATGGAGATGAATATAAACTTTTTGAATTTAATGGAAAGGAAATAGAAGTTTTTGTTCCTGAAAATGGAGAAAAATATTTAAAGATTGACGATTTAAGTTTCCCTTTACAAAAAGTTGTTGATGAAGTTATAATTAGTTTTGAAAATGCAAAAAATATGGTAAAATATTTAAAAGAATAAAAGGGGGAATTATGAAAAAAGTGATTTATTTGGTAGTGAGTTTGATAATGTTAATTTCTTTTAATCTTTTTGCAGTGACAGTTTCAATTCCAAATAAAAGCGGCACTCCTAACTCAACTGTTGAAATTCCTGTAAATATTGATAATGCAAGTAATGTTGTTGGTTTTAAGTTTAAGATAAGTTTTAATAATAATGTGTTAAGTATAAAAGAAGTTGTTTCTGGAAGTTTAACAGGAAACTGGAATATTTTGTTTAATAAAAATAATCCGGGACTTGTTATAATTGCTGGGTGTCCATCTAATAATCAATCTCTATCTGGTTCAGGAAGTTTATGTATTTTGAAATTTGATGTTATTGGTAATATTGGAGATAGTTCAAACTTAAACTTTACATTTTCTCAATTATCTGATATTTCAGCACAATTAATTCCTCATTCAACACAGAATGGTTTATTTAATGTTATTGGATATACAATTTCAGGAAAAGTTACACTTGTTGGAGGAAGTTCAAGTGTTACAAGTGTTGTTTTAAATTTAACTGGAACAATTACAAAAACAACAAATCCTGATTCTTCTGGAAATTATAGTTTTACAAATTTACCAACTGGAAACTATACAATTACGCCATCATTATCAAATTATGTTTTTTCTCCTGAAAATAAAACATATACAAATTTAAATACAAATGTTTCAAATGCTGATTTTACTGGAACTGCTCAATATACTTTGACTGTTTCTTCTAATTATGGCTCACCTTCTCCTCCTACTGGAACAAATACATATCTTCATGGAACAACTATAAATGCTTCTGTTTCTTCGCCTGTTTCTGGTTTGACTGGAATAAGATATGTATGTTCTGGATGGACAGGAACAGGTAGTGTTCCTGCAAGTGGTTCAACAAATTCTTTAACATTCACAATTACTCAAAATTCTACTCTAACATGGAACTGGAAAACAGAATATAAATTAACAAAAATATCAAATCCGTCTGATGGAGGGACAATAATTTCAACGAATAATGCTGAATGGTATCAAAGTAATTCAACAGTAAATGTTCAGGCATCTCCAAATAATGGCTATATATTTTCAAACTGGTCAGGAGATTTAACAGGAACAGCAAATCCAACAACAATAACAATGACTGGACCAAAAACAATAACCGCAAATTTTCTAAAAAAGGATTTTACAATAAGTGTTCAACCAGAAATTTTAGATATTCTTCTTGAAGGAAGTAATATAACAAAAGAGGCAAATATTTCAATTCAGCCAATAAATAATTTTTCAGATAGTGTCTCCTTAAGTGCATCTTTATCTCCATTTTCAAATTATATAAGTTTTAATTTTGATAAAAATTCAATTATACCATCAGAAACTGCAAAAATTAATTTTTCAATTTCACAAAATACAACTCCTGATACATATATAGTTACAATAAATGCTCAAAGTCAAAATGCTTCGCATTCATTTGATTTAAAACTTATAATAAATACAAAAGTTTATTTACCTGATATTAGTGCAGTATCGCCTTCAACTGTTGAAATCCCTGTATATGTTAGTAATGCAAATAGAATTTCTAAATTTACATTTAAAATTTCATTCAATAAAGATATTTTAAGTTTTATGGAGGCAAAAATTGGCTCATTAACTTCTGGATGGACAATAAGTTCAAATACAATTGAACCAGGTGTTATTTCAGTTTCAGGAAATTCCTCAGGTTCTCTCACTGGAGAAGGAAGTTTATGCATATTGAGATTTAATGTTTCAGGTTCTTTAAATTCAAGTTCAAATATCAATTTTGTGCTTTCTGAGTTGAAAGACAACAATAATACTCCAATTCCAAATAAATCATCTGGAGGAATTCTGACTATTTCAAAAATTAAAGGTGATTTAAACAATGATAAATCTATTGATATATCAGATGTTATTTTGTGTTTGAGAATGGCTATTGAAATAGACCCACCTGACTTAAATTTGGCTGATATGAATAATGACGGAAGTATTGATATTCTTGATGTTATATTAGTATTAAGGAAAGCAATAGGTCTAAACTAAAAATTTTTAAATATATATCAATTTGACTATAAAAAATTTTTTGGTAAAATAAAAAAATATGAAAAGGTTTATTATTTGTATATATTTAATTGTGGTTTTTTGTGGTTTCTCTTCTCAAAGATATTTTGTTTATGTTTCAGAAAATAGTGGTATTTCAAATGTAGTTCTTTACGATATTTCAAATTCAGAGACAAGAATTTTAACAGGTTTTAATGATAGTGGAAAAATTTATTCATTTTCTTCAACAAGTGATGGAAGCAAAATTTTTTTAACAAGACCTTCAAGAAATTATGGAAAAGAAAATTCAACTATATGGATGATTAATTCAGATGGTTCTGGATTGGTTGATTTAGTTGATATTTCTACAACTGAAACAATTTTACATGTTTCTGTTTCTCCTGATAATAAAAAAATTGTATTCACAAAAAATACAAAAAAATATCCAGATAGTTATCAGATTTATTTAAAAGATGAAGCAGGTAATATTGTAAGATTAACAAACTTTGACCCTAATTTTTGGTCATCTCTTTATCCAATTTTTATTGACAATAATAAAATTATTTTTGAACTTCAAAATAAATCATCAAATTCAATAGATATATGCACAATAAATATTGATGGCACAGGACTTCAAAATTTGACCAATAATCAATTCCCATATTTTCCAAGGATAGGAAAAATTTCTTTATATGGTAATAAAATTATTTATGGGAAACAAAAAAATGAAAATGGTTTTTATTCTAACTGGGGCATTTATATATATGATATTATTAAAAATGAAGAAATTCCAGTTTTTGAAAATCTATATTATGGAAATATCCCTCCAGAAAGACAATTAGACCCTCAACCAGTTTTCATTTCAGAAGAGGATATTTTATTTATAGGGACACAAAATGGGACTTATTATGACTTATATTTAACAAATATAAATTCCTCAAATCCATATCTTCAGAGAATAACATATTCAGAAAATCCATATTTACCTTATTATTTTGAGATTCCATATCCATTGACAAAAATTGTTTATAGTTATGAAAACAATATTTATCTAATAGATGAAAAAGGAGAAATAAAATTGTTTAATCCCGGAAAATCAGTTATTTTTGATAATTTTGGTAACTGGATAACTTATATTAATAATGGGATTAAAATAAAAAGAGTTGAAGGAGGGAATGAGATAACTGTTGAGACAGACACAAATAGTAAATCCCCTTGTTTTTCATCAGATGGAAAATGGGTTTTATATATTAAAAATAATGATATTTATGCAAGAAAAATAGATAATTTAAGTTATTTCAAAAATTTAACAAATACACCCAATATTGAAAAAACAGAAGTTGTATTTTCTCCTGATGGCACATATCTTCTTTATGTTGGGAAAATAAATGGTAAAAGATATATATTTAAATTACCTGTTTCATTAATTGAAAATGATATATTAGTTGGTGCTCCAGTAAATCTTACAGAAAAAAGTTATGAAAATTATAATCCCACTATATCAAATGATGGAAATAAAATTGTTTTTATATCAACAAGAAACAATATACCTGAATTATGGGAAATGGATAAAAATGGAAGTAATCAGAAAAAAATAATTTTTTCATCAAATCCACCTTATTATCCATCAAATCCATTTTTCTCATCAATAGATAATTATTTATATTATCTTTCAGATTTTCCAAGGAAAATTTATAAAGTGGATTTATCATCTCAATTTCTTTCAGGAGAAGAAGTTATTTATCCTGTAGATGATGATAGATTTTCTATTGGTAAAATTCAGCAGGGTATTATAGATACAAAAAGAGAAAATATTTATGAATTTAACTATGAATGGATTCCATTGAAATATAAATTAAAAGTGAATATAAACAAAAAATATCCAAATAGTTTTATTCTTGAAGAAATATTTCCTAAAGAATGGGCTCTTAAAGAAGTAAAAATAAATGGTGAAACAATTAATGAGACAAATTATGTTTTAACTTCTGAAACTGATACTGAAAGTAGAATAAGTATAATTTTTGGGACCCCAGGGGCACATAAAGTTGAGGATGTTGTTGTTGAACTTAAGTTTGATATAAGTAAATGTAAAGAAGGAGATGAATACTGGGTAAGGGGATGGACAATTGATATAGATGGCAGATATATAACAAGAGGGGATTCATTATTTAAAATAGGTAAAACATATCATCCATTTGATAAGGATAAAGATTGGGAAATTTCTGATGATGAATTATTAACAGCCATATATTATTGGGTAAACAATTATCAAATTAATGGATGGCCAGAGGATATTGAAAATTGGGATTATTATATTTTGAAGATTATTAATTTCTGGATAAAAAATGGGTATAAATTTGATGAGTTAAAAAGTAAAAATAGAGGAGAGGTAGTATGGGATTAAAAAGAAAGATAATTTCTGTTTTTCTGTTTTTTCTTTTAATTTGTAATTTGTTTTCATCTGATTATAACGAAGGAGAGGTAATTGTAAAATATAAAAATATTTTAAAAGTAAAAACAAAATCAGAAATTTATCCATCAATGTATGTGGAAAAAAACTATGAATATCTTTCTTCAAAAATTGGTTCGTCTATTTTACTTTTGAAATCAGATACATTAAAAACAGAAGAAATTATAAATAGATTGAAAAATGACCCAAATGTTGAATTTGTTGAACCCAATTATATAAGAAAATTGTTCTTAATACCAAATGACCCGTTTTTTTCTCAACAATGGGGTTTAAATAATACAGGTCAATCAATTAGAGGTAAAATAGGAACTCCTGATGCAGATATAGATGCTATAGAAGCATGGGATATAACAACTGGTTCTTCTGATATAGTAGTTGCAGTAATTGATACAGGGGTTGATTATAATCATCCTGATTTAAGCCAAAATATATGGATAAACACAGGAGAAATTCCAAATAATGGAGTTGACGATGATAATAATGGATATATTGATGATTATTATGGTTATAATTTTGTTGATGAAAATGGTAATCCTATGGATGATGTGGGACATGGAACTCATGTTGCAGGAATAATAGGAGCAATTGGTAATAATGGTATTGGTGTTTCTGGAGTTAACTGGAAATGTAAAATTATGCCTCTAAAAGCAGGGAGTTCTTACGGACTTTTATTATCAGATATTATTGAAGCAATTGAATATGTAATTATGATGAAAGAGAAAGGAGTTAATATTGTTGCAATTAATGCTTCTTATGGTGGTTATTATTATTCAGATGTTGAACGACTTGCAATTGATACTGCTGGAAAATCAGGGATTGTTTTTGTTGCTGCTTCTGGGAATGATAGTAATAATAATGACGTAACTCCTGCTTATCCTGCATCCTATGATTGTTCAAATATAATATCAGTTGCTGCAACAGACCAGGATGATAATTTAGCAAATTTTTCAAATTATGGAATAAACACAGTTGATTTAGGAGCACCAGGTGTAAGTATATTAAGCACAGTTCCAAATAATACATATAATTATTATGACGGAACTTCTATGGCAGCACCTTTTGTAACAGGTGCAGTTGCAATTGTTTCAAGTTTTTTCCCTGGTTATAATGTATCTCAAAAAATTCAAAAAATATTAAGTAGTGTTGATAAAATTCCATCTTTAAATGGAAAAGTAAAAACAGGAGGAAGATTAAATCTATATAATATAGTTAGTGTTTACTATGAGGAATTAACAGGAGATGTTTATTACATAAAAAATAAAAATATTTATAAAAAATCACTCTCAACAAATTCAATCACACAGTTGACATATTTGCCTGGTGACATAATTTCTCAAAATATAAGTGAGGATGGAGAAAAGATTATTTTTACATATAAAGATGGTTTAAGTTATCAATTATATTCAATAAATTCTGATGGAAGTGGCCTTGAAAATATTTCTGATAAATATAATCTTAATAAATTTACAAAAAATCAAAAATATGGTGTTTTAAGTCCTGATGGAGATATACTTGCTTTTGTTGCAGAAAGTATTGACCCAAATATTAAAGGAGAAAATTTATATATTAAGGAATTAAATGGTCAGAAACGACTTTTTCAATTAACAAATAATGACTGGACTGTATCTTATCCAACTTTTATTGATGAGAATAATATTCTTTTTAAGGCAAGAAATAATTTTGACCCTCTTGAGGATTATTATATAATTTCAACAAATGGAGCAAATTTAAGAAATATAACAAATAATAATCAATACTCTCCCTATTTCCCGAAAATTGGAAAGCCCTCATTATCTTACAGGAAAACACAGATAATTTATTCAAAACAGACAAATACAAATAATTTTTATTCAAATTGGGAAGTTTATTTATTAAATATTTCAGATGGTTCAGAAGTGAAAGTTTTGACTGATTTATATTTTGATGAAGAACCAAAAGACCAAAGAGACCCAATGCCTTTTTTAATTGGTGATACACAGATATTATTTGTAGGTAAAGACCCAGTATATGATGAATATTCTATTTTTATAACTAATATTGGTTCAAATAGTCCTTACTTAAGAAAAGTTGATGACCCTAATCCATTATTTTATTCATTATTATTTCCATCTTACTTTATTCCATTGCCAAAACCAACTCAATTATTATATGTGAAAGATGGTCAAATATGGAAAAAGGTAGATACACAAAATATTAAATTAACAGATACAATTAATTCTAATAATGACCCATTATTTGATATAAGTGGAAATTATATAACTTTTTCAGGAAATGGAATATGGTTTGGTAAATCTAATGGAACTGATTATATACAGATTGAATCAAAATTTAATGCAAGATATCCAGCAATATCTCCTGATGGTAAATTTGTAATCTATGTTAAAGATAATGATATTTATGCAAGAAAAACCGACCTTTCTTATCCTTCCCAAAGATTAACTTATACACCCACTATATCAAAAATAGACCTTTCTTTTTCTCCAGATGGCAAAAAAATAATATATTCAGCACAAACATCTTCTGGCTTTCAAATATTTTATTTACCAATAACAATTTTTGACACATTTATAAGGGTTGATGGAAATCCTATAAATCTTACAAATTTACCAGGAACAGAAAACTATAATCCAAGATTTACAATTGATGGTGAATATATTTATTTTGTTTCTTTAAGAGATGGTATACAGGGAATTTATAAAATGAAGAGTGATGGCTCAGAGTGTATAAAGTTAAATATATCACAAATAAATCCATCATATCCAGTTCCTTCTCCATATGGAAAAAATGAAATTATATATCTTTCAGAAGGAAATATATACAAATTTAATATGGATAAAAATAGAGTTGATTTAGTTGCAAGTTTACAGATATATAATAAAATTGATTGGGCTATTTTAAAAACAAGAAGGGTTGAAACAAAAAGGCAATTTATTTATAGAAAAGCAGACCCAAATACACAGTTTGCTTACTATATAAATATTGATGTTAATATTTTGAATCAACCTACATCTATAATTCTTGAAGAAATTTTACCAGTGGGATGGAATTTTATAAAGGCAGAAATTGATGGAAAAGATTTTAAACCTGATTATAATCAAAATGGAATTTTGAAATGGCTATTAATGAAAGAAAATTTAAAATCAGGAACAATAAAAATATATGTTTCTCCGGAGAATAAAGGTATTTTTAATGGAGGGTTTTATGATGGTTTAAATTACTGGACAACTAAAGGAGATTCATATATTGAAACTGGAAAACCTGCAATTCCTTTTGATTTTGATGAGAATTTTGAAATAAGTGATGAGGAATTATTAAATGCAATTGAATACTGGGCTAAAAATGAAAGATATAATGGTTGGCCTGAAGATATTGGGAAATGGGATGAGTGGTTATTGAAAATTATAAATTTCTGGGTTAAAGGTAGTTATAATTACATTGGTAATTATGATTGGAGGTAAAAAATGAGGAAAACTTTAATTATTCTTGGATTTCTTGGATTTTATGTTTTTTCACAAAATAAACCTGTAGTTGTTACAAGAGATTTACCAGATAATTATATTCCTGGAAGCGAAATTGAAGTTAAATTAAAAATAGATGTGGATGAAAATAATAAGCCAAATGCACTAATAATTTCTGAAAAACCTCCAGAAAACTGGTTAATTAAAGAATCAAATCCACCTTATAATACATCTTCTAATGGAGAATATAAATATCTTTTTTATCCTTCTGAAAATATAGTTGATGAAACAATTATATATAAAATTTCAGTTCCTTTTGATTCATCAGGAAAAAAAGTATTTTATGGTCAGGTAAAATATATAACACAAACAGAAACAATAGTTGATGATATTGGTGGTGATACAACTATTACTATACCGCAAAATCCAGTTTTTTATATAGATAAAGATAAACTAATTTTTGTAAATAATGACTCTTTAAAAATTAATTTAAAAAATTTGGGTGGTAGAGATTTGAACTGGTATGCAGAGGAAAATATAAACTGGTTATATCTTTCAAAATATAATGGAATTATTTCACCGGGTATGTCAGAAGAGATTGAAGTTAAAGTGGATAGAAAGGGTCTTTCTTCAGGAACATATATAGGTAGTATAAATTTTAAATCAGATGGAGGAGATAAGGTATCAAATGTTATTCTTGTTGTAAATAAGCCAAGTTCTATTAGTTCATTTAATGCTATTGGTATTCCAGGAGGAGTATATCTATACTGGGAAAATCCTTTAAATTACACAGGAACAATAATTTTTAAGAAAATTGGTAGGGATATAGAAAAAGAACCAGTTGATGGAATTTATTATGGAATTTTAGGTAATCCAGAGGGTTATAAATCATCTCTTTTGGATGGAAGTATATGCATATTTAAAGATGAAAGCGGTAAAAATGAGTTTATAGATGAAACAAATACTGAATCAGAGGTATTTTACAAAATTTATAGTTATGTTGAAGCATATTATTCAGAGCCATTAAGTGCAAAATCAACTCCTTTAAAACCAATCTTTAATGTATCAATAGAAAATAATAATGGTAAAGAATTTTCTATTTCAAATACAAATACTAATTTTGATGGCACTTATTTTAATATTCCACCTAATTCATTAGTTTTAGACCCAAATAATCCAGCAAAAATTTCATATGGTATTATTTCTCCTTCAGAAGCACCCATTCATCCTGGACTATTAGGTTTTGCAAATATTTATTCATTTAGAACAGATAATTTTAATTTGAAAAAAAATAATTATATAGAAATAAAAATGCCTGTTTACAATTCAGATATTTCTGCCTCTGGTGTAGAAAAACTTGAAGATATAAAAGTTTATTACTGGAATGAAAATAATAAAAAATGGAAAGAAGCAGAAATAATTGGATATATAAATGAGCCGGATATAAAAAAGGGAATTGTTGGATATGTAGATTTTAAGATAAATGATATTGGGAAAATAAATTATATATCTACTGGCTATCCACTTATTCCTCCTTCAGGAGGCGGTGGAGGATGTTTTATAGCAACTGCCTGTTTTGGCTCACCATTGGCAAAAGAAGTTGAAATTTTAAGAGAATTCAGGGATAGATTTTTAATAAAAAATAAAATAGGGAATGCTTTTGTAAGATGGTATTATAGACATAGTCCGAGATATGCAGAAATTATAAAAAGGAAGCCATTTTTAAAGAAGTTTGTAAGAATTACTTTAAGACCGATAATCTGGTTTGCGAAATTTTCAATTAAGTTTTTTTCATAAGGAGGCATAAAAATGAGAAAGTTTATAAACCTGTTTTTAATAATTTTGACACTATGTTGCACAAATGTATTTTCAAAAATAACCACTTGTGATTTTACGAATTATACAGTTGAAAATCAGGGAATTTTACCAAATACTAATAATTTTCCAAGGAATAGTTATAATAATGTTATAGGTAAAAATGCATATACAGAGGGATATATAATAATTTTTGGATTAAATATTGTTTCAGATTCAGGACAGAGATTAACAGGTATAAGGATAGAACACTGGGGCATAGAGGGTTTTCCATTTATACTATTTGATTCAGCAGTTATAACAGATAGAAATGGAAAAATTCTTGGAGTTTTAGGTTCATCAACAGGTATTTTAGGAGGTGTTATTTCAATTCCTGGTGGAGTTGCAATTCCCAAAGACGATACAGGAGTAAATGCAGGGAATGACTTTTTTATAGGAGTAAGAACTATGGATAATGTAATAGATGGAGCAGTTTCCTTTATAAGAATCCCTGCAAATTCAGTTTATTGCAATCCTTCAGAAGGTTCAAATGATACATTAAATAAACAAATAGATACATACAGAATAGTATGTGAATTACTTGTAGGAGATATAATGCCTATAGAATTTCAGCCACCCCATCCACCAGAAGACCCAGACCAATACTTAAAATACCCAATCTATTACCAATACCAGCCAGGGGAAATGATAAGACCAAGATATGATACAAATACATATGATAAAACACCATATCCATATAAAAGATATGTTCCTCAGGTTATTCCTTATAATGTTGATACAGGAGTTATAGGTATTGCCTGTGCCCAGAGGAATGTAGTTTTACATGGAGAAGCAACACCTTGGATGGATAATGCAAATGTAGCGATTGAAGAAAAACTAACATCAATAACATTAACGATAACAGATATAGGAGGGATTGATTTTGACCCATCAAAGAGTTTCTATAACCCTATAACAAAAAAACCAACAATCACATTATGGAAAGACATAAACAATAATGGAAAATGGGAACCTGGAATAGATTATAAATTTGACAAAGAAATAACATATTCTTCATTTAGAAAAGTAAGTTCAAATGAATGGGAGATAGATATATTACCAAAGGATGGATATATTGACAGAATAGATACAATAAGAGAAGGAGCATTTAGTTCAAAATCTCTTTATGATTATTTTATAGTAGTTAATCTTTATCCAAATCCGGAAGATTCAACATATAGACCAAAAATAGGTCAGGACTTTAAAATATGGATAAAACCGGGTGGTATAATATTTGGACCGATAGGAATTCCAGTAAGATATGCAGGGATAGATATAGGAGAGACAAAAACATTATATGCAAACTTATATTTAGAAGATGTATCACAGAGAAGAATAGATGGAATAAAGACAAATGACCCTTATGATAAAACATATAATGTAATTCCTGTTATTGGTATAAATATAGCAGTTGGTCCAGATTATCAGAATACAAGAATAAAAAAGATAAAAGTTGAGATATTGAGTTTTGAAAATTTTGACCCAAATCAAGCCCTTTCTCCATTATCAAACAATGAATATTCAGGTATTACATTATGGAGGGATAATAAACAAAAAGGAGATATAGGTAGTTTTGATATAGAGGATACATTTATACCAGCAAATTTTACTGGTTGGAATGATGAAGGGATTGTATATATACCAGGATATGGTAATTGTCATAAATATTCAACAGAACTTTCAACAAGTGCATCAGCGATAGACCAGGGTAATATTTATCCATTTGACTGGGCTCCAGAATATCAAGGAGGTGGAATACAGGCATTTAATCCATTATATAAAGGAAGCGATTTCTTTTTATGTATAAGGACAACAGAAAACATAAAATACAACTCAAAATTTAGAGTAAGGATACCAGAGGAAGGAATAACTTTAACAACACCACTTGAAGGAAGATATAATACAATACCAATTACAACAGAAGAAATTTACGGGAATGTATATACAGAAATAATACCATTAACAGACCCAGGGAATCCAAATTTAGGACCTGAATCTGAGCCAGTCCCAATTTTTAAAGTTATACTTAATGATAATTCTTCCGGTAAATTTCCAATGATAGAAGGAATAACTGTTGAATTTTATGATAGAGGTAATTTTACACTTGATGACCTTGCTCCATTTTCTTACATTTCTCCTCAATTTAACCAGTCAACTGGCTGGTATGATGTTACCAATTTTGATACCGATGAATTAAAAAAATGTGGAGTTGTGATATATAAAAGTGATAATAATGGAAATATAGATAAAAATAGTCCGGTAAAAATAAAAAGATATAGAATATTGTCTTATAGTGGATATCCTTCTGCCTATCAATTTGAATTTTCCGAGCCGATTTCAATTCCAACAACTTTATATGTTGTTATAAGGACATCTTCAAGTTTTACAAAAGGAGATTCATTTGATGCAGGAATAGTTGGATGGGGAAGGATACAATCTGATTGGGAGACATGGGGTTCAAGAGCAATAGCAATTATTGACAAAAATGGTTTAAAGACAAATGTTTATGCAAGAAAACAATCAGGAACAATATTTAATCCAGAAGTTACAGGAACGATAATTCTATCAATAAATTCAGAATATGATTATATTAAATTAAGTTGGATAAATCAAACAGGGAAAGCAAGTTCATTTGACCATTATGAAGTTATAAGAAATGATGGCAAAGTGTTTAATATTGGTGGACCTTTTGAAATGAATGAATGGTTTGACAGAAGAATTGACCCAAATGGACCTAAAGAAGGAATTCAATATCTATATACTTTAAGGATGTATTACTTGCAGGCGGGTCAACTGAAATATGTAGATTCAAATACTGTTCCTGACCCACTTGACCCATATTTTTCACATAAAGGTAAAATTCTTGGTTTTCCTGATGATAAAGCACCTTCTGATGTTAGAGCAGTTCCAGGAATATATACAATAACTTTATACTGGAAGGATAATTCATATGATAAAAATTACCCAGAAAAAAGAGCAACCCAGTTTCTTATAAGGAGGACAAAACTTCAGGACAATACATATTTTGAGACAATAGTATATGCTTATCCAGAAGGACAGCAGGAATTTGAAGATTATGTTTATTATGATTCAGGTATTCAACCAGATATAGAATATAAATATGAAGTTTATGCACAGAGAATTGGTGATTTTGGAATAGTAGAATCAAAGCCAGGAATTTCAAATATTGTTTCTGCTTATGGAGAACAGCCAGAATTATCAGGTGGTGGAGGAGGTGGGGGAGGATGTTTTATAGCAACTGTTTGTTTTGGTTCTCCTCTTGCAAAGCAGATACAGATATTGAGAGAATTCAGGGATAAATATTTAATTAAAACAGAAATCGGAAGAAAGTTTATTAGATGGTATTATAAAAATGGACCAATTATGGCTAAATTTATTTTGAGACATCCCTTTTTAAAATTACCTGTTAGAATTGTTTTATATCCTGTAATTTTCATATGCTTCCTTATAATTAATGGTATTTTCCCTTATTTTGTTTTGTTTGTTTCATTATGTTTTTGTTTTAAATTTAGGAAATGAGGGTTTTAAATTTATTTATTTTTTATTTTTTCTTTTCTTTTGGAATTTTTTCATCAAATTATGAAATTATATTAAAAAGGAATATTTTTAAGCCATTACAAGGTAAAGAAACAGAAAAAAAGATAAGAATTGAACCAATAACAATAATTCCTCAACCAGAAAAAATAGATAAATTTTATAAACTTCTTGGAACAGTTGTATTTGATAAAAAAGAAGAGAGTTTTGGAATCTTTCAGGATTTAAAGTCATCCGAAATTGTAAATTTTCATATAGGAGATGAAGTTGTTAATTATAAAATAATTGATATTAAAAATGAGGGTGTTGTGTTTCAAAATATAATTGGTGAAAAATTTCTTTTAACAAATGATTTGCTAAAACAAATTGATAAAACTTCAAATACTTATTTTTATAAAGTAAATTTAAAAGAAACAATAGAGATTTTAAAGGAAGATTCAGAACTTTTAAATTCTTTAAAATCACAATTTTTTAAAAATGGGAATATAACAGGATATAAAATAAAAGGAATTAAAGAAGGAAGTATTATTGAGAAGGCAGGGATTATAGAAGATGATGTAATAATTAAAATAAATGATGAAGAGGTAAAAAATCCAGAAATTTTTTTGAATGTTTTTGAAAATATACTAAAAAATAAAGAAAAAAAAGTTTTTTTGAAGATATTTAGAGGGGATAAGTTTTTAAATATTGTTTATTTTATTGAATAATTTGACTTTTTTAATTTTTTATGGTAAAAAAATTAAGGGGTTAAAGATGAAAAAGATATTTTTGGTTTTTATAATCTTTTGTTTTTCTCTTTTGTATTCAGATAGTATAGGAATAAGAGATTTACCTGATACTTATACTGCAGGGAATAATATAAATGTTCATCTTTTTATATATGTTGAAAATAATCCCTCAGGAGTTATAGTTTCAGAAACACTTCCTTCTGGATGGAGTATTATTAATTCAACACCCTTATATGCAAAATATAAAAAAGATACAAATACTTATAAATGGTTATATTGGAATAATTCAGGTGGTTTTGATATTATAGAAATTTATTACACTGTTAAAGTTCCTGAAAATGCAGAAGGTTCATATCAGTTTTCAGGAAAAGTATCTACAAGTTATGAAGAAATTAATATAGAAGGCGATACAATAATAAGTGATGGAATAAGAAAAATAATGAGATTGGAGGGAGATTTAAACTTTGGCAAAGTTGAAGTTGGTTCAAGTTCCACAAGAATTTTAAGAATTTACAATGATGGAAACACAAATTTAAAAATATCAAGTATAAATTGTCCTGAATCTTTTTCTTCAGATACAAATAATGCTGAAATTATGCCTTCAGGTTATATAGATGTAAATATTACTTTTTCACCAAATCAGGAGAAAATTTATTCTGGAGAAATAATTATAAATTCAGATAAAACAGAAGGTAATGACAGAATAAGTGTTTATGGTGAGGGCTTTACAAAAACTTCTATCTTTCAGGATTTTGAATTTTATAATTTGTCAAATAATATTCTAAATAAAGATAATATACCTGTTGATGAATTAATTCAAATAAAAGGGGTTTATAAAGATGGTTATGAAAATGAAGGAGTTGAAAGTGAATGGCAGATAATAGATGAAAATAAAATTATTTTTGAAAGGTTAATAAATGAAGGGGATATTTCTTTATGTCTTATTCCAAAAGTTTTATTAAAACCTGATAAAAATTATACATTAAGTGTTAGAGCAAAAAAGAAAAATAATGTTTTAACAGAATGGAAAACTATTAATTTTAGAACAATTTCACAGCAATTATCAAAAGATACTGATGGAAATGGAGTTCCTGATGAACAGGAGCCAGAGGATAGAAGTTTGTGGACTGATTATTATAAAAATATTGAGTTTAACGGGAATATGATTGAAATTGAAGTTCCAGCAAATTGTAAAATTTCTTATGTAGAGGGTATAAATTTAAATGAAAAACCACCGATTGGAGAAAATGTATATGGTCTTTTTATTACAAAAATAGAAGTTCCTGTGGGTGGAGAAATAGAACTGGAATATACTTTCCCTGATGAGTTACCTTCAAATACAAAATGGTATAAATATGAAGAGACAGAAAATAAGTGGGTTCTTTATAATAATATAAGGATAGAAGGGAAAAAAATTATAGTTAAAATTAAAGATGGAGGAGAAGGAGATTTTGATAATGTTATAAATGGTATAATTTTTGACCCTTCTGGACCGATTATAATTAAAGGCGATTTAAATTTTGATGATGTAGTTGATATATCAGATGTAATTTTATGCTTGAGAATGGCTGTTGAACTTGATTTACCAAATTTTTTACTTGCTGATATTAATAAAGATAATTCAATTGATATACTTGATGTTATTTTGATACTTAAAAAAGCATTGAATATTTAAAAATGAAAAAAGTTTTAATATTTATCGGTTGTTTTTATATTATAGGTTTTTCAAAAGAAAGTGTGATTTTAAAAAGAAATATTTTCACAAAACCATTACCACCATCCCCTCCAAAACAAGTGCCATCAATTTTAAAACCCGCTCCTTTACCATCTTTAGATTCTCTTATTGAAATTGTGGGTATTGCATATTTCCCTGACAATAATTCTCTTGTTATTATAAAAGATAAAAGGACTGGAAATGAAACTTTATGTAAAGAAGGAGACATTATTTATGATGCAAAAATAATAAAAATAAGTAAAGAAAAAGTTTATTTTGAATATGATAATAAACAGGTTTATTTAAATCTTGAAAATAAAGCAGGCGAAGGTGGTTTTATTGTTTCAAAGGAACTTATTTCTTCAGATGATAAAAATAAAATTAATGTTGTTTCCCAAAAAATTCCTGAAGAAGTGATTTCAATGGATGTTGACTTTGAAAAGACAATTGCAGAACTTATAAATGATAAAAATTTAATACAGAATTTAAATTTGACTCCTAATATAAATGAAGGGAAAATAGATGGATTTAAGGTTTCAAACTTACCTGAAAATAGTGTTCCTTATCAATATGGATTAAGGAATGGAGATATAGTGAGGAGAGTCAATGGGATTTTGGTAGATAGTATAGCAACAGGTTTCAGTATATATAATCAGATAAAAAATTCAAATACAAATATAGTAACAGTAGAAGTTTTAAGAGATAATAAACCACTCCTTCTTACCTTCCGTCTAAATAGACAGATTAAATGAGAGGAAGAATAATTTTTATTTTATTTATTTTTCTATTTTTGAATGGTAAAACATTTTCTCAGGATTCAATCATTGAAAAAGCAAAATCAGAATTCTTGAAGAAAAATTATGAAAAGGTAATAGAAATTTTAGAAAAAGAGAAAAATAAAAAGATAACAGATAAAGAAGTGAATTATTATCTGGGAATGTCTTATTATTATCTTAAAAACAATGAAAAATCTAAAATTTATCTTGAAAATTTAATTTACAAATCTGAAAAAATTGACCCTAATAGAATTTTTCTAACATTGAGAGTTCTGTTTGAGATTTACTCAAAAGAAAAAAAGGATGAGGGAATAATTAAAATTGGGACATTTTCACTAAAAAAATTTGGAGGTGAACCAGAATTTTCAAATTTAATTCAGTATATTAAATCAAATCTATCTCGTATTTATAATGAAAGAGGAAATTCTTTTTTCTGGACCAAAAATTACGATAAAGCAATTGAAAATTATCTTCTTTCAATAGAATATAACCCTGAGGATTATACCATAAGGGAAAGAATTGGAGAGGCATATTTTAATCTTGGTTATTATGAAAAAAGTAAAGAGCAATTTTATGAAGTGATAAAAAATGAAAAAAATAACTGGTGGATTCTCTTTTTATCTATTTCTTATTATAGAGAAATTTCAAGTATAGAGGAAAGAAACATTCTTTTATCTTCACTTAAAGAGGATTCTTTATCATTTAAAATATTTAAAAGTTTTGAAAATTTTGCTTCAGGTTTTATTGAGGATGGGTTTGAGATTTTAAGGAATGAAGAAAAAGAAAGAAAAACAAACGGCGATATAACATTTAATATTATAAACAGAATTTTCCCATATGATTTAAAATCAAGTGATGTTTATCTAAAATTTATAAAATTATATCCTCCTTCTTCAAAAAATCAGGGGATTATCAATAATTTATACAATACAATTTTTGACGAAAACGAAAGAAAAAATTTTGAGGAAAATTTATGGAGTTTACTTGAAGAATTGTTTAAGAATGAAATGAATAAAAATATAGTTGTTTCTCTTTTTATGAATGCAATAGAAAAAAGATTTGAGAGACGACTCACTACTATTGAGGATTATATGGAAAAAATAAATATGTATGGGAAACTTCTTGAAAAAATAGATGAAGATAAAAATAAAGAGGAAATAATGAAAAGAATAGCAGACAATTATATGAAAATAGATGAATATGAAAAGGCAAGAGAAAATTACAGAAAGATAATAGAATTTTATGGTAAAGAGAATTATTATCTTCAGATTGCAGAGAGTTATTTCAAAGAAGGTAATATAGATGAAGTAGAAAAAATAGTTGAGAATTTTTTAAAAAAAAATTCTGAGAATGAAAATGGGAAACTATTGCTTGCAAAAATATATTTGGAAAAAGGAGAAATTAATAAAGGTTTTGAAATTTTAAAGAATATTGAGGCAACTACAAAAAATAAAAATATACAGAAGGAAATAGAAAATTTAAAAAGCAATTTTTTTGAAATGGAAGATAAATCTGACAACTTACTCTATATAATTTTAAGAAAAACAGATTTAAATTCTACAAGATTAATACCCGAGGATAAAATAGTTTTTTTAAATCAATTAATAAAAGAAATAGAGTTTTATCCGTATTCAGAGAATGAAAGGAAAACGAATTTTCATTTAATCTGTAAAATAAATGGAATGAGTTTTTCATCTGAACCATATGTTATGATTGATAAAGGAAAAGATGGGTTTTATTTAAAGTGGGAAGGAGAAATTTCTATTGGTAAGAATGACTGGAAAAAGAAAAATATTTATAAGGTGATTTATCCTGTTAAAGAAATTGTTTCAAATGATTTTGAACTGAGATATAAAAATGAGGTAATTGAAAATAAATTTATTTTGAGTTTTGAATTTAATTTTAAAGAGGAAAACTGGGAGATAAGTTTAAAAAATTTTAAAAATTATGAAAAGCCATTAAAAATTGAACCTTTGCCTTCAAGAGAGGAAGGAAATTTGCTTTTATGGGAAGGTAAAGATAAAAACTTTAAAATAAGAATTGAATATCCAGAAAATAAAAATATTCTCTTTTATTTCCCAGAAATAGAAATAAGAAAGAAAAATGTGAAAGAATTATCTATTAAAGGCGAAAAGAATACTTTTATTATTGACAATTTTAAACTTGCAATTGATAATTTTTTACCAAAGGATATAAGAATATTGAAGGAGAATGTTAAAATCTATAATTTTAAGGAGAGAATATTTAGAAAATGAGAAAATTGTTTTTGTTCTATTTTATTTTATTATTCCCTATTTTCTCCGAAACTATTTTTGATTTTGAAGGAACTACTGATAACTGGAAAATAGAACCAGAATTTTTAAGAATTTATCCATCGGGAAAATATACAAACACTGGTGAATTTTCTTTATGTTCAGAAATCAAAAACTTAAAAAGTGTAAGAATTTTTTATCAGGGTAATTTAAATCTGAAATCTTTTGATTATCTTGCTTTTAGAATTTATATTCCAGAAGAAGGGGTGGATGGTGAATTTATTGTGTATTTCAAAGATGATGAATATAACTGGTTTGAAACAAGAAAAATTAAAATAAAAAGGGGAGAGGAAAAAAAAATAGTTCTTGACTTAAGGGATAATACTGATTTCTGGCAACCTGTTTCCCATTTAAAAGCATTTGATAGTTATGTTAAAGAGAATATAAATGAAATTGGAATAATAATATGGTTTGCTGATATTTATAATGGTGAGATTTATCTTGATTCATTTGAGGGTGTTAAAGAAGATAAAGAGGATAGAATTTTTCTTTATAATTTTAGAGAAAATTCAAAAAAAATAGGAAGATATGAGAAGTTTGAAGTAACATTTGAAATTCCATATATTTTTGAAAATCCTTTTAATCCGGATTTAAAAATAAAAGGAATTTTTATTTCTCCTTCTGGTAAAATTTATGAAATTCCTACCTTTTTCTATCATGATTATTTAAGAACAATTTATGATGAAGGAGAAAAATTAATTCCATATGGAAAAAGTGAATGGAAGATAAGGTTTACTCCATCTGAGACAGGCATTTACACATATAAAATTAAGGTTTTAAAGGATAATAATGAAGTTGAAATATATACTGGAAATTTTGAAGTTTTTGAAAGCAATAAAAATGGTTTTGTTAACTGGGATGAGAATGATAAATATTACCTTTCATTTTCAAATGGTAAGTTTTTTTATCCTGTAGGTCATACTTTGAGGTCACCAGATGATGAGAGAAGTCCATATAATTATGAATTTACTTATAGAAAAGGACTTGGAACATTTGCTTATGATAAATATTTTAAAAAAATGGCTGAAAATGGAGAAAATTATGCAAGAATCTGGATGGGTGTCTGGTGGCTTGGAATAGAATGGAATTATAATTATGCACCACACTTTAAAAATCTGGGTAAATACAGTGTAGAAAACTCATGGAAACTTGATTATATATGTGATATTGCTGAAAAAAATGGAATTTTTATAGATTTAACTTTAATAAACCATGGTCAGTTCAGTATTAATCCAGATGCTGAATGGTGGGACAATCCTTATAATAAAATAAATGGAGGATTTCTTGAGAGTCCAGATGAGTTTTTTGTAAATGATAAAGCAATTGGATTGTTTAAACAAAAACTAAATTACATTGTTTCAAGGTGGAGTTATTCACCAAATATTGTTTTCTGGGAATTATGGAATGAAGTAGATTTAACAGGATATTATTCAACTGAAAAAGTAAGATACTGGCATAAGAAAATTTATCCTTATTTGAAATCAATAGACCCTTATAAAAGAGCAATTTCTACTCATTATTGTAGAAGAGAGGATGACCCTATGGTATGGATAATTCCTGAACTTGAATCACTTGTTGGTAATGCTTATCATAATTTAATTGTTGATAGTGTTAAGGACTATTACGAAAAGAGAAAATTTTATAGTAAACCAATGATGATAAATGAATTTGGAGTAGGTAAGGATAGAATTTTTCTTGAGGATAATTTACATGGAGGAATATGGTCTTCTTCAATGTTGCCTATGTTTGGAATTGCATTATTCTGGTGGTGGCCATTTATAGACAATTTTGAACTTTATTTTCATTATAAAGCACTTTCAAAATTCTGGGAAAATGAAGATAGAAGGAATAAATTTTTGCAGGTATCTGATGGAAATATTAAAGGGACTGATGTTGATTTTGTAGGTATTCAGAATAAAGAAGAGGGTTTTTTCTGGATATTTGATAAAAAAATATTTAACAGCCAACCGAAAAGAACAAAACCAAAAAAAATTGAAAATGTTGTTTTAAATTTAAAAAGTTTTTTACCAGGAAATTACAGGATTGAATTTTGGGATACTTACAGGGCCGAAATAATAAAGGTAATGATTCTTGAAAATAAAAAAGAAATTATAATTCCTGTTATACCTTTTGAGAAGGATATTGCGTTAAAAATAAAAAGGGAAAAATGAAAAAAATTTATTTGTTTTTTTTGATTCTTCAATTTTTTGTTTTTCCTGAATATAGATATTTGTTGAATTTATCATGTGAAAATAAAAAATTACTTGAAACCGTTAAAATCGCTTCTTTTAATTTTATTTCAGGAAAAGAAAAATATGATGAAATTAGAATTATTGATGAAAATGGAAAAGAGTGCGAAATTTTGGGTGTGAATTTTTTTAAAAATGAAATGGAAGTTATTTTTAAGCCAACCGATTCAATTAATTATAAAGTTTATATTGGTTATAGTGGAAAAAATAAAATTTATGAGAAATTCAGAACTGGTGAAATTTTAATTGATGATTATTTTTTTCCTGACTCAATTAAATCGGGGGTATGGGTATGGAGTGAAAAAGCATTATCTGGAATTTATTCTCATACAGGAACTTCTGATTTTTCATTTCACAGAGTCAGTTTCCAAAAACAATTTCCAATAACTCCGAATGATAAAATCATAACTTATCTTTTTATAGAAGAAGAAAATCCACCGGAAGAAATAATCGTAGAAATTATTTCAAGATATAGAAGGCATTATTATTTTTCTTTTGGTAAGGATGTAATAAATATAAAAGGAATAATTAAAGAAAAAATAGGAGAATTGCCTGAAATAGGTAAGTGGGTGAAAATAGAAATACCTCTTTCAAAAATTAGGGAGAAAAATGTAGAGGGAATAGGTTTTTATAATGATAAAGGAAGGATTTACTGGGATATGACCTCTATAAATGAAGTTCCTGTTAAGATGAAAATTCAAAAAGTAGAAAACTTAATTTCACCCAATACTCCTTATTTTAATTATGAGATTGAAGGTCCGTTTAAGATTGATGATAAAAAAATAACATTTCTTAAACTTGATGCTTCATTTTTTCCTTCTGATAAATATTTATGGGAAATTGATAAGAAAACATATACAGGTGAAAAAATTGTTGTTAAATTAGAAGGGGATAGAAAGGAAATAGATGTAAAACTTAAAACTGAGAAGAATAAATTATCTGGAGAGTTTGAACATAAAATAACTCTTGATGAAGAGAAAGAAATAAAGACAAATTTTAATATTTTACCTTTTGAAAATTTTATATATGGAAATGAAAAACTTTATATTCCTGTGAGAGTTGAAAATTTAACTGAAATCCCGATAAGGTTTAATATTATATATCAAAACAATAAAGAGGAATTATACCTTTTTCCAGGGAAAGAGAATGGGAAGACAATAAATTTATCTATAAATCCTGAAAATGAAATAGAAATTGGACTTTATCTTTATGATATAAAACTGAAAGAAAAAATAATAAAATTGTTTGATTTGAATGAAAGTAATTTTCTTATTGATGGGCCTTTTTTAAGAAAAAATGATTCTTATATTATTTTTAAAATTCCTGAATATTTAAATGAAAAAAAAGAGGGAAAGATTTCAAAAATGATTTTTATTGGAGATTTTTCACCTGAATTAATTCATTTCCTTAAAGAAAAAAAGATAGAAGTTTTAAATGTTAAAGAGGAGAAATATGAAAATTATCTTTTTAGTGAATTTAAGTTTATTCAGGAAATTATTGATAAAATAGATAATGAATCTTTAATTGTCTTTTTTCCATTCCTAAATTCACTTTTGAGAAGACACAGAATAGATGAATGGGGGAAGGTATATGATGGAATTTTATATCTTTTGTCAAGAAAAAATTCAAATATAATTATAACTTCCCCATATCCTTCTTACCCATACTTAGAAATTTTTCAACCATATAGGGAAAAAATCAAAGAGATTTCAGAAAAAAGGAATTTTTATTTCCTTGACCTCTATAAAATTTTTGCTGAAAATGGAGAAAGGTTTTTTAAACTGAATGAGTATGTTTATAAAAATTTGCCAGATAAAGAAGGATTTCAGATTATTATAAATGAAATTGAGAAGATTTTTGAAAATGAAAAAGATGCTTATAATAAGGGAAGGAGCACTCGGTGATTTAATTTTAACTTTTCCTGTTTTTTTTAATTTCAGAGAAAATGGATATAAAGTTTTTGTTGCAGGTAAAGGTATTTATAAAAATTTTGTTGAAAAATATGGCTATGTTGAGAATTTCATTCCAGTTGATTCAATTGAATATCTTTTTTTCTTTGAGAAAGATAATAAAAAATTGAGAGAGTTTCTTAAGGATTTTGATATTATTGTTTCATATACAGATGAGAATGAAATAATAGGAGAAAATTTAAAAAAGAATTTTAAAAAGGAAATATTTTTCCATCCTGTAAAAAAAGAGAAACGCAATATTCATATAACGGATTATTTACTTGAGCCACTTAAAAAAATATTTGGCGAAAATTTATATTCTTTTGTAGATTTGAATTTAGAAAATAAAGGAGAATTTTATGTTATTCACCCAGGAAGTGGTAATAAAAATAAAAACTGGCAAAAAGAGAAGTTTTTAACACTCGCAAATATACTTAAAAATATAAAAATTATTCTTGGACCGGCAGAGGATTTTGAATTCTGGTTTAAAAATTTTAACGGAGAAATAATTATAAATCCTTCTTTTGATGAAATTATAGGGATTGCAAAAAAAACAATTGCTTATATTGGAAACGATTCTGGTATTTCACATTTATTTTCAATAACAGGGGTAAAAACAATAGTTATATTTGGACCTACATCTCCTTTTATTTGGGCTCCAAGGGGAAGAAATGTTAAAATTGTCTACAAAAAAATAGAGTGCAGTCCATGTGAATATGAAAAAATGGAAAACTGTAAAGAAAAAAAATGTCTTGAAGAGATAAAAGTAGAAGATGTTATTTCTTTAATATAGGAGGTGATATGGAAAAACAGGTTGTTTTTGAAGGAAGTAAAGGGAATTTATTTGGTGTTCTTCATATTCCTGAAAAAGGAAAATCTCCTGGAATTATTCTTTTTCATGGTTTTACAGGTAATAAATGCGAAAGTCATTTTATTTTTACAAAACTTGCAAGAAAATTATGTGGTGAGGGGTTTTCTGTTTTGAGATTTGATTTTTATGGTTCAGGTGATAGTGAAGGGAATTTTGAAGAAATGAGTATTTTAACAGAAATGGAAGATGGAGAAAAAGCACTTGAATTTTTAAAAACATTTGATTTCATTGAAAAGGAAAAAATTGGAATTTGCGGTCTTTCAATGGGAGCGGTCACTGCTACTTATGTTGCTTATAAATTTAGAGAAGTAAAGGCATTATGTTTGTGGTCTCCACTTGCTTTTCCAAAAATTATTAAAAAAAAGATTTTAACAAAAAAAATAAGAGAAAAAATTGAAAAATATGGCAGATGTTATATTCCTGGAATGGGTCATTATATTGGGAAGGATTTTATTGACTCAGTTGAAAAAATTGATATGAAAGAATTTACTGAAAAATACAACGGAAATGTTTTTATTATTCACACAAAAGATGACCTTTCTCTTGATTTAAAACACGCACTTTTTTATTTTGAAAAATTTCATAAAAATGCGATTAATCTTAAAATGTTAATACTTGATAAAGGAGGACATACATTTACAACAGAAGAGAGCGAAAGAAAAGTTATTGAAGAGACCAAAAATTTTTTTGCTGAAGTTTTAAACCTCTGAAACACAATAATCCTCAAATTCCATCTACGAGGTGGGCTAAAATGGGATTGACTTAATGTTTATAAGGGCTATTGACACATTTGAAACTTTTGGGTAAATTTAATTATCTAAAAAATAAAAAGGAGGAAGATATGCCTACTTATGAATATGAATGCAAAAATTGTGGATATAAATTTGAGAAATTTCAGAAAATGACAGAAGAACCATTAAAAATATGTCCTGAATGCAAAAATGAAAGTTTAAGAAGAATTATAGGACTTGGTGGTGGAGTTATTTATAAAGGGCCAGGTTTTTATACAACTGAATATAGGAGTGAAGAATATAAAAGAAAAGAAAGAGAAGAAAAAGGGCTTTCTTCAGGAACAAAATCCTCCTGTTCAACTTGTTCAGCCACTTCCTGTTCAAGTTGCAAATGAAATAATGATAAAGGAAAGAATAGAGGAATTTAAAAGAATGATGAGAAAAAGTGATGAGGATATTTTTGCTGAATTATGTTTTTGTATTTTAACCCCTCAATCAAAGGCAAAAAACTGCTGGGAAGCGATAGAAAGTTTAAGAAGGGAAAATTTGCTTCTTTTTGGAAATAAAGATGAAATTAAGAAAGAACTTAAAAATGTAAGATTTAAAAATAAAAAAGCAGAATATATTGTTGAAGCAAGGGAAATTTTTTTCAAAGATGGTAAATTATCAATTAAATCTTTAATTAAAAACTTTAAAAATCCATTAGATTTGAGGGAATATATTGTGAAAAAAATAAAAGGAATTGGATATAAAGAAGCAAGCCATTTTTTGAGAAATATAGGTTTTGGCGAAAATATAGCAATACTTGACAGGCATATTTTAAAAAATCTTAAAAATTATGGTGTTATAAAGGAAATACCAAAAACATTGACAAGGAAAAAATATCTGGAGATAGAGAAAAAATACATTGAATTTTCAAAAAAACTTAATATAAGACCTGATGAACTTGATTTAATTTTATGGGCAAAAGAAACAGGTTATGTTTTTAAGTAGATAGAGATTGAAAATAAAGAGAAATATTAAAAGCATCAAAGAAAAAAGAGAGAAAAAATAAGTTCTGTTTTTTTCGTATTTTAATAGAACATTAAAAGGGATTATAAAAGGAATTTTACCCTTATAATCAAGATAATCTTCTCCAAATCTTTCAAATAGTTTTTTCTCTTCAAAAAATCTTGCATATAAAAAAATGAAAAGAAATACGCCGATTGAAATGAAAGAAAACCATATATTTTTAAAAAGGAAAGAAAAAGCAAAATATAAAAATGAATAACCAAGATACATTGGATTTCTGCAATAAGAATAGACACCATCTTTTACAAGATTTTTTGTTGGAATTTGTGGGAGTATTGTTCCTTTTCCTTTTATATGAAGACAGTAAAAAGATGAAATTGTTAAAATAATTCCAGATGAAAAATATAAAATGAAAACAAGAAAACAAACAATTTTATTTGATGGAAAAAGATATTCAAAGTTTTTTTTATTTCTAAAAATAAGATAGAAAAATAGAGGAATTATTAACCATTCCCAGATAACTCCAAGAAATGTGCAGAAAAATCTTTTAGTTTTTTCCATGTTTTAATTTCAAAATAATATACATTAAAAAAAATGAGAGCAATCCTCCAATTACACCACATAATAAACATCCGTATATCAGTGGTTTCCCAATATCAATTATAATCCAGGATAAAAAACTTTTTAATTGCTGGAAATGAGAAAGTGTAAATTCTGGTTTTGTTTTTGTTATTAAAAGACCAACTTTATAACATCCATAATATGTAAATGGTATAAGATATGGAATTCCAGTTGGTATTGAACCACCAATAAACATAATTATAAAACTTCCTCCAATTAATCTTGAAATGATATAACATAACATTGTTTGAAATCCAATAGTTGGTGTAAAGCCGATAAAAATACCTATTGCAAATGATAATGAAACTTTTAATGGATTTTTTTTTAAAACTTTTAATTCTTTATCCCACTCATTCTTTAAAAATTTAAAACTAATCCTTTTCAATTTTTATCACCTTCCAAGGTATAAAATCGTGTATAACATCATTTATTGATATTTCGGATGAGAAAAATATGTAATCAGGATTCCCGAGTTCCTTCATGTCTATTTTCAAGTTCAGTCCATCAATTTCTTTATTAAGATTTATTTTGTATTTTTTTGAGAGTGCTTTATCAAATAGAATTCCTTTTTCTTTTCCCACTTTTAGTTTTATTTTCGGCATCAATGCAAAATTTATATTTTTCTTCCATGGATAGATATAGAAAATATAATCAATCTTTTCAACTGTTTTCTTTTCGTGGGATAGAATGATTGAAATTTCATCTTTATCTTTTTTAAGTCCTATAAGGAATGGAATTGATTGTTTTTTATTATTCTCAAATTCTTCCTTTTCACTTTCAAATTTTATTTCCATTCCATTTTTAAGTATTTCATAATAAAATTTATAAAAAATCTCATTTTTTCTTGCAAATGAAAAGAACCAGTTTTTTTTAACAACTATCTGTGATTTAAAACAATTTAAAGAATTATATTTTTTGGAAACTTTTTCATCATTAAGATTTAAAATATACCAGTCAAGAAATTTTAATGTGTTCGGAGGGAATAAATTTCCTTCTGGTTTATATTGTGAAGGATTTGGCCAGTTTTTGAAATGGATTAAATAACAGTAAATTTCCGGTTGATTTGATTCAGGTATATTTAAAATTGCAAGGTTGACAAAATTAAAAAGTGCTCTGTGGTCAACATTTAAATCAAAAGGAGGTGTAACAAATATTTTTTTTGGATTTATTTCTTTTATAATTTTTTCTATATCGGATGCAATACTTTCAGCAACATAAGGTTTTCCGAATGAATAATTTTCTTTATATGGGACTGAACTTGCTCTTGTTAGGAAACTTTTATATGGTTTTTTTGTATTCCAGAATTCATTCCATATTTTTAGTGTTCCAAAATCTGGATAACCAAGAAATATTAAATTGTCTTTCTTCACACCTAAAATTTCAGTTGATTTTGTTGATTCCTTTCTTCTTATTTCACCAAGTTTAATATAATCAGATGGATTTAATATTGGTTTTTTCTCATATAATTTAAATACAAGTTGATTATGGTCTCCATTTGTCAAATAAACAATCCAGATATTTCCATTTTTTTCTAAAATAGAAGAAATTAAACCAGAACAACCTAAAATTTCATCGTCAGGATGTGGTGCAAAAATTATAACTCTCTCATTTTCTTTTATTTCAATATCTTTAAAAACATCTCCTGAGACAAAAATGCAGAGTAATATAAAGAAAAATAATAGATTTTTCATAATTTAAATAATATCATAAAAATTGCTATCTTAAAAATTGAATATCAAGGAATCTTTCGCTTATTTCAACTACAATAGGTCTTCCATGCGGGCAAACAAAAGGATTTTTACATTCAATAAGTTTTTCAATTATATGTTTTGCTTCTTTTTCAGTTAATTTTTGTCCTGATGTTATAGAAACCTTACATGCTCTTTTTGCAATTTCTTCTTTATCATATTTTTCAATTTTCTCTTCTGAAAGTAAATTTCTTATTGAAAATTCAATATCTCTCAACAAAGATGGATAACCATGTATTGCAATTTTATTTTCACTCCATTTTGTTGTTAAAAACCCATACTTTTCTATGATTTTTTCAACCTTTTCATATATTATCATTTCTTCATAATTTAAATTTATAATCAGAGGAGTTAAAAGTTGCTGGATATTTATCTCTCCTTTTTCAATTTCTTCAATAAATTTTTCAAAATTAATTCTTTCAACTGCTGCATGTTGGTCAATAAAAAATAAAGAATCATCAAAAGCAAAAATTAAATATTTGTTTTTAAATATACCTATAAATTCTGAATTTTTAAGTTTTTCAACAAGCCCCTTTTCAATTTCATTTATTTTTACTTCTTCTGTTTTCTCTAAAGTAAATATATCTAAATTTTCCTTTACTGTCTCTTTTTCTGGTTTTTGCATATCAGGTTCATATTTTTTTTCAATCTGAATTACTTTTGTATCTATTTTTTTAAAAATTTCATTCAAAAAATTTATAAGTTCTTTACTTATTTCATTTTCATATTTAATTTTTACTTCTCTTTTTGTTGGATGAATATTTACATCAACATCCTCATAAGGCACATTCAAAAAAATGGCAAAAACAGGGAAGAATTCAGTTGAAAAGAAAGATTGATAGAAATTATTTAATGAATGTGAAATGGTATAATTATGAACTGGCCTGTCATTTACAAAAATAAATTGCATGTTTTTTTGATTTCTTTTCAAATTCATGTCTCCAAAAAGTATCTCAACTTCATACTTTTCAAAATTGTTTTTTTCATAGATTAAAAATTTTTTTTCAATATTAAAAACTTCGCAGAATCTTAATAGACAGTTTTCTGAAGGTAAAATATGCATAAATTTATTCCCTTCATTTATAAAAGAAAAACTTATATTGAAAAAACTTATTGTATAAGGTAGAAAAACATTTACCAGTTTTCTGAACTCTGTGATTTCTGATTTTAAAAATTTTTTCCTTGCCGGAGTGTTGAAGAATAATTCCCTTACTTCTATTACTGTTCCATCAGGCATCCCGCATTCTCTTAAACTTAATTTTTTCCCTCCTCTGACATGAATTTCCATGCCTGTTTTTTCGCCTCTAACTTTACTTTTCAAAATAACATCTGAAACAGAGCCAATGCTATAAAGTGCCTCACCTCTAAATCCAAGTGTTTTAATTTTATATAAATCATCAATATTTTTTATCTTACTTGTTGAATACCTTTCAAATATTTTCTCTATATCATCTGGTTCAATACCTTCTCCATCATCCTTTACAGATATTAATTTTTTCCCTGAATTCTCTATAATAACTTCAATTTTTTTACTGTTTGCATCTATTGAATTTTCCAAAAGTTCCTTCAAAACAGAAGCAGGATTTTCAACAACTTCTCCTGCTGCTATTTTACTCGTAATATTTTCTGGAAGGAAATTAACTTTTCCCATTCAACTTTTCCTTGATTTCTTTTATTTTTAATAAGGCATCTACCGGTTTTAAATTATTTATATCAATGTTTTTAAGTTCGTTTTTAATTCCTTCAAATTTTTTTATTTCTTCTTTTAAGATATCAAATTTATTTTTTTCTTCAAAAGAGAATAAAGATGGATATTCTACTTCAATTTCTTCAATAATTTTATCTTTTATTGTTCCTTCAAGTTCAAGTTTTGAGAGTATTTCATCCGCTCTTTTAATAACATTTTCAGGTATTCCCGCAATTTTTGCCACATATATTCCATAACTTTCGTCTGTTGCTCCTTCCATAATTTTATGAAGAAAAATTATTTCTTCCCCATATTTTTTTACTTCAACGTTATAATTTTTAACACCTCTATATTTACCAAGTGCTGTTATTTCATGGAAATGTGTTGCAAAAAGTGTCCTTACCCTTTTTTTGTATAAAAATTCTGCAACACTCCATGCAAGTGAAAAGCCATCATATGTGCTTGTTCCTCTTCCTATTTCATCTATTATTATTAAACTTCTCTCTGTTAAATTATTTAATATCTCTGCTGTTTCTGACATTTCTACCATAAAGGTACTCTGACCTTTTGTGAGTTCATCCTGTGCACCAATTCTTGTAAATATTTTATCCACATATCCTATTTTCCCATATTTTGCAGGTATAAAAGAACCAATTTGGGCAAGGAGAACGATAAGGGCTACTTGTCTAATATATGTGGATTTTCCAGCCATATTTGGTCCAGTTATAATTAGAAGATGATTTTCTGAAGTATCAAGATAAGTGTCATTGGGAATAAATTCTTCAACTGATTTTTCAACCATAGGATGTCTTCCTTCTTTTATTTCAATTATTGTGCCTTTATTTACTTCTGGTTTTGTATAATTATTTTCAATGGCAATTTCAGAAAAAGATAAAAGAACATCTAATTTAGAAATATTTGTATTTATCATGTTTATTATATGAGAATTTTTTAATATTTCTTCCTTTACTTTCTCAATTATTTCATTTTCAATTAATTTTATTTTTTCTTCCGCAGTTAATATTTCCTCCTCAAATTCCTTCAGTTTTATTGTAGTGAATCTTTCAGCATTTACAAGTGTTTGTTTTCTTATATAATCAGGGGGAACCAGTTTTAAATTTGGTTTTGTTATTTCAATATAATATCCAAAAACTTTATTATAACCAATTTTGAGTGAATTTATGCCTGTTTTTTTTATTTCTTCTTCTTGATATTTAGTCAGATAATTTTCACTATTTTCCTTGATTTCTCTTAATCTATCTATTTCCTCATTAAAACCAGTTTTTATAACTTTTCCTTCAAAATTAATGGATGGTAAGTTTTCGTCAATTGATTTTTCAAGTAAATTTCTTAAATCAGGGATATCCTCAATTTCAAAATAATCAAATTTTTCAAAAATTTCTTTACAGTTTTCTAAAAATTCATTCCATTTTTTTAATAATTTTTTTATTTCAATTATATCTTTTACAGAACCATAACCATAACTTATCTTTGAAAGCGATTTTTCTGTATCCCTGATATCCTTAAGTATCTCTTTTACCTTTTCTCTTAAATTTTTATTTTTTATAAGATACTCAACAATTTCAAGTCGTTTATTTATTTCTTTTATATCTGTTAAAGGATGTAGAACCCAGTGTTTTAAAAGTCGTTTACCCATTGGAGTTTTTGTTCTATCAATAATTTTTATAAGGTCCTCAATTTCAAGTCCTTTAATGGCACAGGAAGGTAAATAAACAAATTCGTTATCATTATAAAAGGAAATTCTATCAATGTGATGGAGATTGGTTTTATTTGTTTCTTTTAAATAATCAATTAAAGGTCCTATAGACCTCTGTGCATAAGTTAACTCTTCTATCCCAAAGCCACTTAATCCAGCAACTTTGAATGTTTCCAATATTGTTTTTTTTGAAATATCGTAATTGAAATGCCAATCTTCAATTTCTGTGAGTGTTATATTTTTTAATTTTAATAAAGGGTTTGAGAATAACTCTTTTATTTTTTCTCTTTTACTTTCAGGATAGATAATTTCATAAACAGGAAGTTTAAATATTGTTTCTATAATTTTGGTTTGTTCTCGGGTTTCATTTGCATATATTACAGACCCTCCACTTTCAATAAATGAATATCCAAAAATCCCTTCATCTATATATAAAGAGAATAAGTATCTTGCTTCTGGACTTGTTTCATCAATATAAGTCCCTGATGTTAAAACCCTGATAACCTCTCTTTTAACAATTCCTTTTGCTTTTTTCGGGTCTTCAACTTGTTCGCATATTGCCACTTTATATCCATTTTTTATTAACTTTGAGATATAATTATCCGCTGCATGATAAGGAATACCACACATTGGAATTTTACCACTTTGTCCTGCGCTTTTTGTTGTTAAAACGAGGTCAAGTATTTTTGATGCGATTTTTGCATCTTCATAAAACATTTCATAAAAATCACCAAGACGGAAAAACAAAAGGCAATCAGAATACTTCTTTTTAATACTATGATATTGGGCAAGCATAGGTGTGTAATTTTCCATTTTGTTCATTCTTTTAATTTATCTATTTTAATTTTCTGTAATGCTTTAAATTCTACTTCAAATTTATCAAGAAAATTTTTCGCTTCTTCAAAATTTGAATTTGTATATTTCAACTGTTTTATTGATTTTTCAAAAGAAATTTTTAAGTCATCAAATATTTTACCCATTCCTTCAAATGCTTTCAGTATATATTCAGCATTTTTTTCTATAACTTTCCCTTTTAAACCAAGTAAAATTATATTTAGATAAGCAAATAAACTCTGAGGAGAAACAGGCAGGACTTTTTTTTGAGACCATGAATAATTAAAAATTGAAGTTCCGTCTTTATCCTCACTTATCAATAAACTGTAAAAAATTGGTTCACTCGGAATATACATAAAAGCAAAATTAAAAGAACCTTTTTCCGGCTGAATATATTTTGCCACTTTTTCAATATGAGTTTTTACTTCTTTTATAAATTCCTGTTTATTTTTTTCATAGTCATCTTTTGAATTTATCATTTTTTTATAAGAAAGAACAGGGAATTTTGCATCAATTGGTATAAATTTATCTTCAATGAAAATAACCGCATCAACTTTATTTCCAGGCGAAATAAAGTACTGAAGTTTATATATTTCTGGTGGTAAAGCGTTCCTCAACATATTTTCAAGAATCTGTTCTCCTATTTCTCCCCCAATTTTTGGACTTGTTAGGGCAGTTTTAAGTTCATCATTTAATTTTCTCAATTCTTCTGCTGATTTACTTAATTCTCCAACTCTTAAATTTAGATTTGTTATCAGGCCTGTTGTATCTGCAAGTCTTTTATTTAGTTGCTCAAGTTTACTATCAAGATTTGAATTAAGTTGAGTAGTTGTTGAATTTATTGAACTTGTTAAATTTTTTACAGTATCAGTTAATGTTTGATGAAGTTGATTTCTTAAGTTTTCCATTCTCTGCTGTAAATTTGTATCAGTTGCACCAAGAGTTGAAATTGTTTTATTAACCTGGTCAAGAATTAACATTTCAGTATTTTTTAAAACATTTGTTATTTCCTGATTTAATTGATGCCTTGTATTTAAAAGATTTTCAGAGAATTCTTTTGAAATGTTCAGTATTTTTTCCTTAATTTCATCCTGCTTTGAAACAATATCTCTTGTATATGGTTCTCTTTTAAGCAGTAAAAGGAGTATAATAATTAATAGTAAAACAATTAAAACAATATTTATTATCAATAACGTTTGCATATTTAAATTATATCAAAGAATAATTAAAAATCAAAATGTTAAAGGAAATTTTACTGCCGGCACATATCAAGGTTAAATCAAATAAGAAAATACATAACTGGTATCCAGGAAAGAGAGAATGCACATCTGAAAGAATACTTTTAAATCCTTATATTGGTTGTGAAGTTAATTGTTTTTTCTGTTATGCAAGGAGTTATCCGGGTAATTTTCAGAGAGCAAGGAAAGAGAAAATAATATTTGTTTATGAGAATTTTTTAGAAAACTTAAAAAAACAAATTGAAAAATTGAATATTGCCTTTTGTGGTTATCTTTCTCCTGTGACAGAACCATTTCAGTCGCTTGAATATATTTATCATTTATCTGAAAAAACTATTGAATTATTTATTGAAAACAATCTACCAATTGAATTTATAACAAAATCAATTATTCCAGATAGCGTAATGGAAAAAATCAAATATCAAAAACATTCATTTGGACAGGTTTCAATATTAACACCATTTGAAGAAAAAAGACAAATGCTGATGAAGAAAGGTGCTGATACAAAAAAATTATTCAAAAATATAGAAAAACTTTCAAAAAATGGTATTTTTTCCGTTTGCAGAATTGACCCGATAATTCCATTTATTACCGATGATGAAAAGGAACTTCAGATTCTTGTAAAAATGGCAGTTGAAAGTGGAGCAGGACATATTGTAGCAAGTATAATGGATATTCCTCAGAGTATAAAAATTGATATTTTGAATTATATTGAAAAAAATTTTGGGAAAGGGACTAAAAGAAAAATTGAACAGTTATATAAAGAAAAAATTGGGTCATGGTTTCATGCAGATATTGAGTATAGAAAGAGAATTTTTACTTTTTTAAGAGAAATATGTGATAAATATGGGATTTCTTTTGCTCTCTGTATGGAATATGAGAAAAAAAATGGTAAAATAATAGGTTTAAATAGGAAATTTATGAGCAGTGAAAATTGCGAAGGAATAAATATACCTGTTTACTTCAGAGATGGTAATAAGTTTTATCCATATATTTGTAATGGGAACTGTCTTAAATGTAAAAAGGCAGAGTGTGGAATTTCAGAAATTGCCCAGGGAGACAGAGATAGTAATTTTAAAGGATGGGATTATTATGATTATTTGAGATGGAATAAAATTTATAAAGGAAAGGGACTATTATGAAAATTATACTTGCAACAAAATCAGAAAGAAGAAAAGAACTGTTTAAGAAAATAATTAAAAAATTTGATGTAATTGAGAGTAATTTTGAAGAAACCAGTATAAAGGAAAAAGAGCCGGTAAAATATGCTATCTTATGTGCTTCTGAAAAAGCAAAAAAAGTTGGTGAGAAAAATCCAGATTCAATCGTTATAGGTGCAGATACTATTGTTTGTTTAAATGGTGAAATTATAGGTAAACCAAAAACTTATGAAGAAGGTAAAGAAATTTTAAAAAAATTGTCAGGAACAAGGCACGAAGTTATAACAGGAATAGCAATTTATAAAAAAGATGAAGAAAAACTTATGACAGATTATGAAATAAGTTATGTAAAATTTAAAGAATTATCGGAAGAAGATATTGAAGAGTATTTGAAAACAGGAGATTTTTTAGATAAAGCAGGTGCATATGGAATTCAGAATATAGGAGACAAATTTGTTGAAGAAATTGAAGGAGATTTTGATAATGTTGTTGGTTTACCTGTTGAGAAATTAAAAAATTTACTCAATAAATTTTTATATAACGAGATATCTGTTGAAATATATGATTTTGCTTTTCCAAATAACTGGGGAGTTGGAGAATATAATAATCTTGTAATATTTGTTCCCGGGGGTATAGTTGGAGATAAATTAAGAGTGAAGGTTTCAAGACAGTTAAAAAATTATTCTTTTGGAGAAATTTTAGAGATGGAAGAACCGTCAAAATTTAGAGTCAATCCTTTATGTGAACACTTTGGTTTATGCGGTGGTTGTTCTCTTCAAAATTTACTTTATGAAAAACAGATAGAACTTAAAAAAGAGTATTTTTTGCAGTGTTTGAAAAAAATTGGAGAGTTTGAAGAAGGAATAGATATAGATGAATTTATTTCTTCACCCGAAATCTTTTACTATAGAAATAAAATGGAATTTGCGTTTGGTTTTGAAAATAAAAAAATTGTTATTGGTTTAAGAGAAAGAAGTTTACCCTATAAAAAATATAAAAAACAAGTAGTTCCACTTAAAAAATGTACTATTTTCAGTAAGAGTGTTGAGAAAATTTTCCCGGTTGTATCTGATTTTTTTAATTTAATAAAATTATCACCTTATGACCCATTTACAAAAGAGGGAGTTTTAAGGCATCTTGTTGTGAAAGAAAGTAAGAATAAAAAAGGAATAATGGTAATTATAGTGACAAAAAGTGGTATCAATGTGGATTTCAGCAAACTGGTAAATTTACTTACAGAAGAAGTTAAGGAGATAAGAAGTATTTACAGAGTTGAAAATGACCAGGTTGCAGATGTTGTGGCATATGAAAAAAAGGAATTAATTTATGGAGACCCATTTATTGAAGAAAAGATAAATGATTTAATTTTTAGAATTTATCCAGAAACATTTTTCCAGCCAAATACGAAATGTGCAGAAATTTTGTATAAAAAAATTCAGGAAAATATTGAGGAGAAAAGTAGAGTTTTGGGTTTATACTGTGGGACAGGACCAATTGAAATTACAGTTTCAAAAAGAGCAAAAGAAGTAACAGGAGTTGACTGGGATATTTCAAATATTAATACCGCCTTTGAAAACTGTCAGATAAATCAAATAAAAAACTGTGTATTTTTTACCGAAAGAGTAGAGAAATTTTTAAATAGGGATATTTCAGAATATTTTGACTGTTTAATAATTGACCCTCCAAGAAGTGGATTAAGTCCAAAAAGTTTAAAGAAAATATTGAAAAATAGAATTCATAAAGTTATATATATTTCATGTAATCCTTCTACCCTGGCGAGGGATTTAAAAAATTTCAGAAGTAATGGATATTGTGTTAAAAAAATTTTTTTATTTGATTTTTTCCCTCATACCTCACATCTTGAATCACTTGTTTTTCTGGAATTGATTTGACTTTTTTGAATTTTTAAAGTTTTTGACTTTTGATTAAATTTATTTTATAATAAAATTATGGGAAGAAAAAGACAGGGAAACGGTAGAGATTCAAATCCAAAATTTAGAGGGACAAAAGTATATGAGGGTCAATTTGTGAAGGCAGGGAATATTATTGTGAGACAAAAAGGTAGTAGAATTATTCCTGGCAATGGTTGTTCTATTGGAAGGGACTTTACAATTTTTAGTTTGATAGACGGAATTGTTGAATATACAGAAAGAGGAGAGAGAAAAGTAGTTAATGTAAGACCTGTTCAGCAATAAAATGTTAAACTTTGCAATAGATTTAGAGTCCCTTAATGATTATAAAGAACCTGCCAAAATTTTTTATTTTTTATCTGAAAGTGAATGTAATAATAAAAGTTTAATATCTATTATTGGAAAAATTGCAGCAAAAAAGGCCTTTTTTAAATCTCTTGGTTTAGATGAAGATTTTAAAAATGTTGAGATTAAAAATGGTCCTTCTGGAAAACCTTATATAGAAATTAAGGATGAAAAGTTGAAAAAAAAATTAAAAAATAAAAAAATAGAAGTTTCAATTTCTCATACTAAAGATATTGCAGTTGCAGTTTGCATAATCCATGAATGAAAAAATAAAGTTTCTAAAGGATAGGAAAAAGGATACACATAAAGGAGATTATGGGCATCTTTTTATTATTGGAGGCAGTCCTGGTTTAACAGGGGCTGTTTGTCTTGCCGGGAAGAGTGCTTTAAGGACAGGATGTGGACTTGTAACAATAGGAATTCCAGGAGGGTTAAACCTGGTAATAGAAATTAAACTTACAGAAGTTATGAGTTTGCCTTTACCTGAAACAGAAGACCATTATTTTTCCGAAGATGCTTATGATAAATCAATTGAATTTATTGAAAAAAAAGCAGATTGTGTTTTAATAGGTCCGGGTTTGTCGTTGCATCCTGAAACAAAAAAATTTATAAAGAAGTTAATACCTGAAATTAAAAAACCTTTAATAATAGATGCAGATGCTTTGAAAATTCTTTCAGAAAATCTTGAAATTTTAAATTCTTTAAAAAAAGAAAAACCAATTTTAACACCACATCCTGGAGAAATGAGTTATCTTACTGGTTTAAAAATAGAGCAAATTCAGAAAAATAGAAAAGAAGTTGCAGAAAGTTTTGCGAAAAAATATAATGTGATTTTAATTTTGAAAGGGCATAGAACAGTTGTGACAGATGGAAAAAATACTTATATAAATTTGACCGGAAATCCGGGTATGGCAACAGCAGGAAGTGGAGATGTTCTTGCAGGAATTATAGGTGGTCTTTTAAGCCAGGGAGAAGAAAAATTCAATTCTGCAAAATATGGAGTTTTGATTCATGGTCTTGCGGGTGATATTGCTGCAAAAGAGAAAGGAGAGATTTCTTTAATTGCTTCTGATATAATAGAGAAAATACCTTTTGTTTTAAAAAAATTAAAAGGAGGAAAACATGACTTTTTTAGAAAGATTTAAAGAGACGGTTTATTTTGGAAAGCCGGATAGACCATTTATGTGGCCTCAATGGGTTTTTGGAGACACTATTAAAAGATGGCAGAAAGAGGGAATGCCTTATGATGTTCATTTTAATACTTATTTTGGATTTGATAGGGTAGAACATGCTCCAATAAATCTTGGATTTATACCTGCTCCTGAAGTGAAAATTATTGAAGAAGACAGAGAAACCGCCACATATATTGATGACCTTGGAAATAAATGGAAAAGATGGAAGGATAGGGAAATAGGGATGAGTCAGTGGATTGAATTCTGTATAAAAGATGAAGAAACATGGGAAAAAGTTAAAAAAAGATTAAATCCAGATTCACCTTTAAGATACCCGCAATATTATGATGACTGGAAAAGATGTATTAAGGAAAGAGATTATCCTCTTGGAATTGGTGCTGGTTCTTATTATGGTTGGATTAGAAACTGGATGGGAGTAGAAAATCTTTCTGTTATGTTTTATGATAATCCTGCACTCGTAAAAGAAATTATAAATTATGTTGCTGATTTTGTAATAAAAGTCCTTGAAAGAGTTGTAAGTGAAGTTAAATTAGATTTTGCAAGTATATGGGAAGACCTTGGAATGAAACAGGGTCCCTTGCTTTCTCCAAAAACTTTTGAAGAATTCTGTTTACCTGCTTATAAGAAAGTATGTTCATTTTTGAGAAGTCATGGTATAGATGTAATAATGGTTGATTCTGATGGAAATAATGATGTAATTGTTCCTTTGTGGCTTGAAGGTGGAGTTAATATGCTTTATCCTCTTGAAGTTGCTGCAAATACAGATGCAATTGAATATAGGAAAAAGTATGGAAAAAAACTGATTTTAATGGGGAATATTGATAAAAGAGCATTGAGAAATACAAAAAAAGAGGTTGAAGAAGAAGTAATGAAAAAAGTTCCATATTTGTTGAAAGAAGGAGGTTATTTCCCATTTGTTGACCATGCAGTTCCACCTGATGTTCCACTTGAAAATTTTAAATATTATCTTGAACTTGTTAATAAAATATGGACTGATATAGATAAATGAGATTGTTTTTTTACACATTAATTGGAATTGCTCTTGGTTGGTGGGAGGCAGTTGTAGTTGTTTATATAAGAGAAATTTTAATGAATATATCCCCTGATATTACAAAAATAACAATCTCTCAATTATTAAAACCACTTATGGTTACAGGAGAAAGAAACTTTTCTTTAATTTTTGTTGAAAGAACAAGAGAAATTGCTCCAATTATTATAATTTTTTCAATTTCTTTATTTTCAGAAAAAAGACCTATAAGGAAACTTGCTACTTTCTTCTGGATTTTTGCGATATGGGATTTAACTTATTATTTAACTTTGAAAATTTTAATTAACTGGCCTTCTTCTTTAAAAACGATTGACTGCCTTTTTCTAATACCAAGACCATGGATTGCTCCAGTTTATATTCCTATTTCAATTATGCTTTTATTTTTAGTTTTTTCAGGTTATATTTTTAAAAAAATTAAGTAATTTTGCTACCTGAAGGCACCTCTTCTTTATCGGTTGTTAAAATAGAAAGTTTATTATCAAAAAGTGTGGCAAGTAGCATCCCTTTACTCTCAATACCCCTGATTGTCTTTGGTTCAAGATTAACAATCATAATTATGTTTTTACCGATCAATTCTTCCTTTTTATACCATGGTTTTATTCCTGCAACAATCTTCCTTTTTTCGTCTCCTATATCAACTGTCAATAAATAAATCCTGTCTGCTCCCGGCACATCTTCAACTTCCAGTATTTTTGCAACTCTCAAATCCATTTTCTTAAATTCTTCAAACTTTACTATTTCCATATTTATCCCTCCTTTCTCTGTCCATATCTTTCAGAGTGGTATCTTTCAAACCATTTCTTTATTTCTTTTTCTGAAAGTTTTTTTATTTTTTTGTTTGTCATCTTTCCTGCTGTTAATGTATAGTAAAAAATTTCTGCAAAATATTCACTCATCAATGCATAAAAAACTGCCTTTTCAGGTGATTCTCCAAAACAAAAAAGGCCATGATTTCTTAAAATTATTGATGGACAACCAGTTTTTTCATAAACTCTCAAAATTTCTTTTCCTATATTATCTTCTGTATTATCAACATATTTTGAAACAGGAATATCTTTACCAAAAACATCTGCCTGGCCTGTGGTAATAACTGGGATTGGAAGCCCGAGAACTGAAAAAACTGTAATGAATTTTGAATGTGTATGACAGAAACCTCTTGCTTCTTTTAAATTTCTGTATATATAAAGATGATGTGGTGTATCAACAGAGGGTTTTAAATTTCCATCTATTACTTTTCCATTTATATCAACTCCAACAATCTGGGATTCTATTAAATTTTCATAAGGCACACCACTTGGTTTTATATAAATAATTTTTCTTTCTTCATCTATTCCACTTACATTTCCCTGTGTTCCATAAACAAGATTGTTTTTCCATAAAAGTATATTTGCTTCATAAACCCTTTTTCTGAGGTCTTTCATTCTGTTTCCTTTTTTATTTTTAAAAGTTCTTTCATTACATTGAATAAACTCTGGTTATAATTTTTTGTGCCAAAGGCATCATGGAGTTGCAAGTAAAGGGAATAAAGTTTTTCATAAATTTTAACATTTTCAGGGTTTGGTTTATAAATTTTTTTACTGTATCTACAGATTCTTCCTTGTGCTTCTTCAACTGATTTAAAATATTTTCCAGCAATTGCACCAAATATACCTGCTCCAACAGCACATGTTTGGGGGAGTTCTGATATTTTAATTTCTCTGTTAATTATATCTACATATATCTGCATTATGAGAGGATTTTTTTCTGCAATTCCACCAGAAGCAATTATTTCCTTTATTTTAACACCATAACTTTCAACTCTTTCTATAATAACTCTTGCTCCAAAGCCAGTGCTTTCAATCAAACATCTAAATATTTCCTCTGGCTTTGTGTTTAAAGTTAATCCAGCAATAAGACCTGTTAGTTTCTGGTCAACAAGGATGGTTCTGTTTCCATTTAGCCAGTCAAGAGCAATAAGTCCTGTCTGTCCTGGTTTTATTTTTTCCGCTCTTTTTGTGAAATATGAATATGGGTCTTTAACAAATTTTGGAATTAATTTTTTTACAAACCAGTAAAAAATATCTCCAACTGCTGATTGACCTGCTTCAATTCCATAAAATCCAGGAACTATTGAATCAGGAACAATTCCACAAACTCCTTTTATATCTTTAAGTTCTTTATTTTTTGGATAAATCATCATATCACAGGAAGAAGTTCCTATTATTTTTACAAGAACTCCTTCTTTTATTCCTGCTCCAACTGCTCCCATATGAGCATCAAATTCAGAAACACTTATTGGAATTCCTTCAGGGATATCTATTTTTTTGCTCCATTCTTTACATAAATAACCTGCAATTTCTCCACTTGGATATGCTTTTTCATAAAGTTTTTCTCTTATACCTTTAAATGAAGGGTCAAGTTTCTCAAGAAATTCACTATCAGGAAGTCCTCCCCATATTTCATTATACATTGCTTTATGACCTGCTGCACATATCCCTCTTTTTACCTCTTTTGGATTTTTTATTCCTGATAAAACTGCAGGTATATAATCACAGATTTCAATAAATGTTTCCATAGCATTAAAAACTTTTTTATCAGTTCTTGCAAGATGAAGTAATTTTGAAAAGAACCATTCAGATGAATAAACTCCTCCTATTTTTGATAGATATTGAGGTCTTATTTTTCTTGCAAGTTCGGTGATTTCTTCTGCTTCATCAGCAGATGTATGGTCTTTCCATAGCCATGCCATAGCATTTGGATTATTTTTAAATTCCTCATAAAAAGATAAAGGTATTAAATTTTTATCAACAGGAAGTGGTGTAGAACCGGTTGTATCTATTCCAATTCCGATAATTTTTTCAGAAGAAAATTTTTTCTTTTTTTTTGCTTTTTTTAATATTTCTTTTAATAGTTTCTCAAGGCATATATGATAATCTTCCGGATTCTGCCTTGCAAGATGTGGGTCTTTCTCATCTACTATAACACCATCTATTCCGGAAGGATATGGAATTACTGATTCTGAAATAATTTCTCCATCCTCAAGATTAATTATTATTCCTCTTACAGAATTTGTTCCAAAATCAATTCCAATTGAAAACACTTTTACCTCCTTTTTTTAAATTGTATAATAAAACAAAAAGAGATTCAAAAATGGGAATAAAAGAAAAAGTAGAGTGGATTTTAAAAGAATTACCGGATGGAGTTATTTTAATTGCTGCAACAAAGGGAAGAAGTATTGAAGAAATAAATGAAGCAATTGAGGCAGGAATAAAAATTATTGGAGAAAATTATGTTCAAGAAGCAGAAAAAAAGTTTGAGGCGATTGGCAAAAAGGTAAAATGGCATATGATAGGGCATCTACAGACAAATAAGGTTAAAAAGGCGATTGAAATATTTGATATGATTGAAACAGTTGATTCAGAAAAAATTGCAAGAGAAATAGATAAAGAGGCAAAAAAAAGAAATATTATTTTTCCAGTTTTAATAGAGATAAATAGTGGAAGAGAAAAACAGAAATCAGGGGTTTTACCCGAAGATGCTGAAAAACTTATTTATGAAATATCAAAATATGAAAATATAAAAATTGAAGGACTTATGACAATGGGACCTTTTGTTGAAAATCCAGAAGATATAAGGCCATATTTCAGAATAACAAAGGAATTATTTGAAAAATTTAAAAATTTAAATCTACCAAATTTTGAAATGAAATATTTATCAATGGGAATGAGTGATACTTGGAGAATAGCAATAGAGGAGGGAGCAAATATAATAAGAATAGGAGCGGCAATTTTCGGTCCAAGGAGATTTTAAAAATATTGACATCAAATTAGAAATATTTTAATTTATTTTTAAAATGGAAATCTTAAAAAATTTTTTAGATCAAATAATAAACATTGATTGTGTAGAAGGGATGAAACAACTACCAGATAATTCAATTGATTTAGTTGTCACTTCTCCACCATACGATAATATACGAACTTATCATGGTTTTAAAGTTAATCTTCATGATGTAGGTACTGAAATCTATCGTATTTTAAAAGAAGGTGGTGTGGCTGTAGTGGTGATACAAGACCAAACAATAAATTATGGAAAATCATTAACCTCTTTCAAAACTATTATTGATTGGTGTGAAAATATTGGATTTAAACTTTTTGAGTGTTTAATTTACAGGAAATATGGTGCTGAAGGAGCCTGGTGGAACAAAAGATTTAGGGTTGATCACGAATATATGCCTGTATTTTTAAAAGGTAAAAAACCGCAATATTTTAATAAAGAACCATTAAAAATTCCTTCTAAATGGGGTGGACAAGTTTTAGTGGGAGGAGCGACACGGCTTACTAGTGGGAAAACTTTAAAAGCAAGACCAATAAAAATTAATGAATATAAATGTAGAGGTACTGTTTGGGAATATTTAACCTGTGGGGACGGAGATAAGTTAAAACATCAACACCCAGCTACCTTCCCAGATAAACTTCCATTTGATTTTATACAATGTTTTTGTCCACCCAATGGTATTGTATTAGATCCCTTTATGGGAAGTGGAACTACTGCAATAGCAGCTCTAAGATTAGGTAGACACTTTATTGGTTTTGAGATTTCAAAAGAATATTGTGATTTGGCCAAAAAAAGAATAGAAATGTATTCTGTTCCACCCTTACCATTAGAAAAGTAAAAAGTTACTTTCTTCTATAGTAAATTCAATCCTTTTATTCGCAGTAATTGCCCAAGATATTGGATTTTTCTTTTCAATTATATTTTTATATTTTTTCTTGGTTAAATTTGTTAAAATTGTTTTCTTTACTTTTATTATTTTTAAATCATCTCCTTCCAATTTCCAATAATCTTTTCTAAACTCCCAATGAGTAAATTCACTCAAAATTTCTAATAGAGGATAGTAATCAATAAAAGAAGCATTTCCTTCTACAATATTTTCTAAAGAAACTTTGTCTCCTATATTTTTTGAAACTTTCAAATCATTAAATTTTTCAAAAATATATTGGAGAAGTTGAATTGTATTTTTCAAACTTTTATTTGAAATTATTTCTAAAATTGGATAAATAGGACTGTTTAAATTTTTAGCATTTAGATATTTTAACCAATCACTACAATTTTCAGGATAATTGAGTAAATTTTTAAATGTTCCATCAACATATAAAAGAGGACCTGTTGCAGTATTAGGAAATTCAATTTTTTCTTTTTTTATTTCTTTTAAAAAACATAAAAGAAGATGAATTGTTGCAAATGGATATTTTCTTTTAAAATTATGAAGCATATCAAACCTTCTTAAATTATTTGGATTTAAAGAATTTTCAAAATTATCCCAATTTTCAGGTAAATCTTTTAAATCATAAATTAACATGTGATGTCCAATACTTTTAATCTCTTTCCTAAAAATTTCAATATCAAGAAAAATACAATCTTTAATTTTGAGTTCTTTTTTAAAACACAATATTTTGCCGTCATAAAACCCAACAATTTCCCATCTTAAATAATTTGACATGAGAAGGCCACATAATAAACCATCTACATCAGGACTTATAATTATTTTTTTATTTTCTTCAAATAACCATGGATATTTGTTTTTGATGAGTTCATAATTTATAATTTCCATAGTATAATTATAACAAATAAAATTTACTATGACAAAAGGAGAGGTGGCTGAGTGGTTTAAAGCGGCCGACTCGAAATCGGCTTCCACCGGAAAAACCGGTGGACGGGGGTTCAAATCCCTCCCTCTCCGCATATTAGAACTTAGAATTTTTATAAAAAATAGGAGGTAAAAATGAATTTAAAAGTCCCTTTGAAAAATCCAGAGCCAGATTTTGAAGAATTTAAAAAAGTTATTAAAGGTAAAAAAGCAGAAAAAGTTCATTTTGTTGAATTATTAATGGATTATGAAGTTAAAAAATATATTACCGAAAAATATTTTGAAGAAAAGTGGATTGATTATTCAGAAGAAAATAAAGAAAAATTTATAAACCAGGAGATAAATTTCTGGTATAAACTTGGTTATGATTATGTAAGAATTGCAGGTGGAATTGTTTTTTATGGAAAATCAAGGAAGACAAAAGATACAGCAATTTTATCAAAAGGGGAGAGGGGATGGGTTGAAGAAGGGACTGGTATGATAAAGAACTGGAATGATTTTGAAAATTATCCCTGGCAGAAGAAAGAGGAAATTGATTATTCTATATATGAAATTGCTTCAAAAAATTTACCAGATGGAATGAAGATGCTTATCTGTCCGAGCAGTGGTGTATTTGAAATAGCAAGTGAAACACTACTTGGATTTGAGAATATGAGTTATTTAATAGTTGATAATTTCCTACTTGTTGAAGCGGTTTTCAATAAAGTAGGAGAGATTATTTATGAATTTTATAAAAATGCAGTTGAAATTGATAATGTGGAAGGATTTTTTCAGGGAGATGACCTTGGATTTAAGACATCAACATTTTTATCACCAGAGGATTTAAGAAAACTTGTAATTCCATGGCATAAAAAATTTGCTGAAATTGCACATCTAAATGGAAAAATGTACTGGCTACATTCTTGTGGAAATATTTTAAATGTAATAGAAGATTTTATAGATAATGTAAAAATAGATGCATTCCATTCATTTCAGGATGAGATTATACCTGTATGGGAATTTAAAAAGAGATATGGAGAAAAGATAGCAGTTTTAGGAGGAGTTGATGTCAATAAACTTGCAACTTATAATGAGGAAAATTTAAGGAAATATGTGAGAGAAATACTTAATAAATGTATGCCATATAGATATGCCCTTGGAAGTGGAAATTCAATAGCGAATTATATACCTGTTGAAAATTATCTTATTATGCTTGATGAGGGATTGAAATATTAATTTTTTTATTTATACCTGTGGATATATCAGTAAATAATAACTCCCATTTTCCTGAAGGGTCATTAATTGCAAAAGGTATTAAAAAATAGCCCTTTCCATTCATTATTTCTATGTTTTTTGTATAATATTTTATCATTCTCCCATCCGGCCTTATAACTTTTATATTTATTACATGCCCTTGGAATAATCACAAGTAACTTTAACTTTTCTCCGTAATAAGGCTTCATCCATTTAATTCCAGGAACTTTAAGGTTTATATTTAATCTATACCATTATTCTACCAACATTATTCCAGAAACCACCATTAACTCCCTTAACAATTTCTTCAGCATTCTTAAAAGTTCCATCCTTTTTCTCTATCTCCCATGTTTTATCAGAAATAATTTCTAATTTCTCTCCATCAATAAATTCAATTTCTCCACAAAGAAATAAACCCGCAAACCATATATCTGTTTGGGCTTTAACTCTGAATTCGTTTTCTCCTTTTTTCAAAAATTTTTTTATATCATATTTTTCAAGTGTAATTACATCATCATCTGTTCCTACAATTTCTTCATTGATAAAAAAAGTATATTTTCCTTGAGCAGAAATTATTATATATGCATTTTTAACTTGCTTTTTAATAAATATATTTTTTCTGAAAACAAATGGATTGCCTTTTTCCGGGTCTGAAAGCATATCTTTATCATTCCATATCCAGTATGCCTTTTCAAGGATTGGAGGAATTTTCCATTCCGCTCCACTATACCACCAGTATTTTTCATCTGCCTTTATTTTTAAACTCAGAAATAGAAATGTAAAAATATAAAAAATTAACTTATTTTTCACTTTTACCTGCCCAATTATTTTAAAAATTCAACTTTAAATCTTCTTACTCCCTGAAGATTATCACTTACATATAAATAAACCTGATTATCTGTCTCTATTATTTTTAAATATCTTGGAGAATTAAATTTATAAGTAATTGGTTTATCTCCGTGTTTCCCGGTTTCTCCTATTTCTGAAATTAAAGAACCCGTATTTTTGTCAAGAACAATAATTTTATTTTTTTTATAATCGCATACAAAAAGGTAATCCTTGTATAAACTTAAATCACATGGACCTTCAAAAAAGCCTTCTGAAATCCATTGAACTTTAAATGGACTATATTTTTCAAATTTTATTATCCTTTTATTCTCTGTATCAGATACATATAAAAATCTATCATCCACTTCTAATCCAGAGGGTCTATTTAATGTTAAACCCTGTGGAAGAATATCCTGTTGCCATTCCGGAGGCATATCATCTATAAATTTAGAAATACAATTTTTATTGCTTGTTACATAAATAAATAATTCATCTTTTGCAATACTTGTAAAACTTGTTTTTTCAATCATCTCTGAACTTTTAACTGTATAATCATCCGTAATAACATCTATTAAACTTCCATGGTCACCAATACCACATATAAATTTATTCCCTTTTTCATCACATAATATATCAGAACCATACCCTCCAATACCTGGTATACGAATTAATGGAATCGCAGTTTTACCGTCATAACAAATCACTCCACCCAATCTTACAGAAGTCCACAAATTCCCTTTATTATCTATATTAAAACCAATAGTGTCAGAAAAGTTTATAAACCATTTAGGATATTGCTTCCCTCCGTATACTGTTGGGTACCTTGCAAAAAAACTGAATCCTATACCAAAAGAAATGTAAATATCCCCATCATCATCAACATAAATCTGAGAATGTCTTCCATAAGTTTTTTGGGGAAAAGAATTAAGTAATTCGTTTCCACCTCCTAATATTATTTTCCCTTTTGATAAGTCATTTAAAGGAAAGGAATATAAATATTCCCAGTCCCATATATAAATTAAATTCTTTCTCACAAAAATATCTCCGAATTCTTTTGGTTTAGGATTAAATTTATCTTTTTCCAGATTTAATTCCAAAAGTTTATTTCCTGAATTTGAATCATAAACCTTAATATTTTTCTCATCCCATATTGTCCATAACCTTCCTTTTTCATCTATACACATTTCTGCACTATTTATTGAAGGAGGAGAACTAAAAGGAATAACCTCTTTTGTTTCAGTATTAAATTTTTTTAATTGCCATTTTCCATTTTCAAAATTTGCAACAAATAAAACATTATCTTTTAATACCATTTTTCTTGGAGAAGGGAGTTTAACAAAATCATCAAAGTAATCAAGAGATTCTTTATAAATTCTCTGGATTTTGTCTCCATTAATTGAGTAAATAAATTTTTCATCAGATACCAGTCCTTCTGAAAAATATAAAGATTTTACTTTTAAAACAATACCTTTATCAGCATCAATTTCATAAAACTCACCACCTCTTGTATTTAAATATATTTTTCTATTTTCCTCATCAAATGTAAAAAAACCTCTCCCCATATAATTTCCTGTAACTCCTTCATTTTCAGGAGAACCACCATAAAACTTTTTTCCCTTAGAATCAAAAAGAGGACCAGGGATCCCCCCTGAATTTGCAAAAGTCATATCATATTTAATTTTTATTTTTTCATCAGGAAAAATAAATGTAGAAAATATTAGTAAAATAATAAAAAGTTTCTTCATAAAACCCCCTTTTGAACTTTAATTTTAACAACATTTTTAATCCCTGTTCCTGTATCCTTAAATAATATTTCCCATTCGCCCTCCTGCTCGTTTATTGCAATAGGTATTTTAAAATTTCCTTCTCCATTTTTTATTTCAATATTCTGCCTTAAATATTTCACTAATTTTCCATCGGGTCTTTTAACCTGTATATTTACAACATGTCTTCCGGGAATTTTATCTGTTTTCAATTTTATTTTCCCTTCAATTTCCTCACCAGAAAAATAATTTCTTTTATTCAACTCAACATCAATTTTTTCTAATTTATATGGATATAAAGAAAATAATTTAACATCGTAAGGTAAAATAATCCCATCAATTTTATCCTTCAAGCCCATATATTTTTCATTTAAAACATCATATAAGTGACCCATTTTCCCAAAATTAATTGTAAAATTCCCTTTTATTTCATCACCTTTATTATCAGTATGCCTTCTTGTCAGAGCAAAATACTCTATATCTCCATCTACAAAATGATGAAATTCAAATCCAGGTATAAAACCTCCTGGTTTAAAATCATTTATTTCTCCATTTATTTCTACATCAGATTTTATATCATGAACTGAAAGAATAACTTTTAATATATTACGAAAATTTGAATTTATAGCCCAATCTCCATCTGCATGTGTGAAATTTAAACAAACAGCAGTCCCTTTTCCATAATCATTATAGGTAATAAAAGGTGTTCCATCTATGTTAAATACAGATTTTGCTCCATTTAAAACTAAAGAAGTATCAACATTTACTTTTTCTATCAGAGGGCCAGAAAAACTTTTACCTCTATATTCACCATTAAACTGAATATCCATATTCCCTATTGGTTGTAATGGGTCCTTCCATTTAACACCAAAAACCTCTGATAAAGGATTTTCTTCCCAAATCTTTCCATGCTCATCAAAATTTCCGGTTTTTACATCTCCTATCAATATCCCACCATTTTTAACAAATTCTTTAATTTTTTCTGCCTCATCTTTTCCAATACATTGAGAAATAGGAAGAAAGAAAACTTTATAATCTTTCAATTTTCCATTTTTTACCTGTTCAGGAGAGATAAAATCATACTGATAACCCATTTCTTCTAAAGCATATATTATGGTATTTAATCTCCATGGAACTGAAGGTCCAGAAACAAGAAATGAAAATAAATAACTTGGTGTTGACCAGTAAATTGCAATATCTTTATTAACTTCTTTTTGTTTTAAAAGTAATTTTGCAATACCATTTTTTAATTTATTTATTTCTTCTGAAGTTGATTTAAAGCAGGGATATGGGTCAAGTGATGGAGAAATCCCTGTTTCTCCTCCCTGATTTAAGTGATACCAGAAAGCATTACTGCAACCATTAAATAAGAGAATATATGGCATTTGCTTTTGATATGCTGTATCTATTATCGCTTCACTACCAACATAGGAACCATAATGACCACTCAAAATAGTTCCTTCTTTTGCAAATGACCTTCCTGCTTCAAACTGTTCAACATCACTACCAGTGTAAGGAGCATAAGGAGTAAAATAATCAATATATTTCATAATTTGGGACCAGTCATAACCCCGAAAAGGCCAGTTCCAGAGAGGAGTAGAGCATCCTATTTTAATCTTTTCTTCAGGGTCAATTTCTTTAAGTTTTTCTTTTGCAAATCTTATTGTATCTGAAAAAATAAAATAATTATAAAGCCACTGGTCAATTAAATAGGAATAATTTTTTGTTTTCTTTGCTTTCTCTACTAAACTATTTTTTGTTTCCTCATCCAATGGCATTATCTCATCAAAAGAAATGTAATCTGTATCCCATTGTTTATTTAAATTTTCTATTTCCTTATACTGATTTTTAAGAAACTCTCTGAATTTTATTAAACAACTCTCTGAATGACATCCACCTGGCAAATCTCCTCCTATGAAACCAAATTCATCTCCATGAAGAAATCCAAATAAACCAAAATTTCTATATCTTTTAAATTGTGATTTTATTGTTTTTTCTCTCTCTTCTCTTACTAAAGGGTCGCTATAACACGGGTCAACATATTTTTTATCAATTACTCTACTACCTAATCTCCATAGGTCTATAACATAACCAATATCAACTATTTCAAGATTTTCTATTGGCTCATTATGACCAAAATAACGGAATGCATCTATACCATATTCACCGCATATTCTTGCTCTTTGATGTGAAATATAATCATTTCCAAAATTGCCCCACGCAAAGAATGTAAAATCATCCCAGGACTTATTTAAAACTGTAAATTTTCCTGTTTCAATACTTACAATTTTATTATCAAGCAACAATTCTCCTCTGACCTTTCCAAGTATTGTAAAAAATTTCTCAGGGATTGGCATTTTTGTTTCAATTAATATATCCCCTTCTTTTAAATCAATTTCCTTTTTTGATATTATTCTCTCATAATTATCAATCAAAAATAAATTCAATTTTGCGCTTTTTTTAAGGGGCTCAAGAAGTATAGTTTTAACATTTATTTCTTTTATTTTTTCTGTATCAACTGCTTCTGGTTCTACTTTTATCTTTGCTATTACAGAATTTTCTTTCTTTACCTCTAATGGTATTGTTGCCCAGTTTATCTTTTTATTCCCTGATAATATTTCTAAATCAATCAGATATTTTCCACATGGCAATTGAGGAATTGAAAAATTAAAATTTGTTTCTCCGTCAGACAACAAAATCTCTTTTTCATCTGAATATACAGGTTTTACCAATGGCATAGTTTGATGAACACCAAAATTTGTAATAGGTTGGGATGGTAATTTATAAAGTGGATTATAACTTCTAATAAAAAGAAAAATTCTGGCTTTCAGAGGACTTCCACTATTTAGTATAGTTAAATTCAATTCAGGTATTTTCTCCATTACTGAATAATTTAAATTTAAAGGTAAACTTTTAAACTTAATCTTCGGAATTTCATTCGCTGCCCATAAAATTATTTTTATAATAAATGACTGATAATATTCATAGTTTAAGTCATTTCCGTCCGAAGGAATTAAAAATCCATCTCCAGGATTTCTCCAGTTAATAAAAACTACTTTCCCTTTTCCATATTTGAATAGTAATAAGTTTTTTGATAAGTCAATTTTTCCATCCTTAATTTCTATTTTCCAGAATCCTTTTAAATTTAAAAATGGTATTCCTGTTGCAATAAAATCAATATCTTCCTCTGTTGGATTACTCATTAAATCTTTAAATCCTTCCCATGGTTTTGTCCCTCCATATGGATTTTCATAAATATAAATAAGTCCTGTTCCGGAAAAAACTTTTCTTTTTATTGTTTCTATTATATCTGATGGGAATTTTTCAATAGGTGCTTTTCCTATTATTATTAAGTCGTAATCTCCATTTAATCCATCATATAATTCCTTCAAACAATAATCCTTGGAAAATTCTTTGACTTTTTCAAAACCCCAGTTCCATCCCTCCTGCCATAAAGCATTTGGAGCATAAATAAAAACAGATTTACAATCAATATCCATTCTTTCCATTAATTCAAGCGTTTCTCTTTGTGAATATCTATAAGCAAGAACTAATGCTTTTATTTTTTTTCCATAATATGGTTTTGCCCATTCAATATGAGGAGTGATTATTTCTGGACTCAATTCAAAACACTCTTGTGGCATAAATAATCTTTCCTGTGTGAAAATAATTCTTGAAACAAAAATAAATATAATGCTACACAGAAAAAACTTGATTCTCATAATTCCTCCATTTTTTATCTAATTACCACTTTGGCATCCAGTAAGGCCAGGGGTCATTTGTCCATTTCGTATATGGATTGTTACACCACCATGGAGTTCCATGCCGGTCAGCTTGCCATAAATACAAAATGTGAGTTGGTTCAACATGCCAGTCAGCATATAAAACATTTACAAGACCAGAATGTCTTGGAGATAAAAATATATAAGCATACAATCTATAACACCCTTCTCTTGTATATCCATCTCCACCCCAGTATGTAACATCAGCAAGAACAAGTTGTCTTGATGGATATTTTAATCTTGAATATTTCTGTCCAGAACCCTGCCAGACGCCGTTGATTGTCCATCTTGAAAGGGATGACCTATCCCCATCTTCAAATCCCGCATCATTATAACCATAAGTTGTAGTCCATCCAGAAATATAAATTGCCCGTGCAGCAAATGTATTAGCAGGACAGAAAAGAACTGAATTTCTTGGAAGACCATCATATAAAGTTGATGAAGAATAAGCCATTAAAGGACCAAGTTTTATATTAAGATAAGGAGCAAGTAAAGTAGGCCATATTTTAACATAAGTTCCTCCACTAACTGACTCAGGAGGATATTCTAATGGAGGAAATCTTTCATCATAATCATTTATATACATTTGAAAAGCCATTCCAAGAGTTTTTAAGTTATTAATACAAGATGCTGCCTGTGCCCTTTTTCTTGCTTTTTCAAGTGCTGGCAAAAGTAAACCGGCAAGGATAGCGATTATCGCTATCACCACAAGGAGTTCTATTAGAGTGAAGCCAACCCTTTTTAAAAAGAATAATTTTCTTTTCATAATACACCCCCTTTTTTAATTAGGATTTTGCAAGCGAAAATATTGTTGTTGAGAATATTTTATCTTTAAAGTAATCTGTTTTTCTGAAATCCATTCTACATGTCCATCAACAAAAAGTGCATTAACCCCATCTTTTCCATGATTTGGATAATTTGGGTTTCCATTATTATCAGTGCTTAGGTCATTATCGTAATTATCAAAAGGTGTCATTTTATTTGTCTGGTCTGCAGCAATAACTGATTCAGGATTTGAGTTTGGGTCTAATGGAGCATGGTAACAGTCTAATTTTATGGCATAAGAACAATGTAAATTATAATATCCACCACCAACAGAACATGTTTTCCCGGGACAGTTTGCATATAAAGTTGTTGTGCTAACTGCTGGATGGTCTTTGAAATATCTACTACTTGGACATATAAGAATCTTTGAACTTGTTATATATTTAGGATATAAAGGATTTAGTGCTCTTACAACTATAGTATCTTCTGGCAAAAAATATGTAAAATCTTCTGCATATATACGCATGGCAGTATAAAGTTGTTTCAAATTATTCATACATAATGCTCTTCTTGCTCTTTCCCTTGCTTTACTTAAAGCAGGTAGAAGCATCGCTGCTAAAATACTTATTATCGCCACCACCACAAGAAGTTCTATTAAAGTGAAGCCAATTTTTTTCTTCATTTTATTCACCTCCTTTCTTTGTAATTCCAAGCAAATTCTTATTTTTTTCATTTTCATCTCCTTTTTTATTTTCAACAATTTTTTTAATTTCTATAATCTCCGGTGGAATAAGAATTTTTTTAAACTCCTTATTTTCATTTTTCTTTTTTCCTTCCAGTTTTTCAAGCAGTAATTTTGCAGCATATTTTCCAATCTCATATCTTTTCTGCTTAATAAGAATAATATTTAAATTTAAATCAAAAAGTATGTCTGGTTCATCAAAAGAAGCAATTTTAATATCTGAATATCCAACTTCTTTTATTGCTTTAAAAACTCCTACAGTTATTGGTTCATTTGCGGAAAAAATCCCATCTATTTTTTCTCTTAATAAAATTTCCTTTGTTGATTTATAACCAAATTCTTCAGAAAAATCTCCAAATTTAATTAAGTCCTCAATTAAAGGTAAGCCTCCTTCTTCCATCGCTTCCTTAAATCCTAAAAATCTTTCTTTAGTAGATGAAACATCCCTTTTACCTGCGAGAAACAAAATTCTTTTGCAATTATAAGAAATTAAATATTTAGTTCCTTCATAAGCACCCTTTAAATTATCAGAACATACAAGATCTGACTCAATACCATTTATACTCACATCCGTTAAAACAAATGGTATATTTTTCTTTTTTAAAATATCATAATAAGGATTGAGATAAGAATTAAAACTTGGAGAAATTATTAACCCTGAAACTCCTCTTTCCACAAACATTTCCATATATTCTTTCTCTTTTTCCCATGATACATCATAATTACCAAGCATTATATGGTATCCTTTTTCTCTCAATACATCTTCTGCTCCCCTTACTATTCCTGGAAAAAGTGATTCTGTAATACACGGGATTAAAATTCCAATTCCTTTATTAATTTTTCTTAAATAATTTTGTTTCTTTCTGATAATTTCAATTTTTTTATCTTCTGGAGAAGTAACAAAAGTCCCTTTTCCTGGAATTTGATATATAAACCCCTCCGCAACCAGTAATTTTAAGGATTTTCTTAATGTTCCTCTGCTTACCTTATATATGCTGGCTAACTCTGGTTCTGAGGGCAATTTAGTCCCAGGTTTTAATTTTCCCCTTTCTATTTTTTCCCTTATCGCACTTTCTACCTTAAGATATTCTGGTATTTTCATTCTAATATTATTATATACACAATTTTTAAATTTGTCAATAGTTAGTTTATTATAAACAAATATGAACAAATTTGCAAGTTTTTACTAAGTTTTGAAATTATGTCCTTCCTCAAGCATTATTAAGAAATTTTCTGGTGGAACATAATTTGCAATTGAATTACCGGAACCTAAAACATATCCTGAACCAGCACATTTTTCAAGAATTTTTCTTATATAATATCTTAATTCATTTTCTTTTAATGAGCATAATTTACCAACATCAACTCCACCTATAATCCCGATTCTGTTTCCATACCTTTCCTTAAAATCCCATACAGGCATGATTTCATCTTCAAATGAATGTTTTGCATCAATTTTGACTTCTTCAATTAAAAAATCCATCAATGGCTCAATGTTTCCACACGAATGAAGGACATAAATTTTATTATTTTCATGACAGAGTTCAGATATTTTTTTATGCCATGTAAGTATATATTTTTTAAAAAAACGAGGGGGAAGAAGTGTCTGTGTTTTAAATCCCATATCGTCTCCCTGAAATATCCCTATAATTTTTTCAATTTTAATAAATTTTTTATATGACTCATAAATTATCTCTCCAATTTTCTCTGCTGTCCTTTTAACAAGTTCTTCATTATCATAAATCTGAAAACATAAATTCTCAAAACCAAATAAAAACATAAGAATTTCAAATATTCCCTGAGAAATACATAAAAATATTCCCATATTTTCAGGTAAAATTTCAGAAAGGTATTCAAAAACCCATGTATCTACTTTTTCAGGAGATGGCCATAAATAGTTTTCAAAGTCATTCCAGTTTTTTATAATTCCTGTTTTTTCTTCTGCCCATTTTCTTTTACTTTTTGGGAATAAAGAAGTATCTTCTGTTTCCCTTTTTATTAGTTCAAATTTCAAATTTGAGGAAAACCTGAAATCAGAACTTAATCTTACTGTATCAAAACCAAGTTTATGATAAAGGGTAACAATATTATGAATTGCTTTTTTCTGTGTCGGATAATCAATCGGTTCAATCCACTCCTGACCAAAATAATTTTCCCATAAAAATTTCATTATTTCTTTATCAATATGAAGTTCAGCACAGTGTATTCTATTTCCTTTTTCTTTCTTTGAAAGAACTTCTTTAAAATCATCTAAATCGGGTTCAGGGAATTTTATTTTCATATTTCAAATTATTATACAAAATCAAAAATTTAATGTAAAATTAAAACGATGGAAAAAGAAATAAAAAGATATAGAATTAGGCCAAAAACTTATCTTTGCCTTACTCCAGAAGAAGCACTTACAACTGGTATAAGCACAGGAGAACAAATAGTAGAAGAAATAATACTTATTAAAGAATTCACTTTTACCGCAGAAATGTATGGAGTGATAAGAAATTTACCAGAAGAAGAGTTAAAAAAAATGAAAGTTGATGAAAGAAATGAGAAATTATTTGAAAGTAGAAAAGAGGCGCAAAGATACATAAAGGAAATGGGTGAAAATTTATTCTCTCTTTATGTGGTTAAAGAAACAAGGATGGTTCCGAGAGACCAAATAAAATGGGATGAAGCAGAAAATGCAATAGATGACTTTTTGAGTCAATTAAAAGAATTTACAGATGAAAAGGTTAAAGAAAGGTCTGAATAAAATTCCAAAAGGAGCGGGTATGCTTGAAAAGTATTTTAAATTTAAAGAAAGGAATACAGACATAAAAACAGAAATAATAGCAGGAATTACAACTTTTATAACAATGGCATATATTATTTTTGTTCAACCAGCAGTTTTATCTCAAGGTGGGATGGATTTTGGAGCAGTTATGGTTGCAACATGTCTTTCATCTGCGATCGCAACATTAATTATGGGGCTTTATGCAAATTATCCTATTGCTCTTGCTCCTGGAATGGGTGAAAATTTTTATTTTGTTTATACGGTTATACTTGGAATGGGGATTATATGGCAGAAAGTTCTTGGAGCAGTTTTTATTTCAGGAGTTCTCTTTATAATTCTATCTCTCTGGAAAGTTAGAGAAAAAATTATTGAAAATGTTCCTTCTTCTTTAAAATCTGGAATAGCAGGTGGGATTGGTTTATTCATTACTTTTATTGGTTTTATTCAGAGTGGAATTATTCAGAAAGGAGGAGTTGTTTTAACAATAGGAAATTTATATCAGAAAGAAGTAATTTTATCAATAACAGGTTTGATAATAACAGGGACACTTATGTCTTTGAGAGTAAAGGGTAATATTTTGATTGGAATAATTATAACAGCAATAATTGGGCTCTTTATGGGTATAATCAAGTATGAAGGAATAATAGGTAAAATTCCTTCAATTACTCCAACATTTTTTAAACTTGATATAATCGGTGCTTTAAAGGAAGGGATTTTTACAGTAATTTTTATATTTCTTTTTATGGACCTTTTTGATACAGTTGGAACAGTAATTGGTGTGGGAGAAGCAGGGGGATTTATATCGGATGGAAAGTTTCCAAAGGTTGAAAGAGTTTTGCTTTCTGATGCAATAGGAACTGTTGTTGGAGCAGTTTTAGGAACAAGCACAGTTACCAGTTATATTGAAAGTGCAAGTGGAATATCTGTTGGTGGGAGAACTGGATTTACTTCCTTAGTTACAGCAATTTTATTCTTGCTTTCTTTATTCTTTTATCCGTTTGTTAAAATGATTGGAAGAGGGATACAGACAGAATCAGGTATTACATTATATCCTGTTACTGCACCTGCTTTAATTATTGTTGGTAGTTTAATAATACCTTCTATTAAAAAAATAAAGTGGGAAGACCCAACAGAATCAATTCCTGCATTTCTATCTTTTGTCGGCATTCCATTTACATATAACATAGGAGAAGGAATTGCATTTGGTTTTGTATCCTATTTCTTTTTGAAACTCTTATCAGGAAGATATAAAGAATTAAATCCTGTTGTTATTATTGTTGCAGTTGCTTTTATTTTAAGATTTCTTTTTTTAAGGGGTTAAAATTTAAATTTCTTTACCTAATTTCTAATCAATGAAACTTTTTTCCTTAAAATTCGTCTAAATTATAAAAAGGAGAGAAAATGGCATGCTGGTTTCTTGATAGGGGTGGAGGTTCACTCAAAGATTCAGTGATAATATATGCTGATAATTTTTTTGAGGGGATTAGTATAATACTTGATTATCTTATTTTAAAGCATGGAAAGAAAAATTCTGAATGGAAAGTTTTCAGTATTCAACAAATCAGTGATAAGGATAAGAAATATGAAATCTGGAGTATAGAAATCTGCAAGGAAAAAAACAAAAAAGAAATTAAAACATATTATTTTGATATTTCAGGTGTAAAAAAATCAAAAAATTCTGGATTTTTCTTTAAATTTCTTTCCTGAATATTCTTTACATAAGTTCTTCTTCAAGCCGGATTGTAATGGTTGAATTTTTTATTACATCAAGTTTATCTATTTCTTTTATTGCCTTTTTTACATTTTTTTCTTTTGCTTTATGAGTTAGCATTATTATAGGAACTGCTTTTTTAGGATTGTCTTGTTTTTGAATCACTGATAAAATACTTATACTGTTATCTCCAAGAATTTTTGATATTTTTGCAAGAACACCTGGTTTATCAATTGCTGTAAATCTGAAATAATATTTTGTCTCAATTTCATCAAATGGTTTTAAAAAAATGTTTTCATCAGGAACGAAATTTTCCTCAACAAAATTTTTTGAAACAATCTTTTTACTTATATCTACAACATCACTTATTACAGAACTTCCCGCTGCATTTCCTCCTGCACCTTCTCCGTAAAAAAGTGACTTTCCGATTAAATCACCTTCAACATAGACAGCATTGTTAACTCCTTCAACAAGTGATAAAAGGTGGGTTTTTGGAAGAAGGACAGGATGAACTCTTATTTCTATTTGATTTTTTTCTTTTTTACATATTCCAAGCAGTTTAATTCTATATCCAAATTCACTCGCAAATTTTACATCAATTATTTTTATTCTATCTATTCCTTCAACATAAATATCATCAATAGAAAAAAGTTTTCCTGAAGAAATATAAGAAAGGATAAGAATTTTATGAGCAGTATCATAACCTTTTATATCAAGTGAAGGATTTGCTTCTGCGTATCCAAGTTTTTTTGCTGCCTCAATTCCCTTTTCAAAATCAATTTCTTTATAATACATTTCAGAAAGAATATAATTAGTCGTTCCATTAAGTATTCCAAGAATTTTTGTTATTTTGTTTCCCACAAAACTTTCTTTTAATGACTTTATAATTGGAATTGCTCCAGCGACACTTGCTTCAAAACCAAGATAAACATTCTTTTCTTTTGCTTTTTTAAATAAATCAATTCCATATTTTGAGAGCAATGCTTTATTTGCAGTAACGACAGATTTTCCATTTTCAATTGCTTTCATACAAAATTCATAAGCAAAATCAGTTCCACCAATTAATTCAACTACTATGTCAATATTTTTATCTTTAATTATTTCTTCTGCAGATAAAGCAGAGAGATTTTTAAATGGATTAATTTTACTTTTAACTTTATCAAAGACCTTCAAAATATTTATTTCAATTCCAGTTTTTTCTTTTATTATTTTTTTCTTTGAAATCAAATTTTTTATGAAACTTAAACCAACAGTTCCGCATCCAATAACTCCGATATTTACAGATTTTTTATCCATTTTCAGTAAATAGTAGTTGGAACTGTATTCTGCTGGAGTGATTTAGAAGCAAAATATAATTCATTCTGTAAATTTTGAATTTTATCTTCCAGTTCTTCTTTTTTAATTTTTCTTTTTTCTCTTATTTCTTTTGCTTCTGCATAAAGTTTCCTGCTTAAATGGTAATTAAAAGATGGTTCTATCCCCTTTTTCAATTCATCAAGACATTTATTAGCAAGAATTAGTTTAACTTTATATTCATTTTCATAGGTTTTATTGAGGATGCTGTTTTTAATATCTGTCAATTCTTTCATTGATGGTATTTTTTGGATTTCAATTCTAACATAAAAATATTTGTATATATCCTCATTTTCCTTTTCAAGTTTTTTCAACTTAGAAATATAATTATTAAGTTCTATTTGATGTAAAATTGCTTCTATTCTATCAGTTGAGAAATTGTATTGTTTTGCAAGTTTAAATGCTTCTTCAGCCAGTTCCTTAACCTTTTTATAATTTTTTATTTCTTTAAAATATCTTTCTATTTCACTTAAAAATTCTTCATATTGTTTTCTTTTTTCTTCAATTAATCTTCTCTGCTTTTCCTTTTCAAGTTCTTCCTGTTTTCTTTTTTCTTCTTCCGCAAGTTTTCTCAATTTTTCAGTTCTGTATTTATTATAATAAAACCATCCACCCCCAACAATCCCTAATATTACAATCACCATTAAAATCTTTTTAATTAACTTTAATAACTTTTTCATTTTTACTCCTTATGAATATTTTAAATCCAAAGTAAAAATCCAGTCAAATTTTTAATTCATGTATTTTTTAAAGTCAGAAATTATAAAGTATTTAAATTTTTTTAGTGAGTTTAATAAATTTTCAAATCCATTGTTTATCAATAGTTTTACATTTTCTTGACAAAAAGTAATAATATTAGTAAAATAAAAGTGAGATGAATAAAATAACACAAAAAGAAATTGCTAAAAGGGTTGGAGTTTCACAGACAACAGTTTCTGCTGTGTTAAATAAAAATGAAAATTTTAAAATTTCAGAAGATATAAAAAATAAAATTTTAAAAATTGCTCATGAAACAGGATACTGGCAATTTTTTAATAAAAGAAAGACCAGATCAGGTAATATAGCATATTTAATTCCTTCCTATGCAACACTGCCTTTATTGGACCCCTATTTTAATCGGTTTTATAAAGGGATTGCAGATGTAATTTATGAGAAGAGATTTAATCTTGTTTTATATCATTTAAATGAAAAAGAGATTTTATTCAGGAACGATATTTTTGAAAATGTAGATGGATTTATAATTGAAGAAAAAATAAATGATGAAATTGTTAAAAAGATAAAAGAGATAAAACCAGTTGTTTTTCTTAATTATACAAGTGAAATTTCTGTTGATTCTGTTATGCCTGATAATAAAGGAGGGATTATAAAAGCAGTAAAATATCTGTATGAAAAAGGACATAGAAAAATTGGATTTTATGGAATGAGACCTTTCAGCATTCATCAATATGAAAGATTTGATGGGTATAAAGAAGGATTGAAAATTTCAGGAATAGGTTATAATGAAGAATATGTAATATTACCTGAAAGGAAAATGGGTGGTTTTGATGAACTTGATTATTATTCAAATCAGGCAATCAAAAAATGGATGAATTTAAAAAATAAACCAACGGGTATAATAACTCTTGGAGATGTCTATGCTCTATCATTAATAAAACAGGCAGATAAAATTGGTTTAAAAATACCGGATGATTTAAGTATAATAGGTTTTGATAATACCATTCAATGTGAACTAATTCATCCTTCTTTAACTTCAATAAATCAGCCAATGGAGGAAATGGGAAAAAGGGCGGTTGAATTACTTCTTGAAAGAATAAAAAATCCTGATAAAAAAATTGAAAAAGTAAGGTTTGATTTGGAAATTGTTGAAAGAGAATCTGTAATAAATTTAACAGGGAGGTGAAAATGAAAAAGAAAATAATTGAGAAAACAGAAAAGGAGGTGAGTATTATGATAAATAAAAAGAAAAGTTCTGGTTTCACCTTGATAGAATTGCTGGTAGTAGTTGCCATAATTGCTATACTTGCAGGGATGTTACTGCCAGCACTATCAAGAGCAAGGGAAAGAGCAAGAAGGGCAATGTGTATAAATAATTTAAAACAGATAGGACTTGCTTTAAAGATGTATGCTCAGGATAATGGTGGTTGGTTTCCAGACCAGCAAGGAGTGGGAGGGCCTTTTGGAGTTTATCAGTTTTTTAATAAACTTCTTGGAACAAATGCAAATGGAACAGCAAGATTAGGAGCATCCTATATAAAAAATCCTGCTATATTTGTATGTCCAAGTTATAGAAAAGACGCTCCATCAAAACTTGTTGGAACTTCAGGAGCACGGCTTCCTTATATGAATTCAGATTCTCAAGTTTCATATGCCTATGCAATTGACCCGATGCATAATAATGTTTTAACTGAGGATGAAAGACCTGATTCAGCACTTGTATGTGACCAGCAAAGACCATCTGCTCTGCATAATCAGTACTTTCATGTTGGATGGAATGGATTATGGGAAACTTCAGGAAATCCTCCATTAGGTTTAACACTTACTTCTGATAATCCTCATAAAGTTGATGGTTTAAATGTTTTATTTATAGGAGGTAATGTTGCATGGATTCCTTCATACAGAGATAGTTCAGGTAATTATTTAATACCTACAAATTATGATTATAAAGGAATACCTAACTGGATGCATATGATGAACTGGACACCCTAATTTTAAAGGAGGTGAAAAAATTTAAAAAGTTATCTGGCTTCACTTTAATAGAGTTGCTTGTTGTAATTGCTATAATCAGTATTCTTGCTGCATTACTTTTACCTGTCCTTGAAACAGCAAGAGAAAATGCAAGAAGGGCTGTTTGTTTGAGTAATTTAAAGCAGATTGGAGTTGCACTTCATATGTATTGTCAGGATTATGATGATAATTTACCACCAAGACAACATAGATGGAATTTTGGAAATTATATCTGGTTTGGTCCAAATGGTCCAAATTATGGAATACCAAGAGTTGGTTATTATCAACTTGGATTTTTAATGATGGGATTAAGGGCAACCGGGAAAGGTCAATATATAACAAGTCCTGATATAATTGCCTGTCCTTCAAGAAAAGGTAGTTCTTACTGGGTTAATTATGTTTCAAGTCCTGATGCAATGAAAAAAGGATTAACATTTGAAAATCCAACAAATGATGGAACTTATATTTCCTATGCTTTTAATATAACAAGTTCTGTCTATGCTCCAGACCGTTTTGATTCAAGCAAAACAGTGGATAGTGTTTATGGGCTTACTGTTGCATATGGAAAACTTTCAAAATGTGTAAAATATGGATACCTTGCAGTTTGTGATGAGTATAATGCTTCCAATTATTATCAGGGAAGAGGAAACCATATGAGATGTCATCAGGGAAAGGATTTATTACCTGAAGGATTAAATGTTCTTGCTTTTGATGGTTCTGTAAGATGGGTAAGTAATAAAAAAAGAGATATATGCAATTTAGATTTTAGTCAATATTATTCAGGTATTACTCCATATTGCACAGATTATGGAAGGTCAAAAATATGGAGTTTTACAATTAATACTTTACCTGCTTCAAAATAAGATAAAAAAGGAGAATTAAAATGAAAAAGTTTCTATCTTTTTTGTTTTTTTTCACTATTTTATCTTTTACAGAAGAAAAACCAGCAATTTTATTTCTTCAATCAGGAGTAGACCGTAAAATTGGAGAAAAACTTGTTAATTCAGGGATGGAAATTGATGAAAAATGGAGTGGGTTCCCTGATAATGAAATACTAAAAAAATATAATGTAGTTGTTCTTCTTAAGGGAGGAGCATATTTAAAAGAAAAGGAGATTGAAAATTTACTGAAATATGTTGAAGAGGGAGGAGGTTTATTTATATGTTTGTGGAAAGGAGAACAACTTGAAGATTTTAAATCGCAGTTTTTACTTCTTGATAGATTGAATGCAAAATTAAGACCTGAAGGAATACATGATAAATTAAGGGAAAGAGATGGAGAAACACCCTGGGGAATAAAATTTGCTTATACAAAAAAAATAAAAAAGATAGAATTGACAGAAAATGTAAATTGTATATGGTATCCAGTAAGTGAAGGCGCTGGAGGTATGTCTTCAACTTTACCTTTTGAAGTTGGAAATGAATGGGAAGTTATTGTTTCAGGCGAAGATACATCCATAACTACTTTCTGGTCAGATGCTTCAAGAGGTCTTGAGAAAGAAAGGATACCTGAAAAACCTTTATCCTCTCCACCAATTTTTGCAATAAGAAATTATGGTAATGGTAGAATTGCTCTTTTTGGTATAAATTCCTCATACCATTTTTTTGGTGGATATGCAAGAGCACTTAAAGGAATAGTGATAGAAGAAGGACTGAATGGAGAAAAAAGTGACCTGTTAAACCTTCTTATAAATTCGTTGAAATGGCTTTCTGAACCATCTTTAAAAAATAAAAGATTTGGTGGTGGAAAGACACCTGAAAAATTCTTTGAGGTCGGGAAATTACCTAATATTTCAAAAGTGAACTGGGAAAAAGTAAATTTCCCATCTTATCCAAAAATATTTAAAGGCATTGTTGGAATTCAGACAGATATATCCGGTGGTAAAAATAAAATTGAGGAATTTGTGAAAATTGCAAAGGAAGAAAAAATAGATTTCATTGTTTTTCTTGAAGATTTAAAGAATCTAAGCAAGGAGGATTGGGAAGGACTTGTTAAAAAATGTAGAGAAATCTCTGATGATAAATTTCTTGCAGTTCCTGGATTTAAATTTAAAGATGTATATGGTAATAATTACTTTGCCTGTGGTTATAAAATAAGGTATCCAGATGATTATCTACTTGATGAAAATAGAAATTTTGTTGATAGATTACCAAAAAGTAAAAATCAGGGTCAGGTAGCAGAAGTTCTTCTTGACTGGATGCATAATCTTAATCGTATGAATTTAACAATAGGTTCTTATTTACATTCTCAAAACCCTTGTCCATACTATGATTTTAGAGCATATGATTCAGTTGCTATTATTACCCAGGATTTTAGAAAGAATAAACCAGAAATAGTTGATGAAATTATCAATGGGTATCTTCACCTTCAAAATAGAGGAGAATCCTTATGGCCATTTGCTATAACTTTGATAGACCAGCCAGAACAAATGAAAAATGTAATTAAAGAAGGATATTTGAATTATTTTGAAGCCAGCAGTTTAAATGATTTGAATGAACATTTTGCAAGATGGCATCCGTCAGTTTCAGGTTATAATCCTTTGAGATATATAAGTAATGGTCCAAAAATAATCCAGTGGTGTTTCATTGGCTCAAGGGATTATGAAAATTATGAATGGTTTGACTGGACAAGATGGAAATGGAAATTTAAACTTGTTGCAGAATCAGATATAGGATTGAAAGAAGTTTTGATTTATGATGGGAATGATTTAATAAGACATTTTTATTTAAATGGAGAGAAAAGTTTTGTATGGGAAGAGGATATGACTCATGGACAGCAACATAATATTCTTGTAATTGTAAAGGATTTAAAAGATAGGCAGGCAATTTCAAATGAATACTTTGATAGACCCCAGCCATTGCTTGAAGAATTTATGTGTGGAGATAGGATGAATCAACTTTCATACAGTATGCAAAAAAAACCGGATGGAAAAGGACTTCACACAGGATTTGTTTATGGTATGACACCAAATAAAGGACCATGGGCATCTGCAGGTAATATTGCTCCTGCATCAACTTTTAAGCCAGATGATGAACTTGGAGGTATGATCCCTGGTTTTGATGGAGCACCATCAGGAGACCCGAGTTTAAATATAGTTCCTTATATAAAATGTGATAAAGGTGAAGAAAATATAGGACAAACAAAAATATATACTGATAGATTATTACATACTGCTGATATTATGATGGGTTATGGTAAGACAGATGGTTTTTACATAAATAATATCCCCGCTTTAAATGTCTGGCATACTCTTGCTCCAACAATACCAACAAAAATTATAGATGTTAAAATAACTCATACTTATTTTAATCTTAGACCAGGACTTCTTTCTTCCCAGATAGCAGATATTTCAATTAAATTTAAACAGGATGTAAAAGTAGAAAAACTTAAACTTGGAACATTTTATAGAGGAAGAGCAAAAAAATGGATTATTAGAAAACTTGATGGAGAAATTTTGTCAGGAGATAAAGAAAGTCCTCCTCAAATGGATTTGCTAAATGATGCTTATGCTGCCTTTGTTGGTTCTCCTTTAGGTTCTGTTGTTTTATTTAATCTCTCAAGTCAGCCACTTAAAATTATAAACTGGGAAATTTATTTACCTTTTGAAGGAAAAGAAATTAAGAAAGATGAAGAAATAAACCTTAAAATACTTGCAATAGGGGCTCCATTTACATTTGAAATTAATGAAAACTGGATTGAGAAAATAAGAACCACAATGGGTTTTTCAGGGAATGTCTCTTATAAATTGAAAATTGAAAAGGGTGAATTAATTGATAAAAGATATATTCTTAATATTGATGGAAAAAAGGAAGGATTTAAAGGTAGATTTGAAAAAGAAGATTTAATTTTAACGCTACCTGTTATTGTATCAAATCTTAATAAAAACTGGAGTGTTTTTCTTGCAGAAAATGATAAAGAAAGAGCAAGACCAATAGGTCAGATTGATGGTTTTGCTTATGCAACTATTGATTTAAGAGAAGAACCAGGAGAAATTTTTATTGGCCATCCTGTTTTAGCAGATGAGGAGAATATTATAATAAATGTTGTTCAAACAGGAGAAAGGAGTTTTTCTATTTATGTCCATAATCCAGAGAAGAAAGAAAAAAGAATAAATTTAAGGAGTGCTTCTGGATGGAAATTTGGAAATATTGAAATAAAAAATATAAGTTTGAAACCAGGAGAAATTAAAAAATTTGAAATGAATTTTTAAACAAGGAGGCAGGATGAAAAAATTTTTATTTTTTGTTTTTTTTATTTCTTCCTTTTCTTTCTGCGAACTTATTGGATACTGGAAACTTGATGAAGGGAAAGGGAATATTGCCTTAGATTATTCGGGGAAAGGAAATGCTGGAGAAATTATAAATGCATTTTACGAAAAAACAGAAAGGGGAAATGCAATAAGGTTTTCCACAGAAAAAAAGAGTTATATAATAGTTTCTGATGGTGCATGGAATTTTGGAGAAGGAACCATAACTTTTCTTTTCTGGATAAAGGTAAATGGCCCGGGCAAAGGTAATGCAGCAATTGAACATGCTCATACAGGAGCAGTTCCTGGTTCTTTCACAGTTATTGACTGGGGTAAAATTGGTTTTTCTGTTTATGATGATATGAGTAAGGAAAAAACTGTATGGTTTAAGAATGCAAAGTATAATCAATGGCATTTTATTGGAATTGTATGGAAGAAAGCAAAAGATGGCTATATAAAAGCATATCTTGATGGTGAAGAAGTTGATAAAATTGATGTTTCCTGCATTACAAAAACCCCTGGTTCTCTATATTTTGGAGCAAGAGGAGAGGTTCCTGACCAGTTTATGGATGGTTATTTGAAAGAAGTCGCCGTATTTAATCATGAATTATCTTCAGAAGAAATAAAAGGAATATATGAAGGCAAACCACTTATAAAATCACCTTTAGTTATTGGATTTCTTGGAACAGATAAAATTTATTATGATAAGGGAGAAGATATTGAAGTAAATTTGATTTTAAGGAATATACAAAATGAAAATCAAAAGGGAGAAATAGTTTTAAATACTGTCAGTTATGTAAATGAGAGGAAAAATTATTTAAAGGAAGAGATTGAATTTAAACCAGATGAAATAAAAGAAATTAAAAAGAAGATAAAACTTAATGATGAAATGTATGGAGTTCAACTTGAGGCAATTGTTAAATGTAAGGATTCCGAAGTAAAAGCATATTCTTATTTTGCAACTTCTGATAATTTATGGAAGGTATCAATAGGTGCTGGTTCTCCTTCAAATTCTGCCTTATATACTGAAACATATTTTAAAAACCTTGTAAAATCATGGAAAGAAAATTATATAAATTGGTTTGAAGTTGATTTTTGGGCTCCTGATGACTGGGGATATATGACTCCAAAAGAGGAAAAATGGGTTTCAGGCCAGGCAGCAAGATATGAGAGTAAAAATAATTTGAAGTTTTTAATTAATGAGGCACATAAATATGGAATTAAAGCGATAACTTATGGAAAAGGTATTGCTTCTGCACCCTGGGGAATGGAAATTGCAAGAAAAAATCCTGAATGGTTCTTAAATGGGCTTGATGGACTTTCAATGTGGGGATATTATGATGTATGGCAGGTTGAAAACTGGAATAAATACCCCCCAAATTCAGAAGAAAGAAAAAAATATTTTACAACAAACTGGATGCCTCTTTTCCCTAATTTTAGAAATATAGAAGCACTTGACTGGGGTATAAATGAGTTAATAAATTCAAGTTTAGAGTTTGGATGGGATGGAGTAAGATTTGATGGACAGTTTTCTGTTTCTGACCCATTGTTAAAACCTGATAAAGAAGATGATGAATTTTCAACTTTTAATATGCAAAGAATGAAAGAAAAAATATGGGAGAAAATACCAAATTATCTGTTTGGTTATAACTGGTCATACCATCCTGATGAATTTTATGATGAAATAAGAAAGGGATATCTTCATGAGATGGAAGAAAGTTTAGCGGGTGGTGGATTATATATGCAGGAAGCAATAAATACTTTTCGTTATGGATATGGAAGGCAGTATAAAAAATGGAGTGAATATTATATAAATGAAACAATTGCATCTGATATTGTAAGAAAAAAAGGAGGGATTTATCAATATATCTACAATATAAGAGCATATAAACCATCCACAAGATTATATAAATTTATTCTTGGTACATCTCTTGGTACCCATCAGGCATATGGAGACCATCTTTATGTTGGTGGATGTTCAAACTGGGGTAAATTTTTAACAAGATGGTCTTTTTTATTCTGGTCAGATAGATTGAATAGAATTTTAAAGCCAGCAGAACTTCTGGAAATTGGAAATGATGATGAGAGGGAAATATGGTGGGAAAATAATGTGTATGAATATATTGCTGGAGAAAAATTGAGATATATAATTATTCATCTTATAAATCCACCAACAGATGATGAAATAGGAAAGGAAGAAATCCCTTTGCCAATTAAGAAAATAAAGATTAGTTTTAATTCTAAATCAGGAGAAAAAGTAATTGATGTTTTTCAGATAAGCCCGGATTTAAATACTGAGGATTTTTCTCAGAGGTTAAATTTTAAATATGGAAAAGTTGAAATTCCTGAATTGAAAATATGGAGTATTATTGTTTTTAAAATTGAATCTACAAAACCTTATAAAGTTGAACTAAATAATAATAAATTTACAAAAAAACCAGAAGTAAGTTTGGAAATTGCAAATAAAAAATATGAAGAATTTATTAATGAAAGCAGAGAAAACAGAAAAAAAGGAATTTCTATATGGAGAGCAGTTGACAGGGGATGGAATTCTCATTTTGCTATAAAAAATGACATTGAGGCAAAAGGTGGAGTATGTGCTGTTGTTGATTATAAAATGGGTGGTGGAACAATGTATGCTGCATATTATCCTGATAAATGGGGAATCTATAAGGCAACATGGAGGATAAAAATAGAAGATGTTAATGATGATATAAATATTGTTTTAAGAGCAAGTCCTTCTACAAAATCATCTATAAAAGAAAATTATGCTGAAAGGAAAATAAGTGTAAATGACTTTAAAGAAAAAGGTAAATATGAGGAATTTTCTCTTGAGTTTTCTCATATAAGAATTCCTGGTTTTTATACTGCATTAACTGCTTCAATAGGTAATTGTAAAAAAGGGACTGTATATATTGATACTGTTAAGGTTGAACCGATTAAAATTTTGAGTGATAAAGAAATAGGCGAAAAATATTTTCCTGAAATAAAAATAAGTGAAGTAAAAATTCCTGAAAAAAAGGATGGTTTAAAAATACTTGTATTGAGAGGATACTGGTGGAAAAATTATAAAATAGAAGAAGTTGCTGAAGAAATTGAAGGAGAAATAGTTAAATTTGATGTTTATCCAGACCCAACAAAGCCCTCATATAATATTTTTGATTATAATGTTTTAATTCTTGTTAATTATCCTTTAAATTTTGATGATTATAAATTCAGAAATGATATATGCTCTTTTGTTAATTCAGGAGGAAAACTTATAATTTTAGGAGGTATGTACTGCCTTGGTCAGGGTGGATTGAAAGATACGATTATTGAAGATATTTTACCTGTTCAACTTAAAGGATATGGAGAAATTATAAAAGCAGAAAAACCACTCATACTTTCATATGGGACAAATAAACCCATAAATGAAAAACCATCCATTTACTACTATCATAATTTTATTCCAAAGTCAGAAAGTAAAATTCTTTTATATGCAGAAAATTTCCCAATTCTAATGGAAAGGAAATTTGGAAAAGGTAAGGTTGTTGTTTTTGGAGGAACTGTTCTTGGAGATAAATTAAAAGATGAAACACCTTTCTGGGAAACAAAGGAATGGATAAAAATATTGAAAAATATTATAAAGGAGGACTAAATGAGAAATTTATTTATTTTTTTATTCTTTTTTCCTTTTTTAGTTTTTTCTGAAGGGATTTCACTGGAAGTAAAATCAGTAAAGATTATTTATGGTGAAAAGGATTCTGTTTCAGGTATATTTGTTGTTAAAAATGATTCTTCAACTGAATTTAAAGGGATTCTGAAGGCATATATAGAAAGTGAAACAGATAAAAAAAGTGAAGAAGTCACAAAAATAATTTTGGTAAAGCCGAAAGAAAAATTTGATATAAAAATTGAATTCAAAAATCCCGGTAAATATGGACATGCTCTTACAGGTGAGTTATACAGTGAGGATAAAAAATTAATTTCAAAAAATGGAGATTATTTCAATGTATGTGATAATTACTGGAATGTTTCTTTAATTGCTCCTTTAGGTTTTATATGGCAACAATGGGAGAAAATTGATGATGGAATTATGATACCAAGAAAAGATTTCAAGTGGGTTGATGATATTTTAAATAACTGGAGGAAAGAATATTATAATGGTTTTGAAAAGTTTTTCTGGGCTCCTGATGATTTTATTGATTTGACACCAGAAAAAGAAATGTGGTTTTCAGGTCAGACAAGATATATGGAAACAAAAAAAGGACTGATTGAGTTAATTAGAAAAGCACATGAAAATGGTATGAAAGCAATAACATATGCAAAATGCACAGGTGGTGGTTCAGTTGGTGTAGAAATAGCAAGAAGAAATCCTGAGTGGGTCTGGAATAATAATGGTGTTTTAAGTGTTGGCAGAGCGGTAAAACAGATTGCTGAATATGATATACCAACAAAAAAGCACTGGCAGGAATGGGTTGCAGTTGACTGGAATATGAATGATAAAAATGTAGTTAAAATAGGAATAAATGAACTTATAGAATCAACAAAAATTTTTGGATGGGATGGAGCAAGATGGGATGGTAATTTTGATGTAAGAAGGGAGATATATGACCTTAATGGAAATTTAATTGAAAAATTGACACCTGAGCAGGTTGATGCAAGAAATATGGAAAATATGAGAATGACAAAAGAAATGATATCAAAATTTTTCTCTGATTTTGTTTATGGTTATAACTGGGCAAATAGTGGAAGTGGATTGAAACCTGATAGAGAGACAATTGAATTATGTAGAAATGGAGGATTGATTATGAATGAATATATAAATCAGGCGCATGGAGTTCAACATCCTCTTCATAAATGGACTGATTTTGTTCAATTGCTTATAGATGATACCCAGAAGGTTAAAAAATGGGGTGGCTATTATGGACCGATATGTGGTTCATTAAGAGGGACTGTGGATGAAACATATAAAAACATTTTCGTATATGCTTCTGGTGCCCATCCTTATTATTATCATGAATTTGGAGATTTTGTAACAAGGTATTCATCTTTTATATGGGACAATAATTTAAGAAAAATTCAATATCCTGATACAATAATCAATGCACCTGACAAAATCTGGTGGAAATACTGGGTCTATGAAAGAGATATTTCTGATAAAGAAAAACAGATTATTTTTCATATTGTTAATCCCCCTTCAAAACAGAATGTAGGAGAAATAGGTAAAAATTTACCAATTCCATTGGAAAATATCTCCATAAATATTTTTCCTGTTCTTAATATAAAGGACTATGAGATAAAAAGGATTGTAAAATTAAATCCAAAGTTAGTTTCAAAAGAAGATATAAAATTCAGTTTTGTTGAAGGAGTTTATAAATTTGAAATACCAAAACTGGATTTGTGGAACATTATTGTTGTTGAATTGAGCAAGAAAGGAGGAAGGAAATGACAAAAAAATCTATTCTTTTTTTTCTTTTCATTATTTTAAAATATCTTTTTTCAGATGTTTCAATAACTCAAAAGGAAAACTTTATAACAGTTCAAAATAATCTATTGAAATTTACAATTGACCTTCAGAATGGAGCAAGAATCTCTGAATATGTTTATAAATTTTTTGGAGAAAATATAGTATATCCAGTTTCTTCTGCTGGAGGTATGTTAATGGACCATGTTTGGGAACAGACATGGCCTGGAGAATTTTTATATAAGAAATATGAATTTAAAATTATAAAAAACACACCCCAGGAAGCAATTATTTCTGTCTGGACATCTGGAGAAAAAGAAACAACTAAGGGACTTAAATTTGAAAGAATAATAATACTTAAGGATAATGACAGAGTAATTTACTGTAATGTTTTGGTTTCAAATCCAACAAAAGAGGGTAGAGTTATTGGATACTGGAATCAAAATAATTACTGGTTTGGAGGGAAAAAAGAATTTATTACCTGGGCAAGACCTTCAACCACAGGAATTGACAGAATGGGAGTTGATAAAGATGGAAATCAATGGTTTTCAGAAAGATGGTATTATGTAGATGATGCTATTTCTGGCTGGAATGGAGCATATAATAAAGAACTTAAAATGGGGATGATGTTTCTAATGGATTATAATGACCTCTGGAGAATTTATGATAATGCAGCAGCAATAACAACTGAATGGATGTATGATAGAGTTGCAATACCACCTGGTAAAACATGGAAAACAGATATTTTTATAATTCCTGTTTTTGATATAACTGGTTTTACTCATGGTAGTTTAAATTTCGTTAGCAACTTTGAAATTTCTGAAATACCCGGGGGTTTAAAAATTGAACATCAAATAACAAAGGGAGTTAAAAAAATAAAAGAATTGAAAATAAAAACAAGGGTTAAAGGATTGAGAGAAAAATGGGTTGTAGAATCAGAGGAAATAAATTTTGGAGAGATTGATGAAAGAATTCAAAAAAAGGAAGTTGTTTTAAGAAATTTAGGAGATTTACCATATGAAATTGAGGTTCTGGCTAAAGGAATAACAGAAGAGGGAGAAGAATTTGAAGAGAAATATGGTGACTATTATGGTGGAAAATTCGGGAAAAATTTAGACCCATTCACAATGGTTCCTTATTTAAAATATGAAAAACCGAAAAAAAGGAAAGTATTTTTAAAACCTGATGTTATAAAATATGAACCAAATAAAATACCGAGGATACTATTTTTAAGAGGAATGTGGAGTGAGTTTTTTAAATGTGAGGATGCTATAAAAAATTTATGGCCTGATGCAGAAATTGTTTATGGATGGCTTGACTCTTCTCCTGTTGGTCTTTCTCTTTCTTATTTTCCACCCGACTATGATTCATTGTTAAAATTTGATTTAATTATTCTTGGAAATGTTCCTGCAGAACCTATAGGTCTTGTTGGAGAAGAAATGATTAAAGATTATATTATTGCTGGAGGAAATTTACTTATTCTTGGAGGAGACCAGTCATTTGGACAGGCAGGTTTTACAAATGAAGAACTTATAAATTTAATTCCTGTTGAAATGGGAGGAAAATTTAACTGGAATAAAATTGAGGATAAAGGAATTTTAAAAGTTGCATCTCCTCATGAAATACTGAATGGCATAAATTTTTCTTCTGAAAATCCAGTTGTATTTTATTATCATAAATGTAAACCCAAAAATGATTCTGAAGTTTTAATAAAAGCAGATGATAGACCAATAGTTGTTATAAATAAAAAATCCAGTTATGGAGATATTGCCTGTATTCTTGTAACACCTTTTGGAGAATCAAAATCAAAGGAAACTCCTTTCTGGGAGAGCAAAACCTGGGTTAAATTTTTGTGCAATCTTTTAAAATATATGATTGAAAAATAATTTTTAAGTTTTTAATTCTTCTTTGAATTCATAGATTAGATTGTCTAATTCTTCTATTTCCCCATCTATTATTTTTTTTAGGAAGAAACTACCAACAATTACACCATCAACATATTCTTTTATTGCTTTAATCTGGTTTCTATTTGAAATTCCAAATCCAAGTGCAACTGGAATTTTTGTCATTTCTTTAACTTTTTTTAATGAATCAATTATTTTACTATCAAATTCTTCTCTTGGACCTGTAACTCCAGCAATACTTATGAAATAAATAAAACCATTTGCCTTTTTAATTATTTTTTTTATTCTTTTTTCAGATGTAAAAGGTGTTAAAAAATAAATTAAATTTAAATTTCTCTCTTTCAGAATTTTTAAAATTTCACCACTTTCTTCGTATGGTAAATCAGGAATAATTAAGCCAGAAATACCACATTCAACACACCTATCAGCAAATCTTTCAATTCCATATTTATAAACAGGATTATAATAGGTCATAAAAAGATAGGGAATATTTTTTTCATTTTTTAGTATTTTTGCAATTTCAAAGCAATCATCAACATTTATTCCATTTTCAAGTGCTTTTGTTGATGTATATTGAATTACAGGTCCATCTGCAATAGGGTCTGAAAAAGGTATTCCTATTTCAATTATATCTGCTCCTCTTTCAATACTTCTTTTTATTATTTCTATAGATTTTTCAAAAGAAGGGAATCCACCAGTAAAATATAAAATTAATGCTTTTTCTTTTTTCTTCTTTAATTCATTAAATTTTTTTTCTATTTCCGTCATATTTCTCCTTCTATTTTTGCAACTTCCATTACATCCTTATCGCCTCTACCGGAAAGACAAACAACAATAATTTCTTCTTTTTTAAATTTGTTTTTATTCACCACAAGCCAGCCAATTGCGTGAGCAGATTCTAAAGCAGGAATTATTCCTTCCTGTTTACTCAAAATATGAAAACCTTCTAAGGCAATATCGTCATTAACAGCATAATACTCAGCCCTTTTTGTTTCTTTGTAAAATGCATGTTCAGGACCAACTCCTGGATAATCAAGACCTGCTGAAACTGAATGAGTTGTTTTTATCTGTCCGTAGTTATTTTGCAAAACATAAGAAAAACTACCATGCAATACTCCCTTTTCTCCTTTTGAAAGAGTTGCAGAATGTCTTTCTGTATTTATTCCTTCTCCTCCTGCCTCAACACCTATAAATTTTACCTCTTTATATTTATAAAAAGGATGGAAAAGACCAATACTATTACTTCCTCCCCCAACACATGCAACAAGATAATCAGGCAATTTTTTTTCTATTTTTAATATCTGTTTTTTAGTTTCCTTTCCTATAACTGATTGAAAACCCCTGACAATCATTGGATAAGGATGGGGCCCCACAACAGAACCAATTACATAATGAGTGTTTTTAAAATTTGCTATCCAGTCCCTCATTGCTTCATTTATTGCATCCTTCAATGTTTTACTACCACTTTTCACAGGTATAACATCTGCACCAAGTAATTTCATTCTATAAACATTCAATTTTTGTCTTTCAACATCTATCTCACCCATATAAACAACACATTCCATATTCAATAAAGCAGAAGCAGTTGCAGTTGCTACTCCATGCTGACCCGCTCCTGTTTCCGCAATTATTCGTTTTTTTCCCATCATTTTTGCAAGAAGAACCTGACCAAGAGTATTATTTATTTTATGTGCTCCTGTAAATGCAAGATCCTCTCTTTTTAAATATACCTTAAATCCAAGATAATCACTTAAATTTTTTGCAAAATATAAAGGCGTTGGTCTACCTGCATAATTTTTCAAAAGAAAATCAAGTTGTTTTTTAAATTCTTTTGTTTTTGTTATTTTTTTATAATTTTTTTCAAGTTCTTCAAGTGGTTCAATTAATGTTTCAGGAGCAAATCTTCCTCCAAATATCCCGAATTTTCCCTTTTTATCAGGTAGCATTTTTAACCTCTTCTATTAATTTTTTTATTTTTTCAATATCCTTTATCCCCGGTGCAATTTCAACTCCTGATGCAACATCTATTCCAAATGGTTTAAATTTTTTAATTATATCTTTTACATTTTCAGGATTTATTCCACCTGCAATAAAAATTTTATTCCATGGCAAATTAAGATTTTCAATTTCTTTATTAGCAATTCCTTTTCCAGTTCCTCCATATAGATTTTCATCGTATCTGTCCAGTAAGAAAAAATCTGCTTTTTTATACTTTCTTATTTTTTTTAAAACATCTTCTTTATTTTTTACATGAATTGCCTTAATTAAAATTTTTTCTGGAAAATTTTTTTTAAATTTTTCAAGTAAAGCAGGTGGTTCATTTCCATGTAATTGAATTCCATTAATTTTCAATTTTTTTTCAATTTCAAATAATTTATTTTCATCAGGATTAACAAATACGCCAATTTTTTTTACATCATCTGGTAAATCTTCAATTAAAATTTTTGCATCTTTTTCACTTATAAACCTTGGACTTTTTTCATAAAAATTTAATCCAATCCATTTAATTCCAAGTGAAATTACATCAATAATATCCTTTTTTCTTTTAAATCCACATATTTTTATTTCAATCATTCTATATCGGGTAAATCTTTCAATGCCTCTTTTATCTTTTCTTCTGGATATTCAAAGTCCTCAAGTTTACCTTCAAAATATGCTTCATAAGCAGAAAGGTCAAAATGTCCATGTCCTGAATGATTATAAACAATAACTTTCCCTTCTGGTGCATCTTTTGCTTCATCAATTACTGCCTTTATTGCATGGGTTGTTTCAGGTGCCGGTAAAAATCCTTCTGTTTGAGCAAAAAGAATTCCTGCCTTAAAACATTCTGTCTGATGATATGCAACTGCTTCAACAAGTCCAAGGTGATATAAATGGCAGAGTAAAGGTGCATCTCCATGGTATCTTAATCCACCGGCATGAATTCCAGGTGGAATAAAACTGTGACCAAGTGTATACATTTTAAGTAATGGAGTTGTGCAGGCAGTATCTCCAAAATCGTATCTGTAAAGACCTTTTGTTAATGTAGGACATGCTTTTGGTTCAACCGCAACAAATCTTATATTTTCTCCTTTTAATTTATCAGGAACAAATGGAATTATAAATCCTCCAAAATTACTTCCTCCCCCAACACAACCGATTAAAACACTTGGTTTTTCTCCTATTAATTCAAGTTGTTTTTTTGTTTCAAGTCCCACAATTGTCTGATGAAGTAAAACATGATTTAAGACACTACCAAGAGAATATTTTGTATCTTCTCTTTTAACCGCTTCTTCTATTGCTTCTGAAATTGCTATTCCTAAACTTCCAGGTGAATTCGGGTCTTTTTCAAGAACCTTTCTACCGAACTCTGTTTTGTCTGAAGGAGATGGATACATAGTTGCTCCCCATGATTGTGCAAGTAATCTTCTGTATGGCTTCTGGTAATATGAAACCTTAACCATAAAAATTACACATTCAAGTCCAAAAAGTTTACATGCGAATGCAAGAGCACTTCCCCATTGACCTGCACCTGTTTCTGTTGTAAGTCGTTTAACACCTTCAATCTTATTATAATATGCCTGTGCAATTGCTGTATTTGGTTTATGGGACCCTGGAGGAGAAACAGATTCATTCTTGAAATAAATTCTTGCCTTTGTTTTCAGTGCCTTTTCAAGATTTCTTGCTCTATGTAGAGGAGTTGGTCTATAAATTTTATAAGCATTTAAAATTTCATCAGGAATTTCAATCCATCTTTCAGGAGAAAACTCCTGCATAATTAAAGACATTGGAAATATAGGTGCTAAATCTTCTGGTTTTACTACCTCTTTTGTTTTTGGATGAATAACAGGTGGCAATGGTTTAGGTAAATCAGGCAAAATATTATACCATGCTTGAGGCATTTCCCTTTCTGATAAATAAATTTTATTTTCTTCCATTTTTTTCCTCCTTTCTTTATTTATTTAAAAATTCTCTTATTTTTTCTTCCATATTTTCACTTTTTAAAATACTTTCTCCTATCAGTGCGCCTTTTACACCATAATCTCTCAGAAGTAAAATTTCTTTTTTTTCTTTAATTCCACTTTCACTTATGACAATTATTTTATCAACTGGAATATGTTTTATCAAATTTAATGTATTGTTCAAATTAACTTTTAGGTTTTTTAAATCTCTGTTATTTATACCTAATATTTTGTTTTCCCAGTCATTAACCAGTTTAAAAACTTTTTTCAAATCATAAATGTCAAATATTTCTATTAAAATTTCCATATTTATTTTTTCGCATATTTTAATAAATTTTTTTAAATTTTTATCTTCAAGAAATCTCACAATCAAAAGGATGAAATCAGCGCCGTAATACTTACCCTCATAAATTTGATATTCATCTACAATAAAATCTTTCATTAAAATAGGTATTTTCACAGTTTCTCTTACAGTTTTTAAATCATTTATTGAACCCAAAAAATATGGCTCACAGGTTAAAACAGAAATGCCACTTACTCCACATTTTTCATAAACTTTGGCAATTTTTTTTAAATCCATATCTCTGTCAATAATTCCTGCCGATGGAGAAGCCCTTTTAATTTCTGCGATAATTCCAAAATTATTTTTCAATTTTTCATAAATGCTATATCTTTTTTTATTTGAAATTTCTTCTGATAATTTCTCCAGAGGTAAAGTTTTTTTTCTTTCTTCTATAATCTGTTTTTTCTCTTCAAAAATTTTTTCAATTGTATTCATTTTTTCTCTTTAAGTTCTTTTATGAATTTTTCTGCTATTTCTTTTCTTTCTGGATACTTTTCCTTAATCTTTTCCCATTCATAAATCGCCTTTTCAATTTCTCCTTTTTTCATATAAATATGTGCTCTTAAATTCTCTACATAAAATGGATGTTCATATTTTTCTGCTTTATTCAAATATCCAATTGCTTTATCAAAATCTCCTTCATTGTAATAAAACCAGGCTATTTCCCAGTATAATCTGTAATCATCCTGTTTTTTTTCTATCCCTTTTTCCATAAATTCAACAGCAAATTTTTTAATTTTTTCTCTTTTTTCTCCTTCATATTTTGGAGCAATACCATTTATAATAAACCATCCTCCAAGACAGTAAGCATTTATATCAAAAGGCAAAATTTTTGTGATTAAATAAATAACAGGAAAAATTTTTGAATATTCACCAGCATGCCAGTAATTATCAACTGTAAGATATAGTATATCAACAATTCCTTCTGTTAAATCAGGGTAATTACATAAATCAATAACTGCTTGTTCCTTTAGTCCAATTTCAATATCTTCACTTGAAGCCACCAAACAAAAACAGAACAGAAAAATAATTAAAATTTTTTTCATTTTTCAATAAATTCAAGGATCTTATTAAATTTTTTATAAGGTATCCCTTTTTTCAGTATTTCAGCAGTCAATTCAATACCATCTTCAATTTTATTAACCGTTCCTGTTGCTTTAAGTAAAAAAGCTGTATTTAAACAAACGATATCTTTTTTGGGCCCCTTTTCTTTTCCTTTTATTATATTCAATAAAATTTCTGCATTATCTTTTAAATTACCTCCCTTTATATCCTCAATTTTACATCTTTTTAAATTAAAATCCTCAGGAAATATTTCAAATTCTCTTATTTCTTCAATAATTTCAACTATATACGTTTTCCCTGTTAATGTAATCTCATCAAGTCCATCTTCTGAATGAAAAACATAACCTTTTATACCAAGATTTTTAAAAACATATGGAATAATTTTTAAAAGAGAGTAATCATTAACTCCCATAATTTGATAATTGGCACAGCAAGGATTGCATAAAGGCCCTATAATATTAAAAATTGTTTTAAACCCGAGTTCTTTTCTTATTTCTGCCACATTTTTCATTGCTTTATGGTATAAAGGAGCAAATAAAAAAGCAAACCCAAATTTTTCAAGAATTTTTTTACTTTTTTCTGGCTCAATATCAATTTTATATCCAAGATATTCAAGAACATCTGCACTGCCACAGGAACTTGTAACAGACCTGTTTCCATGTTTTGCAACAACAAGACCACAAGCAGAAGCAACTAATGCAGTTGTAGTTGAAATGTTAAAAGTTCCTGAATAATCACCTCCTGTTCCGCATGTATCACAGATTATTTTATTATTAAAGTTTATCTTTTCCATTTTTTCTCTCAATAATTTTGCTGCTCCTGTTATTTCTTCTGAACTCTCTTTTTTTACCCTCAATAAAGTAAGGAATGCAGCAGTTTTAACTGAAGAAATTTTACATTCAATAATTCCCTTAAAAACATTATATGTTTCATTTTCTGTAAGATTTTTATTTTCTAAAAGTTTTTTTAAAATTTCTTCCATTTTTACCTCCTCCATTTTTAAAAAAGAAGAATAAAAAGAAGAGAGACAAAAAGGAGGGTATTAACGCCACGAAAGGAAATTTCTCAAATAATTTTTCTTTAAAACCACATTAAATCTTTTAGTTTTCATAC